>WNFI01687872.1_pt1 | contig 37738 bp, 35 predicted proteins | sample 5400471 | NCBI WGS metagenome assembly WNFI01 (sample SAMN13153348, study PRJNA577476) | soil metagenome | isolation source: 100 cm saprolite on Douglas fir-dominated hillslope | place: USA:California | collected 2013-09-17 | reverse complement strand
GGCCTGGCGTGGCGATGCGGCTGACGTGCGCGCGGGTCATGATCGACTGGCGCAGTGTTATCAGGGCGAACGTCCGTTCCACGGCGATCGCACCGGCTCGGTTCGTGACTAGCTCGCCGACATCTGGCGGTTCTGGGCTGGTAGGGATGGGGTGAAGAAATCGATCAGGAGTTGATTGACGCGCTCGGCCTCGTCGTGGTGGACCCAGTGCGACGCATTGGGCAGGCTTTCGATGCGCTCGAGGCCGGGTACATCCTTGGGGTCGGGCTCCCGTACTCCTGGACCGAGGTAGCGATCGCGCTCGCCCCAGATGAGAAGTGTCGGCGCCGAGATCGGGCGAATCGCGGCCGCTGCCTCCTTCTGGGATGCTTTTACCGAGCAGCGGTAGTAATTGATCATCGCGCTCAGCGTCCCTTGCTGTGACCACGCCTCGACGTACCGGGCCATCTCCTCCGGCGTGTAGGCAGGCCGCGCGTCGCGCAGGAAGCGCCTGAAGAATCGCCAGTCGCGGGCGCGCGCGACGCGCTCGGGGAGCGCCGGTAGCGCGAAGAAGAAGAAGTACCAGGACCTGAGTAGCTGGCGCGGGTTGCGCAGTCCCTTCTGGAGGGCCCGCGGATGGGCCGCGTCGAGGATCGCCAGCCGATCCACGACCTCGGGGTGATTCATCGCGAGGGTCCAGGCTGCGCTTCCGCCCCAGTCGTGACCGACCACCAGTGCGGACTCGGCACCGAGCTCTCGGATCAGCTCACGGACGTCGCTCGCGAGCTTGTCGGCAGCGTAGGGCGCGATGCCGGCCGGCCGCGATGACAGGTTGTAGCCGCGGAGGTCCGGCGCGACGACTCGAAAGCCAGCCGTCGCGAGCGGCGAGACCTGGAGTCGCCAGCCGTACCAGAACTCCGGAAAGCCGTGCAGCAGCACGATCAGCGGCCCGGCGCCGGCCTCGACGTAATGCAACCTCACGTCTTCGCCGACCTCGGCGTAGCCGTCGCGAAGTTCGACTTGGTCGGTCGAAATCGGGTTGCTCGGCGTGTCTGCAGACCCCCGGGGCAGGTTCGGCTCGGGTGAGACGGAGCTAGAGCTTTCCGGCGTGTGCATGCCGGGCGATGTGCTCATGAGCAGCTCCTCTCAGGACGGACTGGCTGGTGTGTGGCTCGCCAAGACTTGTCCTGGGGCCTCCACGTCGCGCCCGTTGAATGCCCTGGTCCGCTGACTGGTGCTGCTAGCCAACGGCACGATCGGCGCCGTCGCGCCGCGGCTCGAGGGCCGCCGGCAGTTGCGCCCTGGCGTTGATTTCTAGCTTCGGGAAGATCCGGTAGAGGTGCGATCCGATCGTGCGGTGGGAGAGAAACAGCCGCTCGCCGATCTCGCGATTCGACAGTCCGGCTGCCGCCATCTGGGCGATCTGCAGCTCCTGGGCGGTGAGCCGGTCGCGGGCATCCGGCGTGCGCGGTCCGATCGTCTCGCCGGTGGCTCGCAGCTCTTGGCGTGCGCGGTCGCTCCAACGCGTGGCTCCCAAAGCGTCGAACAGGTTGATCGCATCGCGTAGAGGTGAGCGTGAGTCTGCGCTTCGCCGCTGCCGACGCAGCCAGCGGCCGAACGAGAACAGCGTTCGCGCTCGCAGGAACGGGTAGCTCCGCGATTCTCCGCCGAGCGCCGCCACGAACTGCGCCTCGGCGTGATCGTCGTCGCTCAGCAGCGGTCGCGCGCAAGCCAGACCGGCGCACAAGATCGGCGGCTCGCTACGCCTCGCGATCGGCTCGAGTTCGCCCATGACCTTCATGACGCGGGCGGCGTGCTCACCGCGGCCGCCGGCCTCGACGAGGTCCAGCACGGATGGCCAGCGCATGAAGCGGTGGTAGGCCGGGTCGTCCTCGTCGAACACCGGCCAGAGCGCACGGAAGGCGTCGTCGTGGCGTCCCTCCCCGAGGGCCGCTGCACCCCGGGCTAGGTGCGCGGGGGCGAGCAGCGGACCGCCCTTCATGGCCGTCACTGCTCGCTCCGGCCCGGTGAGCATCGCATCGAGGTCCGTTTCGCTACCGCGGAGCGCAGCGACCAGCGCGCCTATGAGCTGCCCGGTGAGTCCGAACTGGGGCTGGCGAGTTTCGCGCGCGAGCGTCGCTGCCTCGGCGCCCGCCCTCTCCGCCGCTTCCCAATCACCCGCGTAGGTGGCAGCCCATGCGTAGTGGACGAGCGCCTGCGTGAGCATGCCGAGCCTGCTCTGCTCGCGCAGCCGCTCAACCGCGCGCGCGAGGAAGCGCGAGCCTGCCACGAAGTCGCCCGCTGTCTCTGCGGCGATACCCGCATGCGTCGCAGCGACCGGATCGCTCGTCTCCTGTAACCGCAAGCGTGCCACTCGACGCAGCACCGACGGCGCCGTCGACTCCGGATCGGCGAGCGCGATGACGGCCAGCAGTCGCGGGTCGTCGGGCGGAAAGCCGATGCCTTCGGCCGCATCGACAACGTACTGTCGCGTGCGGGCGCGGGATCGTGTCCACCAGCAGCGGTGCGCGACCGGCACGAGCGAGCGCAGCGCCGCATCGGGATCGCCGCCGGCGTGCAGCTGCTCCGCGATCCTCACGAATGTCTTTGCGGCGCCCGTCTCGGACCAGACGTCGCCGCTGATCATCTGCTGCAGCCAGTCGATGCGGGCGCTCTCGAGCGGACCCAACTCGAGTGATTCCGCCTCGCGCAGAAGGCGGCTGACGACCTCGCCTCGCCCGAGGTCATATACGAGCTCGGCGGCACGGACCAGCCGTTCTCCCTTTCGGCGCGGATCGGCGGTGAGCATCGCGGCGCGCTCGAGTGCGGCCGCGGCGACCATCACCGCACCGCGCCGGCGCGCGATCTGCGCCTGCTCTTCCAGGGCCCGCGCGACCTCTTCGTCGTGGCCCACCGTGCACGCGGCGCGGTGCCACAGCCGGCGCTCCGGGTCGCGAACGACCACTGCCAGAGCCGCGTACATCGCGAGCTGCAGCGCCGGCGGCGCCGTGCTCTGAACGGCCGAGCGGATCAGCGGATGCCGAAAGCTCACCTCCGATCCGTTCGCCTTCGTCAGGCCGCGTTCGGCGGCGCCGTCAAGGGCGGAAAGCGCCACCTCGTTCCCGAGCACGCGGGTAGCTGCTGAGAGGAGTTCCGCGATCGAGGCCCTGCCGTCGAGCGCGGCGGCAAGCAACAAGAGGCGAGTGTCCTCACCGAGTCCATCCAGGCGTGCCCCGAACGCGCGCTCCAGTCGCGCGGTCAGTGCCGCCGGTGTCGGCGACAGCAGCTCGACGGGGTCGCCGGCCTCGGGCATCGCCCGCGCCAGCTCCACCAGTCCCAGTGGGTTGCCGGCGGCCTCAGCCAGCACGCGGCCGCGCGCGTACGGCGGCAGTCCCGGCGCGACACGGTCGAGCAACTTCTCGGAATCGGACGGGGACAGTCGGCCCAGCTGAAGGATCGGCAGCCCTGCCTCCTCGAGCGTGGTCGAGAACCCCTCGCGAAGGCCGGCGATGAAGACCACCGGCTCGTTGTCCAGCCGCCGTGCGATGAAACTCAGCACGTCGATGCTCGAACGATCCAACCACTGCGCGTCATCCGCGATCAACAGCAGCGGGCTGGAGTCGGCTGCGTCGGACAGGAGACGGTATGCGGCAAGCGCGACGCGGAAGGGATCCGCCTCCACCTCCTCGGCGACGCCGAATGCTGCGTCGAGCGCTTGTCGCTGGGGATCGGGAAGTCCCTCGATCCGGTTGCCAATCGGCCAGAGGAGTTGATGGAGTCCCGCGAAGGCGAGCTCGGACTCAGACTCGACGCCCGCGGTCGCGAGTGTGCGCGCACCCAAGGAGCTCGCGCGGGCACGGGCTCGCTCCAGCAGCGCCGACTTCCCGATTCCGGGTTCTCCGCTGATCACCAACGCTCCGCCGCGGCCGCGGACGCTGTCCAAGAGCGCGTCGACCCACGCAACCTCCTCGTCGCGCCCTATCAGCTCGCCGGTCGCAGCCGTCGGGACCGAGACGGTCATTTGCCGAGCATAGGCGCAAGCAGTCGCGTGACTCAAGCGAAGCGCCGCCGCTCAGACCTACCGTGCCTCCGTGGCAACCAGCCACGAGACCTACACCGCGAGACGGCTGACCGTCGAGGTCCCAGGCGTCCGCGCCTTCCAGCGGCTCTACGAGCAGGCGGTGCCCGCGAACCCGGCAGAGAAGCTCGACGCGCTCGTGCGGCGCGGAGCGAGCTGGGCCGAAGTGATCGATGCGCAGGCCGAGTGGGCCCCGCACGGGTTTCTCATCTACTGGCGAAACGACGTTCACGGCGTGATGCAGCTCGCGAGCGACGAGGACGACTGCGTCGCGTATCTGATGGGCAACGTCACCATCGCCGAGCAGATGTTCCGCCACGATCCACGAGCGATGCTCTACGCGCCGCTGGGGACGGTCATCTGGGAAGACGCACAGGGACGCGCATGGTTCACCGTCGATCAGCCGAGCATGCAGTTCGCCAGCTTCGGAGACCCGGCGATCTCAGCCGTCGGGATCGAGCTCGACCGAAAGCTCGCAGCGCTCTTGGAGGCGCTCCGGGTCGAGGTGCCGATGACCCTGTTGTCCTCGACCTAGCTTGCGAACCACGCCTGCGCTGAGAACCGCAGAGTCCAGGGATTGCCGAGGTCTGGATACTTCGCGAGCACTGCCGCCTCGAGCTCCTTGGCGTCGCCGGCATCCTCCGCTGCGTCTACGAAGTCCTCGATGTAGGAGCGAGTGCCGTCGAGCATCTCCTTGACGGCGCGGTCGCTCGCGTCAGGTTTCTTGTGACCCGCGACGATCACGTGCGGCGCCAACCGCTCGACCTGATCGATGCTCGAGATCCACTCGCGCCAGCCGTCACGTCCCGCGAAGCCGAGCATCGCATGTATTTGGTTGTAGATCACATCGCCCGAGATGACGGTGTCGATCGCGGGGATGTGGACGACCGTGCTCGGCTTGATGTCGCCCTGGCCGACGTCGATCACGTTCAGCTCGACCCCCTCCAGGCCGATGCTCGTGCCGACCATCGGCTCCGGCAGAACCGTCGGCGTCACCGCACCGTCGCCGAACATCGCCTGCCACTGTGCGGTCTGCACCTCAAGGGTACTTTCAACGTACGCGACGACGGCTGCGGTCGCGACGGGCCGCGCGCCGGGAAACCGCTCGAGCAGCTTCCCGATCCCGAAGTAGTGATCGCCGTGGCCGTGTGTCACGTAGATCGCCGTCAACGTCGTGCCGGATCGCTCGATCAGATCGCCCAGCGCCTCGATGTCGGCGCTCATGTACTGCGCGTCGATCAGAACCGACTCCGACCTCCCCGCCACCAGCGTCGCGGTCGTCGGCGAGAACGTCCCGCGCCCCCCGACGAGCTCCTGGGTGGGGCTGGTGTAGACGATCGTCCTGACTGGCTCGTCGCGGTTCGCCGGCTCTGTGCTGGATGCGGTGAGGTCGGTGCCCATCGTCCTCCTCTTGTGGTGCAGGGATAGCGCAGAGCGACCCTATCAGTAACAGTTGCATGATGCAACCCTGTCTGTTAGGCTGCCCGCTCGCCAGCGCTGCCGCCGAAAGGAGAGCCATGCCACTGTGGAACATCTACTGCCCAGAGGGCACGTACTCGGCCGAGGACAAGCGGGCCTTGGCCGATCGGATCACGGACCTCTATGCGGAGTTCGGGCTCCCCCGCTTCTACGTGAATGTCATGTTCAACGAGATCGGCAGCGACTCGTGCTACATCGGCGGCGAGCCGGCCGATGACTTCGTGCGCATATCGATCGACCAGATCGCCCGCGGCGTGCCGGAGGACCTGGCTGCCTGGTGGATGAAGCGGATCCGCAAAACGATGGCGCCGTTCGTGACCGAGAGGGGCCTGCGCTGGGAGGTCCACGTCGACGACACGCCTGTCGAGCTCTGGATGATCGACGGGTACTTCCCCCCGCCGGAAGGCTCGGAGGACGAGAAGCGATGGGCCGGCGAGAACAAACCCTCCGAGCTCGTGGGCAGTGGCTGAGCCGCCTTCAGGGATTTGTTCGCCCAGCGGCGGCGCGCCTCGAAGCTGCGCACCGCCGCCGGGTGTAGCGCGACCGGGAATCAGACGGCGGTGCGGCCGCCGTCGACGGGAAGGATCGCGCCGTTGACATACGTGGCGTCGTCGGATGCAAGGAACACAATCGCCGTCGCGATCTCGTCGGCCTCCGCGGCACGTCCGAGCGGCAAGGTGCTTGCCAGCTCGTCGAGCGCGCCGCCCATCGGGTCGGTGCCGGGAGTCCGCGTGGGCCCGGGGGCGACTGCATTGACGCGGACGCCCTGAGGTCCGTATTCAGCGGCCCAAACCTTGGTCAGCAGCTCAACTGCGGCCTTCGACGCTCCGTAGACGGCCAACCCTGGCAGCCCAAAGCTCGCAGCCATCGTGGACACGTTGATCACTGCCCCCTCTCCGCGAGCTGCCATGCCCGGGGCGAGTGCCCCTGTCAACTCGAATGGAGCTGCCACGTTGATCTGAAGGACATCATCGACCTGCTCGCTGGTGGTCTCATGAGTCGCTGCGAACGGGAAGACGCCCGCATTGTTGACGACCGCGCGTCTGGTCGCGGCCCGAGATGATCACGTTCGCGCCGGCCTCCGCAAACCTCTCCGCAGTTGCGCGGCCGATGCCCGACGTTCCGCCTGTTACCAGCACGGTCTTCCCTTCCAGCTTCATGAAGTCTCCTTGTCGCTATTTGGACCGCTCGGTCCAACTAGAGGAGAGCATAGCAGCCGATTGGACTGATCGGTCCAAATCGCCTAGGATGAAGGCATGAGCACAGAACCCAGGACATCGCGTGGACGAGCAACACGAGAGCGGATCGTTCAGGCTGCGACCGAGCTGGTCGCGGAGCGTGGAGTGGCAGGAACATCCTTGGACGATGTTCGCCGGCGGGCGCATGCATCCAAGAGCCAGCTCTACCTCTACTTCCGGGACCGGGACGACCTGCTTCGCGGCGTCAGCGAAGCGACCTGCGACACGGTCTTGGACCTCCAGTCCGACGCGCTGGCCGGCTTTGACTCGCTCGCCGGGGTCGAACGCTACTTCGACGCAACTGTGGCGCTCCAAGAAGAGCGTGACGCCCGCGGGGGGTGTCCGATCGGCTCGCTCGCCGGCCAGCTCGTCGAGCACAACGAGAACGCGCGGCTTGCTCTCGCCGACGGCTTCCAGCGGTGGGAGGATGGGCTGCGGATCGGACTAGAGAAGATGGCCGCACGGGGCGAGCTTCGCCCCGACGCCGACCCGGCTGCCCTGGCGACGCGGACACTCGCCGCCCTGCAGGGTGGGCTGGTGCTCACACAGGTACGCCGGGACCCCGCTCAGCTGCGCGTCGCAGCCGACGCTGCGCTCGAGCTGATCCGGGCCGCCGCGACGGCGGAGTCCAGCGCTGATCCCAAGTCCGGATAGCTCGCTCAGCCTGCCCTGCCGTTGCGGACGCGGTGCTTGCACCCGGGCCAGCAGCAGGGCCGGCGCTGGCCTTCCTCCAGCTCTTCCTGGGTCCGCCGAATGCGGCGCTCTCGGGTTGTCTGCTGCTTGGCGTCCTCGACCCAGCAGATGAACTCGTTGCGAGCGAGGGGCGTGATGTCCTTCCAGAGGTCGAGCGCCGTCGCGTTGGCGATCAGCGCACTACGCAGGTCCAGGGGCAGCTCGTGCACCACCCCACCGGGCACGTTCTGGACGGACACACGCCAATCGTAGTGAGCCGGCCGCGGGCGATGCCGTGAGGCTGCGAGTCGCGGGCCGTCCTATGGCACCCACGTCTCTGCCAGTGGCGTGAGCTGGAGCTCATGGGTCGCGGCCTGGGTTCCCTGGCCGGCGAGAAAGCGAACGGCATCCGCGATCTCGCTGGCATCGGCCAGGGTCTCCGGGGCGACGCCCTGGCGAGGCGGACCGCTCACGGGTTGGATGCCGGCGTCGACGATCAACAGCGCGACATGGATGCCGCGCGGGCGCAACTCGAGCGCCGCCGCCTGTGTGATCGCGCGGACCCCGAATGCGCCCGCCGCCCATAGTCCCCGGCCGGGCATCGCACGCCGCGCTGAGCCTCCCGTCACCTGGATGATCGTTGCGGGGCCGCCCTGCGCGGCGAGGAAGCTCCCTGCGCCGGAGAGGAATGAGAACGCGGCGCGGGGCGGCGCGGTCGCCCACGAGTCGAATGCGTCTGCGCTCGCCTCCGCGATCGGGCCACCGCCAAACGGACCGGTGCCGAGCGACCCCCGCCATCGCCCAGCCGTCGGCGATCAGCGTCTCGATGATCGCGCCGCCGAGGTTGCGGGCACCGAACACGAGCCCGCTCTTGCCGCTCCGCTCCTGGTTGGACATTCGTCCTCCTCTGTTGATGGCACCTGCGTGAATTCTCGCGGGTCGAGTCTGCTCGGCGGTCGAGGCAGGCTGCGTGAGGCGAGCGGGGCCCGCTCAATATCCGCAGCTCTCTCGCCTCGTCCGCGCCCGTCCGTGCAGCGTCACCAGACCCTCATGCCGCCGTCGACGACGAGGTCGATGCCCGTCACGTAGGTGCTCTCGTCGGAGGCGAGGAACAGCGCCACATCCGCCACCTCCTCCGGCGTGCCGAACCGACCGAGGAGCGTCCTGCCGCGCATTTCACGGCCCCAGCCCTCATCCTCGAGTTGCCCTCGGGTCGCATTGCTCTCGATCAGGCCCGGTGAGATCGAGTTGACGCGAATCCCGTGCTCGCTTCCTTCCAGTGCGAGTTGGCGCGTCATCCCGATGATTGCCGCCTTGTTCGTCGTGTGGGCCAGAGACGGGAGGAGCTTGAAGCTGAGGGAACCGTTCAGCGACGCCATGTTCACGACGACGCCGTGGCTGGCCTTCAAGTGGGGCCAGGCGGCCCTCGTCAGGTAGAAGACGAGGTCGATCTCGTCCTGCTGAGCGGCGGCCCACTCCTCGTCGGTGAAATCCTCGAGCCGGTGGAAGTGCGACCTGGCAGCGAGGTTGTAGAGCACGTCGATCCTCCCGAACACGCTCACCGCCAGCTCGACGAGCTTCGCGCAGTCGGCCGGATCGCTCAGGCGACAGGGCTGCAACGACACCATCTGGCCGCCGACGGCGCGCACAGCCTCGAGCGTCTCTTCCGCCGCCTCGACGGCCACGTCGCAACCGACGAGCAGCGCGCCCTCTCGAGCGAACGCGACGGCGGCCGCGTGTCCCATGCTTCCACCCGTGCCGGTGACGACGCAGACCTTCTCTGAGAGGCGACAGGACATCTAGGCCGCCGCGTCGGGGGTGACCGGCGCCGCGATGAGCGAGGCGGCGAGCGCGGTCTGCTCCTGCATCGACAGTGCGCGCCGGATGACGGAAGTCCCGTCCATTGCGAGGGCGGTGAGCATCTCGTCGATCTCGCTCCTTGGCGATCTCGAGGTCAGGAGGACAGGTCTGCCGTTCGCGCTCCGGTCAGGCGTTCGCCAGCCGCGAGATGCGCCGACAGGAACTGTCCGGCCCTGTCGAGCGCCGCCGTCGCTTCGTCGAGGATCGGGTGATAGGCTTGGAAGACGTGGGGCACCCGAGGGCTGATTTCCAGCGTGACCTCGACGTCGGCGGTGGCGGCCGCCCGCGCGAGGCGGACGGCGTCGTCGAGGAGAACCTCGTGGCTCCCGCCTTGGATGATCAGGGGCGGCAGACCGGAGAGGTCGGCGAATATCGGGCTGATCAGGGCGAGAGCAGCATCCTGCCCCGACGTGTAGTCGGTGATCCGGGCTTCGAGGTTCTCGAGGCTGAGCAGCGGGTCGAGCTCGCGCTTGGTCTCCATCGTCGTACCAGCCAGGGTGAGATCGGCATACGGTGACATCACGAAGGCCGCGGCCGGCAGGGCCAGCCCGTGATCACGGGCGTTGACCATCGTGGCGATGACGAGGCCGCCGCCGGCGGACTCTCCCGCGAAAACGATGTCCGAAGGGGCGATGCCGTTGTCCAGGAGGCCTTCATAGGCCGCGAGGGCGTCGTCAACGGCTGCCGGGTACGGGTGCTCGGGGGCGAGCCGGTAGTCGACCGAGATGACCTTGGCGTCGGTCCGCCGGCCGACCTGCGAGGCGAGCTCAGCAGCGAGGGCGGCGTCCCCCATCACGTACACGCCGCCGTGGAAGTAGAGAACCACGTGGCGCTGTTCGATCCCGTCGACTGTGATCTCGGCGGTTGGGACCCCGCCGAGTGCGGCCGCGGTCACAGTCACCTCGGCGGGCAGCGGCTGTGCCGATAGCAACTCTCGGAGCAGTCGCCGTTGTTCGTTGACATCGCTGCCCGGGGGAAAGGCTGACTGTCGCAGGATCGCGTCGAGGGTTTGTTGCTGCTCGATGCTCATGGTGGATCTCCATTCGGTTGGAACGGACGCCCTCGGCCCGCACGATCTCGGCTCCTCGTTGCTGACTCGGATCGAACGCCACCAGTCTCGCCGCCACGCAGGTGAGGAGGCGTCACCCGATCACGGTGATTTACGCGAAGAGCGGCACGAGCGCATGCTGCTGCTACCTCACGGGGGCGCTCAACTCGTACATCGCTGCTTCGGGTAGCTGCAGATCACGCGCCGCGAAGTTCTCTTCGAGATGGCTCACCTTGGCAGTCCCGGGGATCGGCACGATCGTCGGCGCGCGTTGCAGCAGCCATGCCAGCGCGATCTGTGCGGGAGTGGCGTCGAGTCTTTGCGCCCACTTGCTGATCGTTCGAGCTTGGCCGCTGCCGGCGGCTCGGAGCGGTAGCCACGGCATGTAGGCGATGCCGTGCCGGGCCGTGAAGTCGACGAGGTCCCGGTCGGTCTGGTCGACGACGCTGAAGGAGTTCGACACGCTCGCGATGTCGGTCATGCCGAGGGCGTACTCGAGTTGCGCCAGCCCCACGTTCGAAAGCCCGATGTGCCGAAAGCTGCCCTCTTCCCGCATCTCGATCATCGCCCTCAGTGCCCGCCGGAACGGCTCGCTCGTGGTTCTGTCGGCTCCCCAGCGCAGGTGGACGATTGCGATCGATCCTCTGCCGAGTACGCCCAGGTCGCGTTGCATCCCCTCGCGGAGCTTCGTGGGTGAGTCCGCGGGCACCAGGCGGCCGCGGTCCCACTCCCAGCCGAGCTTCGTCGCGATCACGACATCTTGGGGGTTGGCGCGCAGCGTCTCCGCCAGCAGTCGATTGGGGATGTCCGGCCCGTAGTACCAAGCGGTGTCGAACGCTCGCACTCCGAGCTCCAGTGCCCGCCGGAGCACCACCAGCGCTTCGCGGAGGTCCGGAGGGGGGCCGATCACCCCGGGCCCTGTCAGGCGCATCGTTCCGTAGCCGACGCGCGGCACAGATCGTCCGGCGAGCTGTGTTTCGGCAACTCTGTGAATGACTTGGTCCTGCCCCCCTACAGTCCTCGCGTCGGGCCGGCTAGGGCCGCGGTATCACGACGCTCTCCTGCCCCAGCCAGATGTGCGAGCTCGGCAGGTCGATGAAACGTTGCTCGTCTTCGAGCAGCGCCCCCATTGCGAGCTGTCCTGATTCGCTGCCGCTGACGGCGAGCAGCTCGTCGATGCTGTCCCACCAGAGCTCCGCGAGAGCGTCGTACCGGCCCGGCTCGCTTCCTCGTGAGGCGGCGAGCACGGCGTCGAGCTCGTGATTCGACGCTCGGGTCTGAACGTAGCGCCGGATGCGAAGCGCATCGGCGTGTTGGCTGACGAGTTCGGCGTGCTCGTTGTGCCAGTAGCGATGGAACTCCTCCAGGGAGATGCCCGCGCGGCGGCGGAATGTGAACACCAGCTTGATCATCGAGTCCTCCGGCTCGTCGTGGGAAGGACGCCGCGGCCGCGCGGCTGCCCGCACGCCGCAGGCGCACACGCATGATCGTCCTTTTCGGAGGGGATGAGCGCGTCGGTGGGCTCGCGGATTCGATGCGCAGCTCGCTGACGTGCTCCCGCGGCGCAACGGCTCAGGGGCGCGCGGGGTTTCGCCCGTGCGGCGTCCCGGCCGCTTCGCGGCGGAGCGTCGCCAGGTCCGCCGGCGTGTCGAGGTCACGGCACATGCCGAGGTCCGAGCTCTCGATCAGCGGTCCGCTGAGGATGTGGCGCGCGCCATGGTCACCGGATAGGCGCCGGATCGCCGGCATCTGCTCCGGTCCGAGCACGACGGGGTGTCCGGGGTTTCCGTGGTAGGCGGCTCTGGAGCCCGGCGGCTCGTGCGTGAACCGTTCCACGAGCTGCGTGGTGATCAGCGGCTGGTCCCCCAGCGTCAGGATGATCTTCGCGGCTTCCGGCAGCGCACCGACGCCGCATTGAAGGGACGCGGATTGACCTTCGTGCCAGCGCACGCAGATCAGCGGCTCCGCCCGGCCGAAGCGGACGCGGGAGAGGATCTCCTCGGCGTGCGCGCCGAGCACCACGACGACTCGGTCGAGGGAACGCACCCGCGTCATCGTCTCGAGGACACGTTGAAGCACGGGCTGCCCCGAGATCTCGGCGAGCAGCTTCGGATCAGGCCCGAACCGCGTTCCTTCGCCGGCGGCGAGAACGAGCCCGGCGATCACGCCGCGACTTGATGGATGCGCCCGGCCGCGTCGGCCAGCCGGCCGCCCTGGCGGTCATGACGCGCGGCGATGACCTCGGCGAGGATCGAGAGCGCCGTCTCCTCGCCGCTTTCTGCTCCGAGGTCGAGACCGACCGGGGCCGAGATCCGGTCGAGCTCGTGCTCGGTGAGGCCCGCAGCTTCGAGCCGCTCCCGCCGGGTTTCCGCGGCGCGGCGGGATCCCATCGCACCGATGAACCGGGCCGGCGAGCGCAGCGCCAACGTCAGCGCCGCGTCGTCGATCTTCGGATCGTGGGAGAGAGCGACGATCGAAGTCGCCGCGTCGATGCCTCCCAGGGCGGCGAACGCCTCCGCCGGCCACGCCGCGATCACGCCTGCGGCATCCGGGAAACGTGACCGCGACGCAAAGCGCGACCGGGGATCGACGACATATGTGCGCCAGCCCGCCGCGTGAGCGAGCCTGCAGAGCGCCATCGCGATGTCGATCGCGCCCACCGCGATCAGTCGCGGAGGCGGCGCCGCAACGTCGTGGAACAGCGCGGCGCGACGCACGGAGCGCTCGCCCCATATGAGCTCCCCCGCGTCGCGGAGAGCTTCCGCATCGGCGGCGGCGGATCCGAGAGTTCCAGAGGAGCTTCCGTCAGCCTCGAGAAGCAGCTTCTTTCCGGCGTCCTCACCTTCGAGGACGGTCACCTCGACGGCGCGGCCCCCTGTTCGGTCGATCTCCAGGAAACGACTCGTCGAGTATCGCTCGATCCAGACGTCGATCTCACCGCCGCATGGCAGCCCGATTCCCCATGCTTCATCGTCGGCTATCCCGAACGTGGTGAGCTCCGGCTCGCCTCGGTGCATCACCCTTTCTGCGATTTGGACGACCGCGCCCTCGACACATCCCCCCGACACGCCGCCGGCGATTTCGCCGTGCTCGTTGATCGCCATCTTCGTCCCGAGCGGACGGGGTGCCGAGCGCTTCGCGCCGACGACCATCGCGATCGCGATCAAGTCGCCGTGCTGCTCCCACCGGCTGATCTCAGCCGCCAGGGCGTTCATCGTCTGCTTGTGCTCACGATCGGAGTCCGGGGCCCGGTCCGAGCGCCGCGATCGGCTGAACATCGAGATGGGCGGGAGGTCGCAGCTGCGTCGGGGGCAGAGTGCCATCTGGTCCGGGTGTTCGATTTCGCGTCCGTCGGGCGCGGTGAGGCGAACGGATCCTGAGATCAGGTAAGGGCCATCCTCGCTCGGTGTGATCGTCACGTCGGGCATTGGGCCTCCTTAGTAGACCTTGATGGTGTTGTTGATGGGCAGCGTCCGGACCCTCGTGCCGGTGAGAGCTGCGATCGCGTTGACCAGCGCGGGTGCCGCCAAGGGGACAGACACCTCACCTACGCCCGACGGTGACTCCGTCGAGTCGATCAGGTGCAGCTCGATCGCGGGGATCGACCGCATCCGCATGATCGGGTAACGGTCGAAGTTCTGAGTCAGGATCTCGCCGCCCTCACCGAGGACCACCTCGCCCCACGCGGCCGCGCTGAGGCCGAACAGCAGACCGCCCTCGACCTGGGCGCGGATCAAGTCGGGGTTGACGGCGATACCGCAGTCGAGGGCGACGACGACACGGTCGACGTGGACGCGCCCCCGCGCATCGAGCGAGATCTCGGTGACCTGGGCGCTGTGGCCGAGAAAGCCCGATGACGCTATTCCTCGCGCCCTGCCCTCGCGCAACGGGGAGCCCCAGCCCGAGACTTCGACGGCGCGCTCGAGCGCCCGGAGGGTCCGCGGACTGTCGGCCAGCAGCGTGCGTCTGAGGTCGACGGGGTCGCGGCCGCTGGCGATCGCGAGCTCGTCGAGCGCCGACTCGCGAGCGAACTCGGTGTGGGAGTTGCCGACCGAACGCCACACCATCGTCGAGATTTTCGACTCGAAGTTCGTGGACTGCAGCCGGAAGTTGGGGAAGATGTACGGGTGGTCGGCGGCGCCGGTGACGGTGAAGAAATCGACCTTGTCCTTGAACATGATGTCCCGGACGTACGGCAGGTTCACCGAGGTGGGCTCCGTCACGATCTCCTGGTGAAACGCGGTCAGCTCGCCGTTCGCGTCGGTCCCGGCGCGGACCCGGTGAACCGCCATCGGGCGGTAGCGACCTGCCTTGAACTCCTCCTCGCGAAGTGATTGCAGCTTGATCGGGTGCTTCCAGTCGAGCGCACGCGCGACCTGCACCGCCTCCGCCGTCGGGTCTTTTGTGGCCGCGCTGTGCAGCCCGAATGACCCTCCGGCGAAGGTGATGTGCACTTCGACGGCCTCCTTGTCGATGCCGGCGGCCTCCGATGCGGACATGCGGGCGTACTCGGGCGACTCCGAGCCGGCCCACACCTCGAGCGTGCCGTCCTCGCGCATGCGGCAGACGGCGTTGTTCGGCTCCATCGGAGCGTGCGCGAGATACGGGAGGACATAGGTCGCGTCGATCGTGCTGCCGGCGGCGGCGAGGGCTGCTTCGACGTCGCCTTCGTCGGTGGAGATCGTCGAGCCCTCCTGGCTCTCCAGGAGCCGCAGGTGCTCGGCTTGCAGCTCCTTGGTGCTGCGAAGCTCGGCGTCGTCGTCGTCCCATTCGACCTTCAGGGCGCGTAGCCCGCGCTGGGCGTCGTCGAGTGTCTCGCCGACGACTGCGACGCCCGTCTCGATCGGGACGACCGCGACCACACCCGCCTCGCTGAGGGCCGGCTGATCCTCGACGGACGCGACCTTGGCACCGAACCTCGGTGGGTGGAGGACGAGCGCGGTGAGCAGCCCGGGGAGCGAGACGTCGATCGTGAACTGGGTGGTGCCGACGATCTTGCCGGGGCTGTCGAGGCGGATCACTCCTTGGGCGGCACCTGCCATTTCTCGGCCGCGGCAGCGGTGAGACGAGCGCGGGCTTGCGCGGCGGCTTGGCGATAGCGGATCCAGAAGCCCTGCATCGAGCTGGAAGCGCCGGTCAGCTGGAAGAAGCCGCCTTGGGCGGCGTTGCCGTACACATCGCCGTTCCAGGAGCCGGTGCCGTTGGCCGCGTTGAGCACACGGATCGAGCCGAGGTCCGCGTCGAGCTCCTCGGCGACGAGTGTCGCGAGACCGGTGTGGACTCCTTGGCCCATCTCGATCTGGCTGCAGAGCACGACGATCGTCCCGTCGTCGCCGATGCGGATGTACGGCTGGACCGGGTCGGCTGCCTGCTCCGCGGTGAGGCGGCCTACCTCTGGCGTGGTGGGCGCCGTGAGCGGTCCCGGGTCTTCGCCGGCTGCAAGCGTTGCTGCTGCATCGTGGATCGCGGCCCGGATCCGCGGGTAGGTGCCGCAGCGGCAGAGGTTGCCGGTCATCCACGCGGCGATTGCCTCGTCGTCGGGAGCCGGGTTCGATTCGAGCAGTGCTACGGCGGCAAGGGTCTGGCCCGGCTGGCAGTAGCCGCATTGCACGACGTTGCCGCGATACCAGGCGGTGCGCACCGCGTTGACCACCGTGCCTGAGGCTCCCTCGACGGTGGTGATCTGCTTGCCGACTGCCCGTTCGGTGGCCGTCTGGCAGGCCTTCGTGTTCTGTCCGTCGAGGAGGACGGTGCAGGCGGCGCAGAAGCCGGCGCCGCAGCCGAACTTGGTGCCGTGCAGGTCGAGCACGTCCCTGAGCGTCCAGAGCAGCGGTGTTTTGGCGTGGCGGTCGTCGATCTCGACCTCGGCGCCGTTGACGCTGAGCTTCACGTCGCCTCTCCGTTGCATGGAGAGGCGCCGTGGGCTGCTCGAGAGCGCGTGCCCCGGTTGCGCATCGCCGCAGGCTGGCCGACGGTCAGGTGAGTTGTCCTCGCTGGATCCAGGTGATTGCGCCATCGGCGGCAGCCGTTCGCCGGCCGTCCGTCTCCGCCCCGGGCGGGGCTCGCTCGGACCGATTGAAGCGTTTGCTTGAATTGCAGCCATGCAAGGAGCAGGTGTTGACCAACGCCGCGAGGCGGGGGCGCGGACGCGGACGCGGCTGCTCGATGCTGCGCTCGAGCTGCTCGCCGAGCGCGGCGAAGTCAATGTGACGCTGCGCGAGGTCACGGGCGCGGCCGAGGCGAATGTCGCCGCGGTCAGCTACCACTTCGGCTCGCTGAAGTCGCTCCTTGACGCCGCCGTCGAGCAGGCGTTGGGGCTCTATCTCGATGCCCAGCAGAAGTCTGTAGGCGCTCTCGCGGCGGGCGCGACGCTCGAAGAGCTGGCAGCCGCGTTCGCGGCACCGATGGTGAGCGCGCTGGCGGCGGGCGGGCGGGAGCTGTCACTGATGCGGATCGTGGCTCGTGCCGGAATCGACCCTCCGCGTGGTTGGGGTCGCTTCGACGCGAGCTTCCAGCAGATCCGCGGGGACGTGCTGCGGGTGCTGAGAGCCAATCGCCCCGGCCTCGAGCCATCCGGCCTTGATTTCCGGACGAGATGCGCAGCCGGGCTTTTGAACTGGCTGGTGCTGGCGCCCGTGGGTGAGGATCTTCGTCACCAGTCCCCTGACCGGCTTGAGGGTCTCGTGGTTCCCGTGCTCACCGGGATATTTCGCGGCTAGAGCGCGGCGCGCGCGTGGAACTCGTGCGCGAGCTGTGTGCGGGATTTGACTCCCAGCTTGCGGAAGGTCTTGTGCAGGTGATATTCGACGGTGCGCGGGCTGATGAACAGCTGCGTCGCGATTTCGCGGTTGGTGCTCCCGTCAACCGCGAGCCGGGCGATCTGCGCCTCCTGTGGGGTGAGCTCGTCGCGCCCGTCCAGGTTCTCGCCGACTCTTTGCGCGGAGCGCTCGCCGGCGGCGCGCAGCTCGTCATGGGCACGCTCGGCGAAGGCAACGGTGCCGAGCTCGCTGAACAGCTGGTGTGCTGTTCGGAGCTGGTCGCGTGCGTCGGGACGGCGTGCCTGGCGACGCAGCCATTCCCCGTAGAGGAGGTGCGCACGGGCGAGGTCCACGCGCAAATCTGTTTCACCGAGGCGCTCGATCGCCTCGCGGTAGAGCGCATCCGCATCGCTGCCGGCGGCAAGAAGGGCGCGGCAGCGTGCTGCTGTGCCGCGCGCCCAAGACGTCGGGCTGGCGTCGGTTCGTTCCGTCAGCCGTGTCAGCGCGCGCTCAGCGAGAGTGCGCTCGCCACACCGCTCGGCTGCCTCGATCAGCTCGACTACTGCTGCGATCGGCGAGGCGAGGTCCTGTGCGTTCTCGGCTGCGTAACGGACGGCGGTCACTGCCTCCTCGTAGCGGCCGAGCCCGTTGTAAAGGACGGCTGAGACGAGCTCGATCACCGCGAGTGCGTAGCCTCGGCCGCTCGCCTCGGCGTCGGTTGAGACGCGCCGGCTGAGCTCCTCGAGCTCGTGCTCGCGCCCTGCCCAGGCCAGTAGCCATAGAGCGCCGTCGGCAGGGCGCGCCATCGCCGCTGCGTCGGTAATCGCTCCGATTTCGTCGATGAGGGAGGCGGCCGACGCGAGCTCGCCGGACATCGCCAGGATGATGCTGCGGCTGCCGAGCGCTGACGGGATGGCGGTGAGCTCCCCGGTACGGCGGGCACGCGTCAGTTGCGTCTCGGTGAGCAGCATCCACGACTCCTCATCCCAGAGTTCGGCAGCGGCCCAGCCTGCGAGGAACAACCAGGGCCCCGCAACAGGCTGGGCGGAGGAGTCGTCGCCGAACGCATCCAGTGCCTGCCTGAGCACAGGCGCTCCCACCGAGTAGGAGTCGGTGAACCAGAGCGCCAATCCTTCAAGGAGAAGATCGGTAGGTCCGATCTTCTCCGGCGCCGGTGCGGCGAGAGCGGCTTCGCTGACTTCGAGGAGGGTCCCGGCGGGCACGAGCCGACCGGCGAACAGAGCTCCGCCGAGGGCTTCGAGGTATGTCTGGCGTGCCAGCAGCGGCTCGATCGACTCCAATGCGCGGGCGGCTTTCAGGAGCATCGCCGGTGCGTCGCCGCCGCGTTGCGCGGCGAAACAGACCTGTGCCTCGAGGAGTTCGCTCAGAGCGCGCTGCCGGTCGTCCTCGACGTAGTCGCCCGCGGCGTTCAGGAGGGCGAGCGCCTCTTGTAGCGACCCGGCTTCGAACTTGGCTTTGGCTGCGGCCAACGCACGTTGGGAGCGACGCGCAGGATCGACCGTCAACGTGGCGGCCCGCTCGAGGAACGCGGCGGACGCGGCGAGCCCTCCGCGTGACTGCGCGCGTGCGGCGGACCGCTCGAGGTCCGCCGCTACCTCCTCGTCTGGCGTCGCCGCTGCTTGTGCCCTGTGCCAGGCACGGCGGTCCGGGTCGACTTCCGGGTCGATCGCTTCGGCGAGGACGCGATGGGACTCTCTGCGCTCATCGCGCTGGGCTGCTCCGTAAACAGCGGAGCGCACGAGCGGGTGCCGGAACACGACTCCGCTGGTGAGAGTGAGGAGGCCGTGCGATTCGAGCAGCTGCCCCGCGGCCACGGGGATTCCCTGTAATTGCGCGGCACGCCACAGAAGCGCCGGGTCGCCGGTGGGCTCGGCCGCGGCGAGCAACAGCAGGCGGCGGGCTTGCGCTGGAAGGCCGGCGAGCCGGCGCGTGTAGCTTTCCTCGATCTGGGCGGTCAACGGGAGCGCCGCGGGGAGAGCGAACCCGCCGGCTAGCTGGGGGGGCGTGAGCCCGAGCGGCAGCTCGAGCAGCGCCAGCGGGTTGCCGCCGGTCTCGACGACGATCCGGTCGAGCACGAGCTCGTCCAGACGGCTGGGTAGCGCGGATCGAAGTAGGTCGAGGGCGTCGCGGTGGCTCAGCGGCTCGAGATGAAGGCCGGGCAGCGCGGCGAGCGCCGTGTCCAGCTCACGCGTCCCGAACACGAACGCGATCTTCTCGGCGAGCAGGCGGCGCGCCGCGAACGTAAGCGACTGGGCGGATGGCCTGTCGAGCCACTGCGCGTCGTCGATGATGCACAGCAGCGGCGTGTCCTCGGCGGCCTCTGAGAGCAGGCCGAGCACGGCGAGGCCGATCAGGAACGCGTCGGGTGCGGGTCCTGCGCTCTGGCCGAATGCGACGGCGAGTGCTTCTCGCTGAAGCTCGGGCAGGCGCTCGGCGAAGGCAAGGATCGGCGAGCACATTCTCAGGAGCGCGGCGAACGGGAACTCCATCTCTCCTTCGACGCCGACGGCAGAGACGGTGCGGAAACCCGCCGCGGCCCGCGCGGCGTCGTCGAGCAGCGCGGTCTTGCCGATCCCGGGCTCGCCGTGGATGACCAGGGCACCGCCGGATGCGTCCCGCGCTGCGCCAAGCAGCTGCCTGATCGCCTCGCGCTCGCCGCGGCGGCCCAGTAACCCCGCCGTTGGCTCCGTCGTGGTGCTCTCCGCCGAGGTCATCGCAGCCTTCCCGCGAGCTGCGTCCGTGATTTGACCCCAAGCTTGCGGAACGCCTTGCGGAGGTGATACTCGACGGTGCTGGGGCTGATGAACAGTTGCGCTGCGATCTCACGGTTGGTACTCCCTCGTGCCGCCAGACGCGAGATCTGCGCCTCCTGCGGAGTGAGCTGATCGACGTTGTCCGGCGATCGGACCCGGGCGCGCTCGCCCGTCGCCTGCAGCTCGATCTGGGTGCGGGCGGCGAAGGCCTCCATCCCGAAGTCCGTGAACATCGAGTCGGCAACTCGAAGCTGCTCGCGGGCGTCCAGGCGTCGCCGCGATCGTCTCAGCCACTCGCCGTAGAGCAGGTGCGCCCGCGCCAGGTCCGGTCTGAGGCGGGTGCGGGCCAGCCGCGCGATCGCCTCCTCATAGAGTGCCTCGGCATCATCGTGATCGGCGAGCAGCGCCTCGCATCGTGCGACGAGCCCGAGGACCCAGTCCGTGCCGCTCACCCTCGCCATCTCGGTGAGGCGGCCTCTCGCTGCTTCGGCCAGCTCGAACGAGCCGGTGCGGGCTGCGGCCTCGACGAGCTCGGCCAGGCCCCAGTTCGAGATCGCGAGGTCGGAGCCGGCCTCGAACATCCGCGCCGCGGCGGTGCGTGCATCCTCGTAGCGGCGCAGCCCGTTGTAGAGGATCGCTTCGCCCCAGTCGATCGTCGTGAGCGCGATTCCTTCGCCGCGATGCAGTGCCTCCTCGCGCATCCTGGCGTTGTACTCGCGCGCGGGCTGCTCAACGCCCTGAGCCGCGAGGAGCGCTGCTTTGCCGTGCGAGGCGAGGGTGTTGCCCGTGGCTCGGGTCGAAGCCTCGGCGTCCGCCACGAGCGATGACGCCTCAGCGAGCTCGCCCGCGAACACGTGGAGCAGAGCGCGATGGTGAAGGGCGATGGGGAGGCCACCGAGGGCCCCCGACTGTCTGGCCAACTTGACGTGTCGTTCTGCCAAGGACTCCCAACGGGCGTCATCCCAGAGATGAACCGCGGTCGCCGTCGCCCCCCAGGCCCAGCTGCCCTGTTCCGTGGATGAGTGGCCGATCTCGCCGGCGTCCTGGGCCATACGGAGAGTCGGTGCGGCAGACTCGTAGCCGTCCGTGTAGAGGGTTATCAGACCATCGAGAAGATAGTCATGCCCGACGGGTGGACGGGGCGGCGGGGGCGCCGCCTTCGCAGCCTGAGCGACGGCCCGTGGGCCCGCGCCCGGGGCGGCGAGCCGGCCGGCGAACAAGGCCGCGGAGATCGCCTCCAGATACGTCTCGCGTGCCAGTGCCGGGTCGAGATCCGCGAGCCCTTCGGCCGCCTCGAGCAGCATCGGGGCAGCGTCTTTGCCGCGCCGCGACATGAACGTGATCTTTGTGTGCAGAAGCGCGATTCGTACCCGGTCGAGGTCGCTGAGCACTCCTTGCTCGGCCGTCGCCAGGAGCGAGAGAGAGTCGTCGAGCGCTCCCGCCTCGAACTTCCGCTGAGCGGCTATCAGAGCGCGTTCAGCGCGACGCTGTGGCGTCGGTGTGAGCGTGACGGCGCGTTCCAGGAACGCGGCGGCGGCAGATAGGCCTCCCCTTGCTTGTGCTCGTGCCGCCGAACGTTCCAACTCCTCGGCGACCCCTTCGTCCGGCACCGTCGCGGCCTGGGCGCGATGCCACGCGCGACGGTCGGGGTCGATCTGAGGGTCGGTGGCCTCGGCGAGCGCGCGATGGGCTTCGCTCCGCTCGTTCGGGTCTGACGCGCGGTATATCGACGAGCGGACGAGCGGGTGTCGAAAGGAGACCCGCGGATCGAAGCTCAGCAGGCCCGACGATTCGATCGGATCCGCGGCGGTCTTGCCGATCCTGAGCCGGCCCGCGGCTGCCCACAGGAGCGCCGGATCGCCAACGGGGTCGGCCGCGGCCAGTAGCAGCAGCCGCCGGGAGTCGCGGGGAAGACTCGCGACTCGCCGCGCGAAGTTCTCCTCGATCTGGCCGGCGAGCGGCAGCGCCGCCGGTAACCCGAAGCCGCCCGCGAGCTGTGTCGCCGTCAGGCCACGTGGCATCTCCAACAGAGCGAGCGGGTTGCCGTGCGTCTCGACGACGAGCCGGTCGAGACTGGGCTCATCCAGGCGCCCCGGGAGCACGGACTCGAGCAGCGTCCGTGCATCGCGGTGCTCGAGCGGTTCGATCGCCAGCGCCGGCAGCCCGGTGAGTGTCTCGCTGACCTCGCGGGCGGCGAACAGCATCGCGATCCGCTCGGCGACCAGGCGCCGCGCGATGAACGCAAGCGTTCGTGCCGAGGCACGGTCCAGCCACTGCGCGTCGTCGACCACGCACAGCACGGGCTGCTCCTCGGCAGCCAGCGAGAGCAAGCCGAGAGCAGCGAGGCTGACCAGCAACGGGTTCGGGGCAGGGCCCGCTGATAACCCGAACGCGACTGCGAGTGCTTCCCGCTGAGGGGCGTTCAGCCGGACGGTGAGCTCGATCAGCGGCGAGCACAGTTGCTGCAGCGCGGCGAAGGGCAGCTCCATCTCCGACTCGACACCCGCGGTGCGCAGGACCCGGAAGGCTTCTGCGATCTCGGTTGTCCGCTCGAGCAGCGCTGTCTTGCCGACTCCGGGCTCGCCGTGGAGGATCAGGATCCCTTTCTCGCCCCTCAGCGCCGCCGCCAGGACCTGCTGGAGAGCCTGCAGCTCGCGTGCGCGGCCGACGAGCTCGCGTTTACTGTGCTTCGCGGCGGGCACACGGCTGACCATATCGGCCGGTCTGCCGGGGTCGTGGCGTCCGGAGCGGCTGGGGGTGCTGAGTGAAGGCTCGGGAAGCGGACTAGGGGTTTCCGTGATTCGATTGGCGCGCCGGGGCATCAGGATGAGCTGGAAACCGTGGGCGGCTCGGGCTGCGCGCCGGGCAGGCCGCACGGGATCAACGTCGTCATGTCCTACGCGTCCAACCTCATCGAGCTGCCCCTCGACGGTGTTCACGTCGACCACGATTCGCTTTCGTGTGAGCTACTCGACGCCGTCGCGTTGGCCATCGACGTCGACGCCGGAATGCGTCGTGTCGTGAACCGGATTCGCCTGGAGGCGCGCGCGAGGGGGGTCGAGTGGTGGGGCTCGGGCGACGACGGCGCCCTGACGCGGATCGTCACTTCGGGGAGCGCACGTGGCAGACGCGTGACGGTACCGCTGGGGCGGGCAGGCGTCGTGGCGATCCATGGAGGATGCGTCAGCGACGAACTCGAGTCGGCCCTGACCTACATCGCTCCGGTGATCCGCCGACGCGCCAACGAAGAGCGTCTCGCGCGAGCTGCGGCGCATCTGGCGCGGCGAAACGAGGCGCTCGATGAGTTCGCGTCGCTTGTTGCGCATGAGCTGAAGACCCCACTCCAGGCTGCGCTGGCCGGCGAGGACCCAACGGCGTCGGTCGCCGAGGCATTGGATCTCGTGGAGGTCCTGTTGACGGCTGCCCAGGCGGGGCCCGTCGGAGAGGCGAGCACCGACGTCGCCGATTGTCTTGACCGGGCGGTCCGCTCGCTTGGCGGCCTCCTCGCCGTCACCAGCGACCTCCAGGTGCCGATTCCGTTGCCGCCGGAGCCGCTGTTCGTGATCCTGCGCAACCTCTTGTCGAACGCCGGCGCCGCGGGCGCACGGAACGTTCGTGTCAAGACTGAGCGCTCGTTTCGAGGATTGCGGCTCGTCGTTGAGGATGACGGCGTTGGACTGGACACCCCGCACCGTTACGCGTCGGGCAGCCATCTCGGTCTGCCGCTCTGCCGGCAGATCGCTGCTCGCTCGGGAGGGGTTCTGGAGTTGGCGTCTCGTGTTCCAAGCGGGAGCCGAGCCACCGTGACGTTCGATCCCGGGCCGGCATGATCCGGGTTCTGCTCGTGGATGACCACCAGCTGGTACGCGCGGGTCTGCGCAGCCGGCTGGAAGTCGAGCGTGACGTGGCCGTGGTGGGCGAGGCAGAGTCGGCCGAGACCGCGGTCGCGGTGGCGCGCTCGGTTCAGCCCGATCTGGTGTTGCTCGACGTGCTGCTTCCGCGTAAGAGCGGCTATGACGCGATCCCGGAGCTGGCGCTCGCGGCGCCGGACGCGAGGGTTCTCGTCGTGTCGTCCTTGACGTCGCCCAGCGCGGTGCGCCGTGCGCTGTCTGCCGGCGCGGCCGGCTACCTGCCGAAGCGGTCCTCGGACCGTGAGCTCGTGGCGGCAATCAGGCTGATCGCGGGCGGCGCCGGCTATGTGGAGCCTGATCTTGGGGCGAGGCTGGTGAACCCGGATGACTCACCTGCGCTCGAGCCGCTCTCGGCGCGCGAGCGGGACGTCCTCCATCTGCTGGCGCTCGGCTACACCAACCAGGAGATCGGCAGGAAGCTCTTCATCTCAGTACGGACGGTGGACACCCACCGCGCGCACATCATGCAGAAGTTGAGGCTCGACACCCGGGCGGAACTCGTGATGTTCGCGCTGGCACATGGCGTTGTCGGCGCCGAGACGGGCTGAGACGTGGGCGTGCACGACGGCTCGCGTTGGCGGCGCGAGCTCGTTCCTTTCGTCGGGCTGCCGCCGGTCAGCCGAGGCGGATCAGTCGGTTAGCCGAGGCGGATCAGGTTCTGCGATGGCAGCGGGCCCCCGATCTGCTGCAGGCTGCCGCCCTCGATCAGGCCCCCCAGGTCGATCACGAAGAAGCCGGCGTCCTGGAACAGCGCAGCGACCGCGTCCTTCGCATCGGCGTCGTCGCCGGAGATGAAGATCACCCGCTGTCCGCCGGCCTCGTTGGGGTCTGCGGCGAGCACGGAAGCCGCAAACGTGTTGCCGGCCTTCACTACGCGCGCCCCGGACGTAAGTCCCGCGACGACCTCGCTCGAGGTCCTGCCCTGCAGACCGGCGGGATCGAAGTCGTTGGTCGCGTCGATCACGACCTGTCCGCTCCATTCGAGGCCGCGCACGGCGTCGGGGATGCTGTCCCAGGGGACGGCAAGGACAACGACCGCGGCCTGCGATGCCTCTTCGGGGGAGGCGGCCGAAGCTCCGCTGCCGAGCGCCGCGACGAGGGGCGCGAGGGTCTCGGGGGTGCGGCTGTTCGCAAGCACGACGGCGCGCCCGGCGCGCAGGGCGATTCGCGCCATCGCTTGACCGAGTTGGCCGGCCCCGATGATCCCGACGACGTCCTGACTGGTCGAGTTCGTGTGGTTCATGGCGTGAGCGCGCCGTAGACCCGGTTGGCGAGGTGCTCGGCGATCATGATCACCGTCGGGTTGGTCGCGACGCTGGGGACCTCCGGCATGATCGACGCGTCGATCACCCGTAGCCGCTGGATGCCGTTGACCGCCCCGTCGGAGTCCACGACGGCGCCGGGGTCCTCTGCGCCGCCCATCGGCGCCGTCGCGGCCGGGTGGCCGTAGCTGGCCAGGTTCGCTTCGATCACAGCCATCAAGGCGTCATCGTCTTGAATGCCGGTGCCCGGGAAGATCTCGAGCTCGATCAACGGGCTCATCTGCGGGCTGCTGCCGAGCCGGCGGCCGATCTTGACCGCCTCGAGCAGGCGCCTGCGGTCGCGCTCCTCATAGAGGTAGTTGCCGTCGATGACAGGCTGGTCGCGGGGATCGCGGCTGCCCAGGCGGATCGTCCCGCGGGAGTCCGGGGCGACGACCGCGACACCGAATGTGATTGCGCCGCCCGTGGGGCTGAGCTCGGGGGGCAGCAGGTGGGTGGCGGTGATGTGCAGATCGAGCTCTTCCCCCTTGGCCTCGCTCGAGGCCGTCCACAGCAGGCCGCCGGTCGCCGGACGTTCGTCCTGGTAGTCGGGCTTGAGCGCGTACCCGTTGTAGTAGAAGACCTGTTCGATGAGCCGCTCCCCGACGGGCAGGTCGGCGACGACGTCGATTCCGAGCTTCTCGAGATGAGCTCTGGGCCCGATGCCGGAGCGCATCAGGATCGCCGGGCTCACATACGCGCCTGCGCAGAGGATCACCTCGTCTGCTTCGAAGACGGTCCCGTCGGCGTCGATCACGCCGATCGCCCGGCCGTTCTTAAAGAGAACTCGGTCGATGAGCACGCCACCGTCGATGAACAGGTTCGGGCGGTCCCGGACGTCCTGCGTGAGATAGACCATGGCGGTGCTCTGGCGATGTTCGTCGACGACGTTGACGGGGTACCCGCCGATTCCATGGCGGTCTTTGCCGTTGAAGTCATCGACGCGCTCGTAGCCGGCGGCGACGCCGGCGTCGACGAATGCTTTCAGTGACGTGGTGAGCCGGTCGTAGGTCTCCTGGCGGACGGGAAAGGGCCCGACTCGACCGTGGGTCGAGGCGTCTCCGGCGGGGGCGTTCTCCATCGCCTTGAAGGTCGCCGCGATGTCCTCGACGGACCATCCCTCGAGGCCGTGCTCGTTCCACTTGCGGATGTCGTCTGGGGTGATGCGCATCGCGACGGTCGCATTGACGGATGAGCTCCCGCCGAGAGCCTTGCCGCGGGGAGCGATGATCTCGGGGCTGCGTGTGTTGGCGCGCATCGTGAACCCCCAGTCGTGCTCCGGATTGCCGGGGACGTGGGCGGGGTCCAGGAGATCACTCGGGATCGAGTCGAGCGGATAGACGCTGCCGGCCTCCAGCAGTCGAACGGTCCGGCTCGGGTCCTGAGTGAGCCTTGTTGCGAGCACGGAGCCGGCGGATCCTCCACCGACGATCAACACGTCTGTCGGGCCGGCCGGCTTGGGTGCCTCAGTCATTTTCGTTACTCCTGGATTGAGCCGGCGCGACGGCGCCGACCGGCGCGAGCTGCTCGCTTGCGGCGACGCGAACCGACCCGAGGGTCACGGCGAAGTGCGAGCAGGGCCCGGTCGCAAGCGCCGGCGTGGGCTGCGCCACCGGCAGAGGTGCGATCGAGGCGGGTTCCTCGTCAGCGGCACCGAGCTGGGCGCCGGCCTTGCCCGGCAGGACGACGAGCGCGAGCAGCAGGCCGAGCCCGAAGATGCCCGCCGCCCAGGCGAACGCGGTGGTGTAGCCATGGACCGTCGCGGCGCTCGCGAGTCCCGGTGAGCGCGGATGGCTCGACAGGTATGAGGAGACCGAGCTCGCGAACAGCGTGCTGAGCAGCGCCGTGCCGACCGAGCCGCCGACCTGCTGCGCAGTGTTGACCATCGCCGAGGCGACACCGGCCTCGGAACCGTCGACGCCGAGCGTGGCGATGCTGATCGCGGGCGCGAAGATGGAGCCCATGCCGACGCCGAGGATGATCAGGGCGGGCAGGACGTGGCCGGCGTAGCCGGCGCCCGGCGAGAGCCGCGTCAAAAGGAGCATCGCGATCAACCCGAGCGCCATGCCGCCGGCGATCAGCGGCTTCACCCCCGTCCGGTCCAGGACCCGTGTCTGCACGAAGGTGGAGGTCACGACCAGGACCGCCGTCAACGGCAGGAACGCCACCCCGGTCTTCACCGGGGAGAAATGCAGGTCGATCTGCAGGTAATAGGTCAGGAAGAGGAACACCGCGAAGACGCCTGCGCCGACGAGCGCAAGCGCGATATAGGCCCCGCCCCGGCCTCGGTCGAGCACGATGGGCAGCGGCAGCAGCGGTTCGGGACGGACCCGCTCGATCGCCACGAACGACACGAGCAGCACGACGCTCAGCGCGAGCGCGATGATCGTCACGGGCGCCGTCCAGGAGTGCGTCGCAGCGTTCGAGAACCCGTAGACCAGCGCGAACAGCCCGCCGCAGGCCGTCAGCGCGCCGGGGACATCGATCCTCGGACGCCCCTCCGGCCGGTGGTTCTGCAGCAGCCGCAACGCGGCCAGCGCGGTCGGCACCGCGATCAGGAGATTGACGTACAGGCACCACCGCCACGACAGCGCCTGCGTCAGCACCCCGCCGAGGACGAGCCCGACCGACGCTCCGCCGCCCGCGACGGCACCGAAGATGCCGAACGCCTTCGCCCGATCAGGGGAACCAGCGAACGTCACCGTGAGCAGTGACAGCGCCGAGGGCGCGAGCAGCGCACCGAAGGCTCCCTGCAGCGCCCGCGCCGCGACCAGCATCCCGAAGGACTGCGCCAGCCCCCCGACGACCGACGCCCCGGCGAACCCGAGCAGCCCGGCGATGAACGTCCACTTGCGCCCGAACAGATCGCCGAGCTTTCCGCCCAGCAACAGCAGGCTGCCGAACGCGAGCGCGTACGCCGTCACCACCCACTGACGACTGTCGGTCGAGAAGCCGAGATCGCGCTGAGCCGAGGGCAGAGCGATGTTCACGATCGTGGCATCGAGCACGACCGTCAGCTGCGCGACGCTCAGCAGCGCCAGCACCGCCCAACGGTTGCTCGGCGCGTCCGACCTCCCACCCGCGACGGCGACACTCGCTGCGGCCATCAGGAGGCCTTGCTGTTCAGCCGCGGGAACAGCTCGGCTGCGTTGCCGCCGAGGATCAGCCCACGCTCCGAAGCGTCGAACTCGGTGGTGTTGCCGACTTGTTCGCTGGCACGTTCGGCGAGGTCGGGGCGGATGTAGGGGAAGTCGGTCCCGAACAGGACCCGGCCGGCGCCGGCGACCGCGGCGAGGGTGTGGAGGACCGGGTCTGTCCAGGCGAGTGCCGTGTCGAAGTAGATTCTCTGGAACGACTCGCTCGCGGGTCCCAGCTCGTCGCCCATGATCCCCATCTCGTCGACGATCGCGAAGCGCCCGGCGAGGTACGGGATCGCGCCGCCTGCGTGCGCGAAGATGTAACGGACGTCGGGCGTCCGTGCGAATGTGCCGCTGTAGTGGAGCTGAGCGACCGTGCGTGTCGTGTCCAGCGGGTAGTCGATGAGATTGTCGGTGAGGCCCATTGCGTGGGCGGCAGCGTCGGGGGAGGCGGTGGGGTGCACGAAGACGACCGCAGCTCGCTTTTGCAACTCCGCGAACAGCTCGCTGAACGTGGGGTCGCCGAGATAGCGGCCGCCGGCGTTGCTCATCAGGCAGACGCCGTCGAGCTTCAGCACGTCGAGGCTGTACTCGAGCTCGGCGAGCGCGCCGTCGACGTCGGGAAGCGGAAGGATCGCGAAGCCGCCGAACCTTGCTGGGTGTTCCCCGCTCAGTTCCGCGGCGAACTCGTTGCAACGGCGACCGAGGCTTCGGGCCTTGTTGTCGTCTCCGAGGTGAACCCCGGGCGTGCTGATCGACGTGATCGCCGCGTCGACGCCGAGGCTCTCCATGAACTCGATTGCGCGCTCGGGGCTCCACGGTGGCGGCGTGAGGCCGCCGGTGAGTTCGCCGCCTTCCTCCGCCTCTTCGAAATAGAAGGGCGGGATGATGTGATGGTGGGTGTCGATCCTCAGGGTCATCGCCAGGCGGCGCCGGCAGCGGGGGTAGGGGGGTTCTCGCCGAGTCAGGCATGCTGGACCGGCTGGAGGGCGGATTCATCGGCGGCGCAGCGGATTGCTTGCGGCTTTTGTCGGATCGAGGCGCCCGGCGGCCGGTTCCGGCCTTTCCCGAAGACGGTCGCGGTTCTCACCGATGTGGGCGCGACCGGCTGCCGGAATGCTGTGGTCGCTGATGGGAGTCGCTGCAAATGAGGGAGCCTTGTTTGTACCCGGGCTTCGGGCGCGGGCCTTCCCGTCCTGGGCCCATGGACCGCTTGCTAGATTGACTTCGGTGAGGTCAAGCAATCGTTTGATCGAACAGTGTGGGGCACCTCGCCGCTTGTTCGCGGCGGAGATCGCTTGGGCGCAGTGAGCACCGTGGCGATTGCACCCGAGGCGCAGCCGACGCGGAGACCGACGCCGCTGCAGCTCGCTGCGCCGGGGGAAGGGCTGCTCGAACGGGCCGAGCTTCAGGCCACCCTCGGCCGGCTCCTCACAAAGCGGGTCACGATCATCTCGGCGCCCGCCGGAAGCGGAAAGACGTCCTTGTTGCGCGCGTGGGCGGGTAGCGCTGAGCACGACGTCGCGTTCGTGTCGGTGGAGCGAGAGCGGGCTGAGGAACAGCTGTTCTGGCGCTCGGTTCTCGACGCGCTCGGCGAGCCGTCTGCCCGCGCGCGAGGCGAGAAGGCCGGCGGGCCAGGCGAGAAGGCCGGCGGTGACAGGCGGTTCGACGCCGACAACCTCATCGACCGGGTGCTCGCCGGCCTTGGCGACCGGACGGAGCCCGTTGTGCTGGTCATCGACGACCTGCACGAGCTCTTGTCGAGTGATGTTCTGGGCCAGCTCGAGCGGGTGCTCGCGAGCCTCCCTCGCTCGGCCCGCGTGATCCTCTCGTCACGACGAGACCCGAGGCTGCGCTTGCACCGGCTGCGCCTCGCCGGTGAGGTCGGCGAAATCCGTGCGCGCGAGCTGAGGTTCACCGAGAGCGAGACGCGTGAAGTCCTGCGCTCGTCCGGCGTCGCCCTCTCGGACGAGGATGCGGCCGCGCTTTGGGCACGTACCGAAGGTTGGGCGGCCGGGGTGCGCCTGGCGGCGATCTCGCTCGCGGCGCACCCCGATCCCGACCGCTTCGTGGACGAGTTCTCCGGCGGCGACCGCGCCGTGGGCGAGTACCTGCTCGCCGAGATGCTGGAACACCAACCGACCGAGGTCCAGCGGATGCTGCTGCGAACTTCGATCGTTTCGCGCGTGAACGGCGAGCTTGCGGACCTGCTCGCGGAAAGGAGCGAGTCCGAGCGGGTCTTGCTCGAGCTGGAGGACGCGAACGCGTTCGTCGTTTCGCTGGACCAGCAGCGATCCTGGTTTCGCTACCACCAACTGCTCGCCGACTTCCTGCGCCTCGAGCTGCGTAGAACGCTCGCGGAGGAGGTGCCCGAGCTCCATCGACGGGCGGCTGGCTGGTTCGCCGATCACGGTCAGGTGCTGGACGCCGTCCAGCACCTGTTGGCGGCGGGAGACTGGCCCGAGGCGGCGCGGCTACTCGCCGATCACGTGGTGAGCCTGAGTCTGGAAGGCCGGCAAGGCGAGATCGCTTCACTGCTTCGGTTGTTTCCCCCGGGAGCGTCTTCGGACGATCCTGACCTGGCCTTGGCGTACGCAGCGAGCAGGTTGGCGCAGGGACGGCTCGAGGAGGCGGCGGCGCACCTCGCGCTCGCAGAAACTCACCTGGGCGGCACCTCGCCGGAGCGTCGCCGCCGCGTCGAGAGTGCGATCGTGTCCTCCCGGCTCGCGCTCGCCAGGCGTGCGGGCCGTTTTGCCGAGGTGACCGATCGGGTCGAGCAGCTTGGCTTCGCGGGCGTCGGAGGACCAACCGATATCGGGCTGGGCAGCGACCTTCGGGGGACCGCGCTGATGAATCTCGGGATCGTCGAGATGTGGTCGGGGCGACTGGCGCGGGCGGAACGGCATCTCTCGCAGGGTGCGCAGCTGGCCCGGACGATCGACCGTCCCTATCTCGAGCTGGCGTGTCGTGCACACCTCGGGTTCGCGTCGACCCTCCAATCGTTTTCCACGGCCCGCGAGCGATGCCGCGAAGCGCTGGCCGTGGCCGAGCGCCATGGCTGGGATGACCGTCCGCTGATTGCCCCGGCCCTCGGAACGCTGGCAGGCACGTCGATCTTGATGGGCGAGCTCGACGAGGGCGAGCGGTGGCTGCAGCGCGCGTGGAAATCGGTCGAGCACAACCTCGATCCCGCAAACGGCGTGCTGCTGCATCTCGTCGCGGGAATGCTGTACGTCGCACTCGGCGAGGAGCAAAGATCACTCGAGGAGCTGGAGCTCGCCGAGGAAAGCCAGGCGCTCGTCGAAGACGAGCATGTGCTGGCGCCACTCGTTTCCGCCTGGCTCGCGTCGACCCTCGCGCGTCTAGGGCGGGTCGAGCAGGCACGGGCGTTCCTGGGGACCATCCCACCCGGCCGAGCAGACACGGGTGAGATCCGTGCTGCCCGAGCGACGCTCGGCTTCGCCGAAGGTGACGCCGGCGCCGCGCTGGAGGAGGCCCAGGCGGCGCTCCACGGCACGAGCACCGTCATGGGCGCTTACACGCTGGTCGAAGCGAACCTGATCGCCGGGCTCGCCCACCTCGAGTTGGGGAGTCGTGCGGAGGCAAAGGTCGCTGCCGAGGCGGCCCTCGCTGCCGCCGAGCCGGACAGGCTGATGCTTCCGTTCGTCGTGACGGACTCGCTACGGCTTCTCGAGGCGGTGCCGCCCCAGGACACTGCCCACCGGGCGCTGCTGATCGAGGTTCGCGAACTGCTCGGCGGCGCTCCCACGGGCCCGCCGCGGCGTGAGTGGGTTGGACCGCCGGATCCGCTCAGCCCGAGTGAGCTGCGGGTGTTGCGATATCTCCCGACGAACCTGACGAGGCCGGAGATCGCTCAGGAGCTGTACGTGTCGATCAACACCGTGAACACTCACATCCGCAACATCTACGCGAAGCTCGGTGCTCGCGGCCGCTCCTCGGCGGTTGAGCGCGCCAGGGAGCTGCAGTTGCTCGCCGCCGGCCGCTCCCGGTAAGCGGATCACCAGATCCCGGCGATGCCTCCTCACCCGCCGGGGACCGAAGGTTCAGGCGTGGATATGGGGCCACGTCTGTACACGATCCGCCTCGACGGTCACTTGGGAGCGACGGCGCTGTCGGCGTTCCCGACAATGGCCGCCCAGGAGAAGGGACCGGACACTGTGTTGACCGGGCTGCTCGAGGATCGTTCGGCGCTGTTTGCGACGATCGCGGAGATCGAAGCGCTCGGCTTGGAGCTGACCGAGCTGCGCCGGATCAGCCCGCACGAAAGATCGCCTGTTTCCGGTGATGGGGCTTCACCGGATCGTTCGTGAAGGTGGCTCGTGCGACGCCGGCCGGCGCCCGCCCAGAGATACGGAGGCAACCTTCATGACAAGCCAGCCGATCCGCGATCCGCTCGCCGATCAACTCATCACCCCCGCGAACTCGGCGCTCGCCGTGATCGACTACCAGCCCAGTCAGATCGAAACGGTGCGATCAATCGATCCCGCGCTGCTCCTGAAGAACATCGTCTCGACGGTGAAGGTCGCGAAGGTCTTCGGTGTGCCGATCGTCCATTCGACGATCAACGTCGCCAACGGCCAAGGGCCAACCGTGCCGGGACTCGCGGAGGAGCTGGCGGACAGTCCGCCGATCGACCGGACGCAGATCAACTCATGGGAGGACGTCGAGTTCCTCGCGGCTGTCCGTGCAACCGGCCGCCGCAAGCTGATCCTCTGCGCGCTCTGGACCGAGGTGTGCATGACGTTCCCGGCGCTCGACGCGATCCGCGAGGGGTATGAGGTGTATCCCGTTGTCGACGCGATCGGCGGCACCTCCAGCGAGGCGCACCGGGCCGGGATCGAACGATCGGCTCAGGCGGGGGCAAAACCGATCGGCTGGGTGTCGCTCGCATGCGAGCTTCAACGCGACTGGGCGCGCGTTGAGACGGTCCCGCAGATCGTCGAGATCGTCATCAACGACCGGCTGACGAAGGAGTGAGAACAGCCCCATCGCCGACGCTCGCGTCGCGTCAACCCAAGGAGAGACCAGTGAACAATGAAGAGTTCGTCCGGCGGGCGTACGAGATCGCCGAGGCCGGGGACATCCAGGAGTGGATCGACTGCTTCACAGCCGACGGTGTGTTCGTCGACAATTCCGTGTCGGTGACCTACCGGGGCCCGACGGAGGTCGCGAGGCCGGTCGAATATTACGGCGCGGCCTTCTCAGACATGCATCGCGAGCTCTACGACGTTTACGTCAGCGGTGACGTCGTCGTGGTCCAGCTCGCGCTGCAGGGTACACACGACGGGACGCTGCATCTCCCCTTTGGCATGCTGCCCCCGACCGGTAAGCGCATGGACGCTCCATGTTGTGACGTGTTCAAGCTCGTCGACGGCAAGATCCAGCGGTTCGACTGCTACCCGGAGGGCAGCGTCATCCTGAGCCAGCTCGAGGTGCTGTCGAACCTGGGCGCCGTGCTCGAGCCGTTGCCCGTCTAGCCGGCTCCGCATCGACATGCCTGCCTGTGCCGCCTCGGCGTGCTTGCCGACACGACCGCAGCGGATCACCGGATCCAAGCGAGGCGCGCTCACCACGCGACGCTGCACACTGCGAGCTTCAGCCACGACGATCGTCTGACCGTTGGGCGCCCAAACGGACCGGAAACCCTCACGGAAAGTTGGAATCCCATGCTCGTGCTCTTCTCGCAGCGACGTCGGGGACGCCGCTGAGGTCCTCATGGCGGCGGAGCCTCCCGAGGACCCGGCAGGGGCTTCGCCGGCGAGCACCGAGCAGGCGGTGGCACGCTCCGGTGCCGGCAGGCGCCGGCGCGAGCGCGAAATCGTCCATGTCCTCACCCGGCACGGGCTGCATCTCCTCGCTGAGCTGCTGAGCGCCGAGCGGCACGGCGGGCACAGCGACGGAGACCTGGAGCATCGCGGCGGGGAGGCCGTCCCGGCTCGGGAGCTACGGGTCGCTCTGGAGGAGCTCGGCCCCACGTTCATCAAGCTCGGCCAGTTGCTCTCGACGCGCGCGGACCTGCTTCCGGTGGACTACCGGCGTGAGCTCTCGAAGCTGCAGGACGCTGCGCCGCCCTCTGATCCCGGCGCGATCCTCGAAACGGTCGAGCACGAGCTGCCGCCGGGCGGCGTCGCCGCCGCGTTCGCCGAATTCGACCCGCAACCGCTGGCGGCCGGCTCGGTCGGAGAGGCCCATGCTGCTGTGCTGCACGACGGCACGCGTGTCGTCGTGAAGGTTCGTAGGCCCGGGGTCGTGGAGCTGATCGAGCGGGATCTCGAGGTGATCGGAAACCTCGCCGCACGGGCAAGCAGAAGATCGGAGTCCGCGGCGGCGTTCGATGTGATCGGGCTGGCGCACGAGTTCGCCGACGAGCTGCGCGGCCAGCTGGACTATGTTCAGGAGGCGTGCAATGCGGAGCGGTTCGCCGCGAACTTCTCCGGCGCGGATGCTGTCCACATTCCCCGTGTGTTCTGGGATCTGACGAGCTCCCGCGTGATTACGCTGGAGCGGCTGGAAGGCATGAAGATCACCGATCTCGAGGCTCTAGCAGCGGCAGGTATCGATCGTCGAGAGATCGCGCATGAGGCAGCGGTCACGGTCGGTGAGATGGTGTTCGTCCACGGGTTCTTCCACGGTGACCCTCATCCCGGCAACTTCTTCGTCGAGGCCGACGGGCGGCTCGGAATCATCGACTTCGGGATCGTGGGCAAGTTGGACGACGGCCTGCGTGCGAAGGTGCGGCGGATCCTGCTCGCGCTGGATCGCCGTGACCCTGATCGGCTGGCGGCCGCGCTGATCGCCGTCCGGGGGCCCGGTGCAGGGGTTGACCGGGGTGCTTTGCGCGACGATCTGGCCTCTCTGATCGAGGAGTATGTCGGCCGCGGCGCTGGTGAGCTCGGCGTCGGTGGGCCGATCCGCTCGATGCTCGACGTCGTGCGGCGTCATCGGCTGCGAATCCCGCGCGACCTCTCGTTGCTGCTTCGGACCGTTCTACTCGAGGAGGGTCTTGTGGCTGCACTGGATCCCGAGTTTCGGCTGGTCGAGGTGCTCGGACCGTACGCGCGCCGCCATCTGTTCGCGGGCGTGACGGTGCCGGGAATTCTGGATCGCTTGCAAGATGCCGGCGTCGATCTGGCCGAGCAGGTGAGCGAGCTCCCCGGCCACATCCGGCGCGCACTGGACGTGCTCGACGACGGCGGCTTCGACGTGCACCTGCGGGCGAGCGAGCTCGAGCCATTGATGGCTCGAGCGGAGCGTCTCGGGAACCGCATCGCGCTGTCGGTGCTGGAGCAGGCGTGTCGCGGGCGGACGCTTCAGATGAGCGCCCCGGGGGGTGCTCCCGCCCCAGAGACGCAGGTTGAGGTCGAGCGTCCTTCGAGTCCGGTCGCCGAGGAGGGCGGCGTGATGCCCGACCAGCTCAGCCCGAGGCACTTGCGCCGGCGTTTGCTCGAGCTCGCCGGCGTGGCGGTGCTGATCACGACGATCGTGGTGGCCGTGCCGGGGCTCGGTGAGGTTCGGACACGGCTCTCACACGCTTCGCCTGGCTGGCTGGCGCTCGCTGTGGGTCTGGAGCTCCTCTCGGTGCTCTTCTACGTGTTGATCTTCCGGGCCGTGTTCTGTCCGCGGATGTCGTGGCGTTTCAGCTCTCAGGTCGCGATGTCCGAGCTCGCGGCGAACTCGGTGTTTCCGCTGAGTGGCGCCGGCGGGCTGGCACTCGGGGCTTGGGCGCTGCGTCGCGGCGGGATGGACGTCGAGCAGATCGGGCGCAAGACCGTCGCGTTCTACTTCCTGACGAGCCTCGCCAACGTGAGCATCTTGATCGTCTTCGTTGTTCTGTACGCGGTCGGGGCGCTGGGGCACGATCCGAGCCCGGCGTTGACCTACCTGTTCGGAGCGCTCGCGCTCGGCGCGGTGCTGGCTGTGATGGCGATCCCCGTTGTGTTGGGGCGGCTGCGGTCGCCCGGATCAGCGCGCGATGAGCCGGGACGCATCGGCCGGGCCGTCGGGCTGGCGCGGCGTTCGCTCGTTGAGGGTGTCCCGGACGCGGAGCTGTTGTTGCGGCGTCGCTCACCGGGGGTCCTGCTCGGCTCGTTCGGAACCACCGCCTGTGATATCGCCGTGCTCGGCGCCGCGTATCGAGCGGTCGGTGTGTCGCCGCCGATCGGTGTGCTCGTGGTCGGCTACCTGATCGGGATGTTGGGCGGGAACGTCCCGGTGCCGGGCGGGATCGGCGGCGTGGACGCAGGGCTGATCGGAACGTTGACCCTGTTTCACGAGCCCTTGGCCGCGACGACCGTCGCGGTCTTGACCTATCACGCGATCTCGTTGTGGGTCCCGGCCGCCGTCGGGAGCGTGGCGTTCGTGCGTCTGCGCGCTACGTTGCAGCGCGATGAGCGGCCGGCGGCGATCTGCATGCCTCTCGCAGAGCCGATCGAGGCCGTCGCCACGTCCGCGACGTGACTGGAGACGCGCTCAGTCGCTGATCAGTCGCATTGCTCAGTCGCTGATCAGTCGCATCTGAGCGGTAAGCCGCGTCAATCCGCGGATCATCCCGAGCGCGTTCCAGGTCATGCCGAGCTCGCGATGGTCGGCGAGGGTGGATCCATCGAAGAGCAGCTCGCCTTCCTCGTGGCTGATCGTCCCCTCGAGCTCGAGCGGGATCGTTCTGCCTGCAGCCGTGAGATCCCCGTGGATCGTGAGAATGTCACCGTCGAGCCTGACGTTAGTAGAGGTGAACGTGATCGTCGGGTGAGCCTCGGCGTCGAAGAAATCGGCGGAGAGGAGATGCTTGTCGCGGCGGGGGTTGCGCGTGGTGAGGCTCCGGGCGTCGACGGAAAGCTCGATCGCTGGGTCCGCACGGAGGTCGAGGCTCCCGTCGAACTCGTTGAATCGACCCTTGACGGTCTGCAGACCGTAGAGGTTCTTCGTTTCGAAACCGATCGAGGTGCGACGAGGGTCGATCCTCCATTTCCTGTCTGTGACGTCGGGAATGTAGGCGGGATCCGGGCTGCGGGCGGTCATCTGCTCACCTCGAGATTGGTTGCCGGCGCGGTGTGCGCGTGTCGTTGGCTATCCGGCCGCTTTCGACCTCGCAAATGGTCGCGTGGGATCGGGTGAGCGCTCGTCGTCAGATCCAGGTGATTCGACGTCAGCTCAGCGCCGAGCGCTTGAACATCCGGATCGCCAGAGCGATGAACGCGGCCGCGAACAGGACGATGACGCCGAGGCTGAGCCATGCCTCGGTCGTGGTGTTGCTGATCCCCCAGATGTCGTGAAGGCCTGTCCCACGGGGGTCGACCAAGCCGTAGCGCATCAGCGCCAGGGCGTGGGTGAGCGGGAGGACCTTCGCGAACGCGGCGAGCGCCCCCGGCAGCACGTTGATCGGAAACAGCGCGCCGGCGAAGAAGAAGGGCAGGATCGCCACCGCAGGCGTGGCACCGATGTACTCCTCCTGTCTCGGGATGCGAGCCGCCAAGGTCTCGGCG
>WNFI01706951.1_pt2 | contig 37750 bp, 33 predicted proteins | sample 5400471 | NCBI WGS metagenome assembly WNFI01 (sample SAMN13153348, study PRJNA577476) | soil metagenome | isolation source: 100 cm saprolite on Douglas fir-dominated hillslope | place: USA:California | collected 2013-09-17 | reverse complement strand
AGACGCTCGCTGACGCGGACGTGGCGCTGTTCCTCATCGAGGCTGGCCCCCCCGCGATCGACTCGGCCACGCGCAAGGCGCTGAATCAGGTGAAGGCGGCGGGCAAGCCGACGCTCCTTGTGATCAACAAGATCGACACGGTGAAGAGGCCCGACCTTCTACCGCTGATCGCGCGCTGGAAGGACGAGCACGCCTGGACCGAGCTGTACCCGCTCTCCGCGCTCACCGGCGACAACGTCGAGGGCTTCGTCGAGGCGCTGGCCTCGCACCTGCCCGAGGGTCCTCCGCTGTTCGGCAGCGACACCTGGACCGACGTGCCCGAACGCGACCTCTGCGCCGAGCTGGTGCGCGAGCAGATCCTGCGCCAGACGGAGCAGGAGGTTCCCTACAGCGCCGCGGTGGTGATCGATCAGTTCGACGAGGCCGAGCGCGAGGTCGGCCCCCGCGGCCTCACGCGCATCCTCGCCACCATCCTGGTCGAGCGCGACAGCCAGAAGGCGATCGTGATCGGCAAGGGGGGCGCGCGGCTCAAGGAGATCGGCACCAAGGCCCGCGGCGAGATGGAGCGCCTCCTGGGTTGCAAGGTGTTCCTCCAGCTCCACGTGCGGGTCGAGCCGGGCTGGACCCAGAGCGAGCGGGGGATGCGCCGCGCCGGCTACGGCGACGGCCGAAGCTGACGCCTCAGAAGTCCATCGCGGCGGCGAGCAGGCCCACCGGGACGGTGCGGGTCGATCCCTTGGGCGCCCCGGCGCCGACGAGCGCCTGGAGCTGCAGGGTCGTCTCCATGCCGAACACGCCGTTGAGGGCGAGGTCGAACTGGCCCAGGCGCCGGCCGGCCGCCAGCAGGAACTCCAGCTCGCCGGTCCGGGTGGGGTTGGAGAAGCTCACCGTCTTGAAGCGGATGCCGCCCGACATGTCCACGCCGACGGCGTCCTGGCTGAGAAACTGGTAGCGCACGCGGGCGCTGGGGCCGGACCCTCCCGCGGGGCCGCCCTGGTAGAAGATTCCCACGTCGCCGGACACATGGGCAAAGGGGGTCCAGCTGATGCTTCCGGTCACCGAGCCGGTCGCGTCGGCGCCGGTGGCCGTCGCGCCCATGCCGGCGGTGTATCCGCTGACCCGAACGGTGCCCTTGTCCGGCGTGGCGGGCGCGTCGGTGAGCAGCGTGTCGCGATCGAACCCCTCGCCGCGCACTTCCGCCGAGGCGATGCTGATGAGGAGGAGGGGTGCGGCCGCAGCGATCCAGGAGCGCATCGGGGAGCCTTTCGCCGGCCGGGTTGGAGTCGGCCGGGGGTGGGGTCGGTTGGCCGGTCGGCGTTCGCCGTAGGCGCCCGCAGGGTTGCCTGTCTCCCCGGCTGCCGTCAACCGGGTCGCACACGTGGGGCCTTTTCGTTGACGGAGAGGCGGCGTCTCTGCCATATCCGCGCGTCGGCCCGCCTCGGAGGCCGCGCGAGAGACCCGTGTCGAAGCGCTACTTCATCCACACCTTCGGCTGCCAGATGAACGAGCACGACTCCGCCCGCATGGGCGAGGAGCTCGGGCGCGCCGGCTGGTCGAGGGCCGAGGCGGTGGATGCCGCCGACCTGGTGCTGGTGAACACCTGCGCCATCCGCGAGAAGGCCGAGGACAAGCTCTACTCCGCGCTCGGCCGCTACCGGATGCTCAAGGCGCAGCGCGGGACGCGCATCGGCGTCTCGGGCTGCGTGGCCCAGCAGGAGAAGGACAGACTGCTGTCGCGCGCGCCCTTCGTGGACTTCGTGCTCGGGCCTGACCAGCTTGCGCGGGTAGCGCAGCTGGCGGAGCAGGGCGGGCATGCCGTCGAGACCGAGTGGGTGCCCAGCGAGGAGTATCTCTTTCCCCAGGCCGACCCGGAGAGCAGCCGGGGCAGGGCGACCGCCTTCGTCATCGCGATGAAGGGCTGCGACAACGTCTGCTCGTTCTGCGTGGTGCCGTACACACGCGGCCGCGAGGTGAGCCGACCCTACGCGGAGATCGTGCGCGAGGTGACCGCGTTGGTAGCGGTGGGCGTGCGCGAGGTGACGCTGATCGGCCAGAACGTCAACTCGTACGCGGGCGGCTGCAGCTTCGCCGGGCTGATTCGCCGCCTCGACGCGGTGCCCGGCATCGCGCGCATCCGCTTCACCACCAGCCACCCGATGGACCTCTCCGACGAGCTGGTCGCCTGCTTCGCCCCCGAGGCCGCAGACGGCGTGCGGGCGCTGATGCCGCACTTCCACCTGCCGGTGCAACACGGCTCCGACCGCGTGCTGGCGCGGATGCGGCGCAGCTACACCGTCGCCGAGTACGAGCGGCGCATCGAAGGGCTGCTCAGGCTCTCGCCCGGGCTCTCCCTCACCAGCGACGTGATCTGCGGCTTCCCCGGCGAGACGGAGGAGGACCACGCGCGCAACCTCGCGCTGCTGCGCCGGGTGCCGTACGACAACCTCTTCAGCTTCCTCTACTCGCGCCGACCCCACACCACCGCGGACAAGATGCTCGAGCACAACCAGGCCGCTCCGCACCCCGGCCCCGAGTGGCAGGAAGTGCCCCGTCCGGTGGCGCTGCGCCGTCTCGACGAGGTGCAGGCGCTCCAGCGCGAGCGCACCCTCGCGCGCCACCGCGCCCTCGTCGGCGGCACGGTCGAGGTGCTGGTCGAATCGATCGCGGAGGACGGCTCGCGCTTCGGTCGCTCGCGCGAGAACTGGACCGTGCACTTCGGCGGCTCCGCCCGGGTCGGGGACGTCGCCGCCGTCCGCGTGGCGCGCGCCACGCTGGTTGCGCTGGGCGGCGAGCAGGTCGCGATCACCGACGCCGCGCCGGAGATCCGCGCTCCGCAGCCCACGTCTCGCCGCCCGGGCTCGCTCAGGCTCGCCGTCCTCCCGGGCTAGACGATGCTCCCCCTCCTCGCCCTCGTGGGACGCCCCAACGTGGGCAAGTCCACGCTCTTCAACCGAATCGTCGGCAGGAGGCTGGCCATCGTCGAGGACACGCCGGGCGTGACCCGCGACCGCCAGTACGCCGAGACCGATCACGGCGGCCGCCGCTTCCGGGCGGTGGACACGGGCGGCTTCACCCCCGCTTCGACCGAAAAGCTGGTCCAGGCGGTGCGCGAGCAGGCGCTCCGCGCCATCGCCGAAGCAGAGGTGATCGTGCTGGTGGTCGACGCGGTGGCCGGGCTCTCCTCCGAGGACCGCGAGCTGGCGGCCCTGCTTCGCCGCGGCGGCAAGCCGGTGCTGATCGCCGCCAACAAGATCGACTCCAACAAGCGCGAGAGCGAGTCCGAGCTGTCGGAGATCTACGCGCTCGGCCTCGACACGTTTCCCCTCAGCGCCGAGCACGGGCGCGGCGTCTACGAATTGCTCGACGCTGCAGTCGCGAACATGCCGACGCTGCCTGCAGGCGACGAGCAGGACGAAGGAGACGCAAGCCGCGCGCGCGACCCGGGCGAAGCGATCCACCTCGCGGTGCTGGGCCGGCCCAACGTGGGCAAGTCGACGCTGCTCAACCGGCTCCTCGGCGAGGAGCGCTTCGTCGCCTCGGCGCTGCCGGGCACGACCCGCGACGCCGTGGACGAGAAGCTGGAGTGGAAGGGCCGCGTCTTCGTCCTCACCGACACCGCCGGGCTGCGCAAGAAGCGCCAGGTGGTCGACAAGGTCGAGGTCTTCTCGGCGCAGCGCGCGTTGCGCACGGTGGAGAAGGCCGACGTGGTGGTGGTGCTCACCGACGCGAGCGATCTGGGAGTCGACCAGGACGCGCGCATCGCCGCGCAGGCCGAGGAGCGCGGGCGCGCGGTGATCCTCGCGGTCAACAAGTGGGACCTGGTCAGCGACAAGGACGGCGAGGCGCAGCGCCTGCGCGAACATGCGGGGCGCCACCTCCAGCACGTCGGCTTCGCGCCGATGGTCTTCGTCTCCGCTCTCGACGGCACCAGGGTCAACCGGATCCTCGATCTGGCGGTGGGGCTGTTCGACCAGGGCCGCACGCGCTTGCCCACACCCGAGCTGAACCAGTGGGTGCAGGAGATGCAAGACGAGCATCCGGCCCCGCTCTGGCGCGGCTTCCCGGTGCGCTTTTCGTATGCGTTCCAGTCCGGGTCGCAACCGATCCGCATCACCATCCAGTGCAACCGGCCGGCTGCGGTGGACGAGAGCTACCAGCGGTTCCTGGTGCACCGCCTGCGCGAGCGGTTCAAGCTCGAGGTGCCGGTGCGCTTGAGCTTCAAGCAGAAGAGCCGGTCCTCGCCGCGCGGGGTCGGAGACGGGGAGTGAACCCCCAGTTCCACGACCGGGGTGCCCCGAACATCGACTCTCCCGCGCTTTGGGTGGCGTTCCTCGCCGGTGTGCTGGTGCTGCTCGCGGTCGACCTGCGCGCCGCCTCGCGCCGAACCGAGGCGCAGGGCTTCCGCGGCGCCCTCGGGTGGAGCCTGTTCTGGATCGTCCTCTCGCTCGCCTTCGGCGGCTACATCTGGACCCGCTTCGGCGGCGAGCCTGGCCTGGAGTTCTTCGCCGGCTACATGTTGGAGAAGTCGCTCTCGGTCGACAACCTCTTCGTCTTCGTCCTCATCTTCCGCAGCTTCGCCATCCCCGCGCGCCTCCAGCACCGCGTGCTGTTCTGGGGCGTCCTCGGCGCCTTGGTCCTGCGCGGCACGCTGATCGGCATCGGCATCGGGCTGGTCCACCGCTTCCACTTCGTCGTGATCCTCTTCGGAGTGGTTCGCGAGGGGGGCAAACTCTTGGCGACGCCGCTCTTGCTCGCGGTGGTGGCGGCGGAGAGCGCGGACCTGGTCTTCGCGCTCGACTCGATCCCCGCCGTGTTCGCGGTGACCGACGACTCCTTCCTGGTCTTCTCCAGCAACGTCTGCGCGCTGCTCGGCCTGCGGGCGCTCTACTTCGTCGTCGCCGGCGCTTTGACGCGCGTCCGCTACCTGAGGCACGGGCTCGCCGCCATCCTGCTCTTCGTCGGCGGCAAGATGATCGTCGACCCCTGGGTGCAGATTCCCACCGGCGGCTCGCTCGCCGTCATCGCCGCGATCTTCTCAGTGGCGCTGCTCGCGTCCTGGCGCAAGGCACCCGCGGCGAGCGCCCGCGAACACTGATCGCAGGCGGGCTTGCTCGGCGGCCGCCCAAAGAGCAGTTTTGCCGAACCCCAGGCTTCCGAAGGGCGGAGAGCTGATGTCGCGAAGGGCCATTCCCGAGAAGACCCCTGCAGGCGGCGAGCCTCGAGTCGAGGCCTGGCGGCAGCTCCTCGGCGTCCGGAGCGAGAGGCCTTCGCCCCTGCTCGCGAGCGTGCCCGCGGACGAGGCGGCGCTGCACGAGCTGCGCGAGCGCCTGGCGCGGACACCCCGCGAGCTGCCCTCGAAGTATTTCTACGACGACCGGGGGAGCGCCCTCTTCGAGCAGATCACCCGCCTCCCCGAGTACTACCCGACGCGCACGGAGGAAGCGCTCCTGAGGGCCGTGGCACCCGAGATCGCGGAGGCGTGCGGTGGCGCCCAGCTGTCGGACGTGGTCGAGCTGGGCAGCGGAGCGGCCTCCAAGACCGTGGCGCTGCTGGAAGCCGCGCTCGCGCTCGGGGCCGCCCCGCGCTACGTAGCGGTGGACATCAGCGCGCACGCACTGCGGCGCACGCGCGCGTTGCTCGCGCAGGCAGCGCCGCAGGTCGCCGTCCAGGAGGTCCTGGCCGACTACACCCGCGCGCTGTCGCTCCCCAGCAGGCTCGCGCAGTCGCGGCGGCTCGCGCTCTTCCTCGGCGGCACCATCGGCAACGACGAGGACGAAGACGCCCTCGCCTTGCTCGCCCGGATCCGCGAGCAGCTCGACCCGGGCGACTCGTTCCTGCTGGGCGCCAACCTGGTCTGCGAACCGGCGGCCATCCACGCCGCCTACAACGACGCGCAGGGCGTGACGGCGCAGTTCAACTTCAACATCCTCGCCGCCGTCAACCGGCTCGCGCAGAGCCGCTTCGATCCGCGCGACTTCGATCACCACGCGCCGTACGTGGTCGAGCACAAGCGCATCGAGATGTGGCTGGTCGCCAACCGCGCGGTGGAGATCGAGCTCGGTCGCCTGGGCGCCTCGCTCAAGCTGGCCAAGGGGGAGGGGATCCGCACCGAGATCTCGCGCCGCTTCACCCGCGCCGACGTGTTGCAGCTCCTCGACGCCGCGGGCTTCTCGCCCGACCGCTGGTTCGAGTCGCCGAACAGCCGCTTCGGCCTCGGGCTGGGCAAGGCGCGGGCAGGCCCGCGCACGCCCTGACGCTTACTTCGTGCAGTCGAGTACGATCTTGCCCATCTGCTCAGACTTCATCATGCGCTCCATCGCCGCGGCCGCGTGCGAGAGCGGAAAGACGCGGTCCACCACGGGCCGCGCCTTCGTGCGCGCAAAGAGATGGACCATGTCGCGGAATTCGTTGTCGGTGCCCATGGTGGTGCCGCGCAGATCGATCTGCTTGTAGAAGATCTTCGGCATTTCGAGCGCGCTGGGGCTTCCCTGCGTCGCCCCGTAGAAGACGATGCGGCCGCCCGGGGCCACCGCGTTGACCAGCGCGCGGATGCCGTCGCCGCCGGCGCTGTCCACGATCAGGACCGGCGGCCGGCCCACCGCCTTGATCAATTCCTTCGGCCAATCCGGCGCCTTGTAAGAGATGCCGAACACCGCCCCCAGCTCCTTCGCGCGCGCCAGCTTCTCCGCGCTGCTGCTGGTCACCGACACGTCGGCGCCCAGCGCGCCCGCGATGATCAAGGCCAGGGTCGCCACCCCGCCGCCGATGCCGGTCACCAGCACGTGATCGTCGACGAGCAGGTCGCCGCGCGAGACCAGCGCCCGGTATGCGGTCAGCCCGCTCAGGGGGAGCGCGGCGGCCTCCTCGAACGAGAGGTGCTCGGGGATGGGCTCCAGGCGCGACAGGGGCATCGCGATCCGCTCCGCCATCGTCCCCTGTTCAGGCATGCCGAGGATGAGGAAATCGGGGCCCTGCGCGCGCGGGTCGGGTCCCCAGCCGCCCTGCGGATTGATCAGGACGCGGCGGCCCACCCAGCTTTGCGCGACCCCCTCGCCGATCGACTCGACGACGCCCGCTCCGTCCGAGCCGAGCACGCAGGGCAGGCGGATCTTCGCGTACTGCCCCTGCATGATCCAGACGTCGCTTCCCTTCTGGTGCAAGACGATGGCGCGCATGGGCGACCTCTTATCGAAGAATAGTGGGCAAGAGAACCATTCTCAGCGCGACGCCGGCGCCGGACCACGGGCTAGCGCTCGAGTCCTCGCCGAGCGGCGTTAGCGCGCGCAGCTCCAGCCCGAGGGAAAGAGGCGCGGCGACCCTCCACTCGGCGCCCACGGAGACCCGGATCGCGGCGCCCCTCCCGGCCACCGCCCGCGGCCCCAGGTTCGCCAGCGAAAGCCCGACGAAAGGCGCCAGCGGCGTCGAGTCGAGCACGGCCCGCACGCCGCCCGCGACGATGTGGAAGGAGCCTGCGCGCGAAACCAGCTCGCCCGCGTCGGCGGCGAGGCTGAGCTGATCGGTCAAGCGATACGCGAGCTGGACTCCACCGCCGAAGCCGCGGGTGGCTGCCCCTGCGGGCTGAAGGTACAGCGCTTCCAGCGCTACCTGGAGGCGCGGCGGCGCGGCCGATGCAGCCGCCGCACGCGCGGCGGCGGCCAGCAGCGCGGCGAGGGCGAGCTGCATGGGGAAGGACCGGAGGCGCACGCGCGTTGCTTCCTGTCGGGAGGGGAGGCCAGGATGCCGACCTGGGCCCGCGTTTTCCAGCATTGACTTCGCACGTCCTGTGAGGCAGGAACAGCGCTCCGTCGAGGAGGAAGTCTTGTCCGAGAAGTTGCATCGCAAGGAGCTCCGCCAGCCCGACGAGTTCCAGGCGATTGCGGGCGGCGCCCTGGAGTGGATGCTGGCCCGAAAGAAGGCCTTCCTGCTCGGGCTCGGCGCGGTCGTCGTTGCCGCGCTGGCCACCTGGGGCTTCACCGCCGTCGTCGAATCGCGCGAGCTTCGCGCCGGAAACGCCCTCGATGAGGCGATCGCGCTCGAGGTCCGGCCCGTCGCCGGCGAGGGCTATGCGCCCCCCGGCACGGAGACGTTCCCCAGCCGCGAGGAGCGCACCAAGGCCGCGCTCGCTGCGCTGGAGAAGGTGCGCGCCGACGCGCGCTCCTCCCGCGCCGCGAAGACCGCCCTGGCGCAGCTGGGCTTCGTCAAGCTCAAGGCCGCAGACTTCGGGGGCGCCGCGCAGGCGCTGAACGACTACCTGGCCCAGAGCAGGAAGGGCGACGCGCTGCGCGCCTTCGCTGTCGAGGCGCTGGGCTACGCGCTCGAAGGGCAGGGCAAGCTGGACGAGGCAAAGGGCGCTTTCGCCCGGCTGGGCGACGAGGGCGTCCCGCAGCGCGCAGCGTTCCAGCAGGCAAGGCTGGCGCTGCTCCAGGGCAAGCCCGACGCCAAGCAGCTTCTCGAGCAGGTGGCGAAGGACTACCCGAAGGATCCGGTCGCCCTCGAGGCGCAGCAGCGGGTGGAGATCGCGGCCCTGCCGCCGCCTCCGCCTCCCGGCGCGCAGGCGTCCGCGGCCTCCGCCGCGCCCAAGAAGGACTCAAAGCCGCAGAAGCCACTCGCAAAGAAGAAATAGGGACCCCATGATCCGGCTCGCCGCGCTGCTCCTTGCCTTCGCGTCCACGCCGGGCTCGCACACGCCGCGCGCGCCGCATAAATTCCAGCCGACCCGCCGGGCCTTCTTTGTGGCCGAGATCAGACGGCTCATCCCCCAGCGCGCGCTCGAATTCAACGCACACGAGACGGCCTCGCCGGCGCTCGACTCTGCCACCACCCGCATGTACGTGGGGCTTTCCGACGGCCGGGTGCGCTGTCTGTTCCGCGGCAGGACCGCCTGGGTTTGGGACGCGGGCGGGTCGGTGCTGGCGGCGCCGCTCGTCGACGGCGAGACGGTCTACGTCGCGAGCGCCTCCGGAAAGCTGGCCGCGCTCAACCGCATCACCGGCGAGGAGCGCTGGGTGCTCGATGTGCACGAGGAGCTGACCACGACGCCCACGCTCGACCAGGGCAAGCTCTTCGTCATGTCCTCCGAAGAGGCGGTCACCGCCGTCGACACAGCCACAGGCAAGAGCCTGTGGAAGTTCCGCCGCGAGAAGCCGGCCGGCTTCACCGTCCGCGGCAACGCCCGGCCGCGCGCGGGCCATGGCTTCGTCTACGCCGGCTTCGCCGACGGCTCGGTGGCCGCGCTGCGGCCCAAGGACGGCGCGCCGCGCTGGGTGCGTGCGGTCAGCGGCACGGGCGATTATCTCGATGTGGATGGGCTGGCCGTCCCCGACGGCGACAAGCGCATCTACGCCGCCAGCGCAAAGGCCGGCGTGGTCGCGCTCGACGCGGAGAGCGGCGAGGTGGCGTGGACCGTCGCGTTGCCCGGCGCAAATCACGTGTTGGCCGAGCGAGACCTGGTGTTCGCCTCCGGTCGCGCCCTCATCCTCGGCCTCGACCGGCAGACCGGGAAGAAAGCGTGGTCCTTCGATATGGGCGGCGACCGCTACGCGACCGAGGCCGCAGCCGGAGACGGCGTGATCCTGCTCGCCGAGGACCGCGGTCCGCTGATCGCCCTCGACAGCGCTACCGGCCGCGCGCGGAGCGTGCTCGACCCCGGCTCCAACTTCTCCGCCCCGCCGCTGGTCATCCCCGGCGCCGCCTTTATCGTCTCCAACACCGGGGCGCTCTTCTCGCTGGGCTTGCTCCCATGAGCAGCGGCGGGGAGGCCGCGAAAGCGGCTGCTCCTCCGGGTTCGCCGCGCCGGGTGCGCGTCGTCGCGGCCCTCATCGAGCGCGGCGGCCTGTTGCTGGTGGCGCGCCGCAAGGACAAGGGGGCGCGCGCCGGGTTGTGGGAGTTCCCCGGCGGCAAGGTGGAGCCCGGCGAGGGCGACGCGGCGGCGCTGGTGCGCGAGCTGCGCGAGGAGCTGGGCGTCGAGGCGCAGCTCGGCTCGCTCTACGCCCGGGTCGAGCATCGCTATCCGGAGCTGCTCGTCGATCTCGTCCTGTACCGTGCCACCATCGCGGCGGACGAGATCCCGCGCGCGCTCTCCGCGCAGGAAGTGCGCTGGGTGAAGCGCGCCGAACTGCGCGCGCTTCCCTTCTGCGAGGCCGACCAGCCCCTGTTGGGGCCGCTCTCGCAGGAGAGGGGCTGAAGCGGGATGCCCGCGCCGCAGCTGGAGGCCAGGGGCCGCCGCCTCGCTCTCGCGCGCTACTCGATGCGGGTGAGCTCCATCACCCAGTTGGTCTCCCAACTCTTCCCGCCGTCGTCGGAGAACGCCTGCTCCCAGCGGCACAAGGTTTTGGTGATTCCAGACCAGACGTAGCGGACGTAGATGCTGCGCCCCCGGAACTGCTCCTGGTCGTAGAACTCGCCCTTTCCGTCGCGGAACTCGCCCACCATCGGCGTGTCGAGGACGCCGCGCGCGCGATTGGCCCAGATGAGGCTCCACTGGCGCGACGCCGGGTTGTAGAGCCGGATCGTCATCCCGTCGATGCGCTCGCCCTCCATGTTGGCTTGGTACTCGTCGACGTTCGCCGCTCCTCCCCAGACGGGCCGCACCGTCGCGGTCCCGTCGAACTCGCGCCAGTGGGTCGAGCCGGCGAGCGGCGCCGCGAGACGGCGGTTGTGGACCTTCCACCTCCCGAAGAGGAAGTCGAAGTCGTGCTGGCCGTCGCGAAGGTCCGAAGGGAGAGCGGTCGTCGGGGCTTGTGCCATTCCCGCCGTGTAGCAACCGGGGGGCTCCAGCAGGGAGGGCCAGAGCTCCGCGGATCGATGTGGCCAGATCCCTTGCCCAGGAGTGAGTGGCCACACTAGGCTCGCCAGGTGGCGCGACCCGCGACCCTCCATTCGCTGCTCGTCCCGCTCGACCGCGACGCTTTGGGCACCCTGCAGCAGCAGCTCTGCGACGGGTTGCGCCGCGCGATCTCGGCCGGGAGGCTCGCTTCAGGCACGCGCCTTCCCTCGATGCGGCTCCTGACCTCGACGCTCCGCGTCTCTCGCACCACGGTTTCGCTCGCGCTCCAGCAGCTGGTCGACGAGGGCCTCCTGATCGCCCGCGCACGCTCCGGCACCTTCGTGGCGCTGGACGCGGTGCCGGGAAGCCCGGCCACGACGCCCCCGCCCACCGGCCGCTCCGCCCTGCGCCTCTCGCGCCGTGCCGCCGAGCTAGCGCGCGGCGCCCAGACGTTCCACGGGCTGCGGCCGCGGCCGCGCGCTTTCCGACTGTCGCGACCCGCGCTCGACCTGTTTCCGGTGCGCGAATGGAATCGGCTGCTCGCCAAAAGGGCAGGGCGGCTGACCGTGGCGCAGCTCGATTACGATCAGGAGTCGCCGCATCTCCGCGCCGCCGTCGCCGGCCTGGTGTCTGCTTCGCGCGGCATGCAGGTCCAGGCCGATCAGGTGCTGCTCTTCGCGGGCAGCCAGCGGGCGCTCGAGTTCGCGACCCGCTGCGCGGTCGAGCGCGGCGACTCCGCCTGGATGGAGGAGCCGGGCTATCCCGGGGCTCGCCAGGTCCTGCTCTCGGCCGGCGCCAAGGTGGCTTCGGTGCCGGTCGATGCCGAGGGCCTCGTCGTCCGGGCCGGCGAGCGGAAAGCGCCGCGCGCGCGGCTCGTCTATACGACGCCCTCCAACCAGTTCCCGCTCGGGGTTGCGATGAGCATGGCGCGCCGCCGCGAGCTGCTCCGGTGGGCCGACGCGGCCGACGCGTCCATCGTGGAAGACGACTACGATGTGGAGTTCAGCGCGGAGGGGGCCGCGCTTCCCTCACTGCACGCGATGGACGGCGGAGCGCGCGTCTTCTACGTCAACTCCTTCAGCCGGACTCTGTTTCCGGCCATCCGCCTGGGCTACCTGATCGCTCCCGCCTCCCTCGCCGACGAGCTGCGGGCCGTCCGCGCCACGCTCGAGGAGCAGCTCCCGTCCCTGGTGCAGCTCGCGCTCGCGGACTTCATCGCCGAGGGCCATTACGCGCGACATGTGCGTCGGATGCAGGTCGCCTACCGCGCCCGGCGCGAGGCCCTGATCGATGCGGTGGGGGCGGCAGGACTGCTCCGTCTGCGCGGCCGGCCGCAGGGGCTGCACGCCGTGATCGAGCTGCCCGAGGGCGCCGATCCAGAACGGGCCTCGGCGGCCGCCGCGCTTCGGCGCATCGAGGCGTTGCCGCTCAGCCACTTCCGCGCCCGCGCCACGCGCTCGACGCCCGCGCTGGTGCTCGGATTCGGCGCGGTCCGGCCCGACGAGATGGCGGATGCAGTGCGCGCGCTCGCGGCCGCCGTGCACGAGACGCTACCCGCCTGACACCAGGGCGAACACGGGCGCGGTCAGCGCACGACGCGCGCCGCCACCGCATAGTGATCCGATCCGCCTGCCTTCATCACCTTCGCTTCCCCAATCGCGATTCCACGCGCGAGGATATGGTCGATGCGGGCGACCGCCGGCCAGCTCGAATCGTCGCCGGGCCATGTCGCGCCGCACGCGGAGCCGCGCGCGGCGCACCCGTCGCGAAAACCGGTGGCGCGTAGCACGGCATACGCTTCGCCTCCCCGGCCCTCGTTGAGATCGCCCGCCAGGACGACGGGCCCACCGGACCGCGCGTAGCGCTCGACAATCGCACGCGCTTGCTGAGCGCGGAGCTTCGCGTTCGCCTCCATCGTGGCCAAGAAGCCCTTGGCCTTGTCGCGCTTGGCGACCGGCGGGAAGAGGTGCAAGCACACGACGGTGACGCCGTCGACGCGCGCCTCGAGCGCCGGCATCCGATGCGGCTTCTGCTCGAACCGCTCGGCACGCGCGAGCGGCAGCTTGCTCGCGATCGCGATGCCCCAGGTACCCCGCGCTGGGAAGAACGCGCGGTGCGGGTAGGCGTTGGCAAGGCGGCGCTCAAACTCGCGCTGGAACGCAGGCGTCACTTCCTCGAGGCAGACGACGTCGGCGCCGGACCGCTCGATGAGGGCAAGCGACTTGTCGAGCTTGGAGGACTCGAAGTCGACGTTGTAGGCAAGGATGAGGAGGGCCGCGGGAAGCACCGCGAAACGATAGAAGGGTCGACCGCGGTACTCAACTCCAGGATGCGACCGACGTGGGTCACTTCTTGGGCTCGGCAAGGAGCACCGAGTAGTCCGAGCCGTCGCTCAGCGTGACGGAGAGGCGCGAACCTTGCGCGTCGGCGATGATCCGCAAAGGCGCGGACTGTTCGCCGCACGTCGCGGCTTTGATCTGGCCCTCCGCCGCCAGAGGCGGCCCGGCCGGGAGTCCGGCCGTAGGGGAGGGGAACCGTCAGGTGACCGTCAGGTTCCCTCCAAAAGGGCTAACGCGGATTCCGCGCAAGCGGAGTCCGCGTTAGCGGTTCACGGTGCGCATGCCCTGCGGGGCGTAGCGCTCGCCGGCCGTCCCGCCGCGCGGCGCGATCTCTTCGATGCGGCGAAGGTCCTCGGGCGTCAGCTTGACCGACAGCGCGCCAGCGTTCTCCTCGAGGTACTTGCGGCGCTTGGTCCCCGGAATGGGCACGATGTCCTTGCCCTGCGCGAGTACCCAGGCCAGCGCGAGCTGCGACGGCGTGACCTTCTTCTCGCGCGCGATCTCCTCGACGCGCGCCACCAGGCGCAGATTGCGCTGGAAGTTCTCCCCGGTGAAGCGCGGATGGTTGCGCCGGTAGTCGTCCTCCGGAATGTCCTCGGGTCTCTTGAATCTTCCCGAGAGGAACCCGCGCCCGAGCGGCGAGTAAGCGACGAAGCCGATCCCCAGCTCGCGCACGGCCGGCAGGATCTGCTCCTCCACGTCGCGGCTCCAGAGCGAGTATTCGGTCTGCAGCGCGGTGATGGGATGCACCTTGTGCGCGCGGCGGATGGTCTGCGGGGCGGCCTCGGAGAGGCCAAGGAAGCGCACCTTGCCCGCCTTCACCAGCTCGCTCATTGAGCCGACCGTGTCCTCGATGGGCACCTCGGCATCGACGCGATGCTGGTAGTAGAGATCGATGTGCGAGACGCCCAGCCGCTTGAGCGATGCCTCGCAGGCGCTGCGCACGTAGTCCGGCTTGCCGGACACGCCGAGGAACGCGCCGTCCTGCCCGCGCACGTTGCCGAACTTCGTTGCCAGCACCACCTTGTCGCGCTTTCCGCGGATTGCGCGGCCAACCAGCTCCTCGTTCTTGAACGGCCCGTACATATCCGCGGTATCGAGGAAGTCGATGCCCAGCTCGAGCGCGCGGTGGATGGTGGCAATCGATTCCGCGTCGTCGGTCTTTCCGTAAAACTCGCTCATTCCCATGCAGCCGAGTCCGATCGCTGACACTTCAAGCTTGCCGAGTTTTCGCCGTTCCATGACTCTCCTCGAGACCTACAGGTTGAACCAAGATCTCCACCCCTGTGTGAGGTGAGTGGATGCGCCGAGGCGCTTCGCGTTGCAACGGTACTTCGGCCCGCGGCGCACGACCGAACGACCGCTGGCCAGCAGGGCAAGCGGCCAGCTCGCGGCGGCCGAGCGCCTTTGGTGTACTGTGGCAGCATGCGCTGCCGATTCGCATTCGCCGCTTTGCTGCTGGCCGGCAGCGCGCTGGCCGCCGACAAATCGGTGACCGTGAAGATCGCCGGCTGGTACAGCAAGGGGGACGCGTTCAAGACCGAGGATGCGGTCCAGCACGTGAAGGGCGTGAAAAGCGCGAAGTCGGACTACGATAAGAAGGAGCTGGTGGTGGTCTTCGATGATCGCGTCGCTACGCAGGCGCACGTCGACGCCGCCGTCGTCGCCGCGGGTTACCAGGTGGGCCGCTGATCGCCGATCTTCTCTTCATCGCGCCGCGAAGATGCTCTTGGGCACCATGCAGTGCACGAACGAGCACTCGACAGCGGTGAGATTCACCTCGCCGTTACCCTGCGCGCAGTGCGCATCGCCGGTCCAGATCAGGCCACCCTTGAGGAAGACGGGGACGAAGAGGGTCGACCCGGCGGTCAACTCATTGATGTCCATGTTGGAGCCGTTCTTCCACGGCCGAATCGTACTGACCGGCGACATCGGGTCCGTGGCGCCGCCCTTGCGCGGCGACGGATCGTCGGGGTCGACCGACTCGATGGTCAGCTTCGGCGGCTCCTTGGGATCGAGCCAGCCCCACTGCACGCTCTCGGGCGTTGCCTTGAGATGTGGGTCTGCATCGTCCGCGCGCGCACCGAGACAGGATGTCGCGGTGCACGCGGATCGCCTTCTGGCAGGATGGGCGGATCCATGGACGCCGCTCCGCAGGTCGAGCTTTTCGGCCGCATCGCCCTCCAGCGCAGGTACGTGACGCAGGCTCAGATCGACGAGTGCCTCCGCATCCAGGCCCATCTGGGCGGCAAGCACAACCTGGGCTCGCTCCTGCTCCACCGCGGCTACATCACCGAGGGCCAGATGCGGGAAGTGCTGGCGCTCCAGCAGCAGCAGAGCACGGCGCCGCGCCCGCCGTCGCCGCACACGCCGGCCGAGCAGCTGGCGGCTCCCGCTCTCGCTCCGCGCGCCGCCGCGGTGCCCGCTCCGGCGCCCGCCCCGCGCGCGGCCGCAACGGCCGCTCCGGCGCCCGCCCCCCGCGCGGCTGCGACGCCTACGCCAGCTTCCGGTTCCGCCGCGGCGGCCGCGCGCGCGCCGGTCACCGCCAACGCGGTCCCGCCCTCCGCCAGCTCGCGCATTCCGGCGCTCCTCGAGGCGGCGGAGAAGCGCGGCGCCTCCGACGTACACTTCCACCCCGGCGTGCCGGTCGCGATGCGCGTGGGCGGCAGGCTCGACGTCTCGAGCCAGCCGCCGATGGAGGCGCGCGAGCTCGAGGGCCAGCTGCTCGCGGTGCTCACGCCCGAGCAGCGCGCGCTCCTCGTCGAGGAGCAGAACATCGACACGCTCCTCACCACGCCGTCGGGGCTGCGCTGCCGGGCTGGCTTCTACCGCTCATACAGCGGCCTGAACGCGACGTTCCGGCTGATCCGCCGCACGCCGCCGACGCTCGCCGAGCTCGGGCTGCCCGGGCAGCTCGCAAGCTTCACCGGCTACAGCCAGGGAATGGTGCTGGTCACCGGCCTGGCCGGGAGCGGGAAGACTTCGACGCTGGCGGCGCTGGTGAACCTGATCGCCGAGGAGCGGGCCGAGCACATCCTCTGCCTCGAGGATCCGATCGAGATCGTCCACCCGCCGAAGAAGGCGCTCATCAACCAGCGCCAGGTGGGCCGGGACACCGAGTCGTTCTCGCGCGCGCTGCGCGGGGCGCTGCGCGAGGATCCCGACGTGATCGTCATCGGCGAGCTGCGCGACCGCGAGACGATCGCGCTCGCGGTCACCGCCGCCGAGACCGGCCATCTGGTGCTCGGTTCGATGCACACGCCATCGGCGTCGCGGACGGTTGCGCGCATCCTCAACGCGTTCCCGCCGGGGCAGCAGGCGCAGGTCCGCGCGATGGTGAGCGAGTCGCTGCACGGCGTGATCACGCAGCGCCTGGTGCCCACCGTCGACGGCGGGCGCGCCGCGGCGCTCGAGGTGCTGATGGTGACCCCGGCGATCGCGAACCTCATCCGCGACGACAAGCTGTTCCAAGTCCGCTCGGCGATGCAGACCGGCAGGGCGCAAGGGATGCGGACGCTCGACGACTCGCTGCGCGACCTGGTGCTCGCCGGGCGCGTCACCGCCGAGGAGGCTCGCAGGGTCGCTGAGAACCCGCTCGCGATCCCCTCCGGCGCCGGCGCGCCCGCGCAGGCAACCGTCCCAGCCGCGCAGCGCTCGGTCGCTCCCGGTGCCGGCCGCCCTGCCGCGCCGGCCAAGCCGCTTGCGCGCACCTGAGGCCACGCCGATGGCGACGATCGATTCCTACCTGCTGGAGATGGTGAAGCGGAAGGCGAGCGACCTGCACCTCGTCGCCGGCCGGCCACCGCTGCTGCGCCTGCACGGCGAGCTCGAGCCGCTCACGCCTTCGCCGTTCCCCGCCGACAAACTGCGCGCGATGCTCGAGGAGATCGCCGGGCCCGGCCTCTCAGCGACGTACCGCCGCTCAGGCGATGCCGACTTCGCCTACGCGCTGCCGGGCGTGGCGCGCTTCCGCGTCAACCTGTTCGTGCAGCAGAACGGGCCGGCGGCGGTGTTGCGGATCATCCCCGAGAAGGTCCTCACGCTCGAGGACCTGGGCGCGCCGGCGGTCCTCTCGCGGCTCGCCGATCTGCAGCAGGGCCTGGTGCTGGTGACCGGCCCGACCGGCAGCGGCAAGTCGACGACGATGGCGGCGATCATCGACGCGATCAACACGCGCCACGCGCGCCACGTCATCACCGTCGAGGATCCGCTCGAGTTCGTCCACTCGCGCAAGAAGTCCCTCTTCTCGCAGCGAGAGGTCGGCCAGCACGCGCGCAGCTTCGCCTCGGCGCTGCGCGCGGCGGTGCGCGAGGACCCCGACGTGCTGCTCGTCGGCGAGATGCGCGACCGCGAGACGATCGGGCTCGCGCTGGCGGCGGCGGAGATGGGCATCATGGTCTTCGGAACGCTTCACACCAACTCGGCGGCGAAGACGATCGCGCGCATCGTCGACGCGTTCCCCGAGGAGGAGCAGCCGCAGGCGCGCAGCTCGCTCGCCGAGTCGCTGACCGCGGTGGTGGCGCAGCTGCTGTTGCGCACCGCCGACGGCAAAGGGCGCCTCGCGGTGCATGAGATCCTGCTCCGCTCGAGCGGGCTCGCGAACCTCATCCGCGAGGGAAACACCGCGATGCTCGCGAACGCGATCCAGGCCGGCAAGAAGGAAGGCATGCAGACGATGGACGACGCGCTCTTCGCCGCCGCGCAGGACGGGAAGGTGGCCGCGGACGCGGCGTATGATCTGGCGGTCGACAAGAAGCGCTTCCAGGCTTTCCTGAGAACCGACGAGCAGTAGCTCCGCCGAGCGCAACGTCTCGAGCCGCCCGCGCAGGCGGGCTGCCGCTCGCGACCCAAGACCAGGACGCTGAAAGGCGAGGCGAGCCGCCGCTGGCTCGCCCTCGGGACGCTCGGCCGGCGCAGACACCTCACCCTTGCCAAGCGAGCCGACATCGATGTAGCTACATAGATAGATATGGACCTCTCGAAGGCATTCCGGGCGCTCGGTGACCCGACAAGGCTGCGGATCATGCGCCTCCTGAGCGAGACGAAGCTCAACGTCACCGAGGTGATGCAGGTGGTGGGGGTGGCGCAGTCCTCGGTCTCCCATCACCTCGCCAAGCTCAAAGGTCTCGCGCTGATCCGCGAAGAGCGTCACGCCGGCTTCACCTACTACTCGCTCGCCGTCGGCGCCGACGACCCCCGCTTCCCGCTGATCCGCCTCGCGTGCGACGCCGACGACGAACACGGAGATGGCGCGCGGCTGACCGAGCTGCTCGAGCGCCGCGAAGACCGCCACACCCTCAACGAAAAGCTCCTCGAGCCCGGCCAGTCGTGGATGCTCTGGGCCAACGCGCTCTCCTCGCTGTTGCCGCCCCTGGACGTGGTGGATTTCGGCTGCGGAACCGGCGTACTCTCGGTGGAGCTCGCGCGCTGGGCCCGACGCGTCACCGCCATCGACCGCAGCCCGCAGGCCCTCGAAGCCGCCCGCGTCCGCGCGAAGCGCGAGGGCCTGCCCAACATCAACTTCGTCGAAGCCGACCTCCACGCGCTGCCCAAGAGCGTGGGTGGCAAGGACCTCGTGGTCATCTCGCAGAGCCTCCATCACGTCGAGCAGCCCCAGCGCGTGCTCGAAGGGGCCGCTCGGATGCTCAAGCCCGGCGGCCGGGTGGTGGTGCTCGAGCTGATGCCGCACCAGGAGGAATGGGTGAAGCCCCGTCTGGGCCATCACCACCTGGGCTTCGAGCCTGCCACCCTCGTCGCCGCCATGGCCACGGCGGGGTTTTCCGACGTTCAACTCACTCCGTCCGCACGCGACGGCGGCTCACCTTTCCGAGCCTTCCTCCTCACCGGCGCTCGGGCCAACCCGCGTGCGAGGCATTGATCATGGCGACCTCACTCAAACCCAAGAGCCTCGAGCAACTCTTCTACGACCGGATCGTCATTCTCGACGGGGCGATGGGCTCGATGATCCAGTCTTACCCCTTGACCGAGCGGGACTTTCGCGGCGAACGCTTCGCCAAGCACCCGCAGGATCTGAAGGGCAACAATGATTTGTTGTCCCTGACCCGGCCGGACGTGATCGAGGAGATCCACTCCCGCTACTTCGCGGCCGGAGCGGACATCGCGGAGACCAACACCTTCAGCTCCACCGCGATCGCGCAGGGCGACTACCACCTCGAATCCGTCGTCGCCGAGATCAACGCCGCCGCGGTCGGGTGCGCCCGCCGCGCGGCGGTGAAGGCCGAAGCCACCACCCCCGGCCGCCGTTGCTTCGTCGCGGGCGCGATCGGCCCCTTGAACCGGACCCTCTCGATGTCGCCCGACGTCAACCGCCCGGACTACCGCGCGGTCACCTGGGCCCAGGTGACCGCCGCCTACACCGAGCAGGTTCGCGCGCTGCTGCTGGCAGGCGTCGACACGCTGCTGGTCGAAACCATCTTCGACACCCTCAACGCCAAGGCGGCCCTCTTCGCGATCGAGTCCTGCTTCGAAGAGCTGAAGCTGCGCGTGCCCGTGATGATCTCCGTCACCATCACCGATGCCTCCGGGCGAACCCTGTCGGGCCAGACGATCGGCGCCTTCTACAACTCGATTCGCCACGCGAAGCCCTTCAGCGTCGGCATCAACTGCGCGCTGGGAGGCAAGGAGATGCGGCCGTACATCGAGGAGCTCGCGCGGATCGCCGAGTGCTACGTGTCCTGCTATCCGAACGCAGGGCTGCCCAATGCGTTCGGCGGCTACGACGAGACCCCCGAGCACATGGCAACGATCTTGGGAGAGTTCTCGAAGGAGGGCTGGCTCAATCTCGTCGGCGGCTGCTGCGGCTCGACGCCCGAGCACATCGCCGCGATCGCGAAGGCGGTTCGCGACAGCCCGATGCACCAGGTCACCGGGATGCCTGCTCCCGTGCTCCGATTGAGTGGCCTCGAGCCGATGGCGCTGCCGTGAGCAAGACGGAGCCGGTCGCACCGAACGCCGCCCAGTTCCTGATCATCGGGGAGCGCACCAACATCACCGGGTCACCCAAGTTCGCCAAGGCGCTCAAGGCCGGCGACTGGAACACCTGCCTCGCCGTCGCCCGACAACAAGTCGAGAGCGGCGCCAACCTCATCGACGTCAACGTGGACGAGGGAATGGTCGATGGCGAAGCGACGATGGAGACGTTTCTCAACCTGATCGCCGCCGAGCCGGAGATCTGCCGCGTGCCGGTGATGATCGACTCCTCGAAGTGGTCGGTGCTCGAGGTGGGGTTGCGATGTCTGCAAGGCAAGGGGATCGTGAACTCGATCTCCCTCAAGGACGGCGAGGCCGAGTTCCTGCGTCGCGCGAAGCTGGTGCGCCGCTACGGCGCCGCGACGGTGGTGATGGCGTTCGACGAGCAGGGCCAGGCGGCGACCCGCGACGACAAGGTCCGGATCTGCACCCGCGCCTACCGCCTGCTGGTCGACCACGCGGACTTCCCGCCCGAGGACATCATCTTCGACCCCAACATCCTCACCGTGGCCACCGGCATCGAAGAGCACAACAACTACGCGGTGGACTTCTTCGAGGCCACGAAGCTGATCAAGCAGACGCTGCCGTACGCCAAGGTGTCCGGCGGGGTCTCGAACGTGTCGTTCTCCTTCCGCGGCAACAACCCGGTGCGGGAAGCGATCCACACCGCATTTTTGTTCCATGCATTTCAAGCCGGCATGGATATGGGCATCGTCAACGCCGGCATGCTGGGCGTCTATGAAGAGATTCCGAAGGATCTCCTCGAGCGCGTCGAAGACGTGCTGCTGAACCGCCGCCCCGACGCAACCGATCGGCTGGTGGCCTTCGCCGATGCACTCAAGGCCGAGCAGGGCGGAGCCTCGAAGACCGAGCTGAAGGAGGATCTCGCCTGGCGCCACGCTCCCGTGGCAGAGCGGCTGTCACATGCGTTGGTGAAGGGCATCGATGCTTTCATCGAGGCCGATACCGAAGAGGCGCGAAAGCAATACCCCCGCCCCCTCGACATCATCGAAGGCCCGCTGATGGACGGGATGCGCGTGGTCGGCGACCTGTTCGGCTCCGGGAAGATGTTCCTGCCGCAGGTGGTCAAGAGCGCGCGGGTCATGAAGCGCGCGGTCGCGTGGCTGACGCCGTTCATGGAGGAAGAGAAGCGCGCTGCCGTCGCCGCGGGGGGCACCGCGAAGCCGCAGGGCAGGGTGTTGACGGCGACGGTGAAGGGCGACGTGCACGACATCGGCAAGAACATCGTCGGGGTGGTGCTCGCCTGTAACAACTACGAGGTCATCGATCTGGGGGTGATGGTGTCCTGCGAGAAGATCCTCGCGGCGGCGAAGCTCCACAAAGTCGATGTGGTGGGCCTCTCTGGGCTGATCACTCCCTCGCTGGACGAGATGGTCCACGTCGCGCGGGAGCTCAAGCGCGAAGGGTTCGAGCTGCCGCTGTTGATCGGTGGGGCGACCACCAGCTTCCCTCACACCTCGGTGAAGGTTGCCCCCGAGTACTCGCACGGCGTGGTGCACGTGCTCGACGCGTCGCGGGTGGTGAACGTGGTGAGCGCCCTGCTGTCCGCCGAGCAGAAGCCCGCGTTTCTCGCCGAGGTGACGAGGAAGCAGGCGCTCGCACGCGACGATTTCGCGGCCAGGCGGGCCCAGCGGAAGCTGCTTTCCCTCGAGACCGCCCGCGCGCACAAACCGAGGTTCGACTGGGCGCAGGTCGACATTCCGACGCCGGAGTTTTTGGGGACGAGGGCGTTTGAGGTCCCGCTTTCGGAGATCATCCCCTACATCGACTGGGCGCCTTTCTTCAGCGCTTGGGAGCTCCACGGCCGCTTCCCGCAGATCCTCGAAGACGCCCTGGTGGGCGAGGAGGCGAGAAAGCTCTTCGCCGACGCCAAACAGCTCCTCGCGCGCATCGCAGCCGAAAAACGCTTCCAGGCGAAAGCGACGATCGGCTTCTGGCCCGCCAACTCGGTGGGCGACGACATCGAGGTCTACGCGAATCCGCACCGCTCGAAGGTCCTGGCGAAGTTGTGCATGCTGCGACAGCAGGCCGAGAAGCAGCCGGACCAGTTCAACCTCTGCCTGGCTGACTACGTGGCCCCGAAGGACAGTGGGCGCACCGATTACATCGGCGGCTTCGCGGTGACGGCCGGACACGGTGTCGAGGAGTTCGCGGCGCAGTTCAAGGCGAAGCTCGACGACTACTCGGCGATCATGGCGCAGGCGCTCGGCGACCGGCTCGCAGAGGGGCTTGCAGAGGCGATGCACAAGCGGGCGCGCGACTTCTGCGGCTATGGGCGAGAAGAGAAGCTCACCACCCAGGAGCTGATCCGCGAGAACTACCGCGGCATTCGTCCTGCTCCTGGCTACCCGGCAAATCCGGACCACACCGAGAAGGTGACGCTCTTCAACCTGCTCGACGCGACGGCGACGACCGGGATCACGCTCACCGAGAGCAATGCGATGCTGCCGGCGAGCAGCGTCAGCGGCCTCTACTTCAACCATCCCGACGCGAAGTACTTCGGAATTGGGAAGATTGGCCGCGACCAGGTCGAGGACTACGCGCAACGCAAGTCGATGAGCGTGCAAGCGTGCGAGCGGTGGCTGGGGCCCAACCTCGACTATGACCCGGCACCCGCGCCGAAGTCGGTCCTTCCTTCAGGCAATGGGTAGGGTGAGGCAAAAGCTTGCGCCGCGCGGAGAGTTGTCGGAAGCCCACAAGCGGCCGCCGTGCGATTCAACGATGGAGCGGCTGATCGACAGTCCCATGCCGATCCCCTGAGGCTTCGTCGTAAAGAAGGCGTTGAAGATCTGATCCCGGTGCGGGGGCAGCCCTACGCCGGTATCGCTGACCGACAGGAGAAGTTGCGCGTGTTCCGCTCGCTGCGACTTGATGGCGAGCTCGCGCGTCCCGTCCACATCCTTCATCGCATCGATGCCGTTGATGATGAGGTTCATCATGACCTGCTGCAACTGCACGCGGTCTCCCATGACGCGGGGAAGAGCCACCGCCAGCTCTGTCCGGACCGAGATGGAATATCTCGTTGTTTCGCTGCCCAGGAGGACGATCATCTCTCGAACGACTTCGTTGAGATCGACCGGCTCCCGCTCCAGAGTCCCCTTCTTGAAGAGCAGGCGGATCCGGCTGATGATTTCCGCCGCACGTGCCCCGTCTTTCACGATTCTGGTGGCAGCCGCGCGCGCCTCTTCGAGATTCGGAGTGTCTCCCGCCAGCCAGCGCACGCAGGCATTGGCATTGGTGATGGTGCCGGCAATCGGTTGATTCACTTCGTGCGCCAGGGAGGCGGTCAACTCTCCCATGGCGGTCACCCGGCTGACGCGTGCGAGATCCGACTGCGATTGGCGCAGCGCTTCTTCGGCGCGCTTCTGCTCGGTAATATCCTCGCAGGCCACCAAGACGATCGGGCCGTTCGCTCGCGACACTGCTTTGGCCGTCTCGCGAACCCAGAGCATCGTGCCGTTCTTACGAATCTTGCGAAGCTCCCAGCTGTTGACCCAGCCGATCTGTTCCAGGCAGCTGGCGATATTTCTCTGGGCGGCCTCCCGATCAGAAGAATAAAAGACGTTGAGCACGCTCTGGCCGACCAACTCGTTGACCGTGTAGCCGAGTTGTTCAGCGCCAAAAGGGTTCACCGACAGTACGGTCCCCGCAGCATCGACCATGAAGTACATGGTCGGGTTGTTCTCGAAGACGTTCTTCCATTGTTCCTCGCTCTCGCGCAGCTCCGCCTCTGCCCGTTTGCGTTCCGAGATGTCGTTGCTGGTTTCCAGGATTGCGGCAGGCCGCCCCTGCTTGTCCCGCTGGAGGGACCACCGGCTGGCCACGACGATCGGGGTCCCGTCTCGTCTTTGATTGACGAGCTCCCCTTCCCAGCGGCCCGTCCGCAGCAACTCGGCCTTGACCTGGTCAAGGGTTGCGGGGAAGGTCGTCTCCAGGACTTGGTGAGAGATCTTGCCGCAGACCTCTGCCCGTTCCCATCCATACAGCTCCTCGGCGCCGCGATTCCAGTAGGTAATGGCGTCGCCCATGTCGCGGACGAAGACGGTGTCGTGCGTGAGGTCGAGGAGGCGGGCCTGCTCGCGGAGGACCTGTTCGGCCTCCTCGCGTTCAACGGCGATACTCGCGAGGCGGGTGATCTGCTCCAGGACAGTGTGCTCTTGCGGAGTGGGGCTGCGGGGTTCGCGATAGTAGGTCGCGAGGGTCCCCAATACCCTGCCATCCGAGGAGAGCAACGGCCTGGACCAGCACGCTTGCAGCCCGTGCGCGAAAGCCAGATCGCGGTAATCGGCCCAGAGCGGACTCGTGGAGATGTCGGGGACGATGACTGGCTCTGCGAGGTAGGCGGCCGTCCCGCACGAACCCGCGGAGGGCCCGACGACGAGACCATCGATCGCCTCTACATAGTGGGTTGGCAGGTTCGGCGCTGCGCCGAGCCGAAGACAGCCGGCGTTCGCATCCAGCAAAAGGATCGAAGAAAGGGAACCCCTGGCCAGTTGCTCGACCAGCCGGCATGAGGCATCGAGGATGAGAGCGCGGGAATCGCCCCTGGCTATCATCTCGAGAAGCCGTCTCTCTCCGGCCAGCAACATCTCGGCCCGCTTTCGATCCTCGATGTCGGTAATCGTTCCATACCATTTGACGATTTTTCCCAGCTCGTCGCGCAGCGGCACGGCGCGGCTCATGAACCAGCGATATTCACCGTCGGCGCGGCGTGCTCGGATCACATGCTCGGACGGTCTCCCCGTCGCCAGCGCCGCGCGCCAGTTGTTCGCGCTCTCCTCCCAATCTTCCGGATGGACCATGGCCCGAAGGCCCTGGCTGCCGAGGTCTTCCAATGAGAAGCCGTGGTACTCCACCCAAGGCTGATTGACGAAGTCGATGGAACCGTCGGGTAGAGCGCTCCAGACCATGCCGGGAATGGTGTCGATGACGAGCCGGAGGCGATCCTGCGACTTCTTGATCTCGTCAACAGCCCTTTCCAGAGCCGCGCTCGCCTGGCGCTGGTCGGTGACGTCCATCACGGCCCCGACAAACTCGATGTCGCCCGATTCGTCCCGTAAGGCGTGAGCCACCACATGGACATAGGTGACGGATCCATCCGGCATCAGCAATCGATGTTCAAGATCAAAAGCCTTCCCATCCCGCGACGCGCGCTCGATGGTCTGTTTGACCAGGGCGGCGTCCTCCGGATGAGTCCGCTGCAAGACAAGCTCCACGGTCGGTGTCGTCCTAGGGTCATATTGGAAGATGCGAAAGGTCTCCTCTGACCAGAGGATCTCGCCGGTGGAAACCTTCCAGCCGACGCTCCCTGTATGACTGAGCCTTTGAGCTTCCGCCAAATAGGCCTCCCGGCGGCGGAGCTCCTGAGTGAGATGGTCTCGCTCAGTCGCGCTTGCGGGCTTGGCCACTCGTGCCTCCGTCGTGCGCCCGCGGCGTAGCGGCAGTCCTGCGCACCAGCCGCGCAGGATGAATTCAAAGCATGGGCCAGGCTTGCCCGAGCACCTGGGCGCAGCGGCGGCTGCGGCTCAGGCACGTCGCGACGCGGATTCCAGCGCGAAGCAGAGCTGGTTCTAGAAGCCTTGATCGATTCGCAGACAGGGGCTGCCTGAGAACTGCTCAAGTCCGCCTGCCTGGGAGGTCTGGAGATTGCGCCGTCGACCCATCGGATGCCTGGTCCTAGGGCACCCAGCAGGCGGCTAACGCGGTGAGCTGTTTCTCGAGCCCCCGTTCGGCCACTCGCGCCGCCTATTATCGCGGCGAGACTTGGCTTGAGAGGGCCGCCGCCGGCCGGGGCGGCCCGGTCGCTGCCCGCTCTCGCCGCTCGCCAGCCATGTCCAAGCAAAGTAGAGATGGCCGGTCCCCAGCAAAGTAGAAATGTCCGGTTGGGCTCGTCGGATCGAGCTGGGCGCTGTCCCTGGGCTGCGACGGGCCATTGAGCTGAATCCCCGATACATTGTCGCGCGCTACTGGTACGCAGCGCTCAAGGCCACCAGGCTGCAGCTGGACGAGGCGATCGCGGAAAACGAGCGAGCCCTCGCCATCGAACCATTGCCAACCTTTGCAAACGCGCAGCTGGGAATAGCCTTGCTCATTGCCGGTCGCACTACTCGAGCCATCGCACAGCTGCGCACCGCCATCGACCTCGACCCGCACTTCGCGATGGCACATTGGGCACTTTGGGGCGCCCACGCTACTGAATCGCACTCTGAGGACGCGCTGGCGGAGCTGCGTGCGGCAGTCGAGCTCTCCCACGGCCTGCCCAGCATGGTCGCGTCGCTCGCGGCTTGCTACGCCGAGGCGGGTCGCGCGGTTTGCCTGGCTGGACAAGGCGTGCGAGGAGCGCGACGTCGGCCTCCCGTTCCTCAGGGACCGCCTCGGGACAGCGGCAGCCTTTCGAATGCCGATTGCGCTGCACGGTGATCCGCGTTATCACGCGCTGCTGCGAAGGGTGGGCGTGGAATAGGAGGAGCCTGACGCCGGCGGCGGTTCTCCACCCCCAACGTGCTCACCCGATCAACCTTTAAAGGTGATATCAGGCTGTGCCGCACACTCGATCCCGATCTACCTCCTAGATCAGGCCGTCGCAGCACTCCACGCGGCCAGGAGGAGACACGCGGCGACGACGCCCGAGAAGACCAGCGGCGCGATGAAGAAATAGCGCCAACTCAGGAAGGTGACCGCCACGAAGGAGAGAGCCAAAGCCCAGGTGACAAGGCGTAAGCTCCGCAGCGTGTCCTTCGGCAGGGCCCCGAGCTGCCAGGTCAGAATTCCCGCGAACACCAGCAGCACAGTTACGAAGAGTCCGAACCCGGTGTAAAAGGCCCAATAGGATCGCGTGAAGCCCTGAACTTGAAACTGGGTTCCCTTCAGGGCCCCGATGGTGGCGTCCAGGCCCCAGCGGGGATCGACTCGGCGGAAGCCGAGGGTGTGGCCTGCGGCAAAGAGCACGAGGAGGACGGACGCGATTCGATACAGGAGGGCTGGGCTCATAGGTGAATGCTCCTAGAGTGGAGGGGCGCAACGGCGTGACGCGTTCCTTATGCACCGATGTGAGCTGTGTGGCCCCCTCTCGGGATATAGGATTCTCGAAGCGGACGGCATTGCGCGGCGTCACCCGGGTCAACCCCAAGCCTACCACAATGCGCGCCCGCTGCACCCGGACGTGGAGTTCCACATGCCCGGCAAGACCTTGCACGGCGCGAACGAGTACGTTGCCGCGCTGCGGCGGCTCGGGCCTATCCTCTTGCGCAACCGACGTGAAGATGACGGTCGTCGACGGAAACGACGTCTGCATCGTCTACGACTTTGTCACCGACACGGCAGTGGGGAGGGTGCCGAGCGTCGAGTGGATCACCGTGGACGCGAGGTCCATAGGCACCGCGACGGCCGTCGCGCGCGCCTAGAACGCGGGCCTTGGTGACTCGACACCGCGCTCCGAACCAATGCCGAAAGAACGCCACCCGTGTTGCTGTCGCTACTGTTAAGTGATTGTCGTAAAACCGCATATGACGCCGCCGATTGTCAAACCCAAGTAGAGGCCTTGCGGCGGAGGGCGGCCCGGTCGTTCTGCGCCTTGCGCCGTGCTTTCTGCTCCGCCTCGAATCGTTCGAGGAACGGGGTCACCTCGCTGGGGCCATCCGGGACGGGCGAGTCTGCGGATGGCTCCAATGCTCTAGCCGTGACGAGAACAGCCTCGATGCGCTCCTTCGGATCTCGACTCGACCGGCCTCCCACTCGAAGACGCGGACGCGCTTCCCCGCGAAGGGCAGGGTCGCGGGACCTGGCTCGACGACGATCTCGACCGACCGCGATCGCAGCTCCTCCGAGAGCCGCCGGTTGCTGGGCCGGCCACGCTTGCCAGAGACCAGACCCGCAGCGCCGCGCTTCTCGAAAGCCACACACAGCCGGCGCACCTGACGCTCCGACAGGCCGATGAACTCTCCGGCCTTCAGCTGCGTCGGCCGTCCCTCAAGGACTTTCCGGATGACGGCGAGACGGTCCAGCTCCTTGCTGCTCATCTTGACCAGCTCCTGGGCCACCAGTCCGCCTTTCAGGCGACGCCAGGTCGCCGAAAGCGGACACTTCTACTTGGCCAGAAGCGGACATTTTCATTTTGCTGCTACAAGCCAAGGTCTGATAAGAAACATTATGTCAACTAGCCGCGCAGGATCCCCAAGGCCCCGCCGGCGAGGAGCAGTAAGACCGGGCTGACGCGAAACCGGATCAGCAGCACGCCGCTGACCGCGGCGACGGCGATCATCCACGGCGCGACTAGGGCCGCCTTGCCCAGGTCCCACGCAACCGCCGCCATGAGGCCCAGCGCGGCGACGTTGACCCCGTCGAGGAAGGCACCGGCGGCCGCCGAGCGGCGCAGCCGCGGCACGATGAAGCCGCTGGCAGCGACCAGCACGAACGCCGGCGCGAAGATGCCCACCGTCGCCGCCGCCGCCCCGGGAACGCCGGACAGCACGTATCCGATGAACGTCGCCGTGGTGAACACCGGTCCCGGCGTGACCTGCGAACACCAGGAACAGGCCGACCAGCCCCGGCGCCTGAAGCGCAACGGTGGCGGCCGCCGGAATGCCGGCCGCCGCAGGAATCAGGATCGCGGCGGCGCCGCCTCCGGACGCTGCTCGACGGCGTGCGGCGACGGCAAGCGTGCCCGCCGCGAGCAAGATACCGAGTGGGTTGGCGCCGGCCAGCGCGGCGCCCGTTGCTGCGACGCCGAGCGCCCCGAGCTGCCACGTCTTCGCCGCGACCTTGGCCAGGCTGAACAGCGCCTGCAGGAGCACCGCGATGATCACCGGCTTGATGCCGGCGAGCAGGCCGGCCGCGTGCGGCAACGAGCCGAAGCGAACGTACGCCCACGCGAGCGCGAGCGTCACCAGCGCGGCGGGCAGGATGAAGCAAGTCCCCGCGATCAGGAGACCGACCAGCCCTCCAAGGTCGTAGCCGATGTAGATGGCCAGCTCGGTCGAGCTGGGACCCGGAATGAGGTTCGCAGCCCCGAGCAGGTCGAGGAAACGCTCGCGCGGCATCCACCGCCGCTCGCGCACCACCGTCGCTTCCATCAGTGCGATGTGGACGGCGGGCCCGCCGAACGCGGTGAGCCCCAGCCGGGTGAAGAACGCCGCCAGGTCGCGGTAGCGGACGGAAGTCCCGAAGGCCCCGCCGCCGGGCAGCCCGGTCATCGCCCGCCGCCGGGCGCGGCGGGCGCGGGGCGCGGCCCGCTAAAAGTGGTAGCCGGCACCCAGGCCGTAGTTAGCGGAGTTGCTGGCGATGCCGCTCGCGTCAGTATCCCTCTGGAAGCTGGCGGTGCCCCAGAGGCGGAACGCCTTGGTGAACTTGTACTGCATCTTCGTGCCGATGCTGCGGGTGGCCTGACCCGTCTGATGAACGTACTCGCCGCTCGTCACCCACAGCCGGGCCGAAAAATCGCCAAAGCGGTGCCCGATCTCCGGCCGCACCAGGTAGCGTAGCGGCGCGATGGCAATGCCGCCGCCGCCGGAGACGACCGTGCGTCCCGCGTTCCCGAGGCTGAAGTAGCCCGCCTGCGTGGGATCCTGGTTGTAGCTGTAGTAGTCGACCGCCACCGACAGGTCGGTGTCGCTGAACGCGGTGATGCTGCTTCCGACGCTGACCTTCGCGGAATCGAGGGTGTAGGTAGACGCCCGCAGCGCCTGCATCTCCGCGCGCGAACAGCCCCCGTTCGCGGTGCAGGAGGCGATGGCTTGTTGGGTGGTGACGGGACCGTTCGCGGTCTGGATGCGGGTGATGCGCTGGGTGCTGTTGAAGTGGCTCGCCGTGAGCCCGAGGTTGACGCCCCACTCGAAGTTGGACTCGCCCGCGCTCTCATAGGAGACGGAGCCGGCGAGCGAGCTGTTCGAGCTGGCGACGCGGAGCTCGGTGTTGGCGTCCGACTGCTTGCCGGTGCTGTCGACGTATTTCAGCTGCGAGGACGAGGTCTGCGTGCTCTGCGGCGACACGTCGGCGTCGAGGTTCAGCGAGACGTGCTCCGAAGGATCGAACTCGAGGCCCGCCAAGAAGGCGACCACCCCGCTCGCGCTACCCGCGAAGTTGGAGCCCTTGGGCGGCGTCGTCGCGCCCTCCAGCGTCAATGCTAACCCGGCGTTCAGGATCCACTTGTCCGAGAGGTCGAAGCTCGCGTTGAGGTTGTTGGAGAAGTTGCCTGCGCGCGGGCTCTGCCGCGAGGTATCCGTCGTGCCCACCCCGACCTCGTCGGTCAGCGAGTCGGCGCGGGCCGAGCCGGAGACGGCGAGGAAAGCGGCGAAGCAGATCGCAGGTCGGTTCATTTTCTCTCTCATTCCCACTCGATGGTTGCAGGTGGTTTGCTGCTGACGTCGTATACGACCCGGTTGATTCCGCGCACTTCGTTGGTGATGCGGCTGGAGATGCGCGAGAGCAGCTCCCAGGGAAGCCTGGCCCAATCAGCGGTCATGCCGTCCAGACTCTCCACCGCGCGAATCGCGCACGCGCTCTCGTAGGTGCGTTCATCACCCATGACTCCAACCGAGCGCACCGGCAGCAGCACGGCAAAGGCCTGCCACAGACGCGCCCGCAGCGATGAATCGGCCTGCGCCACTTCTTCTTGAACGATGGCGTCCGCGCGGCGCACCAGGTCGAGCCGCTCCTCGGTGATCTCCCCGAGCACGCGGATGGCGAGCCCCGGGCCAGGGAACGGCTGCCGTGCCACGATCGCCTCCGGCAACCCCAGCTCGCGGCCCAGCGCGCGCACCTCATCCTTGAACAGCTCGCGCAGCGGCTCGACCAGCGCCATCCGCATCCGCTCGGGCAGGCCGCCCACGTTGTGGTGGCTCTTGATCACCGCGCTGGGGCCCTTGAACGAAACGCTCTCGATCACGTCCGGATAGAGCGTGCCCTGGGCGAGGAAGCGGGCGTCGCCGTGCTCCTTGCGGTCCTTCGCCACCTCGGCCTCGAAGACCTCGATGAACTCGTTGCCGATGATCTTGCGCTTGCGCTCGGGGTCGGTGACGCCGGCGAGCTGGGAGAGGAAGCGGGCCCGCGCGTCGACCACCCGCAGCGGGACGTGAAAGCGGCCGTGGAAGGTCTGCTCCACCTGCTCGCGCTCGCCCAGGCGCAACAGGCCGTTGTCGACGAAGATGCACTGCAGCCTCTCGCCGATGGCTTTGTGCAGCAGCAGCGCCACCACCGCGCTGTCCACGCCGCCGGAGAGCGCGCAGATGACGCGCTCGTTCCCCACCTGGGCGCGCACCCGGGCGAGCGCCTCGTCGACGAACGCGCCCATGCGGAAGTTGAAGGAGACGCCGCAGTCCTCGAGGAAAGCCTCGTACAGCTCGGATCCGCGCGGCGTGTGCACCACCTCCGGGTGGAACTGGATTCCGTAGAGGCGCCGCGCGGGATCGGCGACCGCGCAGAACGGCGAGTTGGCGCTCCTCGCGATGGTCCGGAAACCGGCCGGTGGCGACGAAACCCGGTCGCCGTGGCTCATCCACACGTCGAGGTGCTCGCCTGCGCGCAGGTCGCGGAAAGGGCCCACCGTCTCGAGCACCTCGATCTGCGCGGGCCCGTACTCGCGGTGTGCGGTGCGATCGATGGCTCCGCCGAGCAGCTTGGCCATGAGCTGGAGCCCGTAGCAGACGCCGAGGATGGGTACGCCCAGCTCGAACAGCGCGGGGTCCACAAGCGGCGCTCCCGCTGCCTCGACGCTGAACGGGCTGCCGGAAAGGACGATCCCCTTGGGCGCGAACGCCTTGATCTGCGCGAGCGGCATCGTGCAGGGGTGGATCTCGCAGTACACGTGCAGCTCGCGAATGCGGCGCGCGATGAGCTGGGTGTACTGCGAGCCGAAATCGAGGACGAGGATCTTCTCAGCGTGCAGGTCTGCCACGGCACTCTCCATTCCAGCGCGGGGCCGCCCACTCTAACGCGGGTTCCCCGTCCGCGGCATCCGCTAACTTTGCAGGGATCGGCGACCGGGACGGCAGGTCAGCGGTGGCCGTGACGGTGGTGCGCGTCGGGCGTGTGCAGATGCTCGTGGGCGACCGCCTCATGCCGATGCGGGTGCGTGTGCGGCTCGCTCCAGGGAGCCGCGTGCGCGTGCTGGTGGTGCTCGTCGTGCGCGTGGAGGTGCTCATGCTCGAGCGGCGCGTGCAGGTGCTGGTGGCTGTGCCGCTCGCGGCGCAGCAGCGCGACGCCGGCGATCATCAACGCCACCGCCAGCGCGTCGGCCGGCCGCAGCCGCTCGCCCAGCAGCGGCACCGAGAGCAGCGCGCCGAGGAACGGCGCGGTGGCGAACCAGAGCGCCATCCGCGCTGCCCCGAGAAGCCGCTGCGCCCGCAACACCAGCACCAGCGAGAGCCCGTAGGCGAACGCGCCGAGCAGCAGCGCCGCCGCCATCGTGCGCGGCGCCGGGAGCGGCAGCCGCAGCGCGCGCGAGAGCGCGAAGGCGAAGGCCCCGGCGCAGAGCGTCTTGGCCCGCACCACCGCCACCGGATCGCGCAGCGAGAGGCGCGCGCTCAGGTTGTTGTCCAAAGCCCAGGCGGCGCAGGCGCCTGCGAGCAGCGCAATCCCTGCCGCGCTGGCGCGCACCTCGGCCGGGCCCATCCCCAGCGCCACCGACCCGGCCACGATCAGGACCGCAGCCGCGGCCTGCGCGCGGCCCAGGTGCTCGCCGAACAGCGCCACCGCCGCGAGCACGGTGAGCGGCGCCTCGAGGTTGAGCAGCAGCGAGCCGGCCACCCCCGAGACGCGGGTGAGCCCGAGCAGCATCAGCACCGGGCCCAGGACGCCGCCGAACAGGATCATGCCAGCCAGCACGGGCAGGTCCGCCCGGCGCAGCCGCGCCTCCTGCGGCCGCGATGCGCCCACCGCCCGCGCGGCCAGCGAAAACGCGGTCAGGCCCGCGCCGGCGCCCAGATAGAGGAGGGCCGACAGCACGAGCGGGTGCGCGTCCGGCAGCAGCAGCTTGGACAGCGGCGCGCTCGCGCCGAAAAGGGCCGCGCCCGCGAGCGCCAGGCCCGCCCCGCGCAGACCCTGGCCCTGCCCTCCGCCACTCATGGCCGCCGCGGCTGGGGGCCGGGGAGCGGCGCCGCGGGCGCAGCTTCGCGCACGAGCCTGCAGCGCGGCTCTTCGGGGCAGCGCAGCACCAGCGCCCTGCCCGTCTTCGCCGCGTAGATCTCGGTGCACCCGGGCACGGATGCGCTCGCACGCAGCCGGAAATCGATGCCGCCGCGCAGCCACTCGGCGAAGCTGACGGTGCCGTCGCAGTCGAGATCGCGCAGCGCCGCCGGCACCTCGCCCTCGCGCGCGAGCTGCGCCGCCCGAAGCCCCGCCATGGCGAAGAGGATGGCGGGGAAGCCGAGGATCACGAGCAACAGAACCCGCGAGCCCGCTCGCCTCTCCCGGGATACGTGGCTAGCGGATCCGTCCACGGCTACTCGATCCGGTAGTTGGGCGCTTCCTGCGTGACTTGCACGTCGTGCACGTGGCTCTCGCGGAGACCGGCGGAGGTGATGCGGATGAACTTCGCCTTGGTGCGCAGCTCGTCGATGGTGCGGCAGCCGGTGTAGCCCATGCCGCTGCGCAGGCCGCCGACGAGCTGGAACACGTTCATCGAAAGCGGCCCCTTGTAGGGAACGCGGCCCTCGATGCCTTCGGGCACCAGCTTGAGGTTGTCTTCCTCGGCCTGGAAATAGCGGTCCTTGGAGCCCTGCTTCATCGCGCCCAAAGAGCCCATCCCGCGGTACGACTTGTAGCTGCGGCCCTGGTACAGGATCGGCTCGCCCGGCGCCTCTTCGGTGCCGGCCAAGAGCGAGCCGATCATCACCGTATGCGCGCCGGCGGCGAGCGCCTTGACGATGTCGCCCGAGTACTTGATCCCGCCGTCGGAGATGCAGGGGACGCCGAACCGGCTCGCTGCCCGCACGCACCAGTCGACCGCGCTGATCTGCGGCACGCCCACGCCGGAGACGACGCGGGTGGTGCAAATGCTGCCCGGTCCGATGCCGACCTTGATCGCGTCCGCGCCCGCCTCGCAGAGCGCGGTGGCCGCTTCGCCGGTGGCGACGTTGCCGGCGACCAATTCGATACCCTTGAAGTTGCTCTTGAGCTGCCGCACCGAGTCCACCACCGCGCGCGAGTGGCCATGCGCGGTGTCGACCGCGATCACGTCGCAGCCCGCGCGCAGCAGCGCGTGCACGCGCTCGTCGCGGTCGGGGCCCACCCCCACCGCGGCGCCGACCAAGAGCCGCCCCGTCTTGTCCTTGGCGGCGTTGGGATGCGCCTGCGTCTTCTCGATGTCCTTGATGGTGATCAGGCCCTTGAGGGCGAAGCTCCCGTCGACGACCAGGAGCTTCTCGATGCGGTTCACGTGCAGCAGCTGCTTCGCTTCCTCCTGCGAGATGCCCTCCCGGCAAGTGATGAGCTCGGTGGTCATCACATCGGCGACTTTCTGCTCGAGGTTGCGCTCGAAGCGCAGGTCGCGGTTGGTGAGGATGCCGACCAGGCGCCCGTTGCGGGTGACGGGGATCCCGCTGATGTTGTGCTGGCGCATCAGCGCGAGCGCCCGGTGCAGCGGCGCCTCCGGCTCGATGGTCACCGGGTCCACCACCATGCCGCTCTCGTACTTCTTGACCTTGGCCACCTCGAGCGCCTGCTGCTCGGGCGAGAGGTTCTTGTGGATGAACCCCAGCCCGCCCTCCTGCGCCATGGCGATGGCGGTGCGCGCCTCGGTGACGGTGTCCATCGCCGCCGAAACGAGCGGGATCCGGAGCTGGATGTTGCGCGTGAGCCGCGCCGCGACATCCACCGACCGGGGCAGGATGTCGCTCTCCCCGGGAAGAAGGAGAACGTCGTCGAACGTCAGGGCCATCGGCACGTTTGGGTCCAGCATGTCGATCTCCAGTCGCCGCGGCCGGGCGGAATGAAAGGGCGGGAGCATAGCGGGCAGGGCCGTCCACGGCAATCGCGCTGAACGCACCGCTGGCGCGCGGCTGCAGAGGGCGCGGGGCCGCGTTTTCTTGCCCCTCTGCCACCCTCGGGAGATGATGCGCGACATGTCCGACGGCTCCGGCTCGCCCGGTTCTGGAACGCCACCGCAGAACCCAGGCTCTCCGGGGAAACCCCCTGCCCCAGGCGGAAAGCGGCAGACCGTCGGACTCCAGCTCAAGCTGCCGTGCGCGACGTCCGAGGAGGTCCTGGCACGCTACGGCGGCGAGCTTCGCTCGAACCGGTTCTTCATCCGCACGCGCCAGCCGCGCGCAGTGGAGACGCTGGTCCTGGTCGAGGCGCAGCTCCATGGCGGCGAGCACTGCTTTCGCGCCGCCGGGCTGGTGACCCAGGTGCAGCAGGCGCCCTTGCCCGGGACGGCGCTGCAACCGGGGCAGGAGCCGGGCATGTCGCTGCGGCTCTTCGCCGTCGACGAGCCGGGCCGGGCCTTGATCCTGGCCCTGGGTGGCAAGCCGCCGCCGCCGCTGCGGAGCGAAACCCAGGCTTCGGTAAAGGCGCACAAGGAGGCGCCGGCCCAAGCGGCGGCGGCCGCCGCGCCCCAGCCCGACGCGGCGACACCCCCCGCAGAGCCGCCCCAGCCCGCGGCGCGGCCAACCTCCCGGCAGCCAGCCGCGACGCAACAAGCCGCGCCGGTGCCGCCCCGCAGAGAGCCTCCGACCAGACCGCAGCAGGGGCCGCGAGGTCCCGCGCCGGTGCTCGAGCCGGCGAAGGCCGACTCCCCTGCCCCGGCCCCGCAGCCCACCGCCTCCGTCGAACCCTTCGCGCCGGTGGAAGGCGGTCTGCGCAAGGGTCCCATCATCGGCATCGACCTCGGCACCACCAACTCCTGCGCCGCGGTGGTGCAGCGGGGCAAGCCGCTCGTGATCCCCTCGCGCGAGGGCTACAATACGATCCCCTCGATCGTCGCCCTCAACGACAAGAACAAGTTCATCATCGGCCACCCGGCCAAGGGCCAGCTGCTCATCAACCCGCACAGCACAGTGTACGGTGCAAAGCGGCTGATCGGACGCCAGTTCGCATCACAGGTGGTGACCGAGCTGATCGGGCGCTTCCCGTACAAGATCGTCTCGGGCATCCGCGGCGAGGCCGCGGTTCAGCTCAGCTCGCAGGTCCTTTCGCTGCAGAAGATCTCCTCGATGGTGTTGATCGAGGTGAAGGAGATCGCGCAGCAGTACCTTCAGCAGCCGGTGACCCGCGCGGTCATCACCGTCCCCGCCTACTACAACGACAACCAGCGCCAGGCGGTGCGCCACGCCGGCGCGATGGCCGGGCTCTTCGTCGAACGCATCGTCAACGAGCCGACCGCCGCCGCGCTCGCCTTCGCTCACGGGCGACGGCTCGACCAGCGGGTGATGGTCTACGACCTCGGCGGCGGCACCTTCGACGCCTCGGTGCTGGAGCTGCACGGCAACATCAACGAGGTGATCTCCACCGGCGGCGACACCTTCCTCGGCGGCACCGACTTCGACAAGGTGGTGGTGGATCACCTGCTGGCGAAGTTCAAGAAGGCGAACGGCGTCGACTTTCCCGGCGACCGGGTCGCGCTCCAGCGCGTCAACGACGCCGCCGAGCGGGCGAAGATCGCGCTCTCCGAGACGCTCGAGTACCAGGTCAAGGTTCCCTTCGTGGCGATGGTCGGAAACAAGCCCTACGACCTGGTGGAGACGCTCACCCGCGCGCAGCTCGTCTCGCTCACCTCGCACCTCATCGATCGCACGCTCAAGGTGTGCGAAGAGGTCCTGGGCGCGCGCGGCCTCAAGCCTTCGGACATCGACGAGGTGCTGCTGGTGGGCGGGCAGAGCCGCATGCCGCTGGTGCGCGAGCGCCTGCTCGGCTTTTTCGGCCGCGAGGCGAGCCGCGCCGTCCATCCCGACGAGGCGGTAGCGCTGGGCGCGGCGCTGCTCGCGCACAGCATCGACTCGCCCGACGCCGACGGCGTGGTGCTGATCGACGTGCTGCCGATGAGCGTCGGCGTCGGCCTGCCCGGCGGCCGCTTCAAGAAGGTGATCGAGCGGAACACCTCGCTTCCGCATCGGAAGACGCTCAGCCTCGCGACCAGCAAGGAAGATCAACGCGAGCTGGAGATCGCCGTCTTCCAGGGCGAGGCGGACAAGGCCCAGGACAACGAATACCTGGGTACGCTGGGGGTCCGCGACCTGCCGCGCGGGCCGCGCGGGTCGGTGACGTTCGACATCGAGTTCGCGCTCTCGGCCGAGTGTCTGCTCACGGTCACCGCCATCGACAAGAAGAACGGCAGGGCGGTCAGCGCCACCTTCAGCACGCAGGACACGCCGGAGGCGGTGCGCAAGCGGTTGGAGGCGGATGGAGCCGCGCAGACTTCCGGCGGAAACGCCCAGGGCGGAGGCGTTCTCGGCTGGGTCAAGCGCTTCTTCGGCGGCCGCGACGCGCCCCGCGCCTGAAGGCGCGCAAGGACTCAGAGCAGCGGGAGCTGGCGCTGTTTCTGCCCCTCGCGCGGCGGCGCGGGAACGAGGCAGCCGGGATCGTCGTTGGCGACGCTGTTTGCGCGCGGAGACACCTCCGTCGCGACCAGAAGGCCCTCCGGCGCCGGCGCGAGCAGCGCGGGATCGGGTCGCGACAGCCAACGCAGCGCCTGCGCGCCGTCGAG
>WNFI01132378.1_pt1 | contig 37778 bp, 32 predicted proteins | sample 5400471 | NCBI WGS metagenome assembly WNFI01 (sample SAMN13153348, study PRJNA577476) | soil metagenome | isolation source: 100 cm saprolite on Douglas fir-dominated hillslope | place: USA:California | collected 2013-09-17 | reverse complement strand
TTGGTCCTCAACCTCTCTCTGGCGAGAAAAGCGGTGCCCTGGCACTGCATGGGACACTTTTGTCCTTGACAGAGCCTTCTCTCTTATCGAGGGGCACCCGGCGGTGTACGCACGGTCTCTAGCTCTCGTAGCGGGTACCAAATCACCCAAACGTCTGCACTTCGACCGACATTACCGCCGGCAAATCCCGCACAATCGGAGCCCAGCTATCGCCCGCATCGGAGGACGCGTACACTTGGCCGCCGCTGGTACCGAAATAGATGCCGCACTCGTCGAGCGAGTCGACGGCCATGGCGTCGCGCAAGACGTTGACGTAGCAATCTTGTTGCGGCAGGCCTTTGGTCAGCGCCTCCCATTCGTTGCCGCCCGCGCGGCTGCGGAATACCCGCAGTTTGCCGTCTGGAACAAAGTGTTCCGAATCGCTCTTGATTGGGACGACGTAAATCGTTTCTGGTTCGTGGGCGTGCACGTCGATGACGAATCCGAAATCGGTCGGCAGATTGCCGCCGACATCTGTCCAGTTGTCGCCGGCGTCGTTCGAGCGCATCACGTCCCAGTGCTTCTGCATGAAGAGGATTCCCGGGCGCTTCGGATTCATGGCGATGTGGTGCACGCAGTGGCCGACCTCGGCATTCGGGTCGGGAATATATTGCGACTTCAGTCCGCGGTTGATCGGTGTCCAGGTCGCGCCACCGTCATCCGTGCGGAAGGCTCCCGCCGCTGAAATCGCGATCCACATACGCTGCGGATTGCTGGGATCGAGAATGATGGTGTGCAGGCACATGCCGCCCGCGCCCGGCTGCCATTTCGGACCGGTGCCGTGGCCGCGTAGGCCGGGCAGTTCTTTCCAGTTCTCACCACCATCGGTTGAACGGAAGATAGCGGCGTCTTCCACGCCAGCATAAACCGTGTTGGGATCGGTGAGCGACGGCTCGATATGCCAGACACGCTTGAACTCCCACGGATGTTGCGTGCCGTCGTACCACTGGTGCGTGGTCAGCGGCTTGGCGGCGGCATCGTAGGCGAACTTGTTGCTCGCGCTCTTCGGCGGACCGGGCTCGACAGGCTGCCCGGCGGGTGTTCCGGGCTGGTGCCAGGTTTTGCCGCCATCGTCAGAGCGCTGAATGATCTGGCCGAACCATCCGCTGGACTGCGAGGCGTAAATTCGGTTCGGGTCGGCTGGCGATCCCTTCACGTGATACATCTCCCAGCCAGCAAAATGCGGACCGCTGACATCCCATTTCTCGCGTTTGCCGTCTGCGGTTAGAATGAATGCGCCTTTGCGAGTACCTACCAGAATTCGTACCTTACTCATGATTTGACTCCTTGAGGAAACCCTCGTTTGTCTTTGACGATTTCGAACTCTCTAAAACCAGCACGGGCTTTTATCAAGATGACGTCTTCTGCCATCGAATCTAACGCTCGGATGATTTCGCTTTCGGGAAGATGACACCTTGCTCCCGCGATCACTTTGGCCAACTTTAGCTCTTCACCAAAGGGGGCAAAGTAAAAACCATTTTCTTGAACATTCAATGCCGCCCACATGCGAATCTCTTGCTCATATTTCCAGTTTAAATATTTATTGAAAAGCAGCGCCTTACCGTCCTCCTGCTTTAGAGAAATAGGGAACGGAAGGCGATTTGGGATGTAGTCGATTTTCTTGCATTTGTCATCGGGTATTTCAAATCCCAAGCAAAGCCCTCTATGTTTATCACTATAGTGAGCCCAAATCACGGGGTCTCTCCAGTCAGCACTGAAACATAGCAGTCCGTATCGCGCGGTCATGTCAACTAATGTGCATCGAGAAATTTGTAAACTCTCATCGTCGTAAAATTTTCCAATTCCGCGCTAGAACCAAGGGCTAAAGCCCAGTCTTATACCATTCCCAACGGCACGGCTGAAAGCCGTGCCCTTTCACAACCACTGCTCGCTTCGCTTCGCTCAGCATGATGATTTTGTCTGCTAACGATCCGGCTTTTCAACCCCAACCCACCGCAATGCTTCCTGCCGATCCGCGAATGCGCGCATCGCAATGATCTTGCCGTTGCGGACGGTGTAGACATCCGCAAGATTTACCTCCTGCCATTCATTGCTGTCCTTGGGGCGAACGCGCGCGTGAACAAATACAACGATCCGGTCACTCGCGGTGATAAACCGCTCCGGTTCGCTGTTTACCTCGGCCCAGGCGGCGCGTGACTGGGTCAGATAATGTTTTGCGCCTTCTCGCCCATGGTAGGTGCCGCCTCCGGGGAACTCGGCAGGCTCCGTCCACTCGATCTGCGCATCGAGAGGTTCCACGGCGGCATCGATATCGCCGCGATTGAATGCCGCATACGCTCCGCGAAGAGTGACGATGACCGGTTCCAGGTTCGGTGAAACTTCCACACTAGTCCCCTTCCCTGTCTCTGTGCATCCACTCAGACACAGTATTGTGATGGCGTACAAGATCAGAAACCTGCGCATACTGGCAAAAATTCTTGGTGTCTGCTGCCTCAACTCTTCGGAAAGTTGGGATCAGCTTTCACTTCGAGGATTTGCTTCGTGTGCCGCTCGCTGTGCGCCGCCACGAAGAGCAGCCAGTCGTACGCGTCCATCGGCTGTTGAAAAGGATTTTCGGTGGAAACATGCGCGCGCAGGTCCGGCGTTGATTCGAGGAACTCAACCGTTTTTGCGCGGCTCTTCAGGAAATGATCGAGCGTTTCAGCCGGCGTCCAGCGGCCGGAAGGCACCAGGGGCCCCGGAGCTTGCTTCTTTTGGCCGCGGTCAGGAACCATGGCCATAATCATGCCGTCGATTTTCGCTGTGTCGCGGTCCGCCGCTCCTGCCGGGGCTTTCATCAGTTTGTCGGTGACATTCTGATAAAGAAAATCTTCGGCCAGTGCGATATGCTCCAGCGTCTCAGCCACCGACCAGCGGTCTGGCGCCGACTTGAATTTCATCTGAGCTTCCGAGAGTCCTTTTACGGCTGTAACTATACCGTCGCGGGTTTGCTGGAGATACTGCACGGCTTTCTCACGGTCCGTCTGTGTGAGTGCCTGGCCAAATGCGACTACGCCCAAAAGCAGCAGTACACAGAAATGCAATGACACTTTTTTCATGGTGCTTCCTCCTGAATTCAATCGAAAATCGAAAAATTGCGACACAAGCACTTTGAACTCCCCACGCTTGGCGACTTTTTGCCGTGCTGCTTCTTACCGTACAGATTGCTCCCCACAGGAATCTACGAGTCCGGGTTCGGACTTCGCAGCGGAATAAGCGCGCGCACTCGCTCATCGCGCAGGTAAAGCCCTCCCCAGAGAAGCACGGCGACATAGACTGGAGCCAGGATGTAGCCGAAAAGAGGATTGCTGACGCGCACGTTGGAAGAGATAGCACCGCCGAGAAACCCTGTCAGCAAGATCGCTCCCAGGATGGCCGTGCGCGGGATCGCGTATAGAACAGTGCAAATCAACACAATGATCCCGAGAGGCACGACCACGCTTACGGGATATCCAAGCCGCGCGGTTCCCTCCACAGCGGGGGCCGCATTGATCACTTTAATGCCGCCGTCAAAGAGCATGAACGCTATGACGAGTCCGCTCATAATACGTCCGGCCCACAGCTTTGTCTTCGAGGTTGGAGCAGATTGTGTAGCTGATTGCATGAATTTCCTCCACATGTCTTTAACTTGCCAGATGTGTGAACTCGTACTTCGATGCAAACAAATGCCGGGTCAGGCCCTCTTTGCGGTTCGCCCTGAATTACGGCCAGCGGCGCCATTCCCAAACTTCGGCAGCAGCGGAGTTGGGTCCCGTTCCCGCCATCGCCGCCGGACTTCCGCGAGGACTTCCTTGCGATTCTTCTCCATGTTATCGATGACCACGCAGGGCGCCGCTGTCTCTTCGTGCCGTGCTCCCCATATGAGCAGTTCCAGAAGCACCGGCGCGAGATCAATTCCTTTCTCCGTCAGCCGGTAATTCACTCTTCGTCCGTCGGTCTCTTCTTCTTCGGCCGTAATGATCTCTGACGCTTCGAGTTTCTGCAAACGGTCGGCCAGAATATTCGTGGCAATCCCTTCGCCAGCTTCCTGAAATTCCTTAAATTTTCGGAATCCTCGTACCATCAGATCGCGGATGATAAGCAGTGACCAGCGATCCCCAAATATCTCCAGGGACACGCTCACGGGGCAGCCAGAGCGGATTTTTAACTTGGGCTTCGCTACCACGCCCGACACTTTAGCAAATGTCACTTGCGTAGTGCAAGCTATCCCAAGGGAGAGGAGTGATTCAATAGACAGTCAGATAATCTAAGTGAATCACTGCTATTCGTCAATGGTAACCACGGGAGGTGTCTCGGGGGGGCCGCAAGACTCCCTAATAATTACGGTTTCAAAATGTGAAGACGGTTAGTCCTTGAGGGGAACGACCGCGCTACCGTCGCGGCAGAAGGTGGCGACTCGTTGCAGGTCGCCGTTGGCGCGAGGCACGGTCATCACTGGACCGTAGCAGTAAACGGCGTGGCCGGTAGCGGCGAAATACCAGCGGCCGCCCTTGGATTTCTTGGCCAAATGACTGACCGGCTGCCGCAGAGTGGGCTGCTGCGGCGCCAGTTGGGAGACGGGCAAACTTAACAACAAGGCTAGGGTCAGAACCTTCATTTTGGTGCTTCCTACCTGCGACTGCTCATCCCGGAACCAATCATCGAAGGCTGATCATTTCGAATCGAGATCAGCCAGATCGAGAATATCTAAATTGAGATCAGAGCCCGGCGGTCATCCGCAAGGTCAGATGCCGGACGTGACGGCATCTGAAACTGTCTCGTGCTTTTTCCATCCTGAACTTGCGTGCGATGCTGCGGTACCGCCTGGGAAGACGGGGCCTGACTTGTTGGAGCCTGGGTTGACGGGATTTGTGCAGATGGAGTTGCCATTGACGGAGCTTGGGTCGGAGCTTTCGTCATGCCTGACTGGCCGGAGTGCTGCGCGTCGGCCAGGTTCTTGTCTTGAAGAGCTTTTACTTTGCTGGCGGAGAGTTCCGTGCTATCGCGAAACAGTTCGCGAATCAGCACGCGTTGCGATTCAATCGTTTGCCCCTGTTCGACGATGAGCATGGTCATGATGCCGTAGGAAATTAAAAAGAGCACCGTCAAGACGGGAAGCCAACCGCGCTTCTTGGGTTCAGCAATAGCTGCTGTCGGAACTCCGTTCGGTACCGCCGTGTTGCCCATCAAAGTCGTCAAATGGCACCCCGGTGTATGCCCCAAGCTGGCAGGCACATGGGGAATTGCATCCCGGACACCAATGCTCTGATTCGTCTTAAGTAATTGATGTTGCTATGGTTAGTGGGCGAATGGCGATGAATTGCGAAGCGCGGATGTGCAACTCGATGCACATTATGGGCACGCGGGATTCGGTTACGGGTCGTCCGAAAGGCTTGCCGGGCGGGGTTACTAGCGCCCCCCGCCATTGGCCGTGTTCGAAATGACAGAGTTCATGGAACAAGGGCGCGCCGCAGAATGTCTACGGCGCGGCTTCTATCGTTCGACCGGGCCAGTTCAACCAAGCCAGTTTTCTACGGGATCAGCTTGAAGACGGTGCCGGTGCCATTTGCGCCCCCGAAGACGCTCGTGCCGTACAGCGCACCCTTCCGGAGCAACAACCTTCCCTGCGGCTCCCCCGGTCCTGGACCGGCGTTTGATGTGAAAACCTCAAGCGCCGTCTCCGTCCACGGATCGCCCAACACCGCCGGTGGCGCCAGTTTATAGATTGCTCCGGCGCCTCCAGTTATTTGGTTTCCCAATGTGCCGTAGAGCACACCGGTCGAAGTCAGAATTACCCCGCTCGACGGGTATATCCCGCCGCTGGTGGTGCCAAAGCTGTACAACACGCTTTCGGTCCATGCGTTGCCTTTCGTGGTAGGAGGAACGAGTTCATACACGGTACCGTAACCGGAAGTCCCGCCCACTGCGGTGACTCCGAACAGGACTCCTTTCGGACCTGCGACCATCGCCTCGAATGGCTCGGCGCCATCGCCTTTGCCAGTGACGAAGCCAAAGTTGTGAAGCACGGTCTCAGTCCATGCTCCTTGCCCGTTCGCAGGCGGAGTCAATAGGAAAGCCACACCACCTCCATTGGCGCCACACCCGACAGTTGACCCATACAAACCGCCGTTGAAAGTCGGGAGCAGGCCCGCTTCGGGTTGGCATCCACCCGGCGATTTCTTGGTTGGGTCGAAGCTGAACAGCACGTTGTAAGTCCACGCGCCTCCGCTGACGGTGGGCGGGGATAATTCGAAAACAACCCCTCCCCCCAGGCTGCCGGCCATGCTCGTGGTGCCGTAAAGATTACCTTTCTTGTCGAACACCAACCCCGCTTGCGGATATCCGCCATCGTCCCCGTCCGTGAACGTATACAGTACGTTCTCGGTCCATGCGCCACCCGACACCGCCGGAGGCGCCAGTTGATATACAACGCCATAGCCTCCGGACGTACTTTCTCCTCCATACTGCGTAACGCCATAAAGTGCGCCGCTGGCATCCATCACCGGATCACCGATGGGCGTATAGCCAGCGGATTGTGCACCAAATGCATAGATTTGCGTGTATGTCCATGCGCCTCCAAGGGCCGCGGGAGGGCTGAGCTCGAAGAGGCCGCCCTCCAAACTGTTTCCGCCGCTGGAGGCGATGCTGTAGAGATTCCCAGTTGAGTCAGCGATGAGCGAGGCATCCGGCTCCTGCAGACTGGTAGTAAGAATATTACCGAAGCTGTAGAGCACGTTGAGCTGCTGCGCCGCTGCAGTACTCGCCATTGCAAGGCAGCAGACAATCGCAAGCGCACCGGTCATCAAGAATGTCTGGGAAGCGAATTGTTTTGAGTTTCTTCGGATCGCGGACTCGTGCCGCGTGGATTGTGTCTTCATAAACACACCTCTCCTTGAAGTTAGGGACAGCGTTGGGGGAACGCCGTCGAGAAGGAATTACCAAACTGACCGCAGAAGTTTGGGATGAACGAGCCTGGAACTGCGACTCCACCTGCGGGGAACAGGAGCGAGAACTTTACTCCCGCTCCATAACCATGTCAACGGAATTGCCGAATTTGCACAGTTGGACAAATCTAAGGCGGCGTTTTCGTGGTATGTTACTCGGCATTACGAAACTGGCCATCCCGCGATGTCGTCGGCGGGTCCCCCGGTCAGTTCGGATCACGTATCTCACTCCAACCCATTCAGGAGGGAAAGCTCATGTGTAACGCTCGTGCACTTCAGGTTCGTCTGCTCATGCTCACTTTAGCGCGCTCGGCATTTTGCCGGCCTCGGCTTCGGCTCAGGTATACAAAAAAATCTTCGACTTTAACAGCAACAGCGTCGGGACTTACCCGAACGGCAGCCTTGTTTTTGACAGTGCAGGAAATTTGTACGGCACCGCTGGGGGCGGCGGAAGCTGTAGCTTAGGAAGCAGCGGATGTGGATTGGTCTTCGAGTTGTCGCCCAGTAGCGGCGGCGGCTGGACCGAGACTATTCTGCACACCTTTAGCGGCCCTGACGGAAATTTCCCTGCGGCGGGCGTGGTCTTCGATTCCGAGGGCAATCTTTACGGCACGACCTATGACGGTGGTGCATACAACAAGGGCGCGGTGTTCGAACTTATGCCCACGGCAAGCGGCTGGCAGGAGCAGGTTCTCTACAGCTTCACCGGTGCCGGCGACGGACATATTCCTGAGTATGGAGTGGTTCTGGATAGCGCTGGGAATGTTTACGGAACCACGGTCTTAGGCGGATCGAACCATCAGGGCGTGCTGTTTCAGTTGACCGGATCGGGTTCGAGCTGGACCGAAAACGTGCTGCTGAATTTCAACAGCTCAAATGGGACCGGGGCCTCTCCGCTGGCCTTCGACGCTGCGGGAAATCTCTACGGAACGTTCGGTGGTGGAGGCGGCAACTACAACCCATATCGGTTAGGCACGATTTATGAGCTGTCGCCCAACGGCCTCGGCGGATGGACGCACAGCATCTTCTTCACCTTCACGGCGTTCTATAAAACTGGCTTCGCTCCCGCGTGGGGAGTTACATTCGACTCGTCGGGGAATCTTTATGGAACGACCAACGGCGCAGTTCCGATAGCCGACTCCGCCGGCCAAGTTTTCGAGCTGAGCGCACCGGATTGGGCTGAGACGACTCTCTTCCGGTTGCAGGATTCGACGACGGAACGGAACCAAAGAGAAAGTTTCTCCGGGCCGCTGACCCTTGATGTCTTGGGAAACATTTATGGAGCCGTTCAAGAATCCGGTACCGGTTGCTGTGTGCCCGACGACGGGTTTATCTTCAGGACCGGCCCCTCGGGCTCGGCGACTTTTGCGTTTCCGCTGCAACAGCCGAACAACCGACTCTACCCTCTGGGTGGACTCGCGGTAGACGGCCAAGGAAACGTTTACGGCGCGACGAGGCCCGAGTTCTCGGGCAGCACCGGGTCGGTGTTCGAGGTGATTTTTTAGTGCGGTGATTTTCGCGTGGCGTTTTCGGGCTGGGGAATCTGCTGGGGCGGTTCGGCTATGGCCATATGCAAACAGCAGGTTCCTCACCCTGCCTTTGACCGTGTTCGGAATGACAGAGTTGGTGGGAACCTTGCTTAGGATTTGGCTAGGCGTTGGCGGAGAGGCGGTGATGGCCTTTGGCGTCGGCGATGCCGTATTGGCGAATCTTGTAGAGCAGAGCTTTGTAGCTGATTTGTAGGATGGCGGCGGCCTGCTTGCGATTCCAGTTGGTCTGGTCGAGGGCGCGCGCGATTGCTTCGGCTTCCGCTTCGTCTTTCGCGCTGCGGGCCAGCGATTTTAATCCTCCGGAATCTGCGCGCGTCGAGTCACCGTGCATTCCGCCGTTGCCGTCATTTTTTGGTTGGAGTTCGGAGACCGCCAGATTTTCGTCGCCGAGAATCAGATAGCGTTTCAGGAAGTTGTTCAGCTCACGCAGGTTGCCGGGCCACGAATGATCCTGACAGGCCTGGAGCAGAGCCGGCGAGAGTGGCAATGGCGCACGCGCGTAACGCTCGGCCATGAGCGTCATTGAATGCTTCAGCAGGATGGGAATCTCTTCCTTACGGTCACGCAACGGCGGCAGATGCAAGGTGAAGGCGTTCAGGCGATAGTAGAGATCCTCGCGCAGGCGTTTGTTGGCGAGAGCTTCCGGAATATTGATATTGGTCGCGGCCAAAATGCGGACGTCGACTTTGATCACCGAACGGCTGCCCAGACGCGAGAACTGTTGGTCCTGAAGGACGTGCAGAAGCTTGGCTTGCAACAGGGGCGGCATTTCGCCGATCTCGTCGAGCAGAATGGTTCCCTTGTTGCATATTTCGAACTTTCCCGGCTTGGCGTGGGTGGCGCCGGTGAAGGCTCCCGGCTCATAGCCGAATAGTTCGCTTTCCAACAAGTCAGCGGGGACGGCGGCGCAATTCACTTTCAGAAAAGTGCGATGGGCGCGCGGAGAAAGCTTGTGGATGAGACGTCCTAAAACTTCTTTGCCGGTGCCGCTCTCGCCGAGCAGGAGAACAGGAATGTCGACGTTGGCGACGAGCGCGGCCTGCGAGCGGATCTTGCGCATGGCAGGGCTGGCAGCGATGAAAAATACGTCCTCCGCGAGCTCTTCGACTTCTCCACTATAAGTTTGTTTGCCTTGGCCGAGGCTCAGGTCAAGGACTGCGTCCAGTTCCGATTTCTGAAATGGCTTGGTCAGGTAGTCTACGGCGCCCAGCTTCATGGCATGCACCACTTTGCGTGTGTCGTTGACGCAGGAGAGCATGACCACTTTGACGCCGGGCTGGAGCTGGCGCAACTGCTCCAAAGTTTGTAATCCGTCGATGCCGGGCATGAGCACATCGAGTAGAACCAGGTCGGGTTTCAGGCCCTTTTCTACGCGCTGCAGGGCCTCCTCGCCGGTGGTGGCGGTCTCGACCTTGTAGTCGTCGACCTCCAGCAGCGTCTTGATGTAGCGCAGCATGCCGGGTTCGTCGTCGACCAATAAGATCTTTGCCGTATCCTTCATCAATTTTTTCCTTTGTTGGCGGAGGCAACCGGCCGGTAGGGAAGCAGAAAAGAGAACTTGCAGCCAGCCCCCGGATCGCTTTCCACCCAGATCTTGCCACCCATACCTTGCACCAGCCGTCGAACGATCGCGAGGCCAAGGCCCATCCCTTCCTGATTTTCAGTGCCGGGAAGACGAAAGAAATCGTCGAATACTTCGAGATGAAATTCCGCTGGAATTCCCGGGCCGGTATCGGAGACGCTGACCTTCACAGAATTCGGCTGCGCTATATTTTGCCGCCGCCGTTCCGCGCCGGAAGGCTGCTCGGCGGCGCGGCGCTCCCACATGTGTGGCTCCGCGTGCAGCCACACCGTGCCTCCTTGGGGAGTGAACTTGAATGAGTTCTCCAGCAAATTCGAGATGACGCGTTCCAGCTTCGGAGAGTCGAAAGGGAATACAGGCAACTTGTCGTTGGCCAGGAAATAGAGAGCGAGCGCCTTCTCCTGGAATCGGCCAGACCAGATCTTGCAAACTTCCGATAGGCAATCGTTAATATTTCCGGGATCGAACTTCATACGCAGGCCGCCGGTTTCGAGAGCGCTGAAGGTAAGAAAGTCCTGAATGAATTGTTGCAAGCGCTTTCCGCTGGCCCGCATGTCGCGCAACACCTCGCTCTGACGTTCGCTGACGGGCCCCAGCTTTTCACTCTGAAGCAGCTCGACATAGCCGTTCAGAATCGAAAGTGGAGTCTTCAGATCGTGTGCGGCCGAGGCCAGGGCGTTTGTCGTGCGCGTATAACGCTCCCGAAGCTCTGTGTACTCCTGAAGCAAATTTTCCGGATTTGGCACATCGGAGTCAGATCGAGGCGACGCCTTGGGGATGTTGCCAGGCGTGGAAGCCGATGCTTCGGAAACAGACGTACTCTTAGGCATAGTGGCCATCAGAAAAACCACAGGGTGTCTACGGGGAGGGGGAAATGCACTCGAATCAGTCCGAGTGCCGTTGAAAAATCGTATTCCACACCCTATTTTGTTGTCAACGAAAAATGCATCAGAATTACCCAAGTGTAGCAAAAGCTTGCACTTGCTTAAGCGAAGGATGTAATTATCCTTCGGCGAATGGAAAACGAAGAAAGACCCGTGAAATCACGAGTTAGTGAAGGGATTTCACGGGTAAATGAAGCAGTTAGAGTGGTTTTGTGCCCATTTTGTGCCAGGTTTTACTTGATATTTGGCCCCTTAGATGCTCCTCCATAGGGACAAAGGGCTCTAGGTACTCCCTCCATCTCCATGAAGAGCACTCGAGAAGGCGAACGAAGAGAGTGGCCCCGGCTGGCGTTGGCGATTCCGGTCTTCGTTCGGACTCGCGACGAACAGGGTAAAGAGCTTCTCGAATTCGCGACAGCTTTGAACGTAAGCGCCGGAGGGATGTTGGTAGCCGTTCGTCGAGTTCTCCCTCCCGCCGCCTTGATCCAGTTGGAGATTCCCAGTGCGCCTATGGCAGCTTTGACCGCTGCGACGAGCGCATCGAGGAATCTGCGCGCTAAGGCCCTCAGGAGCACACACGAGGATGGCTATTACCTGCTGGGATTGAAGTTTTCGCGTCCACTGGCAAACTCCAACGGAGCCAAACGGCGGAAAGTTCTTTCTACTGTGTGAAAAACTTTTCTCATCCGCATACGAAACCTATTACCGCGGCGTCAACCGAAAGATTACCTCCGAGCGCCCTCGTCGCTCTTTGGTAAGTTGATGTTCCTCAATCACATAAGGTAAGTTTGCGGTAGTTCCCTGGGAGAGATCTTGGTTTTGGCTCTCGGGATGCAGGTGAAGTAGTCCCCCCTTCGTAGAAAATCCGACATGACAACTGTGAGCAGCGTCAATTCGTTTGTTCAACCCCTGGGGGAGATGCCGCCCGAGGCGATTGTATTTGGACGCACTGAGGGCATGCGGGCCGTTAGGGAACGGCTGACCAAACTGGCGGGCGCCAACGTTCCAGTGCTGATTCAGGGTGAGAGTGGGACGGGCAAAGACATTATTGCGCGCATGATTCACGCGGCTTCGCCGTGGCGAACCGGACCTTGGGTCAAAGTGAACTGCCCGGCCATCCCCGGCACGCTCCTGGAAAGCGAATTATTTGGTTACGAGCGCGGAGCCTTTACCGGCGCGTATGGGATGAAGCCTGGCCGGGTGGAGATGGCGCATCGGGGAACATTGTTTCTCGATGAAATTTCTGAGCTTGATCTAGCATTGCAGTCGAAGTTGCTGGTGGTGAATCTGCATTTACCGGCGTTGCGCGAACGCGCCTCAGACATTCCTGATTTGGTGAGTTACTTCCTCGAGTATCACAATCGCAAATACAATTGCCGTGCCAAGCCGCTGTCGGCTGAGTTGATGGCAGTGCTCCGCAAATATCATTGGCCGGGAAACATTCGCGAACTGGAAAATCTAGTCAAGCGCTATGTGATTCTGGGAAATGAAGAAGTGATCTCCAGTGATCTGTCGCCGCGCGAGCCGGATTTCTTCAACGCTGAAATTAATCTTGACGGTCCGATCTCACTGAAGAAATTGACGCGCCAGGCAGTGCGAGAGCTGGAGCGGAAGGTTATTTTGAAAGTCTTGCAGAACCACCACTGGAACCGCAAGCAGTCTGCCCGGACATTGGGCATCAGCTATCGGGCGCTGCTGTATAAAATTCGTGACGCTGGTTTGCCTTCCAATCGTGCGGTGAAGCGGCAGCAGGCGGAAGCTCCGCCTAAGCAAGAATTTGCCGCGGACTGAGAATTTCACTTAGAAGCAGAAAATTCGCCTCGCCGCAATGGCGAGGCGTTTTCGTGCGCGAGAGAAGCGCCGGACTCTTTTTAGCTGTGCAATTCCGACAGAGCTTTGCGTGCGTCGGCATTCTTAGGGCTAATCTTTAGCGCCTTCTCTAACTGCTGGCGGGCGAGAGCGGTCTGATTCGCCTTCTGGTAGGCGAGGCCCAGGTGATAGTGGACGGCGGCATCGTCGGCGGAGTGTTTCTCAAGCAAGCGCAAGGACTCGCGGAACTGGTCGATAGCAGACTGATAGATTCCCTTCTGGTAGTAGGCCCAGCCCAAGGTGTCGGCGGCGTTGGGAGAGTCGGGCATGCCGCGGCGCGCGGTCTGGGCCATAGCGAGCGCGAGGTCGATGTTTCCTCCTTGTTGCAAAAGCACGTAGGCGAGATTGTTCGAGGCCAGCGGCTGATCGGGCTGAATGGCGAGCGCCTGCTGATACATGGCCTTGGCGTGATCCCAGTCCTGTTTCGCCTCATAAAGTTCGCCGGAGAGAATGTAGAAGCGGATGTCTTTGGGATTGTCTTTGATTGACTGCTGGTACAGATCAAGAGCTTGATCGGCGGAGCCTTGCTGAATTTCTACCTTGCCCAATTTCTCGATCGCATCAAGATTGTTCTTGTCGAGTTCAATCGCTTTGCGCAGAGCGCTTTCGGCTCCGGGAAAATCCTTCTTGCCGTTAAATAATGCGGTGCCAAGCAAGTCATAAAAATCGCTGTTGTTCGGTGACTTCGCAATCTGCGTGTTGGCGGCGGCAATGGCTTTATCGAACTGTTTCTGCGCGAAGTACGTATTCATCAGCCCGCTCAGGCTTTCGGCGGAGGATGGATCTTTCTCCAGCGCTTGTTGATAAGACTTCTCAGCCTCGGCAAAGTGCTTCTGCGAGAGTTGAATATTCCCCATCTGAATATAAGGTCCCGGAATCTGGGGAGCGACCTGCATCGCGTGCTGCACATCCTGCTGCGCTTCGCTGTATCTCTGGCGATTTTCTTCCGCAACGGCCTTCAAGAGGAACCCGTCAGCAGCATTGGGCTGGGCAGCGATGATCTGCTGGGCGGTTTGTAGGAGAGCGTCAATTTCGCCATGCCTTAGTTCAAGAGCGGCGAGGGCGCGTTGTGCATCGGTGAGATCAGGCCGGAGGCGAACTGCGTCGCGCCACTCCGATTCCGCGCGAGCATCGTTATGCTGCTGATCGAAGGCGACACCTAATTGGTAGTGGGCGACCGCGCTATTGGGATCTTTGCGAAGCGCATTTTGCAATGTATCGACGGCGCCACCATTATCCCCCTGACGAAGTTGGATCTGGCCCTTGTAGATCAGGGCATCGACGTCGTGAGGGCTGTTTTTCAGAATCTCACTATCGAGCTTGCTGGCTTCGTCGAGACGATTCTTGAGAATCAGCAGCTGGATGTAGTTTCTTTTGACCAGCGGATCTTTAGGGTGGTCATTGTAGAGCGAGGCGTATTCCGCGGCAGCTTTGTCCATTTGCCCAGTTGTGAAATAAAAATCGCCGAGCATGCGGTAGCCTTCGGAATTGTCCGCGAGATCTCTCTTGGTCTGCTGTAGGAAGGCTTCGGTGTCGGCCTTTCTGTTTTCCGCCATGAGCAGGCGGACCAGCGCTGCGCGTGGTGCTGGATCGTGGGGGTCGACCTCAATGGCGTGCTTGAATTGCGCCTCAGCATCCTGATTTCGGTTGCGGGATTGATAGAATCCGCCGAGGGCCATTTGTGCGTTCATGGCTTTGGGGTCAACTTCCATTGCTTTCTTGAGGCTGATCTCGCCCTGATCGGGCTGGTTGGAGCGGATCTGCAAGAGAGCAAGTAGTAGATAAGACTCCGACCGGTGAGGATCGGCGGCGACCGCCTGCTGCATTTCTTGCAAAGCGGATGGAATGTTGTTCTGAGTTGTGTAGTAATTGGCCCATGCTTCGTGAGTTTCGGCGCTATCGGGCTGCTTGTCGCGGAGAATGTCGAGGTGTGTCCTGGCCTGCTTCAAGTATTCCTGGGATGAGGAGCCGTCGGAGCTGCGCACCGTTAACAGAAGATTGGCGAGATCGACGTGAGCGCGATAGTTGTCGGGCATGAGCTCGACGGTACGAGTCAGCTCCTGGAATGCGCGTGTGGTATCGCCCAACTTGAGATAAGTCTGGCCGAGCTGGTAGTGAGCCTGGGCGAAGCGGGAGTCGACCTGAACGGCGTTGGCATACTGGATGGCCGCCTCACGATATTTTCCTTCGGCGAAGTAGCGTCCACCGCTATCGAAATATTTTTGCTTGCGCACGTTCGGGTCACGTGAACAGCCGGTGAACAGGACGGCAAGAAGAGAACAAGTCAACAGCAGGCGGACGATAACGGAACGACTCATGTCGTGTTTCTCCAACGATTCGCGGGGAGATTTGCCTGTAATCCTTCTCATAATACTGCACTGAAACTTCGGAAATGACAGTCGTTGACCGGCGCAGCGCAACATCGGATTCACATGCGATTTCCTAAAACGCTGGCGCTGATAAAGAGCTTCACTGCGGGATGTAGCAGTTTAGTAAAGGCCCGACATCACTGGCGAATGGAAGCAGACGTTGCTGCGCGGCATCCGTTGTCTCGCCGGCCTCCATTGGTGTGGTGATGCGTACAAGCGCACCGTCGCTACGATTCATCTGGATGGAGTCCTTGATCAGATAAAACTTGGCCCAGTATTCGCTCGCCACGCCTCGGTCGTGAGCCCAGTACCAGTAGAGAACCAGCTCGCGCGCATCTCCCTTGGCGATGACATAGCGGTTCGCCGGAAACGGCGCGTGACCGGGCAAAGCCAGCGAAATGCGGCTGGACTCGACCGGGCTCCATCCGGCTCCGGGCAGGCAGTTTTTGGGGGAGTGAATGGTGTCCCCAGCGCGCTGGCTGCGGAAATAGGCGATGAAGAGGTCGACATAGGGCTGCGGCTGATCTTCATTCTGGTAGACACGCAAGAGAAAGTCGCCGGGGCCGAGGACGTCTAGAACTTCTTTGTCGATGGCAATGTCGGTGCCGCTCCAGGCCTGCAGCTGATCGGGAAATGATTGCAGAGGTTGACGCGGCGGGAAGACTTCATTGCGACTCCGCGCCTGGAGAAATACCGCGGCGGTGGCGATCAGTAGTGCGGCTGAGATGAAGCGCGGTGCGGAGTTGGTCACGCTTCGCCTGCTTTCTTAGGCGAGAGGATGCGCACGAGGGCGTGCAGAAGGTACAGCATTGCTAGCGAGATGACGAAGATAATCCATCCCCAGGAAGCGTGAAAATAGCCCTCGGCTTTGTCCGCGTCCCAGTATTGGACAAGCAATCCTGTGCCGATGATGCGAACGCTGTTGGAGGCGACAGCGATAGGAACCGACGCAAGCGCCAGCAGCCAGCGCACCCAGAGACGCTTTTCCATCAAGTAGCCGTAGATTATCGCGAGGGTCAGAAGAGACATCAGAGAACGGATGCCGCTGCACGCCTCGGCCACTTCGAGTGCCATGGCGGGCAGATTGATCACATTGCCTTCGCGCAGAATCGGAACGCCTAGCACAGGAAGGACGGCGGCGGAGACCCGCGATGCCAGCAACTGCAAGGGAAAAGTGATCTGGTTAAAAATGATGCTGGGGATGGGAATCATCAGGAGCAAGAATGCCCATGGGAAGAGTATGGCGCGAAATATGTTCCATCCCAGGAAAAGGATGACAATGCCAGCCAGCAGGAAAAGTATGGAAAAGCGCGCCAGAAAAAGTTCGGCGCCCATCTGACCTACGATCAGAAGGCATAGGGCGAGGGCGATCGCGATGAGCCCTGTCCAGGAGGGTTGCGGACTGACGCGGGCGATGCGATCGCGCTCCTGCCAGATTACGAAGACGGAAAAGAGAGGGACGAAGAATCCGTGCGAAAAGTTTGGATCGTGCCACCATTGTCCGAGCAGGTGCATGAGCGTCGACCAGTAGAGACAGAGCGAGAGAGACACCAAAACCGCCCACTGCCAGAGTGGAAGGGATCCGACCAGCACGGAGGACGGGCGCGAAGGCGAAGACTCGATTTGCACCTCTGGGTTCACGGATTTGCCTAACGGCTGTCGGGGAATTCCGAGAATAAGCGAAACGGCGTGACCGTGCAACGCAAACCGAAGTCACCGGCGTGGTTGATCGAGGTATTTGGGGGTGATTAAACGGCCTTTTGGGGCCACGTGATGACCCAAATAGGGCCATAGACACGTCGCTGAGAACCCGGTTCAATAGAGATGGGTAGTAGTGTCGCCGAACGGAGCGTGAAGCTTCGATATCAGAACATGGACCTGCGGGAAGGGACGATTTGTTACAGAGAGATTAAAATCGTTGACTCTAAGTTGTTGAAAACATAGAGTAGAGTAAAGCTGTAACCGCCGCCCGTCCATGGCCGTTGTGCTAACTTTAAGGTTCGGTAGGACGCAGGAATTCCGGTCATCGTTCTGATATCGCGGCCTCATCGCAAAAAGGAAAAATAGGCCAAGCCGTGGCGACAGGGATACTGTCCGCGACTATGCAGGGGCAAGCGGACGCTGCCAAGACCGACAAGACACCGACCGCAGTGAGTGCGACGGAATCGGGCGCCAAGTCGGACGCGGATTATGTGATCGGGGCGGACGACACGCTGCATATTGCTGTGTGGAAAGAGCCTGATCTGTCGGAAACCCTACCAGTGCGGCCGGATGGCAAGATTTCCATACCTCTGCTCGGAGATGTGGCTGCGGCAGGGATGACGCCAACGGCTTTGGGAGATTCCATCACCGAGAAGCTGAAGAAGTTTATTTCCGACCCTCGCGTCACAGTAGTAGTGACCGCAATGAATAGCCGCAGAATCTTTGTGACAGGCGAAGTTACCCATACGGGAGCGATGCCGCTACTGCCGCACATGACCATGTTGCAGGCGCTGGCGGCTGCGGGCTTTACCCAATTCGCCAACGTGAAGGCGATTTACCTGCTACGCACCGAGAACGGCACGCAGGTGAAGTTGCCCTTCAATTACAAGGACGTGGTGAGGGGAAAGCATCCGGAGCAAAACATCGCATTGGAGCCCGGCGATACGGTAGTGGTGCCCTAGGAATTACGATGAGCAAACGCCAAAGACTGGGGATTCTCGGAGTGCTTGCCTTCGCCGTCACGGTGGCGTGGGCCCAGGAAAGTTCAACGCTGCCCGACCCTGGCGCAGCGACTCAGCAGCAATCCCCGGTGCCTGCCTATGGGGACGAGAACACAACACCGATCAGCGTATATCCGCCGCTCTCGGGACTGGATCAACCCGGTCTGGAGCCGCACGCCGCGCCTCTAAGTTACATCCAACCGGGAGCGACAGTCAGTGAATCGATCAACTCGAACGTCGCAGATTCACTGGGAGGATCTTCGGCGCGCTCCATTACTCGAGGGCTTGGAAGTCTGACCCTCGAGCGCCTTTGGAGCCATTACGATCTGGCTCTCCAATACATGGGTGGAGCGGCTTATTACGATGCGCGCGGACTCGGATGGAAGTTGGTGCAGCAGATGGATCTCGACCAGAAAGTGACTTGGAAGCGCGGCGAACTGTCGGTGAGAGACAGCTTCAGTTATTTGCCGGAGGGTAACTTCGGTGCGGCCTATGGATCGCTGGGCTCGCAGGGAATTGCTTCGCTAGGCAACACCGCCTTTGGAAGTTTTTGGGGAGGAACAACACTCGGAGGGCTGGGTGAAGCGCCGCGCCTCATGAATCTGAGTCTGGTAGACGTTTCCGAGAATCTTACGCCGAAGTCTGCCGTTACCGCGACCGCGGGATATGCGATCACGCATTTTTACGGGAGCGATTTAACTACAGGGATTTCTTTTATTGGAAGTTCCCAGATCTCAGCGCAGGGTGGGTACAACCGTGCGCTTTCCGCCCACACTCAGGTTGCACTGGTGTACGGATATCAGGCTTTCGACTTTTCGGTGTTGGGCACGGCGTTTCATTCGCACGTGATTCAAGGGATGTACGGGCACCGTATTTCGGGGCGGATGGATTGGCTGATCGGAGTTGGACCGCAGATAACATTTCTCGACAACCAATCGCAAGTATGCAGCGTTGCCGGGGTTAGCCCGCAATTCTGCGGAGTATTCGGCGGAACTTTGAGCACCGAGAACTTTAAGAGCACACGGATTGGAGTAGCGGGCAGAGCAAGATTGCGCTATCGATTTCCGAAGACGATGCTGGACCTGACTTACGAGCGTTATGAAACCAGCGGATCGGGTCTATTTGCCGGAGCCCAGACTGACTTGGCGCGTCTGTCGGCGGAGCGTCCTCTATCGCGCGTGTGGAGCGCGTTCGCCGATTTGGGATATTCACGCAACAGCCGCCTCCAGCCCAGTTCCGGCGGAGTGCAAGCGAATACATACAGTTATGGGTTTGTCGGCGTAGGGGTGCACCGGGCATTCGGCCGCAACTTCCATGGTTTTGCCAGCTACCAGTTCAACGAAATTTCCTTCGACACTGCTGTTTGTGGTTTGAATGCCACGTGTGGCCGGATTTCGAACCGCCATGTGGCAACGATTGGATTGGACTGGACGCCGCGTCCGATTCGAATCGACTGATTTCCAGGCCGCAAGCAAGCGGACGAGGCCAGAACGGATTACGAGGATGATTGAGAATCGCGAATTAACCATGGACGACTATCTGGCGATCCTGCGCCGGAGAGCGAAGTTGATTCTGATCCCGGTGCTGTTGGCACCGCTGGCGGGGTTTCTAATCTCGTATGCCTTCACCGCCAAATACACCTCGAAATCGCTGATTCTCGTGGAAGGGCAGAAGGTGCCGGAGAGCATGGTGCAGCCAGTGGTCTCGCAGGATCTGACGGCACGCATTGCAACGCTGCAACAGCAGATTCTGAGCCAGAGCAAGCTGCAACCGGTGGTAGAGCGGGTTTATCCCGGCAAGAGCAGCCAGGAAGTCAGCGAATTGATCGATCAGATCGGGCAGAACATGAGCGTCGATCCGGTGGTCACGGATCTGGCACAGTTCGGGAAGAAAAAGCCGGGAGCTCAGAACAGTTCTGTGCCCGGCTTCTACGTGACCTATACGGCATCGAACGCACGCGAAGCGCAGCAGATCTGCCGCGAATTGACGTCTCTGCTGGTCGACGAAAATTTAAAATCCGTTGCCGACGTTGCCAAGGGGACCAGCGATGTGCTGAACAAGGGCCTGGAGGGCGCCAAGCGAAGTCTCGACGATCTGGACGCAAGGCTCGCGGCCTTCAAGAAGCAGTATGTGGGGCAGCTTCCGGGAGACGAAGAGAACAACCTGAAGATCCTGATGGGATTAAATTCGCAACTGGAAGCCAACACCCAGACGCTGAACCGGGCGCAACAGGACAAGTCGTATACCGAGTCCTTGGTAGCGCAGCATGTGGCGGCCTGGAAGACATCGCAGTCGTCGACCAACCCGCAGACGCTGGAAAAGCAACTCTCCGATTTGCAGTCTCAACTGCTGGACCTCCAGGCGCGCTACACCCCGGATCATCCTGACGTGATCAAGGCCAAGGCGGATATCGCAGAGGTGAAAAAGAAGCTGGCGGAGATTAACAAGGCGACTCCGGATTCCACGGATGCGCCGACTGAGAAGGCTTCGGCCATGGAGCCTCCTGAGCTTCGCCAGTTGCGTTTGCAGATTCACCAGTATTCCGACCTGATTGCGGCAGCGACGCGTGACCAACAAAGACTCCAGCAGGAGATTGGTATCTATCAAGGGCGGGTGTCGCTGAGCCCAGCCGTAGAAGAGCAGTACAAGGCGATGGCGCGGGACTACGACAACGCGCAGAAAACCTATCAGGATCTGCTGGCCAAGAAAAGTACGGCTGATCTGACGGTGCAAATGAATCAGCAGGCACAGGGGGAACAGATGGCCATGCTGAACCCGCCTAATCTGCCGGAGTCGCCAAGCTTCCCGAACCGGCTTCTGTTCGCCGGAGGCGGCTTAGGCGTGGGGCTAGCGCTGGGCATGGGATTAACCATGTGGCAGGAGTTGCGCGATAAGTCGATTCGCACCGAGGCCGATGCCGAAGCCGCCCTGGATCTGCCCATATTAGTGGCGATTCCATGGGTTGGCCCGACTACCGAGGAAAACACGAACGGCAAGCACAAGCGGAGGAGCAAGAATTCAAACGAACGAAAAGAAACTGTCGGAGTTTAGCGACGGCAAGTTTAGAGAACAAGCATGTACAAAGACTTTTATGGGCTCAAAGCGAATCCGTTCAACGTGAATCCGGACCCGCGGTATCTGTTTCTGACGCGGCACACGGAGGAAGCGCTGGCCTGCCTGACTTATGGCGTTCAGAGCCGCAAAGGTTTTGTGCTGCTCACCGGCGAGGTGGGTACGGGCAAGACGACGCTCGTCAATAAGTTGTTGGAGTGGTTGCGACAGCAGCAAGTGCCGACAGCGTTTATCTTCAATCCGCGGTTTAACGTGGCGCAGTTTTTGAACTACATGATGGCGGACTTCGGGATCCCCTGCGATTCGAAGGACAAGAGTCAGATCCTGCAACGGCTCAACAACTGGCTGCTGGACCGCCACCGGGCGGGCGAGACTGCGGTGCTGATCGTGGACGAAGCGCAGAATTTGAGCGAGGAAGTGCTGGAAGAAATCCGGATGTTGACGAATCTGGAGACATTTACCGAAAAGCTTTTGCAAATTGTTCTGGTCGGTCAGCCCGAATTGGAGCAGAAGCTGAAGCAGCCGCAGTTGCGGCAGCTGCGACAACGTTTGAGCTTGCGCGCCAAAACCCACGCGTTGACGCTCGATGAGACGAAAGCATATGTACAGCAGCGGTTGAAGATTGCGGGCGCGGACGGGCACGAGATCTTCGATATGGATGCGCTGGCAGCGGTGCATCGCTATGCCACGGGAATTCCACGAGTGATTAACCTGCTCTGCGAGCATTGCCTGGTGAGTGCGTTTGTCGATCAGCAGAAGGTAATTGGGGCATCCGTGGTGGACGCAGTGGCGCGGGATTTCGATCTAGGGGAAACCGATCCATCGGGCGCAATGGTGATGCCTGCGAACGCGGGTTCAGACAAATTTGATCTCGTAGAGGCTTTGCGGTCGCTGGCCACGCTAGCCGATCGACTGCGCCAATCAAAAGATAAAGAGCTGCCCGACGAAAGGAAATTATGAGCCGCATATACGAAGCTCTCAAGAAGGCTGAGCAGGAGCGGGCCGCGAGCCAGGGCATCGCGGCCCAGTCGCCGTTTGTTTCCTCGACCGGGGACGTGCCGCTTTTTGGGAATGAAAATCCTGCAACCGCTGAAATCACGGCCATGCCGGCGTTCGCGAGCCCCTTCAGTATCGAGAGCCTGCTGGCTCACTCGGTACAACGGCAGTGGCAGCCGGATGCGGCGACAATGCTGTTTTTTAACGGCGGCGAAGCAGGGCAGGGTACGGAAGAATTCCGCACGTTGCGTTCGCGCTTGTACTCTTTGCGGGAAAAGATAACGTTAAAAACGATTCTGGTGACGAGTGCCTTGCCGAGAGAAGGAAAATCGTTCACGTCGGCAAATCTGGCTCAGGTGATGGTTAGGCAGCATGGACGGCGTGTTCTGCTCATCGACGCCGATCTGCGTGGGCCGCGCTTGCATCAGATGCTAGGCACCGACGTGGGACCAGGATTGTCGGAATACTTGCAGGGGAAGAATGACGAGTTTTCGATCATGCAGCGCGGACCGCTGGAAAATCTTTTCTTTATTCCCGGCGGCGGCGGCATTGCCGACCCTGCGGAACTCGTGGGCAATGGACGGCTACAGCTGCTGCTGCAACGGGTCGAGCCCCTTTTTGACTGGATCATCATTGACTCCCCACCGGCGATTGCCGTATCCGACGCGAGTGTGCTAGCCAAAGCTTGCGACGGAGTGCTGATGGTGGTCCGTTCGCATGCCACGCCTTTCGACGTGGCTCGCAAGGCTCGGCAGGAGTTCCCGGAGCAGGCGCTGGTAGGCGTAGTGCTGAATGGAACTCGCGAAGATGCAGCTCCGTACGCGCGCTACTACTACGAAGCCTACGAGAAAAAAACAGTTCCGACCCAGGCCTAAGGGAGAAGTGATTGATCAGGCTCTTCAATGTCTACTACCCGCTGCGCACGCTGGTGCTGCTGGCGGTTGAGGCCCTGATCGTGTGGTTTTCATTCCTGCTCGGCATGAAGGCGAACCAGATGTGGAATCAGGAAGACGGCCTTCTGCTCGCTAATCAGTTGCTCATCGAGGGTGGGTATCTAAAAATTCTGGCGCTCACCGGCATCGTTCTTTTACTGTCGCACGGCTTCGATTTATACGATGCGTCACAAATTGGCGCCAAAGTCGACCAGACCTTCCGATTGTTATTCGTGCTCGGACTAGTGGCGCTCGTCTTAGCGGCACTGGTTAAAGTTTTTCCCAATTTCCTTCCCGGTAAAACCTCCGCGATCTGGGGAGTATTGATTCTGACTCTCGCCCTACTAGCTTGGCGCGCGGCCTACGGGTGGCTGGTACAACAACCATATCTCCGGGAAAAAGTGTATGTGCTAGGTACGGGTGAGCGGGCACAACGCCTGTTGAATGGGCTGCGCCAGCGCTCTGAGCTCGGCATTGAAGTGGCCGGCTGGACGGGAAACATCGAGGGCGAGCTTACGCGGGAAACGGTCGCTACACACTTGTTGGGCCACGCCCGGCATGACGGAGTGCATCGTGTAATTGTGGCCATGCCTGATCGGCGCGGAACGCTGCCTGTCGAAGAGTTGCTGGGATTGCGGCTGGCCGGCGTCAAGGTGGAGGAAGCAACCTCATGGCTGGAAAAAATTACCGGGCGGATTGAAGTGGAACAGTTGTATCCGAGCTGGCTGATTTTCGCCGATGGCTTTCGGTTCAGTACGTTCTCTCGAATCGTGCGTCGAATGCTGAATCTTTCGGGAGCGTTGTTCGGGGTCATCATTTCCCTGCCGCTGCTCCCTTTCATTGTGCTCGCGGTAAAGCTGGACTCACTGGGCCCCGTGCTTTACCGGCAAAAGCGTGTGGGCCGGGGAGGCGAGATATTTAACTGCTACAAGTTCCGTACCATGCGTCCCGACGCGGAAGCCGATACCGGCGCGACGTGGGCAACGGACGCAGATCCCCGCATTACGGGAGTGGGCAGGTTCCTGCGTGCGGCGCGGCTCGATGAGATCCCGCAGTTGTGGTGCGTGATCAAAGGCGACATGAACTTTGTGGGGCCGCGTCCGGAGCGACCGGAATTTGTGGAGTGGCTGAGCAAGGAGATTCCTTACTACGGCGTTCGGCACGTGGTGCGGCCGGGGATCACAGGATGGGCGCAGGTGCAATATAAGTACGGCAACACGCTCGAAGACGCGCGCGAAAAGCTGCAATACGATCTGTACTACATCAAGAATGCGTCGTTCGGGCTAGATCTGCTGATTTGGTTTCAGACGGTAAAGATTGTGCTGTTGGGCCGGGGTGCGAAGTGAGAGCCACATTCTGGCTCGCGACGGCGCTGGTCGCTTATGCGTACTTTGGGTACGCGATCTGGCTATGGATCTTGAGCCGTGTGCGTCCATGGCCGCTGCGGCGGGGACCGTTTCAGCCGTCCGTATCCGTGGTGATGGTGGTGCACGACGAGGAGAAGACGCTGCCGCGCAAGTTGCAAAATCTTGCGTTGCTGGATTATCCATCTGCCCGGGTCGAGTTGATTGTCGTTTCTGACGGATCGAGCGATTCCACCGCGCAGATTCTTGCCCAGACCGCGAAGAATGATCGCTGTCGCGCACTGATCTTCGAAGATCGCATGGGTAAGGCGATGCGGTTGAATGATGCCCTGGCTGTGGCCACGGGAGAGATTGTGTTATTCGTCGACGCGCGGCAAGAGATCGAGTTGGATGCTCTGCGCTTGCTCATGGAGAACTTTGTCGAGGAGTCCGTAGGATGCGCCAGCGGGGAATTGATGCTCGGCGACTCCGCTTCAGGAGAAGCGGGAATAGGCATGGGCGTCTACTGGCAGGTCGAGAAAAAGATCCGCCAATGGGAGAGCGCATCAGGCTCGGTGGTAGGTGCGACCGGTGCGCTGTACGCTCTGCGACGCTCGCTGTTGGTTCCCGTTCCTGCCGACACGATTCTTGATGACGTCTTTCTGCCTTTGCATGTGGCGCGGCAGGGCGCGCGCGTGATTTTCGACGATCGGGCTCGCGCCTGGGATAGTCCTGATCTTGGTACGAAGAGAGAGTTCCGCCGCAAGGTGCGGACTCTGACTGGAAATTATCAGTTGCTGCAAATTGCGCCGTGGGTGCTGAGCGCGAAGAATCCGCTGAGATTTCGTTTTGTCAGTCACAAACTGCTGCGGCTGATTGTTCCCTTCGCATTGGTGGCGATGCTGGTGTCGTCTGTGGGAGCGTCTGGCACGTTTTACCGTGTTGCTTTCCTCGGGCAGCTGTTCTTCTATGCGTTCGCGCTTCTGACTTTCTCGGGAGTGCAGGACGGGGTCGTCGCGCGCATGGCCAATGCGGTTTTGACGCTGATCGTTCTCAATACGGCGGCGGTCGTTGCCTGTGCGAAGTTCTTCACTGGGCGAAAAGAGGTATGGATCCGGTGAGAATCCTATGGGTCAAGGCGAATAAATTACTGCCCCTGCACAGCGGAGGAGACATTCGTTCGTATCATCTTGCACGCTACCTGGCGGTGCGGCATGAGTTGTCCTTTTTCTCCTATTACGACGGGGAGCTGGACAAAGACTACGAACGGCAATTAGCGGAGCATCTGCCGGGTGCTTTCTGCCTCTGCACAGAGAGGCGCGAATCGAAATCTGCCCGGGTTTTCGACTATTTGAAGCGGCTGCCGGATGCCGCGCCTTACGCTGTGGGCCGATTTCAGAACGCGGGCGTTCAGGAAACGCTTCGGGAGTGGTTCGACCAGAGAAGGTGCGACCTTGCGGTCTGCGACTTTCTCGATGCGGCGGTGAATTTTCCGGCGACGCTTTCGTTGCCCAGCGTACTTTTTCAGCACAACGTGGAGAGCGAAATCTGGCGACGGCACGCGGAGACCGAGACGAACCCTGCCAAGAAGTTGATCTATGGCATGGAGTTCAAGAAAACCCTGAGCTACGAAAAGGCCGTGGTGCAGCGATTCGATCATGTCATCGCAGTCTCAGAGCATGATCGGAAATTGATGAGCGGATGGGTTGATCCGCAGCGAGTGACTGTGGTTCCGACCGGCGTGGACTTGCAGGAATACAAACCAGACCCGTCAGATCGCGAACCAGAGTCGGTTGTCATGTTTGTGGGTGCGATGGATTGGGAGCCGAACATTGATGCTATGGAGTATTTCTGCGAGCAAGTATGGCCGACGGTGTTGGCTGTAGTGCCAGAAACGAAGCTCCGCATCGTTGGACGCAATCCCGATCACCGCGTGCAGAGTCTCGCCAGCAATTCTGTGGAAGTGACTGGGCGGGTTCCGGCGGTGATCGATCATTTGCGTGAAGCGGCGTTGGTGGTGGTTCCGCTGCGCATTGGCGGCGGCACGCGGTTGAAGATTTACGAAGCGATGGCGGCGGGAAAGGCAGTCGTTTCCACTTCGGTAGGGGCGGAGGGGCTGGACGTACACGATGGGCGCGACATTGTTCTGGCAGATGAGCCCGGGGCATTTGCGGAGTCGATCATCAAACTATTGCGTAACCGTGACCTGCGAAAACGCTACGAAAGTTCGGCTGCCGAATTGGCAGCTCAGTACGATTGGCCAACAGTGGGAGAGAGATTCGAAACAGTGCTGCTGAGGGCCTGCGAAGCGAATGTGAGTATACGCGCGGAACACATTGCCACTTCGGTTGCGACCGTGCCGGATCGCTAATCCCCGGATTCTTAGATGGAAACTCTAAGTGACACAGATCGACAAATCGGGACCCGGCGACGAATCTCTGCGATGGCCGAGCGCGTGAAGAGGCGTGCGCCCTTAGGCGGAGCTTTTTTCTGGCTCAGCGCTTTTTACGTCGTCTATTGTGCCCGGCCCGAGGATTGGATTCCGGGCTTGCAGTACATTCCTTTGGCGAAAATTACCGGCGTGCTGGCCTTCCTGGGATTGCTCATGAGTCTGGGAAGAACGCAGCGAAAATTCAAAGACCTGCCGCGGGAATCTTTTTATTTGTTGGCGATGATTGGAGTGCTGACGTTGTCTGCGTTCCTGTCGCCGATTTGGCGTGGTGGCGCGGTGAACCACACCATCGATTTCGCCAAGGTGTATGTGGCTTGGGTGCTGACTTTTCTTTTAGTGACGAATTTCGCGCGGCTACGGCGTGTGATTTTCATCCAGTCGGCGTCGGTTGTAGTGATCAGCGCGGTGTCGATCATCATGGGGCATTCGCGGCCGCGGCTCGATGGTGTGATTGGCGGAATTTATTCGAACCCCAACGATCTTGCCTTTGCGGTCGTATTGACGCTGCCGTTCTGCCTGGCGTTTTTGCTCACCTCGAAGAAGTTTTTAATCAAGCTGGGCTGGACGGGCGGCATTCTCATCATGGCGCTTACTCTTTTCATGACCGCGTCCCGAGCTGGTTTCATCACCTTGGCCATTTCCGGGGCGGTGGCATTGTGGCACTTTGGCGTGAAAGGGCGCCGGCTTTTCCTGATTGTGGGCAGCGCTTTCGCTTTTGTGCTCTTGCTGGCTGTGGCCGGCGGTCCCCTAATCAGCCGTATTGGGGCAATTGCCGGGGGAGGCGATACGCAGCAGGAGACAAGCGCTTACGAGTCGTACGCACAGCGAAAGCTTCTGATGAAGCGGGCGCTGCAAGGCATCGAGCGATACCCGATCCTGGGAGTGGGTGCGCGCAATTTTCAGGTGTATTCCGGGGTATGGCGTGACGTGCACATGACATATCTACAGATCGCGGTGGAGGGCGGTATCCCGTCGCTGATTCTATATCTGCTATTTTTTGGAAGCGCGTTCGCCAACCTGAAACGTCTGCGGCGCCGTAAGGATCTGGATATGCAGACTACACTGTTTGTTGGCGGGCTGCACAGTTCTATGATCGGCTTTGTGATCGGAGCGCTGTTCGCGCCTGAAGCTTATCAATTCTTTCCCTATTTTGCGGTAGCCTACATTTCCGCTTTGGTGGCGACCATTGCCGAACGAGAACACGCGCCAGAACTCGCTGTGAACAAGGAAGGTCTGCGCCATCGACTTGGAAATCTCAGTGCAATTAACCGAAAGCCCGATGCCGTCACGCTTGTCCACTGAATTGGTGGATCTGCTGCGCTGCCCCGTATGCCAGGCATCGCTGACAGAAGAAGCCGCCGAATACGTGTGTTCGGCGTGCGGGCGGCGATTTTCCCAGCAGCGCGGAGTGATCCGCTTTGTCGATGCGGAGAATTATGCGGGCAGTTTCGGCTTTCAGTGGCAGCACTATGCACGCACTCAGTTGGACGATACGCAAAGCGCCGAGTCGGAGCGAGACTTTCACCGCAAGACCGGGCTGGTACCGGATGAACTGAAAGGCAAACTAGTGCTCGATGTAGGTTGCGGCATGGGACGATTTGCCGATGTGGCGACACGCTGGGGGGCGCGAGTAGTGGGCGTTGACTTGAGTGCGGCGGCTGAGGTCGCGGCGAGCAATCTCGTGGATCGCGACTTCGTGGCCTTGCAGGCTGACGTGTTCCAACTGCCTCTCGTACCCGAGAGTTTCGACGTTATCTATAGCGTGGGCGTTCTCCATCACACGCCGAACTGCGAGCAGGCCGTCAAATCCTTGCCGCAGTACTTGAAGCCGGGTGGAACTCTGGCTATCTGGCTCTACAGCGCCTACAGTCCGTGGTATCGATTCAGCGATTTGTACCGCAAGGTGACGCGCCGGATGCCGCCGAAGATATTGCACGGAATCCTGCGTTTCGTAGTGCCGGCAGTGAATGGGATTGACGGCGTAGTGCGTCCGGTGCCCGGAATAGGGCGGCCACTCTCTGGTCTCCTGCGGCATGTGATTCCGGTGAATCGCAACCGCAACCGGCGATGGAGGGTGCTGGATACATTCGATTGGTATTCGCCGAGGTATCAATCGAAGCACACCTACGAGGAAGTATTTCGCTGGTTTGAAAGCTGTGGGCTGGAAGATTTGCACGTAGCCGAAGTTCCCATATCGGTGCGGGGGCGGAAGCCTGTGGCGCGAAGTTGAAGTAGACAACCAGCCGTCGTTAGCTGAGGGGATAGATATGTGCGGGATTGCGGGCGTAGTCAGTTCAGTCGCTGGCGAGCGGATCGAGGCGAACTTCGTCCGCCGCATGTGCCAGGCAATTGTGCACCGCGGGCCCGACGACGAAGGCCTCTTCGTCAAAGACGGAACCGGGCTGGGTATGCGCCGCCTCAGCATCATTGATCTGGCGGGTGGACATCAGCCAGTGTTTAACGAAGATCGCTCGGTGTGGATTGTCTTCAATGGGGAGATCTACAACTTTCCCGAGTTGCGCCAGGAACTCCTCGGTCGCGGCCATAAGTTCTATACACATACAGATACGGAAGTGATCGTCCATCTCTACGAAGAGATGGGTCCCGACTGCGTCAAGAAACTGGGTGGCATGTTTGCTTTTGCGCTCTATGACGAACGCCGCCGGAAACTTTTGCTGGTGCGCGATCGGCTGGGGAAGAAGCCTCTGCATTATGCGTTGCAAGGCGAGCGTCTGTTCTTCGCTTCGGAAATCAAATCGATTCTCACAGTCGCGCCTGAGTTGGCTACCTTGGACAATCAGGCACTGCTGCAGTACCTGTATTTCGGGTATATCCCCGATCCACTCACGGCGTTTTCTACGATTCACAAACTTGCACCGGGCCATCTGCTGGAATTCGAGAACGGCAAGATTCACCTGCAACAGTATTGGGATTTGCCGGAATACGGGACATATACGCCGCGCAGCGAGGAAGAATGCCTGAACGAAATGGAAAACCGCTTGGCAGAGGCGGTGAAAATGCGTTTGATTTCCGACGTTCCATTGGGAGCATTGCTCAGCGGTGGAACGGATTCGTCGGTGATTGTGGCGCTCATGGCACGGGCGAGTTCGAAGCCAGTGAAAACCTTCTCGATCGGCTTTCGCGACGAGGATTTCAACGAGGCCCCGCACGCGCGAGTCGTCGCTGAGCGCTTTGGTACCGATCACCACGAGCTGATTATCGAGCCAAATGTGCTCGAAACGGTGGAAATGCTGACGAGTTCGCTGGAGGAGCCGTTCGGAGATTCTTCAATGCTGCCGACTTATTACGTGTCCTGCTTGGCGAGGAAGCACGTGACGGTGGCGTTGTCCGGCGACGGAGGGGACGAAATATTTGCAGGGTATGGCCGCTACGGGATTCACCTGCGGCGACGAGTGTTCGAGCGAATTCCTGAGCGGGCGCGGCGGTTCTACCGGGATTGTGTGTATCCGCGGTTGCCGCGAGACATGCGCGGGAAAAAGTTTTCCTATAACGTCTCGTTGCCGTGGCGGGAGAGGTATGTCGATGGGATTTCTTTTGTGCCGTCCTTCGAACGCGATATGCCGCTGCTATCGGACGAATTCAGAGAAGTGCTACGGCAAGGGGACAATCCTCAAAATGTAATGTATCGATACTTCGAGCAGGCCCCAGCCAAAGATCCGGTCAGTCAAATGTTGTATGTGGACACAAAGACTTACATGGCCGCTGACATTCTAACCAAAGTGGACAGGATGAGCATGGCAACGTCGCTCGAAGTGCGCGTGCCGATCCTCGATCATGTGTTTGTGGAATGGGCCACCGGGCTTCCAGCGGACTGGAAAATCCGTCATGGGCAGCAGAAATACATTCTGCGAAAACTGGCGGAGCGAGTCGGCGTGCCGAAAGAAGTGATACACCGCCCGAAACAAGGGTTCGCATTGCCTCTGGTGCATTGGATCCGGCATGAACTGAAAGACTTGATTACGACCGTTCTGCTGGATGCACGGACGTTGCGGCGGGGATATTTTCAACCTGAAGGGGTCCGCCAGTTGCTGGACGAACATTTTCGCGGACGCCGTAATCATTCCGGGCGAATCTGGCGCCTGCTGATATTTGAACTGTGGCATCGCAACTATCTGGAAAAAGTGCTGGCGAGTGCTGCGGCCACCGAGCCATATCGGTTGACGCCAACCGCCGGAGCCCTCAGATGACGTCTCTGATTGAAAATCATAATGGTGTGACCGTGGCTTTGCAAGGATCTCCACGCGATGATGGATTTCGTCCACCGACATTCTCCTCTCCTGTCTTCCTGATGGTCAACAGTTTGGAGACAGGTGGGACCGAGCGCCAATTTATGGAAGTCGCGCGGGCACTGCGAGCGGATCGCATTCCATTGCATCTGGGCTGCATCAAGAAGGAAGGCGCGTTCGTGGGCGACGCGAACGAGGTCGAAGAATTTCGCATTCCAGCGGTGATCGGCAGTCATCGGCAGATAGGTGATTTGCTTACGCCCGCGCAGTTCAGCGCACAGCTCGCGGCTTTCAAAATGTGTGATCGGGTCGTATGCAATTCACGTGCAGCGGCTGAACGTTTGCTACAAGCAGGATTGCCGGAAAGAAAGATTGCTGTCCTTGGAAATGCTTTGCCCGCGGAAGCGTTCGCTCAGGTAGCACCGGCTCTGCCCTATGCTGACGGAACCATGCGCGTGGGTATGATTGCGCGCATGAACGCCGCTTACAAGAACCATCGTGGCTTTCTGCGGGTTGCAGCGCGGTTGAGTGCAAGATTTCCAAACGTGAAATTTGTTCTGGTGGGGGACGGCCCCATGCGGTCCGAGTTGGAACAGCAGGCTGCTGAACTAGGGATCGCAAACCGCGTTCAGTTCTTGGGTAATCGACGTGACGTATGGGCGGTACTGGCCTCGCTCGATGTTTCGGTAGTGCCGTCAGATTCGGAAAGCTTATCGAATGTCATGCTGGAATCGATGGCTGCAGGCGTACCCGTGGTGGCAACTTTGGTCGGCGGCAATACTGAACTTGGAGATGAAGGCCGGGCGATGCTCGTTAAGGCTGGCCAAGAACAAGCGCTCGACGAAGGTATTGCGCGAGTTCTGGAAGATAAGGCGTGGCGATCGGCAATGGCGTTGAAGGCGCAGGCATTCGTTCAGGCAAATTTCAGCGTCGAGCGGATCTGCGGTCAGTACGAAGAGTTGTACGCCGATGCCCTCCGCGAAAAGCCTGAGCATGCCGCGGGGAGGCGTCAGACTGGAGCACGGCAACCTGTAGGGTCCAAAATTCGCGTTGCTTTTGTGGCTCCCACATTGCGTTATGTAGGCGGCCAGGCGGTGCAGGCGGATCTGTTGATGCGAAGTTGGAAGAGCGATCCTGAGGTTGAGGCGAGTTTTGTTGCCGTCGATCCGCGTTTTCCCTTTGGGTTGCGCTGGGTGGAACGAGTGCCGCTGTTGCGCACTGTGCTTCGCTTGCCGCTTTATGCGTGGAAGCTGTGGCGTGGCCTGAAAGACGTAGATGTGGCTCACATATTTTCCGCGTCGTATTCGTCGTTCCTGCTGGCGCCGCTTCCGGCGTGGCTGATCGCACGAATACGAAACAAACAAATTGTGATCAATTATCGCAGTGGTGAAGCCCGGGATCATCTGGAACGGTCTTGGATCGCACGGCGCATATTAAAGAACGCCGACCGACTAGTCGTCCCTTCGGGATACCTGGTAGATGTTTTCCGGGAGTTCGGTCTGGAAGCGCAAGCCGTGGCCAACATCGTGGATCTTTCGCAGTTTCGATACCGCCTGAGACGGCCGCTAAAGCCTCATCTGATTTGTACGCGGGGATTTCATCCTTACTACCGAATCGATGTTCTGGTTCGAGCTTTCGCGGAGGTGCAGAGAATCTATCCTGAGGCGCAGCTTGATTTGGTGGGTAGCGGAGCTTTGGAAGGAAGTATCCGAGAGCTGGTGACGGGTCTGCAACTCTGCGGTGTGAAGTTTGCTGGAGTTGCTTCGCGGCGGGAGATAGGCGGGCTCTACGACCGGGCGGACATTTTCGTGAACGCTTCCAACCTCGACAACATGCCGGTTTCGGTGCTGGAAGCTTTTGCGGCGGGAACCCCCGTTGTGAGTACTGCTCCTGACGGAATGAAATACATCGTGACGCACGAACATACTGGATTACTTTCTTCGCCGGGCGACAGCTCCGCATTAGCACAAAATATTCTGCGCACTCTTAAAGAGCCGGACCTTGCGGAAAGACTGGCGCGAAATGCGTTTGAGGAGTTGCACCGCTATTGTTGGGAAGCCGTTCGTGGCCAATGGCTGGGTGTGTACGCCGCTTTGGTGTCGCAAACGGAGAAGAAACAATGATGCAGTCGTCGGTAGAGAGAGTTCGCGAAAGCCAGACTGCTGCGAGAATCGGTCGCCGGAGCCGATCTCCTGTCTTCGTCCTGGGCTGTCCACGTTCTGGAACGACGGTTTTATATCATATGCTGCTCTCCGCGGGCGGGTTCGCAAATTATCGCTCGGAATCCAATGTCTTTAATATTCTGGTCCCACGATTTGGTGGGATGCGTCTTGAGAGCGACCGGAAAAGATTGATGGAAGTATGGGTGCGGAGCATGCTGTTCCGCGTTTCGGGTCTGGATGCGGCGGACATCACTGCCAAGGTTGTTGCCGACTGCCGCAACGGCGGAGACTTTCTGCGCATTGTGATGCAAGAGGTCGCGAGAAATCAAGGGGTGGAACGATGGGCGGATTGCACGCCACATCACCTGCTTTCCATGAAGGAGATCAAGCGCCAAATTCCTGATGCGCTTTTTATTCACATCATTCGCGATGGGCGTGACGTTGCGCTCTCGTATTTGAGGCAAGGGTGGGCGCACCCCCTGCCGTGGGATAGAGGCGAAGAGTTGGGAGTTGCGGGCCTGTATTGGAAATGGATCGTCAGCAAGGGCCGAGAGTCCGGCACGGAATTGGGGTCCGACTATCGAGAGGTTCGCTTCGAAGATCTCGTCGCAAATCCCCAGGAGGTTTTGGGGCGGTTAGGCGAGTTTGTCAACCATGATCTGGACTTCCGCCGCATTCAGCAAGCTGGCATCGGCTCGGTCAGTGAGCCGAATTCCTCGTTTGACATTGAACCCGACGGAGATTTCGCCCCAGTTGGGCGCTGGAAGACAAAGATGTCGGCACAGGAACTCGCGGATTTCGAAGCACTGGCAGGAGATTTGTTGGAGGAGCTCTCGTATCCTCTGGGATCGTTGGGAGCGGCACGATCGACCTTTCGCGATGCTCGTCTGCGCGCGACCTACCTCAGTTTGTCCGAAATAAAGCAATGGCTGAAAGCGCGTACTCCACTCGGCCGGCTGGTGCGGCTGAAAAGAATTCAGGTCGAGGCACAGTCGCGACGTTCAGAAGTTTCGCAAGAACGCGGTAGTGGTTCGGATAACGGATTGCGCGACGGGAGTTCCGAGTAACGCATGACGAACGGTCTCTGCTCACGCGTACTTGTATAGTGAAAAGCTGACAGATAATGGCTGACGACGTTGAAGTTGTGCGTTGACGACAGGATAAAACGGAGGAATCGGCACGCTTGGCGCTTACGATTAGCATCTTCGGTCTGGGATACGTGGGCTCCGTGTCGGCTGCATGTTTTGCCGGCATGGGTCACCAGGTAATTGGCGTCGACGTAAACCCGTTCAAAGTGGAGATGGTGGAGAGCGGGCGAAGCCCCATCGTCGAAGCGGGCATGAACGAGATGGTCCTCGAAGCGCATGCGGCGGGCCGCCTACGCGCCACCACCAATTCCCTTGCCGCGGTACTGGATTCCGAGATTTCATTCGTTTGTGTAGGCACGCCGAGTCTGCGTCATGGAAAGTTAGACCTAAGCCATGTCGAGAATGTGGCACGGGAGATCGGCACGGCACTCCGGCAGAAAGATTCACCTCACACGATTGTCTTGCGGAGCACAGTGCTTCCCGGGACCTCTGAGAGGTTGGTTCTGCCATTGATTGAGCAAGCCAGCGGAAAGCGGGCAGGCACTGGCTTTACGCTCGTCTACAATCCAGAATTCATGCGAGAGGGAAGTGCGGTAGCAGATTTTCTACAGCAACCGTACGCAGTGCTAGGTGCACAGGAACCATCGCATCTCGAAGTCGTGCGCCATCTTTACGGAGGCACGCCAAGCCGTGTGTTCGAAACCAGCATCGCGGTAGCGGAAATGGTGAAATATGCGTCCAACGCCTTTCATGCTGTGAAGGTTACATTCGCGAATGAGATGGGAACGCTCTGCAAGAATCTTGGCGTGGATGCGCAGGCGGTTACCGAGATCTTCACGTCAGATCATCAATTGAATATATCGCCAGCGTATTTGTATCCGGGTTTTGCATTTGGCGGATCGTGTCTTCCGAAGGATGTGCGGGCGCTGACGTATCGGGCAAAGGAACTCGACTTGAACTTGCCGATGTTGGCGGCACTCTTGCCGAGCAACGCAGAGCACGTGGAACGAGCGTTTGACGCCGTAGTGCGCACAAAGAAAAGGAAGATCGCGCAACTCGGGTTAAGTTTCAAGGCCGGAACCGACGATTTGAGGGAGAGTCCGCTGGTGCAACTGGTAAAACGCCTGCTGGGCGAGGGCTTCGAGGTGAAGGTCTGGGATCGGGATGTCAGCCTGGGACGATTGGCGGGCTCGAACCGGCAGTACATTGAAGAGGTAATTCCTCATATTGGATCGATGCTTTCCGCAGATCTCGAAGACGTTCTGCGCGGAGCCGAGGTCGTGGTCATTGGCAAAAAGTCGGCCTGCAAGGAAGATCTCGAAGCGCACCTTCGCCCGGATCAGATCGTGATCGACCTAGTGCATCTCGATAAAGCGGAGCGGCCGAGCGGCGCCTTCTCCTACGAAGGAATCTGCTGGTGAGCTTGGCATGAGAGCGCCAGTATTTATTGTCGGTTGCCCTCGTTCAGGGACCAGTTTTCTCTACCATCTTCTGCTTTCCGCCGGAGGATTCGCCGAGTTCCATACTCAGATGAATGTCTACGATGTGCTGGAGCCGATCTACGGCAACCTCGGAGTGCCGAAGAATAAGGCGGCAGCCATTCATGAATGGCTGCGCAGCAAGGCATTCCTGGTTTCAGGGCTTGCCCCACATGAGATCGAAACGAAAATTATTGCGGAGTGCCGGGGTGCGGGGGACTTTTTGCGAATCGTCATGGAGGAGATAGCGCGTACCCAAAAAGTCGAGCGCTGGATTGATTCGACGCCAACAAATGTTCCTCACATGTTGCGAATCCGCGAAGATTTTCCAGACGCCTTGTTCATCCACATTATTCGCGACGGACGCGATGTTGCCCTATCTTTGGATAAGCGCTGCTGGAGCCGCCCTTTGCCTTGGGATAAGAAGAAGAGTCTTGCCGCAGCAGGTCTCTACTGGGAATGGATTGTTCGGAAGGGCCGGAAACTCGGAGCAGTTTTGGCGCCGAACTATATCGAGGTTCGATACGAAGATCTGGTACAAGAACCACGCAAAGCGCTTCTAGCAGTCGCTGAGTTTCTGGGGCAAGAACTCGACTATGAGCGTATCCAGCAGGCTAGCATCGGATCGGTTAAGGTGCCCCTCACTGCGTTCAAGGAAGATTTGCGGGAGGGACGATTCACTCCAGTAGGCCGCTGGAAGGACAAGTTCCCTTCGGATCAGTTGGCGGAGTTCGAAACATTGGTGGGAGAGTATTTGGAAGAACTCGGATATGAGTTGTCTCGTAAAACAGGAAGTCGTGGGTTTCGCGTAGGGTCGACACGATTCGTTTACGGCGGATACTACGAATTAAAGCAGTGGGCAAAAATTCACACACCACTGTCGCGGCTTACAGTGAATTATTCCGCGATTCTCATCGACAAATAGGGCGTGGCGCCGCGTCATTGAAACAAAAGAGAGAAATGTTGGATGAAGTGCAGGTTTATTGATTTCGACGCGGTCGACTGGAAGCGGCTGGACGCGTTCGCGGACCGGACCGTGTTTCAGACTCGGGAGTGGGTTTCGTTCGTAAGTGAATCCCAGAAAGCGACTCCAGTGCTGGCGGAGTTGAGCGATGGCGCTTCGGTTGTGGGATATTTCACAGGTCTTACTTTCAGCCGTTTTGGCGTGAAAGTATTAGGCAGTTCATTTCTCGGCTGGACCACTCCTTACATGGGTTTCAATTTAGCCGCAGACATTTCTCGCGCCGATGCATTGCAGGCATTGGAGACTTCGGTTTGGGACGAATTGAAATGCCTGCACATGGAAGTCTCCGATCCGAACTTTGCGGTTGAAGATGGACAAAAGCTTGGGTTCCAGTGTGAAGCGTATGAGAGCTATCGAACTGATCTGGCCAGGCCCGAAGAGGAAATCTTCAACGCGATGGACAGCGCCTGCCGCCGCTGCATTCGCAAGGCCGAAAAATCAGGCGTGACCATTGAAGAAGCTCACGACCCCGGCTTCGCCGGCGAATACTACGAACAGTTAAAAGATGTTTTCGCCAAGCAGGGCTTGGTGCCGACCTATGGCGTTGATCGGGTGAGATTGTTGATCAAGCACATGGAACCGACGGGAAGACTGTTGCTGGTGCGGGCACGTGACGCTAAGGGAAAGTGCATCGCCACAGGGATATTCCCCGGATTCAACCGGATCGCGGAATTCTGGGGCAATGCCAGCTTCCGGAACAGTCAGATCTTGCGCCCGAACGAATACATTCACTGGTATGCGATGCGCTATTGGAAGCGTCGCGGCATCGCGGTGTACGACTGGGGCGGTGGAGGAACTTACAAGGAGAAATATGGTTGTCTTCCACATTCAGTGGCGTGGTTCACGAAGTCCAGGCACAAACTTGTGTCCCGGCTGCGTGATGAGGCCAAAAAAGCATTCGAGCGAAAGCAGCGTTTCATGGGATGGCTGCATCGCGAACGCGTCGACCTCGGCGCCAAGATAGAGAAGTGAAGGGTTGGTACTCAGGTCAGGGAACGCCGGTGAGCGCACTCTCAATCGCATCCGCATCTGCGCCAATGTCGCGACCGTCGGTTCCCGCAGCGAT
>WNFI01359154.1_pt2 | contig 37794 bp, 37 predicted proteins | sample 5400471 | NCBI WGS metagenome assembly WNFI01 (sample SAMN13153348, study PRJNA577476) | soil metagenome | isolation source: 100 cm saprolite on Douglas fir-dominated hillslope | place: USA:California | collected 2013-09-17 | reverse complement strand
GGCGCGCTCGCGCCGGCGCGTCGAGCTGACGCCGGAGGGCACGCGTTTTCTCGACGAGGCGCGGCGCATCACCGGCCAGCTCGAGCGCGCCGTGTCCGAGCTGCGCAGCATGGCTTCCGGCGAGCGCGGACGGCTGCGAATCGGTTTCGTGTCGCTGGCAGATTTCGGCGTGCTGCCCGGGCTGCTGAAAGCGTTCAAGGCGGCGCAGCCCGGCATTGCGCTTGCCCTGCGCGAGATGCTCTCGCCCGAGCAGGCTGCCGCGCTCGCAGCGGGGGAGCTCGATTTCGGGCTGCTGCTGCCGCCGGTTGCCGGCGCAGCCGAGCTTGAGCACATCGTGGTGCAGCGCGAGCGCTTCGTCGCCGCGCTGCCGTCGCGCCACCGACTTGCGCGCGGCGCCGGCAAGCTGCCGATGAGCGCGCTGGCCGGCGAAGCCTTCGTCATGGTGCCGCGTGAAATCGCCCCCGGCCTGTACGATATCGTCACCGCGCTCGCCGTGCGGGCCGGATTTTCCCTCAACGTAGCCCAGGAGGCGATTCAGATGCAGACGGTGGTGAGCCTGGTATCGAGCGGGCTGGGCGCGGCGATCGTGCCCGGATCGCTCGCCAACCTCGGCAGGCGCGGAGTGGTGTACCGCGAGCTCGCCGACCCCCATCCGCGGCTCGATCTTTGGCTGGCTTGGCGCAGGAGTGCCTCAGGGGCAACTGCGGGCGCGGCAGGGCGGGAATTCGTGGCGCACGCGCGGCGGCTGACGCGTTAGGCGATGCTGGTACATCCGAATATCGATCCGGTGGTCTTTTCCGTTGGCCCGTTCGCGGTGCGCTGGTACGGCCTGATGTATCTGGCTGGCTTCGCGCTCGCCTGGTGGCTGGGTTTGCGACGCATCGGCAAGGGCCTTGCCCCCGTGACCCGGGAACAGTTTGACGACATGCTGTTCCTCGCCGTCATCGGAGTGATTCTGGGCGGCCGGCTCGGCTACGTGCTGTTCTACAAGGCCGGCGAGTATTTTGCGCAACCGCTGAGAATCTTCGCCGTGTGGGAGGGCGGGATGTCATTCCACGGCGGTTTGCTGGGCGTCATGCTGGCGATGGCGTTCGCGGCGCGGCGCCATGGGATCGGGTACTTGCGCACGATGGATTTCGTGGCGCCGCTCTGCCCTCTGGGCCTTGCCGCCGGGCGGCTGGGTAATTTCCTCAACGGCGAGCTGTGGGGACGGGTCACCGACCTGCCCTGGGGCATGGTGTTTCGCGGTGCCGGCGCTGTGCCGCGCCATCCGTCGCAGCTTTATGAGTTTGCGCTGGAGGGACTCGCACTATTCGCGCTGCTGTGGTGGTACTCGTCGAAACCGCGATCGATCGGGCAGGTATCGGGCCTGTTTCTGCTCGGCTACGGAGCGTTCCGCTTCATCGCCGAGTTCGCCCGCGAGCCCGATGCCTTCCTCGGATTCCTTGCGCTCGGCCTGACCATGGGGCAATGGCTGTGCGTGCCGATGATCGCGGGCGGCGTCTGGCTGCTCGTTCGGCGCGCTGCGAATACCTAGGCGAGCGCCTCCGCAAGCACGCGCGCGACATGCCTCGCCTCGCGCGCGGCGCCGTGTGCGATCTGGTGCCGGCAGCTCGTGCCGTCGGCGACCAGGAGGGTTTGCGCCGAAGCCTGCCTGATCTTCGGCAGAAGACTGAGCTCGGCCATCTTCATCGAGACCTCGTAGTGCTCCGCTTCATAACCGAAGCTGCCCGCCATGCCGCAGCAGCTGGTCTCGATGGCTTCGACTTTCAGCCCGGGAACCAGGCTCAGCACCCGGCCGACAGCCGGCATGGCGCCGAAGGCCTTCTGGTGACAGTGCCCGTGCAGCAGGGCGGTTTTTGCGACGCTCTTCAGCTTCAGTGAAAGGCGGCCGGCGTCGGCTTCCTTCGCCAGGAATTCCTCGAACAGGTATGAATTCTCCGCGAGCGCCTTCGCGCCTGGCAGCATCACCATGAACTCATCGCGGAGGGAAAGCAGGCACGAAGGCTCGAGTCCGACTACCGGCACACCGCGCGCCGCCCAGGGCTGGAGGGCCTCCAGGGTTCGACGCGCTTCGGTTTTCGCTTCTTCTACCAGGCCGGCGGAGAGAAAGGTCCGCCCGCAGCACAGCGGCCTGCCCGGACGCAAAGGCGCCGCGCAGTGGACGCGGTAGCCCGCCGCCTCCAGCACGCGAATCGCGGCGCGGGCGTTTTCCGGCTCGAACCAGCGATTGAAGCTGTCGACGAACAGCAGCACTTCCCGGCCGTCGCTCTTGCTCCCAACGCGGTCGACGAAATAGTCGGTTCGCCAGCCCGGCAGGTCGCGTTTCGACGCGAAACCGAGAAAGGATTTGCCCACTCCGGAAGCGAAATTCGCCAGCGGCGCAAGGCGCGCGGCCCACGGCGCGTAGCGCGGCAGGTAAGCGATCAGGCGGTCGCGCAGGCTAAGGCCGTGCGCCTTCCTGTAGCGGGAAAGAAACTCGATCTTCATGCGCGCCATGTCGACGCCGGTCGGACATTCGCGCTTGCAGCCTTTGCAGGAGACGCACAGGTCGAGCGCGTTCTTCACCGCTTGTTCGCCTTCACTTCCCAATTGATTCGAAAGTGCGAGGCGAAGGGTGTTCGCCCGGCCGCGCGTCACATGAATTTCGTCGCCAGTGGCGCGGTAGGACGGACACATCGTGCCGGCGTCGAACTTGCGGCAATGACCGTTGTTGTTGCACATCTCGACGGCCTTGTCGAAGCCGCCCCACTCGCCCCAATTCAGCGCGGTTTCGGGTACGCGGGTCGCATAGCCAGGCTTGAAGCGGAAAAGCGCAGCGTCGTCCATGCGGCTCGGGTTGACGATCTTGCCCGGGTTCATCAGGCCGCGCGGGTCGAGCCAGGCCTTGATCTCGCCGAGCGCGGCCGTGAGGCGCGGGCCGAAAAACGGCGCGATCCATTCGGAACGCACCAGTCCATCGCCGTGCTCGCCGGAGTACGCGCCCTTGTACTCCTTCACCATCGCGCAGGCTTCCTCGGCGATGGCGCGCATCTTTCCTGCGCCGTCGCGGCGCATGTCGAGCACCGGCCTTACGTGCAGAGTTCCGACCGAGGCATGCGCGTACCACGTGCCGCGGGTGCCGTGCTTCTCGAACACGCGCGTCAGCCGCTCGGTGTACTCGGCGAGATGCTCAAGCGGTACCGCGCAATCCTCGATGAAAGATACCGGCTTGCCGTCGCCTTTCATCGACATCATGATGTTGAGGCCCGCTTTCCTGACCTCCCAGAGCTCCTTCTGCAAGCGCGCATCGGTAATCTCGACGACGCTTCCCGGCAATCCAAGGTCTCCCATCAATTGCACGAGCTGCTTTAATTTTTTTTCTTGAAGAGAAGAATCCTCTCCCGAGAACTCGACCAGCAGGATCGCGTCCGGCTCGCCGCGGATCGACGCCTCAACCGTACTGCGAAACGCCGGGATGTCGCGCGCCAGGCCGATCATCGTGCGATCGACGAGCTCCACTGCCGAAGGGCCCAGCTTCACGATGTGCTGCGTGAGATCCATCGCCGTGTGAAATTTCGGGAAGTGGCACACACCGAGAGCGCGCGCCGGCGGCAGCGGCGAGAGCTTGAGATGGATGCGCTCCGAGTAAGCCAGCGTGCCTTCCGAACCGACGAGCAGATGCGCGGCATTGGCATGCGGCGGCCCGAGGTGATCGAGGTTGTAGCCCGCGACCTTGCGCAGGAGTTTTGGAAAGCGGGCTTCTATTTCCCGCTTTTCTCTTTCGTATAGATTTCTCAGTCTCTCTACGAAGTCTTGATACGCGCGCGGCCCTTGAGCTTCGTCCATAGGACCGAAGCGCCATCGTTCCCCGCTCGCCGTAACAGCATCAATCGCCAAAACGTTGTGAACCATGTTGCCGTAGGCGATCGAGCGCGAGCCGCAGGAGTTGTTGCCCGCCATGCCGCCGAGCGTCGCTTGCGCGCTCGTCGAGACGTCGACCGGAAACCACAGGCCATGCTTGCGCAAAGCGGCGTTGAGACTGTCGAGAACCATCCCCGGTTGAACCACCGCGCTGCGCGCCGCCGGGTCCAGCTCGACAAGCCCGCTGAGGTACTTGGTGTGGTCGATGATGAGCGCCGCGCCGACCGCCTGCCCGCACTGCGAACTGCCGGCGCCGCGCGGCAGGATGGGAACGCCTTCGCTGGCCGCGATTGCGATCGCGCCGCGCGCAGCCTCCTCGCTGCGCGGCACAACGATCCCCACGGGCTCCACCTGATAGATCGAGGCGTCGGTCGAGTAGCGGCCACGGCTCGCGGCATCGAACAGCACTTCGGCATCGAGCTCCTTGCGCAGCCGCGAGGCGAGCGCAGAATCGCCCGTTTTCACGATGCGAACTGGAAACGAGGCTGGGGAATTCATAAAGCGCGAAGGTAGAATACTCGCATGCCCCGCCGCGCCGGCCGCCACTTCCTGCAGATTCCCGGCCCCACCAACGTGCCCGACCGGGTGCTGCGCGCGATCGACTTTCCGACCATGGACCACCGCGGCCCCGACTTCGCCGAGCTGGGGAAGGGCGTGATCGCGGGAATGAAGCGCGTCTTCAAAAGCACGCGCGGCGAAGTAGTCATCTACCCGGCTTCGGGCACCGGCGCCTGGGAAGCGGCGCTCGTAAACACGCTCTCGCCGGGCGAGCGCGTGCTGATGTCGGAGACCGGCCACTTCGCGGCGTTGTGGCAGAAGCTCGCCGCGCGCCTCGGCCTGGAGGTCGAATTCATCCCGGGTGACTGGCGCCGTGGCGCCGATCCGGAGGCGATCGAGAAGCGCCTGCGCGCCGACGGCGAGAAGCGCATCAAGGCGGTATGCGTCGTGCATAACGAAACGTCGACCGGCGTGGTATCGCGCATACCCGATGTGCGTCGCGCGATCGACGCCACCGGCCATCCTGCGCTCTTCATGGTCGACACGATCTCCTCCCTCGCCTCCATCGATTACCGCCACGACGAATGGCGCGTCGATGTCACGGTCGCCGGCTCGCAGAAAGGACTGATGCTGCCACCGGGCCTTTCCTTCAACTGCATCTCGTCCAATGCGCTCGCCGCCTCAAAAACGGCGCGCCTGCCGCGCAGCTACTGGGCCTGGGACGAGATGCTGGCGCACGGCAAAGGCGGCTATTTCCCCTACACCCCCGCGACCAACCTGCTCTACGGGCTGCGCGAATCGCTCGCCATGCTGCTCGAGGAGGAAGGCCTGGACGCAGTTTTCGCGCGCCACCAGCGCCACGGTGAAGCAACGCGGCGCGCGGTGCGCGCCTGGGGCCTGGAAGTGCTGGCGCTCGATCCGCGCGAGTATTCGGGCTCGCTCACGGCCGTCATGACCCCGGCCGGGCACGATGCGGATCGCGTGCGCAAGGTGATTCTCGACGCGTTCGACATGTCGCTCGGCACCGGCCTCGGCAAGCTCGGCGGCAAAGTGTTCCGCATCGGCCATCTCGGCGATTTCAACGATCTCGCGCTGATGGGAACGCTGGCCGGCGTCGAGATGGGTTTGGAGCTTGCCGGCGTACCCGTTAAAGCAGAAGGCGTGCAGGCGGCGATGGAGTACCTTTCGGACTGCGCCAAGGCGCCCGCCCGGCAAGCCGCCTAAGCAGGCCCGAATCATAGAAGGAGGAGTGCCATGAGGAGAGAATTCGGCTTTGTCGCAGTCGCATTCGCCGGTCTGGCGTTCGCCACGGCATCGCTTGCCGCCTGGGAGCCGACCAAGCCGGTCGAGATCGTGGTCGCCGCGGGTGCCGGCGGGGCGTCCGACCAGATGGCTCGCATGATGCAGGCCGCCGTCCAGAAGAACAACCTGATGAGGCAGCCGATGGTGGTTTCGCTCAAGGGCGGCGCTTCGGGCGCGGAAGCGCTGATGTACATGAAAAGCAGCGCGGGCGACCCGCACAAGGTACTGATCGCCTATTCGGTAATCTACATGCTTCCGCTGTCGGCCAAGCTCCCGTTCAACTGGCGCGAGCTCTCGCCGATCTCGGTCATTGCCCTCGACCAGTTCGTGCTGTGGACCAACTCGCAGCTCCCCTACAAGACGGTGAAGGAGTTCACCAGCGCGGCGAAAAGTGCCAACCCGCCGTTCAAGATGGGCGGCACCGGCTCGCGGCGCGAGGACCATGTCCTCACCGTGTTCCTCGAGAAAAGGACCGGCGCGAAGTTCGCCTATCTTCCGTACAAGTCGGGTGGTGAGGCGGCGACCCAGCTCGTCGGCAACCACACCCAGTCGAACGTCAACAATCCGTCGGAGAACCTCGAAGTCTGGCGCGCCGGGCAGGTCCGCGCGCTGTGCGTATTCGACAAGGAACGCATCCAGTACCGGAACAAGGTCACCGACACGATGTCGTGGAACGACATCCCAACCTGCAAGGAGCAGGGTGTCGACGTGCAATACCTGATGCTGCGCGCCATGTTCCTGCCGGGCAAGGTGACCGCCGAGCAGAGCGCGTTCTACGTCGAGCTTTTCAGGAAGCTGACGCAGACATCGGAATACAAGGACTACATGGAGAAGCAGGCGCTCAAGCCCGTGTTCCTCACCGGCAAAGAGATGCTGAAGTTCCTCGAAGAGGATGACGCGCTCAACAAGAGCCTGATGACCGAAGCGGGCTTTGTCGCCAACTAGGCGGTGGTCACCAGCCGCGTAGTTGACGCAATCGTTTCGCTGCTGCTGCTGGCGCTTGCGGCGCTGCTGGCTTTCGACAACTGGCGCACGGGCATGTCGTGGGATTCGACCGGCCCGCAGGCCGGCTACTTCCCGTTCTATCTGTCCCTGATCCTCGGCGCGGCGTGCATCTATGGGCTCGCCAGGGAGCTCATCGCGCGCAGGGGGACCGGGGAAGTCTTCGTCACGCGGGAGCAGTTCGGCCGCGTCCTGCAGGTATTTTTCCCGACGCTCGCCTTCTGCCTGGTCACGCAGTGGCTCGGGCTCTACGTGGCGAGCTTCCTTCTGGTAGCGGGCTTCATGGTGTATGTCGGGCGCATCGCTGTCTGGAAGTCGCTGCTCACGGCGTTGCTCTTCGTGCTCGCCATGTTCGTCACTTTCGATATCGCGTTCGACGTCATCATGCCGAAGGGGCCGCTCGAAGCCCTCTTCGGGCATTAGGCGCCCCATGGAGGCTCTGGGTCTTCTGCTTTACGGCTTCAAGGTCCTGCTCACCTGGAAGATCCTCGCCCTGATGATGGTGGGCCTGGTGCTCGGCATTTTCGTCGGCGTGCTGCCGGGCCTCGGCGGACCGAACGGCGTCGCGATCCTGCTGCCGCTCACCTTCACGATGGACCCGACCTCGGCCATCGTCATGCTTTCCTGCATTTATTGGGGCGCGCTGTTCGGTGGTGCCATCACTTCGATTCTGTTCAATATACCGGGCGAAGCCTGGTCGGTGGCGACCACTTTCGACGGCTATCCCATGGCCCAGCAGGGCAAGGCCGCGGAAGCCCTGACGGCGGCCTTCACCTCCTCCTTCATCGGCTCGCTGGTCGCGGTGCTGCTGATAACCTTCCTCGCTCCCGGCATCGCCTCGTTCGCGCTCAGATTCGGGCCGCCGGAATTCTTTTCCGTCTACCTCCTCACGTTCTGCTCGTTCGTCGGGCTCGGACGCGAGGAGAAGCACAAGACCATCATCTCCATGACGCTCGGCCTGCTGCTCGCCGGAGTCGGCATGGACACGGTCTCCGGCCAGCTGCGCATGACCTTCGGCCTGGACGAGCTGCTGCGCGGAATCAACTTCCTGGTCGCGGTGATCGGCTTGTTCGGCATCAGCGAAATCCTGCTGACGATGGAGGAGCGGCTCGCGCTGCGCGGCCACGCCGCCAGCATAAGCTTGCGGGTCGTTTTCAAGGTGTGGAAGGAAATGCCGCGCTATTGGGTGACGCTCTTGCGCTCGGCGGCGATCGGCTGCTGGCTCGGCATTACCCCCGGGGGTGCGATCGCGGCCTCTTTCATGGGCTACAACCTCGCCAAGCGCTTCTCCAAGGACAAGGAGTCGTTCGGCACCGGCCGCATCGAAGGCGTATTCGCGCCGGAGACCGCGGCGCACGCTTCCGGCACATCGGCATTGCTGCCGATGCTCGCGCTCGGCATCCCGGGTTCGGGCACGGCGGCGATCCTGCTCGGCGGCCTGATGGTGTGGGGCCTGAATCCCGGACCGCTGCTCTTCGTCGAACACAAGGGCTTCGTCTGGGGCCTGATCGCCTCGATGTATCTCGGCAACGTCGTCGGGCTGATCCTCGTGCTGACTACCGTGCCGCTTTTTGCCGCCGTGCTGCGCGTGCCCTTCTCGGCGATCGCACCGATGATCGTGGTGTCCTGCGCAATCGGGGCGTTCGCCATCCAGAACGCCATGTTCGACATCTGGCTGATGCTTCTTTTCGGCGTGGTCGGTTACGGGTTCAAGAAAATCGGAATTCCGCTCGCTCCCTTTACGCTCGCGCTCGTCCTCGGCAATCGCGCCGAAGACTCGTTCCGGCTGTCGATGATCGGAGCCGGCGGTGACTTGCGCGTGTTCTGGTCCAACAGCCTGGTCGGCTCGATCACCACGCTAGCGCTCGTACTGCTGTTCTGGCCGCTCATCTCCGCGTTGATCGAGCGGCTGCGGCGCCGATGAGCGGCGACATCCTCCTCGCTCGCGAGGGCGACATCGCCACGGTGACGCTCTCCAATCCCGAGCGCCTGAACGCCCTCAGCCTGCCGATGTGGGAGCGCCTGGGCGAGGTTTTCGAGGAGCTCGAAAGGGATCAGGCGCTGCGCTGCATCGTAATTCGCGGCGCAGGCGACAAGGCCTTTGCTGCGGGAGCGGACATTGCGAACTTCGCCAAGGAACGCGCCAATTCGAAGCAGGCGAAGGACTATGCAGCCCGCATCTCGGGGGGGATGCGCTCGCTCGCCGAATGCAAGCATCCCGTCGTAGCGCTGATCCAGGGCGCCTGCGTAGGCGGCGGCCTGCTCGTCGCCTCGCAGGCCGACGTGCGGATTTGCGGCGAATCGGCGCGCTTTGGCGTGCCCGTCAAGAACCTCGGCCTGGTGGAGGCCTACGACGAGCTGCAAGGCATGATGCGCGTGGTCGGGCGCGCTGCAACCCTCGAAATACTGCTCGAAGGCCGGATCTGGAGCGCGCGCGAAGCCTATGAGAAGGGCCTGGTCAATCGCGTGGTCCCCGACGACAAAGTGGCGGAAGAATCCTATGCGACGGCGCGGCGTATCGCCGAAGGAGCGCCGCTCGCCGCGCGCTGGCACAAGAAGTTCGTGCGCCGCCTGGCCGACGCGAAGCCGCTGTCGCAGGCCGAATTCGACGAGAGTTATGCCTGCTTCGACACCGAAGATTTCCGCGAAGGCGTCGCCGCGTTTCTCGCCAAGCGCAAACCGCGCTTCACGGGCAAATAGATCAAACGGTTCGGACGGGGCCCATCAGGCGATCGGGCAGCCAGGTCGCGATCTCGGGGAACACGCAAAGAATCACGATGGCGAGGAACATGCAAATCACGTAGGGGATCGTCCCCCAGATCACCTTCATCAGCGGCACGTCGGGCGCGATCGAGCTGACGATGTAGATGTTGAGACCGACCGGCGGGTGGATCAGGCCGATCTCCATGTTGATCGTCAGGATCACGCCGAACCACACGGGGTCGAAGCCGGCTGCCGTGATGATTGGCAGGAGGATCGGGCTGGTCATCAGGATGATCGCCGCCGGCGGGATGAAAAAGCCGCACACCAGAAGAAAAACGTTGATCAGTCCCATCAGCATCCAGCGGTTGACGTGCATGTCGGCGATCGCCTGCGCCAGGGTCTGAGTGAGGTAGAGCGAGGTGAGCATATAGCCGAACAGCACCGCCGCGCCGATGATCATCAGAATCATCACTGACTCGCGTGTGGTATCGCGCAGGATCGCCCACCACGCCGCCGGTCGCCACATGCGGTAGATCGTCACCGCCATCACGACGCACAATGCGGCGCCGACGCCTGCCGCCTCTGACGGCGTCGCGACACCTCCATAGAGCACGTACATGACGCCCGCGATGATGGCGAGGAACGGCGCGATCTTGGGCACCGCGTGAAACTTCTCTTTCCAGCTGTAGCGGAAGTCGGCGGCGTGCGAGCGGAAGCCGCGCCGCCAAATTGCAAACAGCGTCCACAGCATGAAAAGCCCTGTGAGCATCAGGCCGGGCACCACCCCGGCGAGGAACAGCCGCCCGATCGAGGTTTCCGTCGCGATGCCGTACAGGATGAAAGTGATCGACGGCGGGATGAGGATGCCGAGGGTTCCGCCAGCGCAAATCGAGCCGGTCGCGATCTCGTCGGGATAGCCACGCCTGCGCATTTCCGGGATGCCCATCTTGCCGATCGCCGCGCAGCACGCGGGTGAGGATCCGGTCAGCGCCGCGAATATCGCGCAAGCGCCGAGGTTGGAGATCACCAGCCCGCCGGGAAGGCGGTAGAGCCAGCGGTCGAGCGCCTCGTAGAGATCGCGTCCGGCCGGCGAGGAGCCGATCGCCGCGCCCATCATCACGAACATGGGAATCGATACCAGGGTGAAGTCGTTAAGTCCTGCGTAGAGCATTTCCGGCACCACCTGCAGCGCGCCCAGACCCTGGAATACGACGATGAACACGACCGACAGCGCGCCCAGACCGAACGCGACCGGCGCGCCGGAAAGCAGCACTATCAGGGTGACCACCAGTACCAGGAGGCCTTGCGTCGTGGGACTCATGCCCGCTCCGCCTTGATACCGAAAGGCGGCTCGCGGCCTGCGACCAGGCAATAAAGATCCGCGACGTACTGCAACGTGAGGATTCCGAGTCCGATCGGCATCGCGCTGTACGGAATCCACAAGCGTGCGCGCCACATCGACTCGGACACCCAGCGGTTTTCCCATGCCTGCAGCCAGAAGTGCGCTGCGAGTACGGTGACCAAGAGGCAAAATGCAAGCGACATCGCGATGGACAAGAACGCAAGCCACCAGCGCTTGCGGCCGTGGAAATATTGAGGCAGCACATCCACGTTGACGTGCCCGCGGCTCAGCAGAAGATAAGGGCTGCCGATGAACGTCGCCGCCACCAGGCTCCAGGTGACGAAATCGGTCTGCCAGATGGTGTTGTGGTTCAGTATGTAACGCACGAACACCATCTCGCAGACCACGAGCACGCTGAGCGCAATCAGCCCTGCGGCAACGATGCCGCAGAGCTGGGAGACACGCCGGATGGCGCGGACAAAGGAATCCAAGCTACTTGACGCGCAGCGCTTCGTCGATCAACTTCTTGCCGTTGGGCACTTCCTTTTCAAACTCGGCGTACGAGCTCTGCTGCGCGACCTTCAGCCACTGCTCGTATTCGGCCGCCGAGAGCGTTACCACCTCGACGTTGTGGTCCTTGAAAACCTTGATCATCTGCTCGTCCAGCCCCGGCGCCTCCTTGGCGAAGTACTCCTGCGATTTCATGCCCGCCTGCATGAGAACATCCTGCTGCTTCTTGTTCAGGCGGCCGAGGCTCTTCTTCGACATCAGCAGCGGCTCGTACATGAACCACAGCGCGTTGTTGCCGGGCGCCGTCAGGCACTTGACCTGCTCATAAATGCGGAACGAGACGAAGCTGCCCGAGCTGGTGTCGGTCGCATCGGCGACGCCGGTCTGCAGGGCGTTGTAGACCTCGTTGCTCGGGATGGAGACGATCGAGGCTCCCGCCGCCTGCCACATCGCGGCGAAGGTCGGTCCGGCCGAGCGCACCTTCAGGCCCTTGATATCGTCAGGCTTGCGGATACAGCCTTTCTTCGACGCAATCGCGCCGGCGAGCCAGGCGTCGGCGAGAACCACGACACCCGCTTTTTCGATCTGCGCCTTGATCTCCTTCATGAAGGGCGATTTGTTGACGCGCTCCGCGCGCTCGTGGCTGCGCACGAGTCCCGGCATCAACGTGGCGCCAAAGGCGCGTACCTTGCCGCTCGCGTAATCGAGCGGAAACGAGGAGACGTCGAGCTGACCGTTCACCAGCGCATTCCACTGCTCGTTAGGCTTGAACAGCGACGCCCCGGGATAGACCTGGATCTCGAGCTCGACATTCGCGGCTTTCGCTTCGCGCGCGACGATCTGCACCATCTCGTCGCGCACGTCGCCCTTGCCCCCGGGAAACTGGTGCGAGGCGCGTAGCGTGGTGGGCGCCGCGAGCACACTTGTGCTCGCCGCCGCGGTCAGCGCGAGGGCGAAAGCCGCAAGCTTGATATTAGTCATGAACTCCTCCTCCTCAGGAAGGCACATATCCTAAGCGTAGCCGCGGGGCCGGAGCAACCCTATATCACGCCCTCGGAGCGCAGCCGCGCGATTTCGGCACCGCTTTTGCCCAGGAGGCTGCTCAGCACTTCCTCGGTATGTTGACCGAGCAGCGGCGGCGCGAGGCGGTATTCGATCTGAGTCTCGGAAAAGCGCATCGGGCTGGCGACCAGCGGAAGCTTGGCTCCACTCGCGTGCTCGAGCTCGATCCGCACATCGCGCGCCCTTACCTGCGGTTCGGCGAATACCTGTGCGATGTTGTTGATCGGTCCGTTCGGCACGCCGGCCGCGTCGAGCAGCTCGACCCACTCTGAAGTTTTTCTTTTTATGAAAATATCCTGCAGCAGACGCGTGATCTCCGCGCGGTTCTCCACGCGCTTGCCGTTGGTCGCGAAACGGCCGTCCTCGGCGAGGCCGCGGCAGCCTGCAGCTTCGCAGAATTTTCTGAACAGGTTGTCGTTGCCGCAGGCGAGGATGACGTCGCCGTCACGGGTGCGAAACGGCTGATAGGGAACGATGTTGGGGTGCAGATTGCCGATGCGCTTCGGCGGCTCACCGGTGGCGAAATAGTTGGTGTTCTGATAGGCGAGCAGCGCGATCTGCGAATCGAGCAATGCAAGGTCGAGGTGCTGGCCGAGGCCCGACTGCGCGCGATGGAAAAGTGCCGCGCAGATCGCGATCGATGCGTACATGCCGGTGATGATGTCGGCGATGGGAACGCCGGCGCGCTGCGGGCCGCCCCCCGGCGTATCGTCGGGCTCTCCCGTGACACTCATCATGCCGCCCATGCCCTGGATCATGAAATCATAGCCAGGATGCTCGCGATACGGCCCGGTCTGGCCGAATCCGGTCACCGAGCAATAGATGAGGCCGCGGTTCGCCTTGCGCAGGTCCTCGTAGCCGAGGCCGTAGCGCGCAAGGTCGCCGTGCTTGTAGTTCTCGATCAAGACATCGCAGCGGCGCGCGAGCTCGCGCGCGATGGTTTGGCCTTCTGCGGCCGCGATGTTCAGCGTGATCGATTTCTTGCCGCGGTTGGTCGATGTGAAATACGCGGAATCCTCGGTGTCGCGCCCTTGCCGATCCTTGACCCAGGGCGGACCGAAGGCCCGCGCGTCATCGCCGCTTCCCGGCCGCTCGACCTTGATGACCTCGGCGCCGAGATCCGCCAGGTTCTGGCTGGCCCAGGGACCCGCCAGCACGCGCGACAAGTCGAGAACCCGCAAATGCGATAGAGGACCCGCCACGAAAGTTGCCTCGCAGAACAAAAACGTCGGAGTTTAACCGCAGCCCAGCAGGTGCGCGGCAAGCTCGGCGAAACCTGCGCCCGAAGCCGCCGTGGTGACGTACTTGGGCGCAGCTGGCATCCGCCCGGCGAAACGGCGCACGTTGGCGACGCCGACCGAGTTTTCGAAGAACGAAAACAGCGGGGCGTCGTTCGGCGAGTCGCCCATGAACACGACCTCCCGGTTGGCGGCCGCGAGTTCCAGGTCGAAGCGCTCGCGAAACAGCGCGCGAGTCATGGAGAGCTTGTCGTACTCGCCAAACCAGCCGTTGACGTGGATCGAGCTGACTTTTGCCGTGAGCCCCGCTTCTCCCATGAGCGAGGCGATGCGTTCGGCCGCTTCCGCCGGCAGAGGCGCCACGTCCTCGCAGTAATCGATCGCGAGGTCGCTCTCGCGGTAGGCCTGGTCGGAGGCCAGCACGCAACCTGGCACGGCAGCCAGGATGCGTCCGGCAATCGCCTCCAGGCGCTCGCGGTTTCGAGCTCGCGTCGGCGCGTCATGGTGAAAGCGCTTGAGCAGCCTGCCTTCGAAAAGGCCGAAATAGAAGGCACCGTTCTCGCCCACCACGGCATCGACCGGCCACATCCGCGCGATGTGGTCGCACCAGCCGGCCGGGCGCCCGGTGACCGGAACCACAAGCTTCCCGGCACCCTTCAGGCGCTCGAGCGCGGTATACGCCGGCGCGGTGAGCTTTCCTTCGGTCGTGAGGGTCTCGTCGATATCGAACAGCACGGCGCGCACAGGACGAGGATCCAGGGCGGCAAGCGGTTTCATCGGCCCATTACCTCGCGAACGCGGGCGCGTTGCGCCTCGTTCATCAGCAGCCCGCATTTCGTCCGGCGCCACAGCACGTCCTCCGCGCTTCTCGCCCATTCATGGTCGACGAAGTGGCGCACTTCCCGCTCCGTCAGCCCGGCGCCGTAATCCTCGCCGAGATTTCCGTCGCCAACTACGGCGTCTGCCTGCGCGCCGTGACGGCGAAAGATGGGCCGCAGGCGCGCTGCCGGGAGGTCCGCATGGCGCGCGAAGAAGGCGTCGCGTGCTTCGATGCGCGTTGCCGCTCCGAAGTCGCTTCCCGGGAACGGCGCCTGCGCGGTCCAGGCCGGCTTCAAGCCAGGGAAATAGGGCGCGAACCGCTCCATCGCGTGCTCGGCGAGCCGGCGATAGGTGGTGATCTTGCCGCCGAATACCGAGAGCACGGGCGCCGCGCCGGCATCTTCATCGACGCGCAGGGTGTAGTCGCGCGTCACGGCCGATGGGTCGCTCGAGCCGTCGTCGTACAGCGGGCGCACGCCTGCGTAGCGCCAAACCACATCCTGCACCCGCGCGGGTCTGGCGAGGTAGCGGTTCACGGCGCGGCACAGATACTCCGCTTCGGCATCGGTTGCCAGCGCCGGGGCCGCGGGCGGCTCGGCGATATCGTTCTGCGGCACGTCAGTCGTGCCGACCAGAGTGTGCTCGTCGCCGTACGGGATCATGAAGACGACCCTGCGGTCGTCATTCTGCAGGATGAAGGCGTGATCACCCTCGTAGAGCCTGCGCAGCAGGATATGGCTTCCGCGCACGAGGCGCACGGCATCGCTCGAGGGCTGCCGCAGGTGCTCGTTCAGCACTTTTTTCACCCACGGACCCGCGGCATTGACGATCGCTCTGGCTTCGATGTCTTCGCCATTGGAAAGCGTGGCGCGCCAGGCGTTGCCGTCCCTTCTCGCCGAAACACACTCGGTACGAGTCAGGATGCGCGCTCCCCTCGCGCGCGCATCCACAGCATTCGCGACGACCAGCCGCGCGTCATCCACCCGGCAATCGGAGTAGACAAAACCATGCTTCAACTCGCGCTTCAGGCCCGACGCATACGGCGGCGCATCGAGGCGTACCGCCTGCGATGGCGGCAGGAGCGAGCGCCGCGCGAGATGGTCATACAGAAATAGCCCGACGCGAATCATCCAGCGCGGCCGCAGCTCCGGCACGTGCGGCATGACGAAGCGGGTGGGCCAGGTGAGGTGGCCCGCCGTGCGCAGCAGAATCTCGCGCTCCGCCAGCGCCTCGGCGACGAGCCGGAACTCGTACTGCTCGAGATAGCGCAAGCCGCCGTGGATCAGCTTGGAGGACGACGACGAGGTGGCGCTTGCCAGGTCGCCGCGCTCGACGAGCGTGACCGACAGGCCGCGCCCGGAGGCGTCGCGCGCGATGCCAGCGCCGTTGATGCCGCCGCCGATGACCAGCAAGTCGCAACGGGTTTCCTTCCCGTCGCGTCGGCCTTCCTTGCCTATTTCCACGGCGCCGGCATCCGCACGCTGACCGCGACGCCGTCACCGGCCGGCAGATTGGCGGCGAGAATGCTGCCGCCGTGAAACTCCGCAATCAGTCGCGCCACGTAAAGCCCCAGCCCCAGATGCGGGGTACCTGCGGCGTGGCCGCCCGCGCGCACCGAGATCATCGAATCGAACAGGCGCGCCCGCATCTCGGCGGGAAGCAGCGGTCCCTTGTTGGCTACGGTGAGCAGCGCCGCGCCCTCGCCGTTGTCGAGGGCCACGCGAACCGGCTCGCCGCCGCTCGAGAAATCGACCGCGTTCTCGACCAGCTTGTCCAGCAGCTGCGCCGCGAGATCGGGCGAGCCCTGCACCTCGAGGCGCCGCGGCAGCTCGAGCGAAAACTGGGCCTGCGGATAGGCCAGGCGATAGCCTTCGACGCAGCCGCGCACCACCGGAACCAGGTCGTAGCGCTCGCGCTCCGCGACGGCGAGGCTCTGCTCCAGCCGCGACGCTTCCGTCATCCGGTCGAGGATCCGGCCGAGCCTGCGCAGCCCCTCCTCGGCACGCTCGATATAGCGTCGCGCCTCCGGAGCCTCGGGGGCGAGCTTCAGGTTCTCGAGCGAGGAGCGCACTACTGCGATCGGCGTGCGCAGCTCATGCGACAACCGCCCGGCCATGCTTTCAAGGTAGGCATGGTGCTGCGCAAGCCGCTCGAGCACCGCCGAGAAGCTGCGCGACAGGTCGCCGATCTCGTCGGCCGCCTCCGACCCGGCGGCAAGCCGGGTAATCCGGCCTCGGGCGTCGATCGCGGACTCCGCTTCGTCGCGCAGCCGGCGGATGCGCACCGACAGCCGCGTCGCGTAGGCGATCAGCAGCGCGGCAACGCCCGTAAACGAAGCCAGCGTCAGCAGCAGCAGGCGCTCGAGCGCGGCGCTGCGCATCGACGCGATCGGGTTGGTCGTCTCCTCCGCCACGACTGCGCCTGCGACCTCGTCACCGCTCCAGATCGGATGCGCGGCGGACATTACGACCGCACGGCCATCCTGGGTGCGGCGCGTTCGCGTCGCCGGTGTGCCTTGCAGCGCGGCGCCGACGTCGCCGCCTCCGGTAAGCACATCCTCCGGGCGCGCTTCGGCGAAGTCCTCTGTCGGCCGCTGGACCAGCCAGCCGACAAGCAGCTGCCACCAAGACGCTTCAAAATTGTCTTCGGTGGGCCGCTTCAGCGTTCCGGCGCGGGCGAGTACTTGGAGATCGCGGTTCACCACCCAGATGCGCGACGAGGCACGCTGCACCCCGGCAAGAATCGCGGCCACTTCGGCGTCCTCGTAGCGCGAGCTGCATCCGCAGGCTGAAGCGCACGCGGCTCATACTTTCCACCGGTAGCCCATGCCGTAGGCGGTGTCGATGGCGTCGAACGCCGGGTCGACGGCGAGGAATTTCCGGCGTATGCGTTTGACGTGGGAGGTGATCGTGCCGTCGTCCACCACGAGGTTTGCCTCGCGCATGAGCTGCTCGCGGCTCTTGACATGCTCGGGAAACTTGGCGAGCGCGTGCACCATCCAGAACTCCGTAAGCGTCAGCGGTACCGCACTGCCGCGCCAGGATACGCTGAAGCGCTTCAGGTCCAGAGCCAGCGCGCCGCGCTCGATGCGTTCCTCCGCGGCCTTCGGTTCGCCGGCCAGATCGGCGCGCCGGAACAGGGCGGCGATGCGCGCCAGCAGGTGCGGCAGGCTCACGTCCTTGGTGAGGTAGTCGTCCGCCCCCAGGCGCAATCCCGCTACGACGTCGAAGTCGCTGTCGCGCGCCGTGAGAAAGATGATCGGCAGTGTGGCCGACAGCGCGCGCAGCTCCCGGCACAGCGCGAAGCCGCCATCAATGTCGCCGCCGAGCCCGATATCGATCAGCGCCAGGTCAGGCAGGCGGCTGCGCAGCGCGCCAAGGGCCTCGCCGCGCGCCGCGAACGCGAGCACCTCGAAGCCGTGCTTGCGCAGCGCATCGGCATAGTTGGTCCGGATGGCCGGGTCGTCCTCCACGATCGCTATTCGGCGGGGCATCGCGGCCGAATATAGCCCATGGCGGAAGCCGCCGAGCCGGCTGCCGGCTCTTTGCCAGAATTGCTCGCCGCCTTGCCCGCGTGCCGCCGCCCGCCGGTCCGCTTCGGCGTCTTGAATGCCAAGCACAACGAGCCGAAGGAAGAGCCGCCATGCAGATCCGCAGCCAATCCAGCAGCTGGTACGACGTGTTGGCCTTTCTTTCCCTTGCCGCAGGGCTCGGCCTGGCTTGCGGAATCGCCCTGGGCGGAATCGCGCTATTGCTTGCCTCGCCAGCGTACGGGGCGCCGGCCTCGGAGGTCGAGGAGGGAGCTCTTTTCCTTCGCGCCCGGCAGCTCGCCGCCGATTCGGGCAGCGTGGCGCCGATCCAGGCCGTATTGGTCTCAACCGACGTCCAGTTCCGCGTAAGCGGGCCGATTGCGCGGGCGCGCGTCGTGCAGATTTTTCACAACCCTCGCGCCGACTGGTACGAGGGCGTCTATGCGCTCCCTGTTCCGGAGAACGCTGCGATCGACCGGCTGCGGCTGCGCATTGGCGAGCGCATCATGGAGAACGCCGTCCACGAGCGAGCCGCAAGTATCTTCACGGCGAGCATCGCCGACATCGGCCCGCGGCAGACCGTCGTCGTCGAGCTCGAATACCGGCAGTTTCTGCACCATGACGACAGTCTATTTTCACCACGCTTGCCGATGGTCGTGGCGCCGCGCCATGTCCGGACCGGGCCCTTGTGAAATATCGCCATGACGAGCCGCTGGGAGCCGAATGTGCGTGGCCGGTTCCGCCGAAGAGCAGCGCCGCAGACCGGGTCGGGCTCGCGCTCATCGCCATCCTGCTCGCGATCAGCGTCTGGCTGCTGGTGTTCTTGAGCTGATCGAGCCGAGGCTACTTCTTGCGCAGCCTGCGGATCGCCGCCAGCTGTGCCGCAAGCATTGCCAGCTCGCCTTCGACGACGGCGAGCTCCTGCTTGTCCTTGGCGGTGCGGCGCGCTTCCTCGGCGCGTTTGAGCGCTTCGCTCGCCTTCGCTTCATCCAGATCCTTGCCGCGAATCGCGGTGTCGGCGAGCACGGTGACTACTTTCGGCTGCACTTCGAGAATGCCGCCGGCGACGAAGATGAGCTGCTCCTCGCCGCCGCCCGCCGGCGTGATGCGCACCGCGCCGGGCTTGATCCGCGTGATGAGCGGCGTGTGACGCGGGTAGATGCCGAGCTCGCCGGCCTCGCCGGGCAGCACGACGAACTCAGCCTCGCCGGAGAAGATCGACTCTTCGGCGCTCACTACGTCGATATGCAGGGTGGCGTTCGCCATCGGGGTTACTTGAGCGTCTTCGCCTTCTCGAACGCCTCTTCGATCGATCCCACCATGTAGAACGCCTGTTCGGGCAGCGCGTCGCACTCGCCGTTGACGATCATCTTGAAGCCCTTGATCGTGTCCTTGAGCGTGACGTACTTGCCGGGCGTGCCGGTGAAGTTCTGCGCCACCGTGAACGGCTGGGAAAGGAATCGCTGGATCTTGCGCGCGCGCGACACGGCCAGCTTGTCCTCGGGCGCGAGCTCGTCCATGCCGAGGATCGCGATGATGTCGCGCAATTCCTTGTAGCGCTGCAGCGTCGCCTGCACCGATCGCGTCGTGTTGTAGTGATCCTCGCCGATGGTGTTCGGGTCCACCTGCCGCGAAGTGGAATCGAGCGGGTCCACCGCCGGATAGATGCCGAGCGAAGCAATGTCGCGCGAGAGCACGACCGTCGCGTCGAGGTGACCGAAAGTCGTGGCGGGCGATGGATCGGTCAGGTCGTCCGCCGGCACGTATACCGCCTGGATCGAGGTGATCGATCCGGTCTTCGTGGACGTGATGCGCTCCTGCAGGCGCCCCATCTCCTCGGCCAGGGTCGGCTGGTAGCCCACCGCGGAGGGCATTCGCCCCAGCAAAGCGGACACCTCGGTTCCCGCGAGCGTGAAGCGGTAGATGTTGTCGACGAAGAACAGGATGTCCCGGCCCTCGTCGCGGAAGCTCTCCGCCATGGTGAGGCCGGTAAGCGCGACGCGCAGGCGATTGCCCGGGGGCTCGTTCATCTGCCCGAATACCATCGCCACCTTCGACTCGGTGAGGTTGTCGAGCTTGACCACCTCGGCCTCGATCATCTCGTGATAGAAGTCGTTGCCCTCGCGCGTGCGCTCGCCCACGCCGGCGAACACCGAAAGGCCCGAATGCTGGGTCGCGATGTTGTTGATGAGCTCGAGCATGTTCACGGTCTTGCCGACCCCGGCGCCGCCGAACAGGCCGATCTTGCCGCCTTTGGCGAACGGGCAGATCAGGTCGATCACCTTGATACCCGTTTCGAGCAGCTCCACTGAAGGGGATAGCTCGTCGAATTTCGGTGCGGCCTGGTGAATCGAGCGCAGCTTGTCGGACTTGATCGGGCCGCCGTCGTCGATCGGGCGGCCGAGCACGTTCATGATGCGTCCCAGGGTCCCCTTGCCCACCGGCACCGAGATCGGCGCGCCGGTGCTCTTGACCTTCATGCCGCGGCGCAGGCCGTCGGAGGATCCGAGCGAGATGCAGCGCACCACGCCGTCGCCGAGCTGCTGCTCGACCTCGAAGGTGAGGTCTTTCTCCACGAGAGGGTTGGAGGCATCCTCCTCTAGGAGCAGCGCGTCGTAGATGCCCGGCATATTCTCGCGCGCGAACTGGATATCGATCACCGCGCCGATGCATTGGACGATCGTGCCTTGTGCTTGTGCCATGATTTTTCCCTGGTCCCTATACGGCGGCTGCGCCGCCCACGATTTCTGAAAGCTCTTTGGTGATCGCCGCCTGCCGGTTCTTGTTGTAGATCAGGGTCAGCTCGTCGATCAGCGTCGCGGCGTTGTCCGAGGCGGATTTCATCGCCACCATGCGCGCCGACTGCTCGGAAGCCATGTTCTCGGCCACCGACTGGAAGATGATCGCTTCGATGTAGCGCGTCAGCACCTGTTCGAGGACCGTGCGGGCTTCGGGCTCGTAGATGTAATCCCAGACTGTTTCCGGGGCGCCGAGCCGCTCGCCCTTGAGCGGCAGCAGCTGCTCGATCACCGGCTCCTGCTTCATCGTATTGATGAAGCGCGTGTTGGCGATTAGCAGGCGGTCGAAACGGTCCTGCACGTAGCCGTCGAGCATGATCTTGATCGCACCGATCAGCTTCTCCATCTGGGGCCGGTCGCCGAGCTGCACCACCTGGGAAACAATGTTCGCGCCGAGCCGCTGCATGAAGCCCAGGCCCTTGTTCCCCATGCAGCAGACTTCCATCTCCTCGCCCTGCGCCTGCCACTCCTTGTACTGGTTGAGCACCATGCGCAGCACGTTGGTATTCAGTGCGCCGCACAGCCCCTTGTCGGTCGTCACCACGATCAGGCCGACGCGCTTCACGGTGTCGCGCTCGACAAGGAACGGGTGGCGGTACTCGGGGTTCGCGTGGCTCAGGTGCGCGGCGACGGTGCGGATCTTCTCGGCGTAGGGCCGCGCGTGGCGCATACGGTCCTGCGCCTTGCGCATCTTGGAGGCGGCGACCATCTCCATCGCCTTGGTGATCTTCCGAGTGTTTTGAACACTCTTGATCTTGACCCGTATTTCTTTGGTGCCTGGCATGGCTAGAAGCTGCCGTTCTTCTTCCAGTCGTCGATGGCGGCCTTGAGCACTTTCTCCTCGTCGGCCGAGAGATCCTTCTTGTCCTCCATGGTCTTCACCAGCGCCGCATACTTGGTCTTCATGTAGTCGCGCATCGATTTCTCGGCCGCCAGCGCCTTCTTGACCTCGATCGCGTCGAAATAACCGTTGTTCACGGCGAACAGCGTCAGCGCCATTTCCCAGACCTGCAGCGGCGAATACTGCGGCTGCTTCATCAGCTCGGTAACCATGCGGCCGCGCTCGAGCTGCTTGCGGGTGGCCTCATCCAGGTCGGAGGCGAACTGTGCGAACGCCGCCAGCTCGCGGTACTGCGCGAGCGCCAGGCGCACGCCGCCGCCGGTGTCGCGGCGCTTCATGATCTTGGTCTGCGCTGCGCCGCCAACCCGCGACACCGAGATGCCGGCGTTGATCGCGGGCCGGATGCCGGCGTTGAAGAGGTCGGTCTCGAGGAAGATCTGGCCGTCCGTGATCGAGATGACGTTGGTCGGCACGAAAGCCGTGACGTCGCCCGCCTGCGTCTCGATCACCGGCAACGCGGTGAGCGACCCGGTCTTGCCCTTCACCTGTCCTTTGGTGAATTTCTCGACGTAGGCGGGGTTCACGCGTGCCGCCCGCTCGAGCAGCCGGCTGTGCAGGTAGAACACGTCGCCCGGATAAGCTTCGCGCCCCGGCGGCCGGCGCAGCAGCAATGAGACCTGGCGGTAAGCCCAGGCCTGCTTGGTCAGGTCGTCATAGATGATGAGCGCATCCTGCCCGCGATCGCGGAAGTACTCGCCCATCGTGCAGCCGGAATAGGGGGCGATGTACTGCATAGCCGCCGATTCGGAGGCCGATGCCGCCACGATGATGGTGTAGGCCATCGCGCCGTGCTCTTCGAGCTTGCGCACCACATTGGCGATGGTCGAGGCCTTCTGGCCGATCGCGACGTACACGCAGAACAGATCCTTGCCCTTCTGGTTGATGATCGTGTCCACCGCGACCGCGGTCTTGCCGGTCTGGCGATCACCGATGATGAGCTCGCGCTGCCCGCGTCCGATCGGCACCATGGCGTCGATCGCCTTCAAGCCGGTCTGCACCGGCTGCGACACCGATTGCCGCGCGATCACGCCCGGCGCGACCTTCTCGATGACATCGGTCATCTTGGCGTTGACCGGGCCTTTACCGTCGATCGGCTGGCCGAGCGAATTCACGACGCGTCCAAGCAACTCCGGACCCACCGGCACGGAAAGGATCTTGCCGGTGGTCTTGACCGGATCACCCTCTGTGATGTGCTCATATTCGCCGAGAATCACCGAGCCGACCGAGTCGCGCTCGAGGTTGAGCGCGAGGCCGAAGGTATTCTTGGGGAACTCGAGCATCTCGCCCTGCATCACGTCGGAAAGGCCGTGGATGCGGCAAATGCCGTCGGTCACCGAGACCACCGTGCCTTGAGTGCGCATCTGAGCGCCGGCGTCGAGGTTCTGGATCCTGTTTTTGATCAGTTCCGAGATTTCGGAAGGGTTCAGTTGCATGACTGCTCCTTAAGCTTTCAATGCGTTCTCGAGCGCACCGAGCTGGGCGCGCGCGGAACCGTCGATAACCTTGTCGCCGAGCACCACCCGGACCCCGCCGATCAGCTCCTTGTCCAGCGTGACTCTCGCCCTGACCTTGCGCCCGGTCTTTTTCTCCAGGCGAGCCACCAGGTCCTTTACCTGCGCTTGCGAAAGGTCGAATGCGGACTGCACTTCGGCCTCCACTACGCCTTCGCGCTCGTTTCTTAGCGCCTCGTATTGGCTGCGAATTTCCGGCAGCAACTCGAGCCGTCCGTTCTCGGCCAGCACCCGCACCAGGTTCTCGGCGTCGCCGTTCAGCTTTCCGCCGAGGATCGAGATGAACAGCCCGGCAACCTTCGCGTCCGGGAGATTCGGATCCTTGATCGCGGCACGCACCCGGGCATCGGCGGCCACTGCCGCGAGCGGCGCGAGCATCTCCGACCACTTGGGCATTACGCCCCCGGCATCGGCCAGCCTGAAGACCGCGTCGGCGTAAGGCCGCGCTATAGTGCTGGGTTCGGCCATTTAGAGTTGCCGCTTGATGGATTCGAGAAGATCGGAATGCACCTTGGGGTCCACTTCGCGGCGCAGGATCTTTTCCGCCCCCGCCACCGCAAGCGCCGCTACCTGATTGCGCAACTGCTCCCGCGCACGCGATACTTCCTGGCTGATCTCGGCTTTCGCCGCCGCCTTTTCGCGATTGCCCTCTTCCTTGGCCGAGGTCTTCGCTTCTTCGATCATCTGGGATACGCGCTTCTCGGCCTGGGAGACGATTTCCGCCGCGCGCTCGCGGGCCTTCCTGATCTCGTCGTCGGCCTGCTGGGTGGAGACCTCGAGGGATTTGCGCCCCTGCTCGGCGGCGGCGAGCCCGTCGGCGATGGTCTTCTGTCGCGCCTCGATGGCGCGCAGCAGCGGCGGCCAGACAAACTTGATGGTGAACCATATGAAGAGCGCGAAGGCCACCGCTTGCGCTATCAGCGTCAGAGTAAAGCTCATATTCGACTCCCCTGCGCCACAACAACAACGATCACTTCGGAATTACGGCGAGCAGCGGATTGGCAAACGCAAACATCATTGCCAGACCCACACCGATAATGAAGGAGGCGTCAATCAGGCCGAGCAGCAGGAAAACCTTCGCCTGCAGCGAGTTGGTGAGCTCGGGCTGGCGCGCCGCCGCCTCGAGGAACCGACTGCACATGATCCCCACGCCGATGCATGCTCCGGCGGCGCCGACGCCGATCATGAGGCCGATACCGATGCCGGTGTAGGCCTGGATCATGGCGAGAAGTTGTAGTTTTTCCATTGCGCTCCCTTTCTCTGCGATAAGACGATAGATGGTTGGATCAGTGGTGCTCGTGAGCCATCGAGATATAGACGACGGTGAGCATCATGAAGATGTACGCCTGCAGCACCACGATCAGGATGTGGAAGATCGCCCAGCCCAGGCCGAGGACGATGGCGATGAAGCTGCCGAATATGCCGGTGGCGGCGAGCAGCCAAAGGAGAAGAAAGATGATCTCCCCGGCGTACATGTTGCCGAACAGCCGCAGCGAGTGGGAAAGCGGCTTCGACACGTATTCGATGAAGTTGAAAAGCAGGTTGAAAAAAACAAGGAACGGAGAGGCCCACAGCGGCTTGACGCCGAACGGCGCGCAGGCGAGCTCGTAGATCCAGCCGCCGAGCCCCTTGGCCGCGATCGAGAACCAGATCATGAGCAGCCAGACCGAAAGCGCGAGGGCGAAAGTGGTGTTCACATCCGCCGTAGGCACCAGGCGGAACGCGTGAACGTGAAAAACGTTCTCGAGTATCCACGCCATGATGTCCACCGGCAAGAAATCCATTGCATTCATCAGCAACACCCACAGGAACACGGTAAGTGCGGCGGGCGCGATGAAACGGTTGCGATCGCCGTGGTGAAAGATTCCCTTTACCTGATCGTCGATGAACTCGAACGCCAACTCGACAAAGGCCTGCCGGCGGTTCGGCACTCCTGCGGTCGCGCCGCGCACGACCCACCACACGAATCCCAGGCCGAGGACGCCAACCACCATCGCGGTAACCAGCGAATCGACGTTCAACGACCAGAAGCCGCCTTCGCCGACCGGCTTGGTGAAGAAGGTCAGGTGGTGCTGGATGTAATCCGTTGCGTTGAATTCTTTTTCGGCAGCCATCGCTCAGCGGGTTCCCGATCTACGCCTCACGCACAAAAAAAGCCATTGCGAATGTCAGCACCGTCACCAGGAACGATCCAAAAAAGGCAATCGCGACGACGTCCCTGTACGTCGCCAGCACGAGCCACAGCAGGATCACGATGAGACCGATTTTTACGCCTTCGGCGCTCAACGCGCCGATCAGGATCCCCCCTGCGGACCTCGCGTCTCCCCTCGAAGCCACGAACGCGGACGCCAGCCCGGCGAGAATGCTGACCAGACCCCCGGCGGCCGCCGAGATCGCCCCGTGCTCGCCAGCCAGCAGCGCCCCAGCTAGCACGAATACCGCGGTGGCTGCGAGCTGCCATCGTAAAACGGTGCGTATCGGCCTGCTCAGGCGGTGAAGCATGGCGTTCGCGCATCTCAACGACGTCTCAGCACCCGGCAACGCCTGAAAATTATATCGCATGTCGCGCTCAGCGGAGCTTCTTCAACAGCTGCTCCAGGTGATCGAGGCTCGAGTAGTGCACCACCAACTTACCGGTTCCCTTGCGCGCGGGAACGATTGCAACCGTGGTGCCGAGCCGCTCGGACGCCTCCTCCTCGAGCCGCTGCAGATCGCGATCGCCTTTTCGTTTGCGCCGCGCCGCGGGTCCGCGCAACTGCTGCTGCACCAACGCCTCGGTTTCGCGCACTGACAAGCCTTTCGCCGCAACCCGATTACCGGCTTCGATCTGGCGCGCCGCGTCGAGTGCGAGCAGCGCGCGCGCATGGCCCATCTCCAGCGCCCCTTCCATCAGCATCTCCTGCACCGGCTTCGCCAGCTTCAGCAGCCGCAGCAGGTTGGTGGTGGCGCTGCGCGAGCGGCCGACTGCGTCCGCCGCCTGCTCGTGCGTCATTCCGAATTCCTCCAGCAGGCGCTGCACTCCGGCCGCCTCCTCCATCGGGTTCAGGTTTTCGCGCTGGATATTCTCGATGAGCGACATCGCGAGCGCGGCGTCGTCGGGAACCTCGCGCACCAGAACCGGCACTTCCTCCAGACCCGCCATCTGCGCCGCGCGCCAGCGCCGCTCGCCGGCGATGAGCTCGTAGCGATCCCGGTCCACGGGACGCACGAGGAGAGGCTGCATCATTCCCTGTGAGCGGATTGAAGCGGCGAGCTCGGCGAGCGCTTGCTGATCCATCTTGGTCCGCGGCTGATACTTGCCGGGCCGTATCCGGCTTACCGGCAGTGTAAGCAGCGTTTCACCGCGCGCAGATTCGTCGCCTCCCAGCAGAGCATCCAGCCCGCGCCCCAACCCCCTTGGCTTAATCATGCTGCCCCCTGAGCATTCATGTGATTCCCTGCGCAAGAATTTCGTCAGCAAGCCCCAGATAGGCCTGCGCTCCCTTCGAGCTTGCATCCAGCAACACTGCCGGTATCCCGTGGCTCGGGGCTTCCGCCAGCCGCACATTCCTCGGTACCATCGTGCGGTAAACCTTGTCGCCGAAATGCTCCTCCAGCTGCTGCGAGACCTGTTGCGAGAGCGTGTTTCTCGGGTCGTACATAGTGCGCAGCAAGCCGGCGATCTCGAGCTGGGGATTCAGGTTCGCGCGTACGCGCTTGATCGTACCGACCAGATCGGAGAGGCCCTCAAGCGCGTAGTACTCGCATTGCATCGGGATCAGTACATGCTGCGCCGCAGTCAGCGCATTCACCGTGAGCAGGCTGAGCGACGGCGGACAATCGATCAGGATGAAGTCGTAGTCGCTCGCGACGCGCTCGAGCGCGGACTTGAGCCGCGTCTCGCGCGCCTCCAGGCCGACCAGCTCGACTTCGGCGCCTGCGAGCTCCCTGTTCGCTGGCAAGAGGTCGTAGCCGCCGCGCTCGGCGCGGGTGCGAATTCCAGCCAGTTCTCCCAGCCCGAGCAGCACGTGATACACGGTGCGCACGGCCGAGCGCTTGTCGACGCCGCTGCCCATGGTGGCGTTGCCCTGCGGATCCAGATCAACGAGCAGAACACGCTGGCCGGCTTGCGCGAGCGCGGCGGCGAGATTGACGCTGGTCGTGGTCTTGCCGACACCGCCCTTCTGGTTTACCACTGCGAGTACACGCGTCATTCTCAGCCGCTCATCCGGCAGAGCACGAGATGCCGCTCGGCCTCGAGCAACGGGACCTTGAGCGCAATAACCCGGCTGCAATCGCAGCCAGCGGGCACTTCTTCGAGCTCGGCACGAGGGTAGATACCCTTCATCGCTGCGAGCAGGCCGCCGGGCGCGACGAGATGCCGGCAGGACGCGATAAAACCCGCCAGCCCGGCGAGCGCGCGCGAGATCACCACCGCGAAGCAGACCGCCGGTCGCCAAGCCTCCAGGCGCCCCTCGTGCACCTCGATATTACCCAGCCCGAGTTCGATTACCGCTTGACGCAGAAACGCGGCTTTCTTCTCGCTCGCATCACTCACGGTAACGCGCCAACCGGGACGCGCGATTGCCAGCGGCACCCCTGGCAATCCGGCGCCCGAGCCCGCGTCGGCCAGGGTCGTGCCTTCAGCCATCGGCAAGTGTGGAATTACCGCGAGCGAATCGAGCAGGTGATGGCTCACCATCTCCAGGGGCTCGCGAACAGCAGTGAGGTTGTAGGTGCGATTCCATTTCGCGAGCAGCTGCGTGTACTCGAGAAGTTTCTCGGTCGCGCCGGCAGGCAAATTCAGCGCCAGCTCGCCGAGCCCGTGATCGAGCGCGGCACGCGGCGTCATGCCGTCTTTTTTTGCGGGGGCCGAAACCCCCGTTTCAGATGCACCAGCAAGAGCGAGATCGCTGCCGGCGTCACGCCCGAAATACGCGACGCCTGCCCTACGGTTTCCGGCCGATGTTGATTCAGTTTTTGCTGCACCTCGGCCGATAAGCCGTGCACCTGGCGGTAATCGAGATCCGGCGGCAAAGCGAGCGACTCGCTATGCCTGCGACGGGCCACTTCCTCGAGCTGACGTTCGATATAGCCCTGGTACTTCACCCGGACCTCTACTTGCTCGGCGACCGCTGCGTCGGCGACTGGATCACCTGCTCCGGGGAGCGCCATAACGCTGGCATAGGTCATCTCCGGGCGGCGAAGAAGATCATAAATAGAGTGCCTTTTACGGAAGCTAGCGCTTACATATGTAGACTTCAGGCGTTCCTCTTCACGGGCCACGGCGGCGCGTTTGCGCTCAAAGAACTCCCACCGGGCATCGCCTACGACGCCTAGTTTGCGGCCTTCCTCCGTCAGTCGCGCATCGGCGTTGTCTTCGCGCAGCATCAGCCGGTACTCTGCCCGGCTAGTGAACATGCGATACGGTTCGGATACGCCACGCGTCACCAGATCGTCGACCAGCACGCCCAAGTAGGCCTGATCCCGCCCCGGCGACCAAGGCTCGCGTTCACGCACCTGCAGAGCTGCGTTGATGCCCGCAAGCAGTCCTTGCGCGGCGGCTTCCTCATAGCCGGTGGTGCCGTTTATCTGTCCAGCGAAGAACAAGCTGCGAATTGTTTTTGTCTCCAGCGAGGCGCGAAGATTGCGCGGATCGAAGTAGTCATATTCGATCGCGTAGCCTGGACGCACGATGTGTGCCCCTTCTAGGCCGCGAATCGAGCGGACCAGCTCGAGCTGCACATCGAACGGCAGGCTGGTGGAAATGCCGTTTGGATAGATCTCGGTCGTTGTCAGGCCTTCCGGCTCGAGGAAGATCTGATGCGCTGGCCGGCCCGCGAAGCGATGAATCTTGTCTTCGATCGAGGGGCAGTAACGCGGTCCGATGCCCTGGATCACCCCCGTGAACAGGGGCGACCGATCGAGCCCGCGACGGATGATCTCGTGCGTGCGCTCATTAGTATGGGTAATCCAGCAGGCTCGCTGTACCGGATGCATCTCCTTCGTACCCAGAAATGAAAATACCGGCTCTGGGCTGTCTCCGGGCTGCTCCTGCATGACCGAGAAGTCGATACTGCGCGCATCCAGCCGAGGGGGCGTCCCGGTTTTCAACCGCCCCACAGGAAGCTTCATCTCTCTCAGCCGTGCTGCAAGAGTCACCGACGCTGGGTCGCCCGCCCGGCCCGCGGCATGGCGCTCCAGGCCTACGTGGATAAGCCCGGATAGGAAAGTCCCGGCAGTCAATACGACGGCGCGGGCGCGAAACTGCACGCCCATCTGGGTGAGCACGCCGACGGCACGCTCGCCCTCCAGCAGAATGTCGTCGACTGCCTGCTGGAATAAGGTGAGGTTCGGCTGCGTTTCGAGGCGGCGGCGAATCGCCTGCCTGTACAGGACTCTGTCGGCTTGGGCTCGGGTCGCGCGCACCGCCGCACCCTTTGAGGAATTGAGGATGCGAAATTGGATCCCGGCCTCATCCGTCGCTAAGGCCATCGCCCCGTCAAGTGCGTCGATTTCCTTGCACAGGTGCCCTTTGCCGATTCCGCCGATAGACGGATTGCAGGACATCTGCCCCAGCGTCTCGATGCTGTGCGTAAGGAGCAAGGTGTTGCAGCCCATCCGGGCGGAGGCTAAGGCAGCCTCAGTGCCGGCATGACCGCCGCCGATCACGATTACGTCGAACTCGGTAGGGAAAAGCATTGGGGGGAGCGAATAATACGCGAACGTTTCACGTGGAACTAGGCTCCCCGCAGGCGCCCGAAGGTTTCACGTGGAACATGTGCGGGCCACGTATTTGCTGCGATGCAGCAAAGGCCTTTACGCGGCGCTAGCGGCGCCCTTTAATGCTGGGGAACACTGAGCCGGGGACGGCTCAGGCAAGCTTCTCGTGCATGCTGCCGCGGCGCGCCTCGAGCGCCGCCGGCAAGCGCTTACCGAACTTGCCGAAGAGTTCGTCGTGCGAAGCAAGCTCTTGCTTCCAGGCCGCCGCATCGACGCGCTCGAGCTCCGCATACTGCGCCGGTGACAGCATCTCCAAGCCGCGCCAGTCGAGGTCTTCGAAGCGTGGCATCTCGCCGAGTGGCGTTTCGACGCCGGCTGCGTGCCCCCGGCAGCGCTCGAAAATCCATTGCAGAACGCGCATGTTCTCGCCAAATCCAGGCCAGATGAACTTGCCGCTGGCATCGCGGCGGAACCAGTTAACCCGGAAGATCTTGGGCGGGTGTTGCGCATCGCGGCCCATCTTGAGCCAATGCGCGAAGTAGTCGCCCATGTTGTAGCCGCAGAAAGCGAGCATCGCCATGGGGTCGCGGCGCACTACGCCGACTTTGCCGGTGATCGCCGCAGTCGTCTCCGAGCCGAGCGTCGCCGCCATGTACACCCCGTCTTCCCAGGTTGGCGCTTCAACGACCAGCGGCACGGTAGAGGACCGCCGGCCGCCGAACACGAAGGCGGAAATTGGCACGCCTTCAGGGTCCTCCCAGTTCGGATCCATCGACGGGCACTGCGACGCTGCCACGGTAAAACGGGCGTTGGGATGCGCCGCCAGGCGGCCAGCCTTCTTGCCTTCTTCCGAGGTCCAGTCCTTCCCCTGCCAGTCGATGAGCCGCGCGGGCGCCTGATCGCTCATGCCTTCCCACCAGACGTCACCCTCGGGCGTGAGCGCGACATTGGTGAAGATGACGTTTCTCTGCAGCATCTTCATTGCGTTCGAATTGGTCTTATCCGATGTCCCCGGGGCGACGCCGAACAGTCCAGATTCCGGATTGAGGGCATGGAAGCGGCCGTCGCGGCCCGGCTTGATCCAGGCAATGTCCTCGCCGACCGTCGTGACCTTCCAGCCTTTGAACGCCGGCGGCGGAATCAGCATCGCGAGGTTGGTCTTGCCGCAAGCGGAAGGGAACGCCGCGGAGATGTAGAGCTTTTCTCCCGAAGGCGATTCCATGCCGAGAATCAGCATGTGCTCGGCCAGCCAGCCTTCGTCGCGTGCCATCACGGATGCGATCCGCAAGGCGAGGCACTTCTTGCCGAGCAGTGCATTGCCGCCGTAGCCCGAGCCGTACGACCAGATCTCCCGCGTCTCGGGGAAGTGCACGATCCACTTTTCTTGCTCATTGCAGGGCCAGGCGACGTCCTTCTGTCCCGGCTGCAGCGGGGCGCCGATCGAATGTACGCATGGCACGAATCCCCCGCCTTCGCCAAGCCATTCCACGACCGACCGCCCCATGCGCGTCATGATCTTCATGTTTACGACGACGTAGGCGGAGTCGGAGATCTCGACTCCGACCTGGGCGATCGGCGAGCCGATCGGACCCATGGAGAAGGGCACCACATACATCGTGCGGCCGCGCATGCAGCCGTCAAAAATCCGGTTCAGGGTACGGCGCATCTCGGCGGGTTCGACCCAGTTGTTGGTCGGTCCGGCATCCTCTTTTTTCGCGCTGCAGATGAAAGTGCGGTCCTCCATGCGCGCAACATCGCTCGGATGCGAGCGCGCCAGATATGAATTGGGGCGCAGCTTTTCGTTCAGCTTGACGAAGCTGCCCGCTTTAACAAGCTCTGCGCAGAGTCGGTCGTACTCGGCCTGCGAGCCGTCGCACCACACGACGCGCTCGGGCTTGGCGAGCCTGGCAGTTTCTGCGACCCATTGCCGGAGCGCGCGATGGCGCACCCAGGCCGGCGCGTTCGACTGATCGGCGGGAGCGGTTGCGGGGGCGTTCATCAAGTCACTCCAGAAGGCAAACGGCCCAGCGCAAGGCTGGGCCGGTCGGATGGGGGATTTCTATGCCGGGCGATTGTAGCACCGGGCATTGAAACAACCACCTCGCGGCGGCACCCTCCATTCGGACAAATTACATACATACAAGAACTTACGGCCGGAACGGCGAGTCGGCTCATTTTCCAATGCAAAACCGGGCGAAGATTTCCCCGAGCAGATCGTCAGCCGTCAATTCACCCGTAATTTCACCGAGCGCGACCTGGGCGAGCCGCAGCTCTTCGGCAAAGAATTCCCATCGTCGATTCTCGCGCTTGGCCGCTTCCAGATGCAGGCCCGCCCGGCCCAGCGCATTCAGGTGGCGCTCGCGCGCCAGGAAGACGGTTTCCCCGGTCGAGGACCAACCCGCGGCGCGGAGAATCGCGCTCCGTAGGGTATCCATTCCAGCACCCGTTTTCGCGGAAACCGCGATGCCGGCATGCGGCCCTTCAGGAGCTTGAAACCGCGGCGCGAGATCGACCTTATTGAAAATATCGATGCGTGCGGCGCCGGCAGGCAGATTTTCCAGGGGCTCGACCGTGCTGCCGGCCTCGAACACTGCGAGCACGACGTCGGCGCTCGCCAGCTCGCGCCGCGTGCGCTCCATACCGAGGCGCTCGATTTCGTCCGCCGATGCGCGCAGCCCGGCCGTGTCGACCAGGATGATCGGCACGCCGCCGATCTCCACCGGTTCGCGCAAGGCATCGCGCGTGGTCCCGGCTACCGACGTCACGATAGCTCGCTCCTCCCCCGCAAGCCGATTGAGCAGGCTTGACTTGCCGACGTTCGGCCGGCCGGCAATCACTACCCGGATGCCCGTCGCAAGGAGCTTGCCCTGCCGGCTTTTGGCGACCAGGTCCGCGAGATCCGCTCGCACGCCCGCAAGCCGGCCCGCAGCGTCATCGTGATGCAGGGAATCGACGTCCTCCTCGGGGAAATCCAGCATCGCCTCGGTCAGCGCTCGCAGCTCGGTGAGTCGTGCCACCAGGGAATTGACCGCGGCCGAGAATTCGCCGGAGAGCGAGCGTAGCGCCGAGCGCGCTGCCTCGCGGCTCGCGGCATCGATGAGATCGGCCACCGCCTCCGCCTGCGCGAGATCGAGCTTGCCCTCGAGGAAGGCACGCCGCGTGAACTCCCCGGGCTCGGCCGGGCGCGCGCCGGCTTCGACGCACGCCGAGAGCAGCGCCTGCATTACCACCGGCCCACCATGACCCTGCAGCTCGAGCACCGACTCGCCGGTATAGGAATGCGGAGCGGGAAAGAAGAGCGCAATACCCTCGTCGATGAGCTCGCCGCGCCGGTCACGGAACGAGGCGAAGGTTGCATAGCGCGGCTTCGGCAGCCGCCCGAGGAGCGCCTTCGCAATGGCGGGCACCTCGGGTCCCGACAGCCGCACGATGCCGATTCCACCCCGGCCGACCGGCGTCGCCACGGCCGCGATGGTCTGCCGCGCTACCTCATCTCTTGGCATGGGCAGGCTTGTCGCGATTGAACAAGCGCTGTATCTGCCATTGCTGGAGGATTGAAAGGATGTTGTTGACCAGCCAGTAGAGCACCAATCCGGCCGGAAAGAAGAAGAAGAAGATGCTGAACACGAACGGCATGAACTGCATCACTTTGGCCTGCACCGGATCCGGCGGCACCGGGTTCATCCTGGTTTGCAACACCATCGTCGCGGTCATGAGAATCGGCAGTACATAGTACGGGTCGAGCGCCGACAGATCCTTGATCCAAAGGATGAACGGCGCATGGCGCAGCTCGATCGCGCCGAGCAGCACCCAGTAGAGCGCGATGAACACCGGGATCTGCACCAGGATCGGAAAGCAGCCGCCGAGCGGATTGATCTTCTCGGTCTTGTAGAGCTCCATCATCGCCTGGTTCATCTTCTGCCGGTCGTGGCCGTACATCTCGCGAATCTTGGTAAGCCGCGGCGTGACGAGTTTCATCTTGGCCATCGACTTGTAGCTCGCCGCGGAGAGCGGGAAGAAGATCAGCTTGATCAGCACCGTGAGCAGAATGATGGCGACGCCCCAGTTGCCGGTCAGGTCGTGGAGTTTCTCCAGCAGCCAAAATAGCGGCCAGGCGATGATCGTGAGCCAGCCGTAGTCCACCACGAGGTCCAGTCCTGGTGCCGCCGCCTTCAGCCGGCGCTGCTCCTGCGGGCCCGCGTAGAGCGGCAGCGTCAGCCGCGCACTCGCCCCTGCGGCTATCGGCGCCACCGGGACCAGCACCCGTCCCACGTAGACGCCGTCGGCTCTCTTCTCGAACGCATACTCGCGCGCGACCTTGTCCGGAACGAGCGCCGCAGCGACGAAATAGTGCTGCACCATGGAGAGCCAGCCGTTCTCGGCGCGCTTCTGCGCGTCGATCTTGCCCTTGTCGATATCCGAGGGATGGATCTTTTCGAAGGCTTTCTCGGCGGTATAGACCGCGAAGCCGATGAAGCTTTGGGCGCCGAACGACTGCGCCAATGTATTGGCGTCCGCGGCGGGCTTGCCGTCATGCGTGAACTGCAGATATACAAAGGGAGCAACCGCTGCCGGCCCCGGGTTGCGGATCTCAAAGCTGACGTCTATGACATAGCTGTCGCGGTGGAACGTATAAAGCTTGTCGACCGAAGCGCCGTCGCGCCCGGTCGCGGACAGGCGCACTTCAACGGCATCCTTGCCTGCGGCGAGCGCGTAGTCGAGCGATTGCGTTCGCCAAAGCGTGCGGTGATTCGGCCCGCCCTCGCCGGTCAGCCCGCTCTGCGCCTCGTACTGATGCTCGGGGCCGAACAGGACGAAATTTTTGCTTGGATCGGCCGAATCCTTTTGCTTAATGAGCTCGAGCCGTTTCAGGGTTCCGCCTAAGGTGTCGATCTCGGCGACGATTAGATCGGTGCGAACCCGCACCGTCTGTCCTTTGGCGAGCGCGGCGCCGTCTCCCGGCACGGCTGCGGACGGAGCCGCCGGCTTGCCGGTCACAGGAGTACCGGACGCGGGCGCCGTGGCTGGCGTTTGCTGAGGAGTGGGTACTCCCTGCTGCGCCGTCGGCGCAGCAGGCACGGGCTTAGGTCGCATCTCCTTTTGCCACGCTTCCCAGAGCATGAGCACCGAGAAACCGAAGATGAACAGCAGGATGAGTCTTTGGGTGTCCATATTTCAGGGGACTGGATCGTAGCCGCCGGGATGCCAGGGGCCGCAGCGGCAGACACGGCGCGCCGCTAGCCACCCGCCGCGCAGCGCCCCGTGGCGCGAGAGTGCTTCGCCTGCATAGCGCGAGCAACTCGGATGAAAGCGGCAGCCTTGCGGTAATAGCGGGCTCACGAACCACTGGTAGCCGCGTACCGCGAGACACAATAGGCGGGTCATCATGGCTGCCGGAGTTTTCCGAGGAGGCTGCGCACGCGCTCGATCATGCGGGCCGAGGGCTTCGCACCGTAGGGCGGCCGTACGAGGACGTCGAGGGACCCGAGTTTCTCCTGCTCAAGGCGGAAAGCCTCCCGAATGCAGCGCTTGATGCCGTTGCGGTCCGTAGCACGCGCGGCGTGCTTGCGCGTGACCAGCATGCCGAGCCGCGGGCGGCCTGCATCGCGCGTTCCTATGTAAAACGTGAAACCGTCGAGGCTGCGCCGAGTACCTTGGCGAAGCAGGCGTTCGAACTCTGCCTTTTGCCGCAGCCGGCGGCTGGCATCCAGCCCGAAGCGCTTTACGTCCGCGGCTACAACCCGAGGCGACGCCGGCCTTTGGCGCGCCGGTTGCGAAGCACTTTGCGCCCGCCCGGAGTGCGGCCGCGTACTAGGAATCCATGGCGCCGCGCGCGCCGCGTCTTGGACGGTTGGTAAGTTCGCTTCGTTGCCATCGCTGCCCGATCCGAAAAAGGGCGGTATTAGAGCGTGCGCCTCGACGCATTGTCAAATGGTCTGCGCACTTAAATTCAGCGCGCGTTGCTGTGGATAACCCAGAACGAAGAAGGTAAAATTCAGCCTCGCGAAGGCCACCCGTCATTCAAGCGGGCCGGGCGCGATACAAGGCCACTAAACAAAGATGCAAAACCTCTGGGACGCCTGCCTGCGTCGGCTCGAGCAGGAACTCCCCGCGCAGCAATTCAACACCTGGATCCGGCCACTCGCGCCCGAATCGGCTGCAGACGACGACACGCTTGTCCTGACCGCCCCGAACCGGTTCGTTCTCGAGCTCGTGCGCGAGCGCTTCGCTGCGCGCATCGAGCGGCTCGCCGCCGAGGCGAGCGGCCGGGAATGCGGCTTGCGGCTCGTGCTTGCACGCGGCGCGGATCCATCACTACGCTTGCCGGCGACGCCACAGCGCGGACCGGCCGAGGCGCCTTCTACCCTTGAGCGCGCGCGCCTCAACCGCGGCTTCACGTTCGACAGCTTCGTCACCGGCAAGGCGAATCAGCTCGCCCGGGCGGCCGCCATCCAGGTCGCGGAGAATCCCGGAACTTCGTACAACCCGCTGTTCATCTACGGCGGCGTCGGACTGGGGAAGACCCACCTGCTGCAGGCCATCGGCAATGCGCTCGCCGATCAGCGACCCCAGGCCCGCATTCGCTATAGCCACGCCGAGCAATACGTGACCGACGTGGTGCGCGCCTACCAGCAGAAGTCATTCGACGAGTTCAAGCGCTATTACCACTCGCTCGATCTGCTGCTGATCGACGACATACAGTTCTTCTCCAACAAGGGACGCACGCAGGAGGAGTTTTTCTACGCCTTCAACGCGCTGGTGGAGGCGCATAAGCAGATCGTCATCACCTGCGACACCTATCCGAAGGAGATCGCAGGAATGGAGGAGCGCCTGATTTCGCGCTTCGGCTGGGGACTGACGGTCGCCATCGAGCCGCCCGAGCTCGAGATGAGGGTCGCCATCGTGCTGAAAAAAGCCGAAGCGGAGGCGGTCGAGCTGTCGGAGGACATCGCCTTTTTCATCGCCAAGCACATCCGCTCCAACGTGCGCGAGCTCGAGGGGGCGCTGAAGAAGGTTCTCGCCTTCGCGCGCTTCAATGGTCGCGAGCTGTCGCTCGACCTGGCCAAAGAGGCGTTGCGCGATATCCTGAATGTCGCCAGCCGGCAGGTCAGCGTCGAGGGGATACAGAAGACGGTGGCCGAGTATTTCAAGATCAAGACCTCCGATATGCATTCCAAGCGGCGCAACCGCAACGTCGCTCGGCCGCGCCAGGTGGCGATGGCGCTAGCAAAGGATCTGACGCAGATGAGCCTGCCGGAGATCGGCGAGGCCTTCGGCAACCGTGACCACACCACGGTGCTGCATGCCTGCCGGACGATCGCCACCCTGCGCAAGCAGGACAGCGCGCTCAACCGCGACTATCTGGTGCTCGAACAAGTACTGAAAGGATGAAATAACGGGGATGAACAGGCTGTGCGCAAGGTTGGAGCAGATTGTGAATAACCGCCGCCAGCGCATGCGCTCGAAAAAACTGCCCACATTGCCGCACATACGCTCCACAGCTTTCCGGGCGGTTCGAATCGACGCAAAGCGCGGGCAGGAAAAGCAATTTTGAGTTATCCCGCATTCCGGCCGGCCTTATCTATTATTACTAATATATAAAAGAGAAAGACAATGGTATTGGTTAAAGCAAAGCGCGACGAAATTCTCGGCCCGCTTTCCGCCGTGAGCGGCATCATCGAGCGCCGCCACACATTGCCGATCCTGTCCAACGTTTTGATCGACCGAAGCGCCGAGGCGCTCTCGTTCCTCGCTACCGACATCGAGATCCAGATCCTCGCGCGCAGCGCAGCGGGACTTGCCGGAGAAGCTCGCGCGGTTACGGTCGGCGCCCGAAAGCTGGTCGACATCCTGCGCGCCTTGCCCGAAGGCGCCGAGGTGACGCTGCAGCAGCAGGACAAGCGCCTGCTGGTTAAGGCGGGGAAAAGCCGCTGAAGCTCGTTGCTACCGACGGCCATCGCCTCGCCTACGCCG
>WNFI01094093.1_pt2 | contig 37836 bp, 32 predicted proteins | sample 5400471 | NCBI WGS metagenome assembly WNFI01 (sample SAMN13153348, study PRJNA577476) | soil metagenome | isolation source: 100 cm saprolite on Douglas fir-dominated hillslope | place: USA:California | collected 2013-09-17 | reverse complement strand
GCAGGCATCGGCGAGCACCGGCGCGACCGCGAGACAGACCACATCGTTGCTGAACACCGCCGACAGAGCCGCCACCGCGGCCATGGTCGCCGCCAGCAGCATGGGCGGCGCCAGCGGCAGCGCGGCGATGCGCAGCGTCACCCACGTGTAGAAGCCGCCGAGCCGCATCTGCGCCGAGAGCACCATGAAGGAAAACAACAGCAGCAGCGTCGGCAGATGGATCGATAGCGCCGCCTGCTCCGGCGTGAGCACCTCCAGGCCGACGATGGCGATCGCGCCGAGCAGCGCCACGCCGGTGCGGTCGAGCTGCAGGAACGGCAGCCCGCCGAGGATCATGCCGACATAGACGATCGCGAAGACGGTCGCGACCGTCGCGGTCATCCGGCGAGCGCTTTCGTGACGATCTCGGCCACGTCCTTGGAAAGCCCTTCGGTGTCGCGGATGCGCTCGAGCTGCGCCTTGGCCTTGACCTGTCTTGCCGCGTCGAACCTCTTCCAGCGGTCGAAGCCGCGCGCCATGCGTGCCGCGACCTGCGGGTTGAGGGCGTTCAGCGCGATCACCTGGTCGGCGAGGAAGGCGTAACCCGAGCCGTCGGCGGCGTGGAAGCGCACGTGGTTCGACGCGAAGCCGCGAATCAGGGCGTACACCTTGTTCGGCACCTTGATATCGAACGCCGGGTGCGAGAGCAGCCGCTTCACGCGCGGCAGCGTGTCGGGCAGCCGCGAGGTCGATTGCACGGCGAGCCACTTGTCCACCACCAGGGGCTCGTGCTGCCACTTCTCGTAGAACGCGTCGAGCGCCGGCTGGCGCTCCGGGCAGTCGAGGTTCGCGAGGCAGGCGAGCGCGGCCATGGCGTCGGTCATGTTGTCCGCCTGCTGGAGCTGCTCGTCAGCAAGCCTGGACATGCCCAATTCAGAAAGAAAACCGAGCGACAGATTTCTCAATGCCCGCTTGCCTGCCGAAACGGCGTCCGGGGAGTACGCGCCGGCGACCCTGAGCTTTTCGTATTTCGAGAGCAGCTCATCTTTCAGTCCTTGCGCGAGGGCAAGGTGCAATTCATTCCTGGCTGAATGCAGGAGGTCCGGATCGACCACCTGCATCTGCTCCGCGAGGAACGCTTCCGGCGGCAGCGTAAGCGCTTCGGCGGCGAACGCAGGGTCGCGGTCGGAAAGAATGCTCCGGCTTGCGTCGAGGAATGCCCGCGAAGGCGCGCCTTTCCTGTCGAGGATGATCGAGGTGGCGAGCCGCTGTCCCGCCTCCCAGCGATTGAAGGCATCGTCGTCGCGTCCCATCAGGTGCACCAGCTCTTCCTCGGTGAACGGATAGTTGAGGATCACCGGAGCGGAGAAACGGCGCAGGAGAGAAGGAACCGGTTTGCCCGCGACCTTGAAGGTGAACGTCTCCTCTGGCTTGCGGAGGGACAACACTTGCTCCTGCGGCCCGATCTTCACGGCCAATGGAATGTGGAACGGCGGGTTCATCGACTGCTTCACCGTCAGGGCGAACCTTCCATTTTCATAGGAACCCTTGCAGTCGAGAACCGGCGTGCCGGCGACGTCGTACCAGAGCTTGAACTGCGACAGGTCGATGCCGGAGGCGTCCTGCATCGCCTGCACGAAGTCGTCGCAGGTGACCGCCTGGCCATCGTGGCGCTTGAAGTACAGGCGCATCCCGGCCTGGAATTTCTCCTCGCCGAGCAGGCTGTGCTGCATGCGCACGACTTCCGCGCCTTTCTCGTACACCGTCATGGTGTAGAAGTTGCGGATCTCCATGTACGACTGCGGGCGCACCGGGTGCTTCATCGGGCCGGCGTCCTCGGGGAATTGCGCCGCTCTCAGCCCGCGCACTTCCTGGATGCGCGTCACGGCGCGCGAGTAGGAGTCGGCGCCGTACTCCTGGTCGCGAAACACGGTCAGGCCTTCCTTCAGCGACAGCTGGAACCAGTCGCGGCAGGTGACGCGGTTGCCGGTCCAGTTGTGGAAGTACTCGTGCGCCACCACGCGGTCGATGTTCAGGTAGTCGGTGTCGGTGGCGATATCGGAGCGCGCGAGCACGTACTTGTTGTTGAAGATGTTGAGGCCCTTGTTTTCCATCGCGCCGGAGTTGAAATCGCCGACCGCGACGATCTTGTACTGCTCGAGGTCGAGCTCGAGGCCGAAACGGCGCTCGTCCCATCTCATCGCGCGCTTCAGGCAGTCCATCGCCCAGCCCGCCTGGTCGAGCTTGCCTGGCTCGACGTAGACGAAGAGCTTTTTCGTCTTGTATCGATCCTCGAGCACTTCGAGGTCGGCGGGATACTTCTTCTTGTCTGCATGGATCGTGGTGGTGTAGCGCGCCATCACGTCGGGCCGGTCGAGGTACCAGGTGATGCGCCGGAAGCCCTCGGCCTCGCATTGCGTGACGAAGCCGTTCTTCGTCGCGTACAGGCCTTCGAGCTGGGTGTTCTTCTGCGGCTCGATCCGGCTCAGGGTCTCGAGCGTGAAGGCATCGGGGACGTCGGCGATCGTGAGCGTTTCCGCAGTCCGCTCATACCCGGGGCGGCGTCCGTTCAACGACACCGACAGGAGCCGCAACTCGTCGCCGTTGAGAATCAGCGGTCCCGCTCCGCTGTTGCGGCGGACCTGGAGCTTGGCGCGCACCAGCGCGTGGTCGTCGCGCAGGTCGACGTCGAGATCGATCGCGTCGATGCGGAACGCCGGCGGCGCGTAGTCCTTGAGGTAGATCGCCTTAGGTTGGGGTTCTCGCATGGCTTGATAAGTAGATAAGTAGATAGTCTACCGAACGCCTGTACGCCAACGTGTACACTTTTGGTCCGCAGGCAGCCTCAGGGGAGGAACGGACATGCAGGGTCGCTGGCACTTTAACGATCTTGTGCCCGGTCAAAAAATCAGGGAAGCAGTTCAGGACGAGTTTTTCTCGGCTGATGTAATTCGCGGTGCGGCGGAAGCGCTGATTAGGGAAGGTGTTCAGAATAGCTTGGACGCGGTAGCGCCCGGCCAGCGCGTCCGTGTCGTAATTACCCTGGGATCGCTGGCTGGCAGCAAAGGCCTTGCGTCGCTTCGCCCATTCTTAGACCACGGCTGGGAACATTTCCTGGCATCCGACAACGGCCTGACAGATTCACCTAGTCCCGAAGATGCCTGTCGTTATTTGGTATTCGAAGATTTCGGTACTACTGGTCTTACGGGCGACGCCGGCCAGCTGTTACCCATCGAAGACGTGGATAACCGCTTTTTCCACTTCTTCCGGGTCGAAGGGCGATCAGACAAACATGAGACTGACCGGGGCCGGTGGGGCGTCGGAAAGCAGGTCTTCCCTAGAGCGAGCCGCATTAAATCCGTGTTCGGTCTTACAAGCCGGAACGACGACAAACGGCAGTTACTAATGGGACAAGCGATTCTCAGGTCCCACAGAGTCACGTCCCACAGAGTGGGAGATATCTATTACCAAGACGGATGGTTCGGAAAGCGACAAGGCAATGATCGGCCAGTGTATCCAATTGAAGATACGGAGACCGCCGAGGTCTTCCAGCGCCTGTTCCAACTTACGAGACGGGACGAGCCGGGACTATCGCTTGTGGTGCCGTATTTGCAGGATGAGATAAATGACGAAGAGCTGATCGCCGCAGTTCTGAGAGGCTACTTCTATCCAATTCTCACGGGTGACCTTCAAGTGCTGATCCGCACGAACGGTTCACATTTGGAATTGAACGCGGAAAACCTCTCGACGAAGGTCGATGAACTGAAGCCGGAGCTTCGAGCCGAAATTCGGCCTGTCATAAATCTCGCAATCTGGGCAAAGAACAATAGGGATTCTCTACCGGAACTTCTCAGCCCGAGTCCAGAAACTGGCCCGCAATGGACAGAGGACTTGGTACCGGAGGATGTTCTTACGTTGGTACGAGAAAAACTTGGGGATCAGAAACCCTTCGGCCTTCGCGTGCCTCTCGAAGTACGTCCAAGAGCGCGCGGAAAGCCCCGACGCCCGAGCTACTTTGACGTGTTACTGATCCGGGATGACAAGGAAGCTTCCGGGCGGCCCATATTCATCCGCGAGGAAATCATCATTTCGGATGTACGGGGCCACCGCTCGCGCGGCGTGCGGTCGTTAGTGATTATCGAACGTGGTCCGCTGGCAACCATGCTTGGCGATTCCGAGAATCCCGCGCACACACAATGGCAAAAACACGGCTCCAAGTTCAAAGACAAGTATTACTCAGGTGGAGCAACCATAAGATTTGTGTCGGACAGCGTAGCGGAAATCGTCCGTGTCAGTACGGAGGCGGAAGATCAGGAAGATCCTTCGCTCCTTTCGGACATCTTTTCGATTCCTGCCGAAGAAGGGGAAGAGGGTATCGACGAAGTGGATACCAAGAAAAAACCAGACGATAACGGTCCTTCGCTCGAAAGCAAATCGAGGAACTCGACAAATTGGGCAACCCCGGCATCAGTGAGACGTCGTGCATTCACTGTGCCGTTCCTTCCTTCCAGTACAGGCCGAACTTTGTAACGATCGCGTTGCGTCGAGAAAATGACGCTACAGCTTTGTCGATCCAGTCTTCGCGCTCATTTACATCGTCTGGATAAGCGTCCATTCCCGGCAGTAGTTCAGCGAATCTGCACCAGCGCGTCCTCCAGTCGGATCGGTCATCTAGATCGAAGTCATTCTCAATAAAACAAATACGAGAAAGAACATCCCGTAGTACGAGCGGGTAAATCAGCGCAATGACTACGGGATCCCGCGCCACTCCGCGCCAGTTTCCGAGCGCGCTGTTGATAATGAGTTCGGGACCGCTGCCCTCATAACTGACTTTACATATCTCGTCCTTGAGATCTTCTGGCACGACTGGTAACAACGGTATGCGTTTCTTAAGCTTCTCCTCCTTCGAGCGGAACGGGATTCCGTACTCCTCCATGGGAACTACGAAATCGGTAACCTTTGAGCCTGCAAGATCAGCGGGTTGGACGGCCGATAACAACTTGTATCTTGCAGCTGACTTTCGGCCGGTTCTGACGTGGCGACCCTCACGGCGCAACGCCAAGCCTGGTTGGGACAAATCCTCGAGCATTCGATCAAAGATGCGCTGTGATTTCAGTGTTGCCGAAAGTAGTCCTTTGACGTTCTCCATCACGAAGATTGCCGGACGGTGATCCGCAAGTATTTGCAGGTACTCGAGATATAGATACTGACGGGGATCCTTTTCCGCTCGATATTCAGGGTTTCCGCTGTTTCGTGAGCGGCCTACCAATGAGTACGCTTGGCAGGGCGGCCCACCTATGAGCACCCAGCTTTCCTCATCGCTAAGTACGCGATCTATGCGGCCCCTAACAGTCGCGACATCAACTTTTCCAAGCTCCGCTTACCACGCCTCTGCATCGGAGCTTCGAGCTTGGTCGCGATAACGGTCATAAAGTGCTTGAAGCCGTACCGTTAGTGGAAGCGCAGGCGACCGGACTAGGTCGTAATAATGAGATGGTGGCTGACTATCAAAGCCTCGAACGAAGCTGCGGAGTCTTAACGTTTCTCGGGCGATAGGATCTTTTTCAATAGACAGGGCGATCCTGAACGCCCTTTCACCAGAGGCTGCGCGGACCGCGCAGAAGCCCTCACCAAGCCCGCCAGGGCCAGCGAAGATGTCTATCAGAGGTATAGGCATGCGCGTAAGAGCCGATCTGGTTTCACGCGGAAGGCGCGGTATTTCAGAAAGCTAGGCGGCCTTCAGGGCTTTGAGACGGCGAACTTTGGCGCCGATGCGATCTTCTTCAATCTGAAGATCGAACCGGGCCTGCAGATTCATCCAGAACTGAGGCGTGATACTGAAGTAGTGCGCAAGGCGCAAAGCAGTGTCTGCAGAGATGCCCCGGATGCCGTGCACGATCTCGTTAATTCGGCGCGGCGGTACACCGATGTCTGTCGCAAGGCGGTACTGGGTGACGCCAAGGGGCTCGAGGAATTCTTTCTCGAGGATTTCTCCGGGGTGGATGGGCTTCAGCTTGGCCATACGGGTCTCTCAGTGATAATCCACGATTTCGACCATGTCGGCTCCGCCTTCACGCCACGTGAAGCAGATGCGCCATTGGTCGTTGATGCGGATGCTGTGCTGTCCTTTGCGGTCGCCCGATAGTGCTTCGAGACGGTTTCCGGGTGGCACGCGCAAGTCATCCAGGCGCTGAGCGGCTTCCAGCATTTCCAGCTTGCGGCGCGCCACAGACTCGATTGCCTTGAAACGTCGTACCGATTGCCTCTGGAACAACCGCTCGGTTTCCTTGCATCGGAAGGAGCGGATCACGCCACGATATTAACGGATAGCGTTAATACGGTCAAGGCGCATGCGGCATGGTTGTGCATTCCGGCTTGCATCCGCCCCAGCGCGGTGCGGCTTTCCGTCGCGCGTACCTGCTTTCGTGAGGGAACCGCGTGGCATGCGATTTGCAAGACCGCAGCGATGCGAGTTCTCGTTGTCGACGAGTCTGCCGAGCGCGCAGAGACTCTGCGCGAAGGCCTGCGCCGCGCGGGCTACGAGGTCACGGCCTCGCTCTCTTCCTCGCTCGCGCTGCTGAAAGCGATTGAGGAGCTCAAACCCGACGTCATCGTCATCGACACAGAATCGCCGAGCCGCGACGTGCTCGAGCATCTGGCGGTGATGACGCACCACACCCCGCGGCCGGTGGTCATGTTTGCAAATGACGGCGCCAAGGAAACGATCCGCCAGGCGGTGCGCGAACTGCGGCTCGTGCCTGCCGGAGCTCAGGCGAAAGATCGCCGCCTGACTAAATTCGTTTCCCGAGGAGCGCGCCGAGGCGCGGCTCGTGCGAGCGCGAGCGCCGTGACGCGGGGCGGGACTGCGGTTGCTGCGGCGGCTGGTGCGCAGGCCTGTGATGCGGCTTATGAGCCGGCGCGGGCCTCGGGCCAGCGACCTGGAAGCCCGTCACCGTACGGCTCTCGACCTTGCGGTTGATGAGCCGCTCGATGGCGGCGAGCAACGGCCGTTCCTCGGGGCTGACGAGCGAGACTGCCTCGCCCTCGACGCCGGCGCGGCCGGTACGGCCGATGCGGTGCACGTAATCCTCGGCCACGTGCGGCATGTCGTAGTTCACGACGTGGGGCAGCGCCTCGATGTCCAGCCCGCGCGCCGCGATGTCGGTGGCGACCAGCACTCGCAGCGAGCCCGCCTTGAATTGCGCCAGGGTGCGGGTGCGGGCGTTCTGCGCCTTGTTGCCATGGATGGCGTCCGCTTCGATCCCTTCGCGCGAGAGCTGCTGGGCGAGCCGGTTCGCGCCATGCTTGGTGCGGACGAACACCAGCACCTGGCGCCAGTCGTTCGACTTCACGAGATGGGCGAGCAGCTGCCGTTTCTGATCGGCCGGCACCGGATGCGCTACCTGCGCCACCAGCTCGGCCGGCGTGTTGCGGCGCGCGACCTCGACGGTCATCGGGTTCTTCATGAACGAGGCAGCGAGCTTGCGGATTTCCTCCGGGAACGTCGCCGAGAAGAGCAGGTTCTGGCGCTGCGCCGGAAGCAGCGCGAGGATGCGCCGGATGTCGTGGATGAATCCCATGTCGAGCATCCGGTCGCCCTCGTCGAGCACCAGGATCTGCACCTGGCGCAAGTCGACCGTCTTCTGCTGCACATGGTCGAGCAGCCTGCCTGGCGTGGCGACGAGGATATCGACACCGCGGCGCAGCGCATCGACCTGCGGCTGCATGCCGACACCGCCGTAAACCAGGGCGGACTTCAGAGTGGTGTATTTCCCGTAAGTGCGCACGCTTTCTTCGACCTGCGCCGCGAGCTCGCGGGTCGGCGTGATGATCAACGCCCGTACGGGGTGACGGGCCGGGGAGTGGCTTGCGTTCGCGCCGCCGGACAGCCGTTGCAATAAAGGCAGCGCAAAGCCGGCGGTCTTGCCGGTGCCGGTCTGGGCGGCGCCGAGCAGATCGCGCCCGGCGAGCACGACCGGGATCGCCTGCGCCTGGATGGGGGTGGGTTGTGTGTAGCCTTGCTCGGCGACGGCGCGCAGCAGCGCGGGCAACAGGCCGAGTTGTTCAAAGGGCGTAGTAATGACTTTCTCCTGAGATCGGCCTGGGAAGGATCAACCTTCGACCGGTTCAGGCAGATGCTTTTAGGCTTGTTATTGACGACCCAGGATGGGCCGCTAAACGGACTGAGACGCTAACCGGAAATGCGCGACACAGAAACCTGGGAAGGAATTATACAGCATGTCATGCGCCACGCCGTCGAATCCAGACGTCTATTATTAAGGCCATGACGCGAATGCGGAGCGGTTTCGCGGTACTCGTGTCGCTAGGTGCGGGGCTCTTACCCGCGACGAGCGGCGCGGACGACGGGCTTTCGCGGTGCGCGAGGCTCGATAACATCGCCGAGCGGCTCGCCTGCTACGACGAGCTCGCGAGGGCGAGGGAATCGCCCTCGGGAGGGCCCGTCGATGCGTCCCCAAGTCCTTCGTACCTCACCGGGGCCTGGAAGCTCGGCGCAAAGGACGGCGGGGTACGGCACCTGGCAGATATCCTTGGATACCGGACGAACTACATAATTTTGGACTGGACGAACCGCCCGAACACTCGGCCGCGCAGCCCAGCGACCGGCCGCGCATCATTCTCGGATCTGAACAAGGATGAGCTCAAATTCCAGGCGAGCTTCAAGACAGAGCTGATTTCGCGCCAGGCATTCGACCAGGCCGGCGTAACCCAGGCTCTCAGACATGTCGGCATCGACAGCGTGCGCCTGTGGTTCGGCTATACGCAGCAGATGAACTGGCAGGCGTTCAACCACAGCAACTCGCGTCCCGTCCGGGATACGAACTACGAGCCCGAGGCAATCCTGACCTTGGGCACCGGCAACGAAGGCAATGGCCTCAAGCTCATCAACCTGGGCTTCGTGCATGAATCCAACGGGATTAGCCAATCCGAACACCGCGGCTGGAACCGGGCGTATGCGCAGGGTGGCTGGGAGTGGGACCGGCTCTCGGTGCTCGCGCGCGTCTGGCACCGGATCCCGGAAAGCTATGACGACAACCCGAATATCCAGAGGTACATGGGTAACGGCGACCTCGTTACTCGCTATCAAACCGCGGGCGGCTACGTGACTTCTGTCCTCGTGCGCCGCAACCTGCAGACCAGCCGGGGGTTCGCGCAACTCGACTGGGCAACGCCCATATTGAATTCGCTCGGGGCGTTAAAGCTCCACGTGCAGCTCACTTCCGGCTATGGCGCGACCTTGATCGACTACAACCACGAGCAGACCACGATCGGCGTAGGCGTGTCCTTTGGCGATTGATGCGATCGCGGCTGCGAAGCGGTTCACGCAGCGCTGCGCGCGGGCCGAATTCCCGCCAGCTCGTTGCTGATCAGCGCCAGAAGGACGATCGTGCCTCCGGCGAGCGTCGCCTTGGCAGGGATCTCACCCGCGCCGAGCCAGGCCCAGAGCGGGCCGAGCACGACCTCGAGCAGTCCGAGCAACGCGATTTCCGGCGCGAGCAGCGAGCGGCTCGCGATCACCACCAGCATGCAGGGCAGCCCGAGCTGGAACAAGCCGAGGAACGCGAGCAGCGCGAGGTCGCGCGGCGTGGCGCTGAATGGAAGCGCGAACGGCAGGGAAATCGCGCACGCCATCGCGCCGCCCAGCACGAGCGCTGGAACGAGGTCGAGGCGGCCGGCGGCTGCGCGCAGCGTCACCACGTTGATCGCCGAGGCGAACGGGATGGCGAGCGCGACCAGCATGCCGCTCAGGTGGCGCGCGTCCTGCGCGGAGAATCCGGCGCCGAACATCCACGCGATGCCGGCCCCGGCCGCGGCGGCGGCGAACCAGGTGCGCAGCGGCACCGGGTCGCTCAGCACCAGCCGCGCGAGCAGCACGGTGAGAAGCGGACTGATGCTCATGACGACGAGCGTATTGGCGGTCGTCGTGAGCGACAGCGCGAGCATGAACGCCGTGAACATCACGCCCCACAGCGCTGCCGACAAAAGGCCGGGCCAGCCGGCGTCGCGCACTGCCCGCCAGGGATTTCTCTTCATGAAGATGAAAAGTGTCATGGCGACGAACACGCCGGCGAAGAGGCTGCGCCAGAACACCTGCTCGAAAGCCGTCGCGCGCTCGATGTGGCGCGTGACGACGCCCGCGGTACTCCAGAGCACGGGCGCCGCGACCATCAGCGCGAGCGCGACGCTGCGGCGCGGGGCTTTCAATTTGCTTTTCTGGATTCGAGGAAACCAGCGAGCGCAGCCGCGGTGTGGCCCGGCGCGGCCCCGGCTTTCTCCGGCGGTCCCTGGAACACGATCCTGCCGCCGCCATCGCCGCCTTCAGGGCCGAGATCGATGATCCAGTCGGCCTCGGCGATGATGTCGAGGTTGTGCTCGATCACCACCACCGTGTTGCCCGCATCGACCAGGCGATGCAGCACGTCGATCAGCCTTTCGACGTCCGCCATGTGCAGGCCCACCGTGGGCTCGTCGAGAACGTAGAGGGTCTTCGATTCATTTCTCTTGGAGAGCTCGGTCACCAGCTTGATGCGCTGCGCCTCCCCGCCGGACAGCGTCGGGCTCTGCTGGCCGAGCGTCAGGTAGCCCAGGCCGACGTCCTGCAGGAGCTGCAGGCAGCGGTGGATCGAGGCGTGCGCGGAGAAAAACCCGGCTGCCTCGTCGACGTTCATCGCCAATACTTCGCCGACGGACTTGCCGCGCAGCTTCACGGCCAGCGTGTCGGCGTTGAAGCGCGCGCCGCCGCAGGCTTCGCAGCTCACCCTCACGTCGGGCAGAAAGGACATGGCGATCTTCTTCATTCCCTGGCCTTCGCACTCGTCGCAGCGCCCGCCGCTCGTGTTGAACGAGAAGCGGCTCGCGCTCCAGCCGCGCATGCGCGCCTCGGTGGTGTCGGCAAACAGGCGCCGGATCGAGTCCCAGAAGCCGACGTAGGTGGCGGGGCAGGAGCGCGGCGTTTTGCCGATCGGCGTCTGGTCGACCTCGAGCGCTCGCTCGATCGCCTTGCCGCCGCTCACCGCCTTGCAGCCGACCGCCGTCTCCCCGCGCAGGGATTCGTACAGCACGTCGCGCGCGAGAGTGGATTTGCCCGATCCGGACACGCCGGTGATCGCCACCAGCCGGCCAAGCGGAATGCGCGCTTCGATATTCTTGAGGTTGTGCAGCCTCGCTTTGTGCACTTCGACGAAAGGATCTTTTCTTGCAACGGCGCGGCGCGGATGGATCGGATGGCGCAGCGGCTCCTTGAGGAAGCGGCCGGTGAGCGACTGCGGCTGCTTCATGAGGTCCTCGGCGTCGCCCTCGGCGATGACCCGGCCGCCGAGCTTGCCGGCGCCGGGACCGAGGTCGATGACATGGTGCGCGCGCCGGATGGTGTCCTCGTCGTGCTCGACCACCACCAGCGAGTTGCCTTTGGCCTCGAGCTTCTCCAGCACGTCGAGCAGGATGCGGTTGTCGCGGTGGTGCAGGCCGATGGTCGGCTCGTCGAGGATGTAGCACACGCCGCGCAGGTTGGAGCCGAGCTGCGAAGCGAGCCGGATGCGCTGCGCCTCGCCGCCCGAGAGCGTCGGCGCCGAGCGATCGAGCGTAAGGTAGCCGAGGCCGACTTCGCCCAGAAAGCCCAGCCGCGAGCACAGCTCGGCCACCAGGTCGCGCGCAATCTCTTTCTCTCTTCCCAGTAAATCGACCTCCTTGAAAAGCGATCCAAGCTGCGAGACCGGGAGGGCACCGTAATCCGAAATGTTCTTGCCCCGCCAGAGCACCGCGAGCGCCTCGGGGTTGAGTCGCCGTCCCTCGCATTGCGGGCAGGTCTCGTCGATCTCAAGCCACTCGATCCAGGAATCGAGCACGTTGTCCTCGGCGCCGGTGCGCGCGCGCTCCTCTTCCCACTCGACATCGTCGATCTTCAGGCCGGTGCCGTAGCAGGCCGCACACCAGCCGTGCTTCGAGTTGTAGGAAAACAGCCGCGGGTCGAGTTCGGGGAAGCTGCGGCCGCAAAGGCGGCAGGCGCGCTTGATCGAGAAGACCTCGACCTTCTTGCCGGTCAGGACATGCACCAATCCCTTGCCGAACTCCAGCGCTTTGGCAAGCCGTTCCCGCAGCTCCTTTTCGCCGCGGGCGCTGACTCTGACGTAACCCACCGGCAGCTCGATGCTGTGCTCCTTGAACCGGTCGATGCGCGGAAAGGGGCGCACCGGCAGCAGCTTGCCGTCGACGCGCAGCTGCGTATAGCCTTTTCCGGCCGCCCACTTCGCGAGCTCGGTGTAGACGCCCTTGCGATTCACCACCAGCGGCGCCAGCATGACCACCGTCTCGCCGCGGTACTCGCGCAGGATGCGCGCGGCGATCGCCTCTTCGCTCTGCGGCTCGATCGGCACTTCGCAGTCCGGGCAGTACTGCGTGCCGAGCTTGACGAAAAGCAGCCGCAGGAAGTGGTGCACTTCGGTCAGCGTGCCGACGGTGGACTTGCGGCCGCCGCGGCTGGTGCGCTGCTCGATCGCCACCGTCGGCGGGATGCCGAAAATCGCGTCGACGTCGGGCCGCGAGGCGGCCTGGACGAACTGCCTCGCGTAAGCATTGAGCGACTCCAGATAGCGCCGCTGGCCTTCGGCGAACAGGATGTCGAAGGCGAGGGTCGATTTCCCCGATCCCGACACGCCCGTCACCACGGTGAAGCGCCCGCGCGGGATCTCGACGTCGATGCTCTTGAGGTTGTGCTCGCGGGCGTTATGAATGCGGATCGCATTCGATAAAACAGGGACAGACCCCAATTCTTTTTTCTCGGCCGGCCGGGTGAATGCCTTCTCGTAATCGCGCAGGGCCTTTCCGGTGGGCGACGAAGGATGCGCCATCACCTGCGCCGGCGTGCCCTCGCACACCAGCTCGCCGCCGGCGTTGCCGCCTTCCGGGCCCAGGTCGAGGATCCAGTCGGAGGAGCGGATGACGTCGAGGTTGTGCTCGATCACCACCAGCGAGTGCCCCGCTTCGAGCAGCTGGCGGAACGCGCGCAGGAGCTTGGCGACGTCGTCGAAGTGCAGCCCCGTGGTCGGCTCGTCGAACAGGAATAAAATGGGGTCTGACCCCATTTTCTTTTCTGCGAGGTGGCCGGCGAGCTTCAGCCGCTGCGCCTCGCCGCCGGAGAGCGTCGGCACCGGCTGGCCGAGCCGCAGGTATTCGAGTCCGACGTCGACGAGCGGGCGCAGCCGCCCTAGAACCTTCGTTTCACCTCCAAAAAACGAAACGGCTTCGGAAACCGTCATGTCGAGGACGTCGGCGATCGATTTGCCTCGCAGCGTCACTTCCAGCACCTCGGCGCGGTAGCGCCGGCCGTCGCAGTCGGGGCAGCGCAGGTAGACGTCGGAGAGGAACTGCATCTCGACGTGCTCGAAGCCGTTGCCGCCGCAGGTCGGGCAGCGGCCGTTGCCCGAGTTGAAGCTGAATGTCCCGGCGGTATAGCGCCGCTCTTTCGAAACATCCGTTCTGGAAAATAAATCTCGAATGCAGTCAAAAGCGCCCACATAGCTGGCCGGGTTCGAGCGCGTGGTCTTGCCGATGGGCGACTGGTCGACCAGCACCACTTCGCTCACCTGGTCGGCGCCATTCAGCTCGCGGTAGGCGCCCGGCGACTCGGCCGGCTTGCCCTTCGCTCGCAGCAGCGCGGGATAAAGCACGTCCTGCACCAGCGTCGACTTCCCCGAGCCGGAGACGCCGGTCACGCAGACCAGCCGCTCGAGCGCGATGTCGACGTCCAGGTTCTTGAGGTTGTGCTCTGCGGCGCCGCGAAGCTGCAGGAATTTGCTTGCGGGTATCTCATTCCTGGCGTGCGTGGCCTGGCGCCGCCCGGACAGATATTCGCCGGTGAGGCTGTTTTCAGCCTTCAGCTTCTCAGGCGCACCGAAAAAGACGATCTCGCCGCCGCGCTCGCCGGGCCCGGGGCCCATGTCGAGGATGCGGTCGGCGGCGAACATGATCTGCGGGTCGTGCTCGACGACGACGAGGGTATTCCCCGCGTCGCGCAGCCGCTGCATCACGGCGATGACGCGGCCCATGTCGCGCGGGTGCAGGCCGATCGACGGCTCGTCGAGCACGAACAGGGTATTGACGAGCGAGGTACCGAGCGCGGTGGTGAGGTTGATGCGCTGCACTTCGCCGCCCGAGAGCGTGCGCGACTGCCGGTCGAGCGTCAGGTAGCCGAGTCCGACCTCGCAGAGGTAGCCGAGCCGCGTGCGGATCTCGCGCAGCACGAGGTCGGCCGCCTCATCGTCGATGTTCAGACTTTGAAAGAAACCATTCACCCTCGAAACCGGCAGCAGCATGAGCTCGTGGATCGACCTGCCGTCGAGCTTCCACAGCAAGGCGTCTGGCTTCAGCCGCGTGCCGTGACAGGCCCCGCACTCGGTGTACGCGCGGTACTTGGAGAGCAGGACCCGGATGTGCATCTTGTAGGCCTTGGTCTCGAGCCACTTGAAGAAGCGCCGCACGCCGTACCAGGTGCCGGGCCAGGACTTGCGCCAGCTCTGCCACTCCGGTTCCCCTTCAAGCACCCAGTTTTTCTGAAAGGAATCCAATTGGTCAAAAGGGAGGTCCAGCGGAATGCCGCGCTTCTTTGCGTACTTCACCAGATCGTCCTGGCAGTCGTGGAAGCTCGGGCTCTGCCAGGGCCGCACCGCGCCTGCGCGCAGGGTCTTCGTCGCGTCGGGCACCACCAGCCCGAAATCGACGCCGATCACGCGGCCGAAGCCGCGGCAGGTCTCGCAGGCGCCGAGCGGCGAATTGAAGGAGAACGCCGCCGGGGTTGCCTCCGAATAATGGATGTCGCAATCGGCGCAATGCAGGTCCGAGGAATAGCGCCAAACCGAAAAATCGGGGTCAGAGCCCGATTTTTCCGGGTAAACGTTGACCCGACCCTGGCCGACCCGCAAAGCGGATTCCAGCGCTTCAATGACTCTCGCCCGCTCTGCGGAAGTCATTCGGATGCGGTCCTGGACGACCTCGAGGCGCCCCTTTGAGCGAGAATGCATGCGCGTATACCCTTGGCGCTCGAGCAGCTCTTCGACTTCCTTCTCGCTGAAGTTCTTCGGGACGTTGACGGGGAACGTCACCACCAGGCGCGGATCTTCCGCTTTCGATCTATCGACAAGGTCCTGATAAATGGAGGCGGGGCTGTCCTTGAGCACTGGCTTGCCGCAGCCGCGGCAATGCAGTCTTGCGGCGCGCGCGAAGAGCAGCTTCAGGTGGTCGTTCAGCTCGGTCATCGTGCCGACCGTGGAGCGCGAAGTTCGAACCGGGTTGGTCTGGTCGATGGCGATCGCCGGCGGGATGCCCTCCACGGCGTCGACCTGCGGCCGGTCCATGCGGTCCAGGAACTGTCTCGCGTAAGGACTGAACGTTTCTACGTAGCGCCGCTGCCCTTCGGCGTAGAGGGTGTCGAAGACGAGCGAGGACTTGCCCGAGCCCGACACGCCGGTGACGACGACGAGCTCGCCCCCCGGGATCGCCAGGGTCAGATTCTTCAGGTTGTTTTGGCGGGCGCCGCGGATGACAATGGCGTCGCCGGGGATCTGCTCTTGCTTCACTGAGATGAAATTTTATCTTTTCCTAGCCGCCTTGTGCTTGTCGTCGGCGCATTCCGCGCCGCCGCCGGTGATCGTCGTGCCCCTGGAGGGCGCGATCGGCCCGGCGAGCGCCGATTTCGTGCGACGGGCGCTGCAGCGCGCGGCGAAGGACAAGGCGCAGCTGGTGGTGCTTCGCATCGACACGCCCGGCGGGCTCGACACCTCGATGCGCGAGATCATCAAGGACATCCTCGCTTCGCCGGTTCCGGTCGCCAGCTTCGTTGCGCCGGGCGGAGCGCGCGCGGCGAGCGCCGGCACCTTCATTCTCTACGCCAGCCATATCGCCGCCATGGCCCCGGGGACCAACCTTGGCGCGGCCTCGCCGGTGGCCATCGGCGGCGGAGGATCGGAAAAGGACGAGAAGAAAGACACCCTGATGCGCAAGCAGATCAACGATGCGGCGGCCTATATCCGCGGGCTTGCCAAGATGCGCGGCAGGAACGCCGAGTGGGCGGAGCGCGCGGTGCGCGATGCCGTCAGCCTGTCCGCGGAGGAAGCGTTGAAGATGAAGGTCATCGATGTGGTGGCCAGCGACGTGCCGGATCTTTTGCAAAAGCTGAAGAAGGCCGATGCGCCGGTGATCGAGGTCACGGTCGACTGGCGCACCAGGATCCTCAGCATCGTCACCAATCCGACCATCGCCTACCTGCTGATCCTGGTCGGAATCTACGCCATCATCTTCGAGTTCATGAATCCGGGGCTGGTGCTGCCGGGGGTCGTGGGAACGATCTGCCTGCTGATTGCGCTCTACGCGTTGCACCTCTTGCCGGTGAATTATGCCGGCCTCGCCCTGATCGTCCTCGGCATCGGCTTCATGATCGCCGAGGCCTTCTTTCCGGCCTACGGCTCGCTTGGCATCGGCGGGCTGGTCGCCTTCGTGCTCGGCTCGATCATCCTCATCGACAGCGACTTTCCCGGCTTCTCGATTCCCTACACGCTGATCGCCGGCGTCGCCGCGGCGAGCGGCGCGATTCTGATCCTGGCGGTCGGCATGGTGGTGCGCGGCCGGCGCGTGCCGGTGGTCACCGGGCGCGAGCAGATGATCGGCGCCGCGGGCGAGGCGCTCGAGGATTTCGAGGGCGAAGGCTGGGCGAGGGTGCGGGGAGAAAGCTGGCGCGTGCGCACACAGAAACCCGTGCGCCGGGGACAGCGGCTGCGTGTCATTGCCATGGAAGGGCTGGTCCTGACGGTAGTACCTGAGGAGGGAGGCTGACGATGTGGTTCGATTTCAGTTTTGGGCTCGGCGCATTGGTGATCGTGGTGATCCTGATCGCCTCGTCGATCAAGATCCTGCGCGAGTACGAGCGCGCCGTGGTGTTCCTGCTCGGCCGTTTCCAGGCCGTGAAAGGGCCGGGGCTGATCATCATCATCCCGGTGATCCAGCAGATGGTGCGCGTCGACCTGCGCACGGTGGTGCTCGACGTGCCGCCGCAGGACGTGATCACGCGCGACAACGTCTCGGTGAAGGTGAACGCGGTGGTCTATTTCCGCGTCGTCGACGCGCAGCACGCGATCATCCAGGTGGTCAATTTCCTGGAGGCCACCAGCCAGCTGGCGCAGACCACGCTGCGCGCCGTGCTGGGCAAGCACGAGCTCGACGAGCTGCTGTCCGAGCGCGAGAGGCTCAATCTCGACATCCAGGCTATCCTCGACTCGCAAACCGAAAAGCTGCTGCAGGCCGCTAACATGCTGGCGCAGCGGACGGAGGCAATGCAGCTGCGCTACCTGCAGACGCTCACCCAGATCGCCGGCGACAAGGCCTCGACCATCGTCTTCCCGATGCCGATCGACATCATCGGCCAGCTGCTTTCAAAAAAGGGCCCCTGATCCTCGGCCCGGCCGGGAACGCGGCGGGACGGCGCGTCATCTAATGTGCCGTCCTGACCATGAAAACCGCCCCCGCCGCAGTCCCTAACCCCGAGCCGCTTTCGGACGGCGAGCTCGCGCAGCGTGTCGCCGGAGGCGACGTACGCGCCTTCGAGGCATTGATGAGGCGCCACAACCGGGCACTGTTCCGCACTTCGCGCGCCATTCTTCGCGACGACGCCGATGCCGAGGAGGCTCTGCAGGACGGCTACCTGCGCGCTTTCCGTGCGATCGGAGCATTTCGCGGCGAATCAAAGCTTTCCACCTGGCTGGTGCGGATCGTCGCGAACGAGGCGCTGATGCGGCTGAGGAAGCGCCGCCGCGGCGCCGAGGTGGTGCCTCTGCACGGGGAAGACATGCCGACCGAAGACCGACCGGATTATGCCGCGCAGCGCGCGCAGACGCGGCGCCTGCTGGAGCAGAAGATCGACGCGTTGCCCGAGGCGTACCGCGTGGTGTTCATCCTGCGCGCGCTGGAGGAATTTTCGGTGGAAGAAACGGCCGGCGCGCTCGGCATTCCGGAGGCCACGGTGAGGACCAGATTTTTCCGGGCGCGTCGCGTATTGCGCGAGGCGCTCGCTACGGAGATCGATTTCGCGCTCGACGAGGTTTTTGCATTCGCCGGGGAGCGCTGCGACCGGATCGTGGCAGGCGTGCTCGCCAGGCTCGAATAACTTCAACCACGGAGGTTCCATGTCGTTCCTGAAGATCTCAAGCCCGGCTGCTGCGCGCCGGTTGTTCCTCGCCCGCTCCGGCGCCGTGCTTTCCGGCGCCGCGGTCGCGCTGCTCGCCGGACGCGAAGCGCTTGCCGCGAAGTCCGGCGATGCCAAGGCCGGGGATGCGCGCATCCTCAATACGGCGCTCGCTGCGGAGCTGGAGGCGGTGGCGGCGTACCAGGTCGGCGCGGAGAGCAACCTGCTGCAAAAGCCGGCGCTCGATCTCGCCCTTCAGTTCCAGGGCCACCACAAGGCGCACGCCGATCTGCTGGAGAAGACCATCCGCAAGCTCGGCGGCAAGCCGGCTTCCGCAAAAGCGAAATACAGTTTTCCAGTCGAGACCCTGAAGAACCAGCTCGACGTGCTTCGCTTTGCCGCTGGCCTGGAGCAGGGCGCGGTGCCGTTGTTCGCCACGCGCGACCTGTCGAAGGCGGCGGCGAGCATCCTGGGCGACGAAGCGATGCATTGGGCGGTATTGCGGCAGGCGATCGGCGAAAACCCGGTGCCGGCGGCGTTTGTGTCGTGATCGAAGCGGTGGCGCTCGCCGCGGCGCTCGCGGCGGGCGACCCGCAGCGCGGCAGGGAGATCTATGCGCGCTGCCTGGCGTGCCACGCGCTCGCCTATGACCGGGTCGGACCGAGGCATTGCGGGCTGCTCGGGCGGCGCGCCGGCAGCGTCCCGGGGTTCGCCTACTCGGGCGCGATGAAGAAATCCGGCATCGTCTGGAGCAAGAAAACGCTCGACCGCTTTCTCGCCGATCCCACGCACACGGTCCCCGGTATCGCGATGACCTATGCCGGAGTTCCGGATGCGCAGGAGCGCGCCGACCTGATCGCCTTTCTCGCTGCGGCCGACCGCTCGGCGGATTGCGGAGCGAAATGACCCTCTAGCCGGGTAAACAGTAAGATCGGGCAGTTCCGGCACCCTGCGATCATAGGATGGCAAGCAACCTGCTCACCAGGCTGCAGAGCGGCGATTTCGTCGTCACGGCGGAGATCACGCCTCCCGTGTCGACCGATCCCGCCGAGTTCATCTCGCGCGCGCTGCCGCTCAAGGGTCTTGCCACGGCGGTCAACGTGACCGACGGCGCGGGCGCCAGGGTCCACCTCTCCAGCCTCGCCGCCGCGCATTTCCTGGTCCAGAATGGGATCGAGCCCATCTTCCAGATGACCTGCCGCGACCGCAACCGCCTCGCGCTGCAGGGCGATCTGCTCGGCGCGATCTCCCTCGGCATCCGCAACGTGCTGTGCCTCGCGGGCGACGATCCGAAGCTGGGCGTGCGCGCCAAGCTCGAGGCCGGCGCCGATTTCGTCCAGACGCAGTTCTGCATGGACGTGGCGGTCGCGCGGCGCTACGCCAGGCGGCTCCTCGACAGCGGCATCGCCCAGCGCCTGCCGATCCTGATCGGCGTGGCGCCGATCCCGTCGGCGCACTCGGCGCGGTGGATGCGGGAGAAGCTGCACGGCACGCTCATTACCGACGCGCAGATCGGGCGCCTCGAGAGGGCGCGCGATCCGAAGGCCGAAGGCAACCGGATCTGCATCGAGGTTCTGCAGCAGCTCGCCGAGATTCCCGGCGTCGCCGGGGCGCACGTGATGGCGCCGCAGAACTTCACCGAGATTCCCGTCGTCATCGCCGAGTCCGGCGTCACCGGAAAGAAGCGGTGTTTGACCTGATCACGCGGCACGGATTGGCGCTGATCTTCGCCAATGTGCTGCTGGAGCAGCTCGGCGTGCCGCTGCCTGCGGTCCCGACGCTGATCGTCGCGGGTGCGCTTGCAGCTGACGGAACGCTCTCCGCGCCGGCGGTCTTCGGCGCGGCCTTCGCTGCCTCCATGATCGGGGATTCCGCCTGGTACGTCGCGGGCCGGCGGTACGGGCGCCGCGTCATGACTACCCTTTGCCGCATCTCGCTGTCGCCCGACTCATGCGTTCGCCAGACCGAAAGCTACTTCGATCGCTGGGGCGGGCTCACCCTCGCCCTGGGTAAATTCATTCCCGGTCTCGCTACCGTCGCTCCGCCGCTCGCCGGAGCGATGCGTATCCGGTGGCGCTCTTATCTGCTTCTGAACGGCGCCGGCACGGCGCTCTGGGTAGCCGCGCCGATTGCGCTCGGGATGCTGTTCTACGCTCAGATCGAGCGCCTGGTCAGCCGCCTGCAGGATCTCGGCGCCATGGCGCTGGAGGCGCTCGGCGCGCTGCTTGCCGTTTACGTCGCATTCAAATGGTGGGAGCGCAGGCGCTTCTACAAGATGTTGCGCATGGCCCGGATCACCGCCGAGGAGCTGAGTCATCTCGTGGCTTCAGGCAAGCAACCGGTGATCATCGACGTGCGCTCGCGCGCCGAGCGCGAGCTCGACACTCGCTCGATTCCCGGCGCGCTCGCTTTCGAGGTCGAAGAGATGGAGAAGCTGATCGACTCCCTGCCCGCGGACCGGGACGTGATCTTCTACTGCAGCTGCCCGAACGAGGCCTCGGCAGCGCGTGCCGCCAAGAGGCTCATCGACCGCGGCTACACGCGGGTGCGTCCCTTGCGCGGCGGCCTGGAAGCATGGATTGCAGCAGGCTACGCGATTGAGCTCAAGACTCCCGCACCACGCGGTTCGTGAGGACCCCGATCGCCTCGTTGACCACCTCGACCAGGTCGCCGTGCTCGAGCGCCGGCAGCGTCGGCCCGTCGCAGCCCATCCACAGGACGTCGCCCGGGAAAAGCGTCACGTAGCGCGTCATGCGCGCGATGTAATGCGCGAGGCTGAAGATCATGTTCTTCGTTTCGTATTCGGACACCGTGCGGCCGTTGATGCGCACGCCGATTCTCTGCGCCATCGGGTCGATCCCCGGGACGACGACCGGTCCCATCGGCTTGAACGTGTCGATGTTCTTGGCGCGCCACAGGGTGCGATCGCTGCGCTGGAAGGCGCGCTCGCTGAGGTCGTTGCCGAGCGTATAGCCGGCGATGCAGCCGAGCGCCTCGTTCTCCGGGAGATGCTTGGCTTTTTTCCCCACCACCGCCACCAGCTCGCCCTCGAACTCCACCGGCCCGGTCGAATCCTTCGGGATGACGATGGCGGCGCCGCTGCCGACCAGCGCGTTCGCGGAGCGGTAGCCGATATCGGCCTGCTGCGGCGGCTTGAGCGTCATGCCGTGGTGCTGGTTCGCCCACTCGATGTGCGCGAGGTAGTTGAGGCCGGCGGCGTAGAAGTTGGCCGGGATCACCGGCGGCAGGAATCTGGCCTCGGCGAGCGGATAGCGCTCGCCGGTGCGCTCGTGGCGCTCGAACGGGGCCGCGCTCAGGATGGCGACCTGGTCGCCTTCGACAACGCCGTAGACCGGGCCCTGGTCGAGCTGGATCCGGCACCATTTCGTCACGCCACCGCGCCATCAAAGAAACGCGTCGCCATCACCTGGCAGCGCTTGATCAGGCGGGGTTCATCGGCACTGTAGTCCGCCACTGCGTTGTGAATGGTCCGCAGGTTGTCCCACATCAGCACATCGCCCACCTGCCAGCGCGCTGCGAAGCGGAATTCCGGCCGGGTCTGGTGCTCGAACAGGAACTCGAGGATCGCCTCGCTTTCCTGCTGCGGCAGCTCGTTGATGCGCATCGAATAGCCGGGGTTGGCATAGAGCGCCTTGCGCCCGGTAATGGGGTGGGAGAGGAAAATCGGGTGCGACACTGGCGGCTTAGCCATGCGCTGCGCCTCAGTCAGCGCAGGGCGCGCGCTGCCTTTCTCGCGGCGCATCATCTCCCAGAACTTGTTGAAGTCGTGCAGCACCGTCTTTCCTTCCAGCTTTTTCCTGAGAGCGGCGGGCAGCCCGTCATAGGCGGCGCGCTGGTCGCAGAACTCGGTGTTGCCGAGCGATTCGCCGTTGCGCTGCGGGATCTTGATGCCATAGAGGACATTGCAGAAGGCGATGGTCTTGCTGTAGGACATGTCCGTGTGCCAGCTCTGGCCCGCGTCCGCGCGACGTTGATCTCGAGCTCGCCCCAGCGCGCGCTGAAGTCCTTGAGCTGCAGCGCGGAAAGCTCCTGGCGCGGGTAGCGCAGCACGCCGTGCTCGGCAAGCGCATTCAGGGCGAATTCGAACTCTTCCGCGGAGAGGGGCCTGGAAAGATCCAGTCCCTCGACGCTCGCCCCGAGGGTGTGGCCGCTGGGGATCACTCTTGCCATGTCGCGCCTCCGCTCAGCCCTCGGCGCGCACGGTGTTCTCGATGACGCCGACGCCCTCGATCTCGCAGCGCACGCGGTCGCCGGGCTTGAGGAACCCGGGCGGCCGCATGAAGTACGCCACCCCGGCCGGCGAGCCGGTGGAGATGATGTCGCCGGGAAACAGCGTCATCGCCTGGCTGCAATAGGACACCAGCTTCTCGATGCCGAAGTACAGGTCGGAGGTGTCGCTGTCCTGCCGCACCTGGCCGTTCACCTCGGTGCGCATCCCGAGCGGCTTGCCCCATTGGACTTCGTCGAGGGTCACCAGGGCAGGTCCGGTCGGGCAGAACGTGTCGTAGCTCTTGCCGATGAAGTGCACGCGGTAGAACGGATTTGCTTCGTGCTCGGCGAGCTGGATGTCGCGCGCCGACATCTCGTTCACCACCATGTAGCCCGCGAGATGGTCCTTGACCTCGGCTTCGCGGATGCGCCGGCAGCGCTTGCCGATGACCACGCCGAGCTCGAGCTCGTAGTCGAGCTTCTTCGTCTCGCGCGGATGAATGACGTCGTCGAAGGGCCCGCACAAACTCGAAGTCGCCTTGGCGAGGATCATCGGCTCGCGCGGCGGGGCGACGTCCTTGAGCACCGGGCCTGCTTCGGCGAGATGCGACTTCGTGTTCGCACCCGCGATCAGCAGCTTGCGCGGCACGGGGACCGGGGCTCCAAGGCGCACGCTTTTGCGCTCGATCGCCTTTGCCGAGTTGCGCGAGGCGAAGATCTTGTCGAGTTGCCTGCGCCAATCCGTCTGCTCGAGGAACAGGCGCATGTCGCCGAGCGGGAGGTCAATGATGGCGTCATCAACGAGAATTCCGGCGCGCTCGCTGCCCATCGCACCGTAGCTGACCAGTCTCATCTCAGTCCAGGCTGATTTGGCTTTCGCGGATGACTTGCGCCCACTTCGCGATTTCGCTCTTCAGGTAGGCGCCGAATTCCTCCGGGGTGCTGGTGCGCGGCTCGAACCCGCTCTCCGAGAGCCGCTGCCTGATCGCGGGATCGGCCATGACCCTGGCGAACTCCGCGTTGAGCTTCATCACGACGGTGCGAGGCGTGCCCGCTGGCGCGACGAAGCCCTGCCAGGCCCAGGCTTCGAAGCCGGGATAGCCCGATTCGCCGATCGTCGGCAGCTCGGGCAGCGCGGCGACCTGCTTGCCGCTCGCGACGGCGAGCGCTCGCAGCTTGCCGCCTCGAATTTGCGGCAACGCGGAGGCGATGTCCGGAAACATCGCCGAGATGCGGCCGCCGATCAAATCGGTCATCGCGTCGGCGCCGCCCTTGTAGGGAATCGGCGTCATGATGATGTCAGCGCGCTGCTTGAAGAATTCCATTGCGAGGTGGATGGGGCTCCCCGGCCCGGGAGCGCCGTAGTCGATCTTGCCCGGCGAGCGCTTCGCTGCGTCGACGAACTCCTTCACCGAGCCGGTCTGCATCGCCGACGGGTTCACCGCGAGGATCAGCGCGAAACGGCCGGTGAGGCTCACCGGCGCGAAGTCCTTCACCGGATCGTACGAAAGCTTTCTGTACAACGTCGGATTGAAGGCATACGTCCCGGCGTCGCCCAGCAGCAGCGTGTAGCCGTCCGGCGCGCTCCTCGCCACCTCGCCCGCTCCGATCGCCGTGCCGGCGCCGGGGCGATTTTCGACCACCACCTGCTGCCCGAGCGACTCCGACATCTTCGTGAACACCGTGCGCGCGAAGAAGTCCGTCGCGCCGCCGGCCGGGTAGGGCACGATGAGCCGGACGGGCTTCGCCGGATAAGTCTGTGCCTGCGCGGCGGGCGCCGCAGCGATCGCCGCGGCGGCGAGCGCGAGGCTGCGCAGCAATAGGGACACGGGAACCTCCTCTAGTTGGACAGGGATCAGCGGGTTTCCTTGAAGTACTTGATGGCTCCTGGATGGTGCGGCAGCCGCGGCTGGAGTTTGCCGGCGGTTCTTTCGTCGAAGCGGTTGAAGTTCGGGTGGCCTTCGACCAGCGCTTTCTTGTTCTCGCGCATGGCCTTGACGAATTCGTAGACGACGTCGTTCTTGACGTGGGTGCCGACCGCGACGACCACGTCGATGGTCTGCACCCTGGAGGGCTGGTCGACGCCGGCGAGGTGCGGCGCGGGGTTGACCCTCGAGAAGTAGTATTCCGTGCGCACTTTCTTCATGCGTCTTTCAGCGTCGGGCAGCTTGTCGATCGGCAGCAGCCTGAGCCCGCCGACCGAAGCGGCGACCTCGGCGACTTTCGGCGCGCCGACGGCAAAGAACAGCAGGTCGAGCTTGCCGGCTTTGAAGTCGTCCGCCGCCCGCACCACGTTCACCTCGGGGACCTTGACCACGTCGTCGTAGGTGATGCCGCCGGCGTTGAGCAGCGCGGTGGTGTGCGGCAGAACGCCGGTCTGCTGCACCCATTCGGACGGAACGCGCTTGCCTTTCAGGTCGGCGATGCTGTTGATGCCGGAATCCTTTTTCACCCAGAACGCCATCTGGGAGCCGTACAGGGTGATCGCTGTGCGCAGGTTGGGCTTCGGCTTGCCTTTCCAGTCGCCTTCGCCCTTGTACGCATCGGCGATCTCGCCGACGTCGAGCAGGAGGAAGTCCGCCTTCTGCGTGTTGACCGCGTCGAGGATCGGCGCATCGCCGCCGTAGCCGATGACGCGCACTTGCAGCTTGCTATGGTCCTGCACGATCTTGGCGATCACCGAGGCCTGCGCGTGCAGGATCGAGCCGGGCGGCAGCGTGGCGAAGCCGACCGTCTGCGCGCCTGCGGCGGCTGCGAACGCCACCGCGGCGAGGCCGGCGGCGCGGCTGAATTTCAGCATGTTGATCTCCCCCTCGCTGTGAGGTCAGTATAGTAACCAAATGAAGCTGCCTCGCGAGCGGGTTTCCTATTCCGCCATCGTCGATCGCCCTGCGCTGAAACTTCCCGGCGAGGGGCGCATCGCGGTCTGGACCATCGTCAACGTCGAGGAATGGTCGATCGAGCGGGCGATGCCGCGCGCCGTGCTGCCTCCACCCTCATCCCACACTGCGGGCCAGCCGATCCTGCCCGACCTGCCGAACTGGGCCTGGCATGAATACGGGATGCGGGTCGGGTTTTGGCGTCTTTTGGATGTCTTGAATAAATTTAACCTGAAGGCGACGCTGGCCATTAATGGCTCCGTCTGCAAGAGCTATCCGCGCGTGGCGAAAGCGGGCCTCGAGACCGGCTGGGAATTCATGGGGCACGGCTACCTTCAGCGGCCGATGCATCACGTCGAGGATCAACGCGCTGCGATCCGTCAAACGATTGAAGAAATAGCCGACTGGGTGCTCGACGACCAGCCCTGCCTCATCGACACCGCGAGCGGGCCGATGGTGTCGGTGCCGTACACCGTCGAGATGAACGACATCGCGATGATGGTGCTGCAGAACCATCCCTCGGAGGAATGGCTGCGGCGCGGCATCGACTGTTTCGACCGGCTGTACGCCGAAGGCGAGAAAAGCGCGCGGGTGATGGCGATCAGCGTGCATCCGTACATCACCGGGGTGCCGCATCGCATCGGCTACCTGGAAAAGCTCTACGGGTACATCGGCTCGCGGCCCGGCGTCCTGATGTGGACTGGAGAACAGATCCTTGACTGGTACAAAAGCGCCGCCCACGTACGCTGAGCTCTGGGGCAGGGCGGAGGCGCTGCTGCCGGTGCTGCGCGAGCGCGCGCCGCGCTGCGAAGAGCTGCGGCGCATGCCCGAGGAGACGCTGCGCGACTTCCACGACGCGCAGCTGTTCCGCATCCACCAGCCGAAGCGGGTAGGCGGCGCGGAGCTCGATTTCGTCGCCGTGGTCGAGTTCGGCGCGCTGCTGGCGCGCGCCTGCGCGTCGAGCTCGTGGAACTTCATCAACTTCCTGTCGCATCACCTGATGCTCGGCATGTTCCCGCCCAAGGCGCAGGACGAGATCTGGGGCGCATCGCCCGACACGCTGATCGCCTCCTCGTTCGTCTTTCCCGCCGGCAAGGCGAAAAAAGTGAAGGGCGGCTACGTCCTCTCCGGCCGCTGGCCGTTCTCGAGCGGGGTCGACCCCAGCGAATGGAACATGCTCGCCGGCCTCGCCTGGCTCGACGACAACGCGCCGCCCGAGCCGCGCGTGTTCCTCCTGCATCGCTCGCAGTACAAGGTCATCGACAACTGGTTCGCCGGCGGGCTGCGCGGCACCGGCAGCAAGGACGTCGAAGCGCTCGAGCAGTTCGTCCCCGAGCACCGCACGCTCTCGGTGGCCGACACCAAGGGCGGGCCGACGCCGGGCAGCGAGGTCAACCCCGGAGTGCTGTTCCAGATGCCGGTGTTCGCGCTCTTTCCGTACATGCTCTCGGGCGTGCCGCTCGGCATCGCCGAGGGCCTGATCGATGATTTCGTTTCCGGCAGTCCGAATAGAAGCGGAAGGATGACCGGCGCGCGCATCGGCGAGATCCAGAGCACGCAGATCCGCCTTGGCGAAGCGACCGCGTACGCGCGTGCTTCGCGTCTCGCTCAGGTCGCAAACTGTCTTGAAGCGCAAAAACTGGTCGTTCCGGATGCGAAGACAAAAGCCCGCTACCGCCTCGAAGGCGCTTATGCAGTCGAGTGGGCAGTGCGCGCAGTGGACGTCATGTTCGCGCTCTCCGGCGCGGGCGGCCTTTATGAATCGGGCCAGGCGCCGCGCGCCTTCCGCGATGCGCATGCCGTGAAGCAGCACTTCTCCTTCAATACCGACATCGCCGGCACCACCTACGGGCGCGTCGCGCTCGGCCTGCCGAGCGACAATCCGACCTTGTAAGCGAGTCGCCTGACCGTCATCTCTTCAGCGCCGCGCCCGCCAGCTGGGCGATCGCCGCCAGCGTGGTCTGCGCCGCGTTCAGCCCGAGCCGGAAATCCTTGTCGGAGTACGTGGCGTACCGATCCGTCGGCTGGTGCCAATGGGGGTTCCACCCGGCGCCGATGTGCATGCCTCGTTCGTGCTCGCGAACGCTGATCGCCGGAGCGAAATCCATGAAAGGCGTGGAGTCGGTATTGGTCATGTGATGGCCGACCGCGGCGGGATAATCGGTGGCGTATTTCTCGTTGGCGTCGCGGAAAAAGAAAGCCAGCTTCAGCGCCTGGTCCGCGAACTTCGAGGTGGACTGGAATTCGATGTTGACGTCCGCTTCGGGCCGCTGCTCCGGGCCGAGCGTGCCGTCCGCGCGAGGCATGCCGTGGTCGAACAGCATCATGTCGTGCTGGATCATGCCGAGCCACTTCGGTTCCGGATAGCGGCCCGATCCGGGGGGATCCTCTTTTCCCTGGAGCGCCGCTCGCTGCGCAACGTAGGCGCGGGAGCCGTTGAGGCCCGTTTCCTCGTTGTTCCAGAGCGCGAAGCGGATCGATCGCTCTGTCCGCACGTCGGCACTATTTAGCACGCGCGCCAGCTCCATGACCAGCGCCGTGCCCGAAGCGTTGTCGTCGGCGGCCTCGCCCCAGCCTATTCCGTCCATGTGGGCGCCGATGATGTACATCTCGTCGGGCCGCGTCGCGCCGATTTTCGTGCAATACACCTCTTCGCGCGGGCCCGGAGCGCTCGGCTGCGAGTTAAGCTCGCGCAGCTTCGCATCGGGTTGCGCCTCGGGATTGTCGTTCACGCCCGTGGGCGCTGCCACGCCGCGCAATCGTGAACCCCCGGAGCCGGGCCGGATTTCCCCGCTGGCGATCACCGGGCTGGGCGCGGGGCCTTGCTGCGGCCGCGAGCGCGGCGGCGGCGGCTCGTACACGTACTTCAGCCGCTCGGTCGCGCAGCCGAAGCTCTTCAGCCGGCCTTCGATCCAGTCGATGGCTGCGCGATTGCGATCCGTCCCCTGGCGCCGATCGCCGAATTCGGCCAGGCCCTTGATCGTGGCCTTGTAGCTCTCTAGATCGAGCCGTCCGACCAGCACCCTGACAGGGTCGTCGGCCGGAATGCCCTGGCCGAACGCGGGCGTGCAGAGCACGCCGATCAGACCGCAAAGTACAGCGATGAATAGGTTCGAGCGCATGACCTGTCCTCCTAGGTCTTACACAACCCCTTTGGCGTCCAATCGTGCGCCGGTGTCGTCGGAGGTTGCGATGAATCATGCAGGATGAGCACGAGCGCACGGCGCATCTCGGTGCCGGTGGCAGTGAGATGCATCGGCGGACCGCCTGGCACAATGACATGAGCGCCCCCAGCGCGCCCGACCATCGTGCCCTCCGGAGTCTCGAGGCAGGTTTCACCGGCCAACGTATACCAGGCCTCCGGGCCCGAATGCCGGTGTGCGGGCGCCGTCATGCCCGGCGTGAAAATGGCCTCCATGTATTGCGCGGAGTATTTCGCATCCGCGCTCACTGGAAGCGGGCCGATTTCCGCGACGCGCTCGCCACCGGACGGACGCCATCCGGCCACGTCAATCGTGAATAGCCATACTTTTCCCAGCGACTCAACAACGGTTCCGCGCGACCCCTTGGCCGCCTCCGCCGCGATGCGCGTTGGATACGTATCCAGGTGCCAGAAGATCGGCCGTTGTGGCAACTGCCCTAGCGGCGCGTTAACGGTGATCCAGCAGCCGAGCTCACCAGTACGCTGGCTAACCGGTTTGCAAACTTGCGCCAACGCTTGGTCGCACACCGCAAGAGACGACCCCAAACAAGCGATGGCAGTAAGAGCGAAACGTACACGCTGCCACGATGGTTCGCGCGTCCCCTCGGGTTTTTCCTTACGCGTTGCCATAGTAATTGCCTCCTATGTCATCCAATATCCGGGTTGTGGCGCGCGGTGCGTGGAGCGGAGCGCCGAGCGTAACGCGTTGCTCGCGAACCGGCGGTTAGGGCTCATTGGCGCTTCGCCGGAGCCGATGACAGCCACCAACCTTCGCCCGCAAACCACAAGTCTGTATCCGGTGCGTAAACACCAAAATGCAGTGACGAAACTTGCTCAGCGCCCCCGCGTGAGAAAGCATCTCGTAGCCTCTCTTCCATCGCTGTGTCTGAATCACCGTGGCACGGAATGAATGAACAACGGCAAATGAATTCAGCTTCGTAGCCATCGCCTCGCCGAGTCACCTTAAGCATGCCGCCGAAATCCCATCCAGGTGTCAACGGAAATACCAAACGCCCTCCCTCTACTAGTCCATCAACCCAGATCTTTAGCGGCTTCGTACACCCGGCATTCACATAAATCACGTCGCTCCGAGGAATCGGCGGCGAGATACCCGAGCGCTGTGCGACAGTTACATTCGACCATCTACGGAGATTGTGATCGGCGGCGATCACAAGCGTCGGCTTGATATCCCAAGCGGTGATCGCACCGGAATCTGTAACTAGTTCGGCAAGAATCGCCGTGTAATAGCCAGAGCCGCAACCAATGTGAAGCACCTAGTCGCCCGGTCGAACGTGAGCAGCAGAGAGACAGCGCGCGTGAAGGCTAGGCTGCCCATTATTGATGCGTTTTTCCGGCACGAGCGCAACGACGGCATCCTGGTACAACAACGCTGGGTCGGCAGAGGGTGTAGCAACGTAGCCGTTGCACGTCAAAACCCTCCAGGGACCGCGCCCAACGAAATCCTCGCGAGGCACGTTCGCGAATGCCTGCCCAACTCGGGGATCGTTGACACCTGGCGCGGATGCCATAAGTGCGGCAAACCGCTTGCGTTGTTCCGCCAGTTTTGTCTGATCCACCACTTGCTCCTGAATGAGCCCTAACATTTGAGGCGAGCGGCAGCTAACGGCGCTTCCAACCATGACGGAGCGCGTAAACGTGTCTCGCCGTCGACTGTCCGCTCGACCGAAGGGTCATTGCGCTCAAGCGTGTAGACCACCATCAACGACGAGACTGTGGCCGACCACGTAAGACGATGCTGTAGAGCTTAGCCAAAGAATTGCACTCGCGATCTCTTCGGCCTTGGCGAGCCGCCCGATCGGGATAGCCTGGGACAACCGCTCCTGATCTTCCCGGCGTTCCTTTGGCGTCAGGTGTGCTGTCCGGCGTTCGCGGCGCGGTGTTTCCGTAGCGCCGGGGCAGACTGCGTTGATGCGAATTCCGCGGGCAATGTATTCCTTGGCCATTGAACGAGTCAGACCGATGACTGCGTGCTTTCCTGCACTGTAAACCGCCGCAGCAGGTGCCCCGGACAGCCCGTTTACCGATGATAGGTTGACGATGGTGCCTCCACCACTTTGAAGCATGGTCCCGATTTCGTACTTCATGCAGTTGAAGACACCGAGAACGTCGGTAGAAATAGCCTTGCCCGCCTCCTCGCAGAGCACTTCGTGTGTGGCGGAAGGTCGTGAATCGAATGCAGCACTGTTGACTGCACAGTTCAATCGACCAAAACGATCCGCGACAAAGGCCACGAGATCCGCGACAGATGATGGGTCAGTCACATCACACCTGTGGAAGGCTGCGTCGCCGCCAAGATGTCTGAGCTCCTGCTCCGCTTGAATGCCCCGTTCTGGGTTTCTCGCGGCCACGACCACCTTCGCGCCGCTGGCCACGAACGCCTTTGCCGCCGCGAGACCGATGCCCGTAGTCCCACCTGAGATCAATGCAACTTTTCCCAAAAGTAGAAGGTCACGGCGTTGGAATTAGTTTCGAGACGCGCAGCGGCGTAACCGCCATCGCGTATCGCTGCTTCAGCGCGCAGCAGGAGGCGGGAGCCCACGCCTCGTCCGGAGCACTGAGGTGCGACATAGAGCGCTGCCACTCGGTCCTCATCCACTTCGACCCACCCGATCGGTACCCCTTGAACAGCGACCCACACGGCGTGATGCAGTATCGCCCCCGTAACGCGATCTGCCGCTGCTTGATTCGCCCACTGCTCAGCTTGCGATGGCGACATCGCTGCCACGGCCAGTTCAAGGATGGCGCTGCGCCGAATCGCGGATAGCGCCACGTGGTCACCGGGATAGGCGCGCCGAATCTCGATCACGCTGTCACCTGAATGGGCCTAGCATGTCAGCAAACAGACGCGCTGATTTCCGCGTCCTGGTTGAGTGCAAAGTTAGGCATCGAATGTTGCAGCAACATAGAGCGTTCGCCCCGTTAGTTCGGTATGCCGCAATTCTCTATTGTCAAACATATCCACCACGCGAAACCCTTTTCTGCTCAATAGACACTCAAGTTCCGACGGAAAGAACATGCGGAACCGGCAAAAATCCTCGATCGAAGGTTCTCTGGGAATATCCCAGATTCTCTTCCTTATAAGGAGCTGCGCACGTCGGTCGAAGCTGAAGGTGGCAACGGCCTTAGCAGTAAAGTTTGATGTGGTGACAGCGTACTCGATCGATTCCTTAAAGCTTCCCCCAGGCAGATATCCCACGGAGTTGTTCATATCGAGGATAAGTAAGCTGCCCTTGCGGGCATGCGCGGCAAAGGTGCTAAGCGTTGCTTCGATTTCGTCCTGAGTGATTGCGTACATCAAAGCAGAGCCAAGGCACAAAATAGCGTCAAACTTTCGCCCGAGCCGAATCTTGCGCATATCGCCAATTTCCGGATGGAGATGCGGCCGCATTTTTCTGGCGTACGTAATCATTTCCGGTAAGTAATCCACACCCCAACAGTCCTTGCACGTTCGAGACAGTACGTTTAGATCTCGGCCTGTACCGCACCCGACATCGAGGATGGACGAAGGCTGGAGTGAGTATCGTTCGAACAGCCGAAGGCAGAACAACGGGGTAGCTTCATCCGGTTCGGGATATATGAGCTCGTAAAGCTCTGGCTTTCGATACAGAAGATTTTGGACGCTTGCTTCCACGAACGCCTTTTCCCCGATGCCTAACCGTTTCAGGGCTCCCGCGCCGGAGCGCGGGGGAAAACGTGGTCTGTCCCTGATTTCAATTCTGTCGCGCGAGGGAAGTGCGCTTTCCCTTGGTCTTGGTCAAGGTCATCGCCGAGGCCGAGCCCTTGCCCCGCCATTCCTTCTCGTCGATCACTTCGCCGAGGAAGTTGAGCTCGATGGTGATGTCGTCCGGGTCCTTGAGGAAGATCTGGAACAGCTTCGCGTCGGGGAAGCTGCGGAAGTGCATCTCGACCTTGTTCTTCTGGATGCGCTCGCGCACCGCGCCGGGGTTCTGGGCGAGGAAGGCGATGTGATCGACCGAGCCGGAGCCGGTGGTCCCCTTCGGGTGCTTCTTCAGCAGGAACATGTCGCGGATCCTGTTGGGATCCTGGGAGGCGAGGTGGACGCAGATCTCGTCGCCGACCTTGAGCCAGTAGCCGGGAAAGCCGAAATCCGGGCGCTCGGCGAGCTCCATGCCCAGAACTTTGCAGTAGAACTCCCTGGTGCGCTCGAGGTTCTTCGCGACGATGAGGTAGTGATTCAGTCCGGTAACGGGCATGACTCCTCCAAAAAGGGATAGGGTCCGGCGAAATCGCCGATGTACGCAGTATGGCTGACGACGCCGACGCCCTCTCTCCAGGCGTGCAGCTGGAACGCCGGCGGCTCCATCCTGAAGGCCGACGCGGCGTCGGGGGCGAGGTCGAGCGCGACCTGGTGCGCCGGGCTCGGGCAGGTCGACGCGATCGTCCCGGCGAAGCGGAACTGGATCGGCCGGTGCAGATGGCCGCAAAGCACGCGTTCCACCTGCGGGTGACGCTCGATCACGCGCGCGAGCGCGTCGCTTCCTTCCAGGCCGATCTGGTCCATGTGGCCGATCAGCGTAGGGAAGGGCGGGTGGTGCATGATGAGCAGTGTTGGTTTGTCGCGTTTCAAGGAAAGGATCTTTTCCAGCCAGGCGAGCCGCTCGTCGTCCAGCCGCCCGCCGTCCTCGCCTGGAATGACGGTGTCGATCGCCACGATGCGCAGCGGCCAATCATCGATCGCGTACTGCACGAAGGGATCCCATTGGCGCAGGTAGGCGTGGTCCGGAAAAGCCGCGCGCAGCGCGCCGCGCTCGTCGTGGTTGCCGGGAATGAAATACACCGGCATGGGAAGCGGAGCGAGCAGCTCGCGAAGATGAGCATATTCCTCCGCCCGGCCGAAATCGGTGAGATCGCCGGTGGCGACCACGAGGTCCGGGCGCTGCGGCAGGCGCAGGATTTCCTCGACGCAGCATGCGAGCATCGCAGCGCAGTCCACCACGCGATAGGAAAGCCTGCCCGGCGCCTTGACGTGCAGGTCGCTGATCTGGGAGACGAGGACCGAGCTGCTGTTCATGAGTTTACATCGTCGGATTCGCGTATTTTCCGCCGAGCGCGGCCAAACCGTAAGCCGCGCCTGCGATATCGAAACTGAAAGAGAAATGCTGGCTCATGGCCTGCAGGTCGCGCATGAAGCGCTGCAGGGGATCGCGGGTGTAGATGGCGTTGGCGCCGTAGCAGGACCACAGCACTTCCACCGCCTGGCGCGCCTGGCGCACGGCGAGGGCGTTCTGCGCGCGGAAGCGCAGCTTGGTCTCCAGGTCCGGCACCTGGTTCTTTTGCGCGAACTCCTGAAACGCCACGGCGGAGTCGCGCATCAGGGCGATAGCCGAATCGATGAGACAACGCGCCTCGGCGATCTTGATCTGCACCGCCTGGAAATCGGCGATTTTCGCGCCGGTGTAAGTCCCCAGACGGGTTTTGAATGACTTGACCACATGCTGGAAAGCGCCTTCCGCCGCGCCTAATGCGGTGGCAGACAGCGGATGCCCGGCGGAGGCGACGATCGGCACTCTGAACAGCGGCCCGCTGTTGAGCTTTGCCCCCGGGTGCTCGAGGCCGCCGCGGCAGCGCGTAAGCGCGAGCGCGCGCCGCTCCGGAACGAAGATCTCCTTCACCTCGATGTCCTTGCTGCCGGTGCCGACCATGCCCATCGCGTACCAGGTGTCGATGATCTGGTAGTCGCTCTTCGGCACCATGCAGAGGCGCCAATCCACTGGGGTTTTAGCAGCAGGCGTCTTGCCGTCGTCGCCGTAGACCGTGACCGCGAGCATGTTCCAGTCGCAGTTGTCGACACCCGAGGAGAAAGGCCATCGCCCGCTCACCACGAACCCTCTTTCGACTTTCGTTCCGCGGCCCGCAGCCAGGGCAATCGAGGAGGCAATGAGCACGTCCGGATTCGCGTCCCACACCTCGTACTGCGTCTCGGGCTCGTAGTAGCCGAGGATCCAGTGGTGGCAGCCGAGGTTGCCGACGTTCCAGGCGGTGGAGGGGCAGCCGCGCGCGAGCTCCGCCACGATATCGACGATCGCCTGGAACGGCAGCTCCATGCCGCCGAAGCGCTTGGGCTGGTGGAAGCGGAACAAGCCCGCCGCGTGCAGCAGCTTCTCGTTCTCGGGCAGCAGCACGCGCGCGTCCTCGCACTTCTGCGCGCGCTCGAAGAGCGTCGGCACGCACTCGCGCGCGCGGCGCATCGCCTCGTCATAGCTGACATCGGCGAAGCTCACTTCACGAAAAGCTCCACGTCGCGCAGCAGCGGCTCCTCCGCCACCGCGATCTCGTTCTCGATCGCGAGGCCGCATCCCGGGCAGCAGAACTGGCGGAACTGCGGCTGCGCATCGATGAAGCGCTTCGGGTCGCCGACGATCGGGTTAGACGCCTCGATCGGCAAGTCCTTGCGCACGCAGCCCAGCTTGTAATTGTCTTTTATGGAACCTAAATCCGCAGCGCATTTCGCGCACGCGTAGCGCTCGCCGCGCACGGCGAGATTCTCGGTGGCGAGGAAGCGAATCGGGCCGTCGAGCTTCTTGCTCCGGGTTTTCGAGTTGTGCAGCCGCAGACGCCGGATGCGGTTGCGCTCGCGTTCGGTCGCCTCCGCGTCTCCGAGCACCACCCCATAGATCGCTTTCGCCGCCTCGGCGGAAACGTCGCCGTTCTCGACGTCGGCGGCGACCTTCGCCGGGTCGCGCTCGAGCGGATCGCCGAAGCCGCCCGCCGCGGACCACAGCACGGCGTAAACGTCGGCGGGGTTCTGCAGGAAGTCCTGCTGCCTTAGCTGGAGCGTCTCGGCTTCGCCTTTCAACTCGTCGATGTCATTCACCAGCTCGGATGACTTCATCCGCTCAAATACATTGGAATTTCTTAAAAATCTATATCGGTTCACTGCGCCCGGGTAGCCGCCCATCATGCCGGTCGAGGTCGGGATCGCGTTACCCGAGGAGAGCGTGTCGTGGACGATGCTGTCGGTGCCGTGGGGAATGAAGCAGGATTCCGCCGACAGGCCGCCGCGATATTTGCCCGCGCCGCCAGAGTCAGTTATTTCTTTTCTATATAAAAATAAAACGGGGAAGCTCTGTTCCGTGTGCTCGACGTTCGGCAGCTTGCAGATCGGCGTGCGCGCCTGGCCGCCGGTCGAGATGCCGTCGGCATGCGAGAACGCGCCGATCGCGCCGCCGATCGGGTCGACCAGGAGGTAGCCGTAGCGCTCGCCCCACTGATCGATGCCGCGGAAGATGGTCGCCGGCCACTGGCTGGTGCCGCCGATGCACATCAAGTCGCGCCGCAGCTCGGGATCGGGGTAGATCATCTTCGAGAGCACGTTGTACGCGGGGTAGAGCGAGATCTCCATGCACTGCACCGGCGCCGTCGACACGGAGGCGGGGAAGTCCGCGCAGTTGAGCGTGCCGGGCGTCGGATTGAACTCGACGTGACGAAGGGCGCCTCCGACCGCGTAGTACTGCTCCCAGCACATCAGCTCGTTCAGCGCCACCATGATCGCGCCGCGCCAGCCGGAGTAGGTGGCATTGATGGCGCCGGCCTGGGGGCCGGTGCCTTCGTTCTCGAACACGAGCTTGTTCTTATTTTTATAGAGACTCAGAACTACCCGGTGAACGCTGCGGTCCCCCGGCCGGCAGCATTCGACATAGGTGCGGTCGCGCCAGACGCCGTCCGGCAAGCGGGACAATTTTTTCAGGAAGGCACGCTCGCCGTCATCGATGATCTTCCTCATGACCCCTTTTACGGTCTCTGCGCTGTAGCGGGAGATGAGCGTCAGGATCCGGTCGCGCGCAGTCATGTTGCCGGCGAGCTGCGCCCGGAAGTCGAGCGCGACCGCCGACGGTTTGCGCGAGCTTCTCAGGTACACCTCTTCTATATCTCTCCTGATCTCATTGCCTTCCACTATTTTTATGGGAGGGATGAGGATGCCTTCGTCAAAGGCATCGCGCGCGGAGGGACAGAAGCTCCCCGGGGTGATGCCGCCGATGTCGTACTGGTGCAGGCAGTTGGTGACCCAGCAGAACAGCTCTGCCTTCCAGAACACCGGGCACAGAAGCATCACGTCCATCTGATGCGCGGCGCCGACCCAGGGATCGTTGGCGAGGAACATGTCGCCGTCGCGGATCCCCGGGTTGTCGCTGCGGTTCTCCAGCGTCCACTTCACCTGGGTGTCGGTGACGCCGGACATGTATTGCATGTACGGGCCGAAATAAACGAACTCCGCGTCTTCCGTCAGGATCGAGGGATTGAGGTCGAGCGCGTACATTGCCACCGGCGAGCCCGACAGCCGCTGGATGGTGGCGCCGTGCTCCTCGTTCACGTTCCATAACGCATGCCGCACTACTTCGAAGGTGACAGGGTCGAGGTCTTTTTTCGCCTTCTTGTGCAGTTTCAGCTTGGAAGAAATACTCAAGCGTGCAGGCGGGACGTAACCGCTTCGGCGTCCGTCGAAGACAACACCGGAGAGCTCGCTCAGTTTTTTGAGAGGCGCGTTCATTTGAAGGTGATCTCGAAGTTGCCGAGGGCGTCGAGCCGCAGCGTGGTTCCCGGATGCACCACCACCGTGGTGTCCGCAGTCTCGACGATCGCTGGCCCCTTGATTTCATTTCCGCTGACGAATTTCTCTCCATCGAAGACCGGGGTGGCGCGGTGCTTCTTCAGGTCGGGCCAATAGATGTCGCGTTTTTTGCGTATCGCAGACTTGGCCATGGTTTTTGAAGATTTTTTAGAAAAAACCAGTTTCGGCTGCGGCGTCAGCGCCCGCGCCCTCAGGCGGGAGACCACGAATTCCAGCTGCGCGCCGGCGAGCGCCGAGCCGCGCCCGTAGAGCTGTTCATACCTCTGCACGAACAAGGCGCGCAGCCGGGACTCATAGTTTGCAGGCAATCTATCGAAAGGCAGCAGAATCTCGACCTCGTTGATCTGCCCCTTGTGGCGCACGTCAAGCGAGAACTCGAAGCGCTGCCGGCTCCCGGCGATGCCTTCCTCGGCCATGCGCTTTTCAGCCTGGGCTTGCAAGGAATTTAAAGCGTCATTGATTCTCTTTGCAGGGACCGGCGTGGGCATGATCTCGGTGTGCTCGAAGATGTGGAGCACGTCGGCCGCAGCGGCGCCGAAGGCGCACCAGGTCGAAGCCGCCTTGCGCTGTGGCACGATGACCTTGCGCACGCCGAGCTCGCGCGCGAATACGCCGGCATGCGCGGGTCCCGCGCCGCCGAAGGCGAACAGCACGAAATCGCGCGGATCGAAGCCTTTTTCCACCGTCACCTTGCGGATCACGTCGGCCATCTGCAGCTCGACGATGCGGCAGATCCCGGCGGCGCATT
>WNFI01657366.1_pt1 | contig 37886 bp, 26 predicted proteins | sample 5400471 | NCBI WGS metagenome assembly WNFI01 (sample SAMN13153348, study PRJNA577476) | soil metagenome | isolation source: 100 cm saprolite on Douglas fir-dominated hillslope | place: USA:California | collected 2013-09-17 | reverse complement strand
GGTGTCGCGGGCGCCCTTCGCGAAGCTGCAGGCGTACGAGCGGCGGATGGGGTGGACGTTCCCCTGGGCGTCCTCGTTCGGGGGCGACTTCAACTTCGACTTCAGCGTCGGGTTCACCGAGGAGCAGCAGCGCCAGGGGGGCATCGAATACAACTACCGGCGCGAGGCGGCGTTGCCGCTACGCCGCAGCGAGGGGCCCGTCGCCGAGATGGCGGCCTCGACCGGAACCGACGCGGCCACGTACACGCGCGAGAGGCCGGGCCTGAGCGCGTTCGTGCTCGAGGACGGGATTGTCTATCACACCTATTCCACGTATGCGCGGGGACTGGACGGCCTCTGGGGCATGTACCAGTGGCTCGACCGCGCCCCAAAGGGGCGCAACGAGACGGGCGTTTGGTGGCGCCGCCACGATGAGTACGACAAGCGCTGAGGGAGTCGTGGTTGTCGTGGAGCGAGCCTCCCAGCGCGCCTTCTTCGGCGTCTCGGCGCTGCTCTTCGCCGCCAGCGCGGCGGTGACGATCGTCTGGTGCGCGTCCATGGCGGCGATGGGCGAGATGCCGATGCCCGGCGGCTGGACGATGTCGATGGCCTGGATGCGGATGCCCGGACAGACGTGGCCCGGCGCCGCGGCGTCGTTCCTCGGCATGTGGGTCGTGATGATGGTGGCCATGATGCTGCCATCCCTGGTCCCCATGCTGCGGCGCTACCGCCAGGCCGTCGGCAGGACAGGCGAGGGGCGCCTGGGTCGGCTGACCGCGCTCGTGGGCGTCGGGTACTTCTTCGTGTGGACCGCGTTCGGAATGGCCGCCTTTCCGCTGGGCGTCGCGCTGGCGGCGGCCCTTATGCAGCAGCCGGCGCTGGCGCGCGCCGTTCCGATCGCGGTCGGCGTGGTCGTCCTGATCGCCGGATCCCTCCAGCTCACCGCGTGGAATGCGCGTCACCTCGCCTGCTGCCGGGAGGCACCCGGGCGCGGCCGTACGCTACCGGCCGACGCCGGCACGGCCTGGCGACACGGCCTGCGCCTCGGATTCCACTGCATCCACTGCTGTGCCGGTCTGATGGCGATCCTCCTGGTCCTCCGGGCCATGGACCTTCGCGCGATGGCGGTCGTGGCCGCAGCCATCACCGTCGAACGTCTCTCACCGGCGGGTGAGCGCGTCGCACGAGCCATCGGGGCCGTCGTCGTCGGGGCCGGGTTGTTTCTTATCGCACGGGCAGTCGGGCTCGGATGACGCATATGATTGCCCCCTGACTTGATACGCCGTGAGTGCCCCCTCTGACTAGACAAGACCAAGAGATCGGCATTGCGATCTTCGGGACCGGCATGGTCGCCCGCTACCACGCGCAGGCCATCGCCGCCGCCCCCGGGGCGCGCCTCGTCGCCACCAGCCGCTCCGACCCGGCCAAGGCCGCGGCCGCGGCCACCGAGTTCGGCGTGCCTTGCGAGACCGACTACGCGAAGCTCCTCGCCCGCCGCGACGTGGACGCGGTCTGCATCTGCACGCCCAGCGGCGCGCACGCCACCCAGACCATCGCCGCCGCCCGCGCCGGCAAGCATGTCCTCGTCGAGAAGCCGATGGCGCTCACGGTCGCGGATGCGGACGCGATGATCGCGGCCGGCGCGACCGCCGGCGTGCGCCTGGGCGTGGCCCTGCAGCGGCGCACCGAGCCCGCGTACCAAGCGGTCCGCAGCGCGATCGAGGCGGGATCCCTCGGGGAGCTCGTCCTCGGATTGGCCCTCATCCCCTACCACCGCACCCAGGCCTACTACGACAGCGCCCCCTGGCGCGGGACGTGGGCCGAGGACGGGGGCGGCGCGCTGATGAACCAGGGCATCCACATCGCCGACCTGCTCCTCTGGTTCATGGGGGACGTCGAGGAGGTCCAGGCGCGCACGGCCACCATGGCCCACGCCATCGAAGTCGAGGACGACCTGACCGCGAGCGTGCGCTTCAAGAGCGGCGCGCTCGGCTCCATCCTGGCCACGACCGCGGCCGCGCCCGGATTCCCGCACCGCGTGGAGGTGTATGGCACGCGGGGCGGAGTCCAGCTCGAAGCGGAGGCGGTCGTGCGCTGGGAGGGCGCGGCGGCGCCAGTGATCGATACCTCCCTGCGGTCGGGCGCGGCGGCGGCGGGCGCGGGAAGTAGCCCGACCGGTCTCGCGCCCACCGGTCACGCGCGCATCCTGGCGGACTTCGTCGCCGCCATCCGTGAGGGTCGCGCGCCGCTCGTGCCGGGCGAAGAGGGACGCCGGTCATTGCAGCTGGTCCTGGCCGTTTACGAGGCGGCGCGATCAGGGCGCGCGGTGCGCATTCCGTAGCGATCGTTCGTAGGGGTTTCGAGCGACCTGACCCCGAGCCTCTTGTCTGCTAATCGAGTGAAGCGCGTATGACGTTGGTTCCAGTTCTTCGGCACTCGCAATTTTATTTTCGGCGCCCAAACTTTCGGACCCGTGTTCACGATCGGCAAGGAGAGCCACGACAAGCTGCGGCGTGTTCAGGCTCTTCTCCGTCGCGAGATCCCGGATGGTGATCCCGGCGCCATCTTCGACCGCGCGATCGCTCTCCTTCTCGAGAGGGTCGAAAAGGAGAAGCTGGGCGCGGCGACGAAGCCGCGAGCACCTCGCGCTATCCGCCGCGGGACGGATAGCCCGGTCTCGAGTGGCCGGCCCACCTCGCGTCACACGCCGAGTCACGTGAAACGATCGGCATGGCGGAGCGATGGAGGCCAATGCGCCTTCGTCAGCAAGGATGGACGCCGATGCACCGAGCGCGCCTTCCTGGAGTTCCATCACATCCGCCCATACGCGCTGGGAGGTCCGACGTCGACCGAGAACATCTCGCTTCGCTGCCGGCGCCACAATCAATACGAGGCTGAGCTTGTCTTTGGTCCTCGCAACAGGGGCATCGAGGGCGACTCCTGATTTCTCCTACCCCACCGCCTTGACGTCCGCGCCCCCGCACGGGCTCGAGAGATGCACCGTCGCCTGCAGGCCCGCGCGGGCGCGGTAGGCGCGCTCCGTCTCCGCCACGAACGCCGCGGAGGCGCTCTCCTCGACCAGCGCCACCGCGCATCCGGCGAGGCCGGCGCCCGTCATGCGCGCCCCGAGAGATCCCGGCGCCTCCTGGGCCGCGGCCACGATCGCGTCCAGGGCCGGGCTGGAAACGCCGAAGTCGTCGCGCAGGCTGCGGTGGCTCGCGTCCATGAGGGCGCCCACGGAGGCGGCGTCCCCGGCCGTCATGGCCTCCGCGGCCGCGAGCGTCCGCGCGTTCTCGGTGACCACGTGGCGGGCGAGGCGGAGCTGCTCGTCGGTGAGCGCGCCCGCCCGCTGTTCCAGGTCGGAGAGGCTCAGGTCGCGCAGGCTGCGCACGCCGCAGCGGCGCGTCGCCTCCTCGCAGCGTGCGCGCCGCGCGTTGTAGGTGGAGTCGACGAGGTCGCGCCGCGTCGAGGTGTCGAGCACGGCCACCACCGTCCCCGGCGGCAGCGGGATGGGCCGCGTGGTGAGGTGCCGGCAGTCGATGAGCAGCGCGTGGCCCTCGCGCCCGGCCGCGATCACGAGCTGGTCCATGATCCCGCACTGCACTCCGACCCATTCGTTCTCGGCCCGCTGGGCCAGCCGGGCGGCCGTCACCGGCTGCCAGGGCAGGCCGGCGGCGGCGACGAAGGCGCGCGCGGCCGCGACCTCGAGCGCGGCCGACGAGGCCAGGCCGGCCCCGATGGGGACTTCGCCCGTCACCACGCCGTCCCAACCGCGCAGCGAAGCGCCCGCTTCCTGCAGGGCCCAGCCGGTACCCTTCACGTACTCGATCCAGCCCTGGCCACGATGGAGGCGGCTCAGCTCGAACTCCTGCTCCTCGCCGAAATCCAGCGAGCGCAGCACGACCAGGTCGTCCGCCCTCGGGCGCAGGGCGATCCAGGCCCCGAGGTGGAGGGCCATCGGCAGCACGAAGCCCTCGTTGTAATCGGTGTGCTCGCCCAGCAGGTTGACGCGTCCGGGGGCATGGACCACCAGCGTGGGCTCGCCTCCGAACCTCTGCGCGAAGGCGCGGACGGCACGCGTCTCCGCGGCCAGGCCGTCGCGGCCCGCGATCTCCCGTGGCCGGCGGCCGTCCACCGGCGGCTTCATGCGTGGGCCCCCGCCACGTCCGGCGCGATCTCCGTGTTCGCGGGGGCCACCTCGACCCCGGTCATGAGGTGGGCGACGGCCTCTTCGCTCGCCTCCGCGCGCGCGAGCTCACCGACCACGCGCCCGTTGCGCAGGACCACGATGCGCGTGGAGAGCGCGAGCAGCTCCGGCATCTCGCTCGAGATCAGGAGCACGGCGCTCCCGTCCGCGGCCAGGCGGTCGATGAGGGCGTGGATCTCGGCCTTGGCACCGACGTCGACTCCCCGCGTGGGCTCGTCGAGGATGAGGATCCGGCAGCGTGCGGCCAGCCAGCGCGCGAGGACGATCTTCTGCTGGTTTCCGCCGGACAGGCCCGCCACCGGGAAGTCGATCTGCGCAGTGCGGACCCGCAGCCGCGCGAACTGGTCCTCGACCAGGGCTTCCTCCTCGCGGCGCCGGACCCAGAACAGACGCGCCAATCGGTCCAGGATCGGCAAGGTGGTGTTCGCCCGTCCGCCCAGCATCAACACCAGCCCCTGTCGTTGCCGGTCCTCGGGCACGAGACCCAGGCCGAGACGAAGGGCCGCCGTCGGATCCTTCACGGTCACGGCCTCTCCGTCGACGACGATCGTGCCCGTCGCGGCACGGTCGAGGCCGAAAAGCGCTTGCGCGACCTCGGAGCGGCCCGCGCCCACGAGGCCGGCCAGCCCGACCACTTCGCCCGCGCGCACGGAGAGACCCTCGCTCGTCGAGGCCGGCCCGCGGGCGCGTCGCGACGTGGGTCCCGTCGCGCAGCACGGTCACGGCATCGCAGAGCTGGAAGATCTCGCGCAGGCGATGCGAGACGTACAGGCAGGTCGCTCCCTGCGCGCGCACCCGTGCCATGAGCGCGAAGAGCTGGGCCGCCTCGTGCTCCCCGAGGCTGCTGGTGGGCTCGTCGAAGAGGATGACGCGCGCGCCCGAGCCCGCGGCGGCCGCGATCTGCAGGAGCTGGCGCTGGCCCGGCGTGAGGTGCTCGACCGGCCGGTCCACGTCCAGAACGAGCCCCACCGAATCCAGGATGGCTTGCGCGCGCGCGCGGAGGGCCACGCGATCGACGATCGGACCGTGGCGGGGCAGGGCGGCCAGGCACAGGTTCTCGGCCACGGAGAGGTTGCGGCAGAACGTCGGCTCCTGATGCACGATCGCGATGCCCGCGGCCCGCGCGTCGCGCGGGCTGGCGAAGCGCACGGGCGCGCCGTCGAGGAGGATCCGGCCCTCGTCCGGCAAGTACAGGCCGGCCAGGATCTTCCCGAGCGTGCTCTTGCCCGCCCCGTTCTCGCCGCAGAGAGCGTGACAGGACCCGCGCGCGACGGCGAACGAGACCTCGCTCAGCGCGACCACGCCCGGAAAGCGCTTCGAGATGCGATCGAATTGGACGATGGGCGGATCCGCCGTGGGCCCGCCGCCCGGCTCCGCCATCACTTCGGCGATGCGCCCATCTGCAGGTACTTCTCCGGCACGTCCGAGAAGCCCCAGGTCTTGAGCTGCCGCGCCCACTCGCCGAGGTTGTCCTTGGAGACGCGCACCAGCTCCATCGGGATCCTCTCCGGCACGGTCTTGTTCAGCACGAGCTTGTCCACGATGGTCGAGACCCCCACGTAACCCCACAGGTAGACGGGCTGGGCGAGGAGCACGGGGGCGAGACCCTTCTCGACGTAGGGCAGCTCGACGGGCAGTGCGTCCACGGCGACGATCTTCATCCGCTTGGGGTCGATCTCGTCGAGGAGCGTGCGCGTGAACAAGGGCCAGCCGCCGACCATGGCCCAGCCCTGGATCTCGGGATAGGCGTTGTCGACGCGGATGACTTCGGCGGCCGCGTCCTGGGGCGTCTCGATGTTGGGGAACACGCCGACGATCTCGATGCCGGGGTGCTTGGCCGCCTCCTCGCGCACGCCCTGCACGCGCTTTTGCAGGTTGGGCGCGTTCTGGTTGCCTTGCAGGACGGCGACCTTGCCCTTGCCGCCCATCTGGGTGGCCAGCTCCGCCATGGTCGCCTGCCCCGTCTTGAGGTCGTCGACACCGTAGAACGTGAACCGCTTCGACTGCGGGGCGTCGCTGTCGAAGGTCATCACGGAAAGACCGCGGCCGACGGCGTCGTTGATCGCGCCCGTGACCTTGCCCGCGTCCGAGCAGGAGATGACGATCGCGTCCGCGCCCTCGTTCACGGCCTGCGCGATGCGCTGGGCCTGGACCTGGCCGTCCTCCTGGGGCGGCGTGAGCCATGCGACCTCGATCTCCACGCCATTCTTGGGCCCGAGCTCCTTGGCCGCCGCCTCCGCGCCCGATCGCGCGGCCAGGAACACGGGATTGGTCGAGCTCTTGGCGATGAGCGCGATCTTGATCTTCCTCTTCCCACCGGCGGCGCTGGCCGCGGCCGGGCTCGCTTCACCCGAAGAGGGCGCGGGCGACGGCGGCGCGCCGGAACAGGCGGCGAGGATGGCGGCCAGGGCGGCCAGGGCCCAGGGCGCGGCACGGCGAGGCTCGGTCATCGGGTTCCTCCGGTTGGTGCGGCCACCAGGCGCCGCGCGGCCACGCGGGCGCTTCCCTGATCCAGGACGACGGCGATGATGATCGCGCAGCCGATCACGATCCATTCGTAATTCTGATCGAGGTGCAGCGTGCGGATGGACTGCCGGATCAGGACGATGAGCAGGGCGCCCAGCATGGCGCTGATCGCGCTTCCCTTCCCGCCGGTCAGGCTGGCCCCTCCCACCACCGCGGAGGCGATGACGTACAGCTCGTACCCCGCCGCGTCCCCGCAGGAGGCCGACCCGTAGAAGCTCGCGCCCAGGAAGGCGGCCAGGCTCGCCGTCAGCCCGGACACGATGAAGACTCCCATCTGGATGCGGCCCAGGCGCAGACCCGCGAAACGGCTCGCCTCCGGGTTGCCGCCCAGCGCGAAGATGTGGCGGCCCATCACCGTCCGCTCCAGGTACAGCATGCCGAGGATCGCGGCCGCGATCATCATCAGCATCGGTACGGGATAGAGGGACGCGGTGAGCCCCAGGGACGCCTTGGCCATCGCGGTCAGGGACGCCGGCACCAGGATGCTCTCCGCACGGCTGATCACGAAGGCGAGGCCGCGCAGGATCCACATCGTGCCCAGAGTGATCACGAAGGGGTGGACGGGCAGGCCCACCACCATCAGGCCGTTCAGGATCCCGCAGACGAGGCCCACGGATATGCTGATGGCCAGCCCGATGAGGACGGTGGCCAGGCCCGAGGAGGGAGCGAGCGCGCGCAGGGCCAGGGCCATGGTCACGCCCGTCAGCGCGTAGACGGACCCGACGGAGAGGTCGATGCCGCCGGAGATGATCACGAAGGTCGCGCCCACGGCCATGATCGCGAAGAAGCTCGCGTCCGTGGCCGTCTGCACGAGCGTGTTCGAGTTGAGGAAGTTGTTCACCTCCTGGCCCGTCCGCCGGTCGACGTGCGCCCCCGCGAACAGGGTGAGGATCGTGCCCAGCAGCAGGATCACCATGAGAAGGCCGGCCGCCGGCGACGTGAGAACGCGCTGGACGAGGGACCTCATCGCGGGGATCGTCCCTCGGCGGCCCGGGCGGCGATTCGCCCCGGTACGGGCACGTCCGGAACGGAACGGAGGCGGGCCGCGGCGTCCTCCGGCGTGAAGTCTCTCTGCGCTTCCGCCGCCAGCTCGTACCCGACCACGAACTTCCGGACCGTGGCCGACCGCAGCAGCGGAGGGAAGTAGGAGGCGTGCAGCCGCCAGTACGGATGGCTCGCGCCGTCGGTGGGCTGGCCGTGCCACGACATGGAGTACGGGAAGGACACGCCGAACAGGTTGTCGTAGCGGCGATTGAGCCGCCCGAGGATGTCGGCCAGGGCGTCGCGCTCGTCCGGGAAGAGGCCCGAGAGATGCCCTACCGTGCGCGCGGGAATCACCAGCGTCTCGAAGGGCCAGGCCGCCCAGAAGGGCACCAGCACCGCCCAATGGTCGTTGGCGCAGACGATGCGCGCGCCCTCCGCGCGCTCGCGCGAGAGGTAGTCGCCGAGCAGGTCGCGCCCGTTCTCCTGGAGGTACCGCCGCTGGGCGCCCAGTCGCCGCTGCGCGCCCGTGGGGAGGTGGGCGGTCGCCCAGATCTGGCAGTGCGGATGGGGGTTGCTGCATCCCATCATCGCCCCCTTGTTCTCGAAGACCTGCACGTGCCCGATCCCCGCCTGCCCGCCCAGACGCGCCACTTCCTCGGCCCAGGCGTCGACCACGCCGCGGATCTCCGCCTGGCCCATCCCGGCCAGCGTGAGATCGTGGCGCGGGGAGAAGCAGAGGACGCGACAGAGGCCCGATTCCGGCTGACTGCGCAGGAAGGGCTCGCGCGACGCTGGCGCTTCCTCGACCGTGGCCGACAAGGCCGGGAAGTCGTTGGGGAACGCGAACGTGCCCGTGTAGTCGGGATTGCGCTCGCCTCCGGCCCGGCGGTTGCCCGGGCAGAGCGCGCAGTCGGGATCGTAGGAAGGCAGCTCCTCCGCGCCCGTGGCTTCCGTCTGTCCCTGCCACGGCCGATCCAGCCGGCCGGGAGAGCAGAGCACCCATTCGTCGAGAAGCGGGTTGTAGCGTCGGTGGGAATGGCGCCCTGTCGACAACGATGGCCCCCGCGCACCATGGGGGGGCGATCCGGCGTAAACGCTGTAAACGCTTACACCTCCGCCCCCGTGGCCCGAAACGCTAGCCCGACCCGGCGCCGTTGTCAAAGACATCCAGCGGCCACCATCGCGAGTGGGTGGCTGCCGCGTTGACACCGCTCGCCGGCGAACCTAACCTCTCCTCTTCACATGTCCACCATCCGCGCGAGGACGAGAGTCGCACGCGCGCGGCCGCGGACGGCCAAGTCTCCCACGCGCCTGGGCGATGTGGCCCGGCTGGCGCGCGTTTCCACCGCCACCGTTTCCCGGACCATCAACGAGACGGGCGCGGTGTCCGAAGCCACGCGGCGGAAGGTCCTGCGCGCGGTCCAGAAGCTGCACTACTATCCGAACGCCCACGCACGCTCCCTCGCGCTCGGCCGCAGCAACCAGATCGGGCTTCTCGTCTCGGACATCCCGAACCCCTTCTTCCCCGAGCTGGTGAAGGCCATCGAGCGCGACGCCTACCAACGCGGCTTCGAGGTCATACTCGCGGAGACGGATTACGATCACGAGCGCCTGCGCCCGCCGGCGCGTGCCCCTCGTCTTCCTCGATCTCGAGGTGACGGGCCAGGGCACGAGCACGGTGTCCGTGGACTACGGCCGCGGGATCGACGAGGCCGTGCACCACCTCGCGGAGCTGGGTCACCGCGAGCTCGCGTATGTGAGCGGTCCCTCGAACCTCAGCTCAGCGGCCCAGCGCCTCCAGGCCTTCCGCGCGGCCGTCGCGCGCTACATCGGCTCCCGCGCCCACCCCCGCGTGTACGACGGAGACTTCCGCCTGGAGAGCGGGCTGCGCGCCGGACGCGAGATCCTGGCCGCGCGCCCGCGGCCCACCGCGATCCTGGCCGCCAACGACCTCATGGCGCTGGGCGTCATGAAGGCCTCCCGGGCCGAAGGCCTCTCCATCCCGCGCGACCTCTCCGTCGTGGGGTTCGACGACATCGCGTTCGCGAGCCTGGCCGATCCCCCGCTCTCCACGGTCTGCTTGCCGCGCGATGCGCTGGCCCGCGGCGCGACCGCCGCCTTGCTCAACAGCCTCGACGACGGCTCCCCTGTCGTGACGCCGGGGATGGTCCCCACGTATTTCGTGGCGCGCGGCTCCACCGGGCCCGCGCCAAAGTGAGCGTGCTGCCATGAAGACGACCCCCCTGCGCCCCGAGGAGCTGCGCGGCGTGTTCGCGGTGCCCCCGCTGGCGCGACGCGCGGACAGAGGCCGCGCGATCGACCTCGAGCAGAACGGCAAGGTCCTGCGTCACATGGCCGCGGGCGGGCTGCGCCGCCCCCTTTACGGGGGGAACGCGTTCCTGTATCACCTGACCCTCGCCGAATACGAGGAGATGCTCGGCTGGATGGCCGGCTTTCCGGACGACCACTGGGCCATCCCGAGCGTGGGTCCCTCCTTCGGCCGCGCGCTCGACCAGGCGCCTCTGCTGCGACGGCATCGCTTCCCTTGCGCGATGGCGCTGCCCTGCAGCGATCCGCGCGATGCCGCGGGCCTCGAAGCCGGGCTGCGCGAGGTCGCGGACGCGGCCGGGCTCGGGCTCATCCTCTATCTCAAGGAGGAAGGCTCGTTCGGCAACGACAAGACCGCGGGCCTCGACGCGGTCGCCCGCCTCGTCGCCTCGGGCGTGTGCGTGGGGATCAAGTACGCCGTGGTGCGCCCCGATCCCCTGGAGGATCCGTACCTGAAGGCCCTGCTCGAACGCGTCGATCGCCGCTTCGTGATCAGCGGCATGGGTGAGCGGCCGGCGGTCGCGCACCTCAAGGCCTTCGACCTCCCCGGATTCACCACCGGCTCCGGGTGCCTGGCCCCCGCGCTGAGCCAGGCCCTCTTCGAGGCCTGCGTGGCGAAGGACTGGACGGCGGCCGAGGAGCTGCGCCGCCCGTTCCTTCCTCTCGAGGACCAACGCGATGCGTGGGGGCCCGCGCGCGTGCTGCACGCGGCCCTGGAGCTCGCCGGCGTGGCCACCACCGGCGGCATCCCTCCCTTCGTGACGGCGATCTCGGACAGGCAGCGCGCGGAATTGGAGCCGACCGCGCGTACGCTGCTCGCGCGCGAGCGCGAGCGGGCGGCGGTGCCGGCTTCGGCTCAGGGCGCCCGGCGTTGACGGCGGCACGCAAGACGCCCGAGGACCTGCGCAGCGCGCGCTGGTTCGCACGACCCGACCTCCGCTCGTTCACGCACCGCTCGCGCACCAAGCAGGCGGGGTTCGCGGAGACGGAATGGGCGGGCCGCCCCGTGATCGGCATCCTCAACACCTGGAGCGACGCGAACTCCTGCCACACCCACTTCCGCCTGCGCGCGGAAGAGGTGAAGCGCGGCGTGTGGCAGGCGGGCGGCTTCCCGCTCGAGATGCCCGTCCTCTCCGTCGGCGAGACCTACATGAAGCCGACGACGATGCTCTACCGCAACATGCTGGCCATGGAGACGGAAGAGATCATCCGCGCCAATCCCGTCGACGGCGTGGTGCTCCTGGGCGGCTGCGACAAGACGGTGCCCGGGCTGATCATGGGCGCGACCAGCGCCAACCTGCCCGCCATCTTCGTGTCCGCCGGTCCCATGCTGCGCGGCAACTGGCGCGGCGAAGTGCTGGGCAGCGGCAGCGACGTCTGGAAGTACTGGGCGGAGAAGCGCGCGGGCAACCTCGACGACTGCGCGTGGAAAGAGATCGAAGACGGCATCGCGCGCTCCTTCGGGACCTGCATGACGATGGGGACCGCGTCCACCATGGCCGCGGCCGCGGAGGCCCTGGGCCTCATGCTGCCCGGGGGCTCGTCGATCCCGGCCGCGGATGCGAACCATCCGCGCCTCGCTTCCGACAGCGGCCGCCGCATCGTGGAGATGGTCTGGGAGGACCTCAAGCCGCGCGACGTGATGACCACGAAGGCTTTCGAGAACGCCGTGACCGTCACCATGTCCCTGGGCGGATCGACCAACGCCATTATCCATCTCATCGCGATGGCGGGCCGCGCGGGCGTGCCCCTCGACCTCGACCGCTTCGACGCCCTGTCCCGCCGGACGCCGGTGGTCGGGAACATCCGGCCGTCGGGCAAGTACCTCATGGAGGACTTCTTCTACGCGGGCGGCCTGCGCGCGGCCATGAGCCGGATCGCCGACCTCCTGAACACGGACGCGATCACGGTCAACGGCAAGACCCTCGGCGAGAACATCGCGGGCGCCCAGGTCTACGAAGAGGACGTGATCCTGCCCCGCGAGCGGCCCATGAGCCCGGAGGGCGGCGTGGCCGTCCTGCGCGGCAACCTGGCTCCTAACGGCGCCGTCATCAAGCACACCGCCTGCGAGCCGCGGCTGCTCCGGCACACGGGGCCGGCGGTCGTGTTCAAGGACTACGACGACCTCGCGGCGCGCATCGACGATCCCGCCCTGCCCGTCACCGCGGACTCCGTCCTCGTGCTGCAGAAGGCGGGACCGCTGGGAGCGCCGGGCATGCCGGAGTGGGGCATGCTCCCCATCCCCAAGAAGCTGCTCGAGCAGGGCGTGCGCGACATGCTCCGCATCTCGGACGCGCGCATGAGCGGCACCAGCTACGGCGCCTGCGTGCTGCACGTGGCGCCGGAATCGTTCGTGGGGGGACCGCTGGCCTTCGTGCGCGACGGCGACCTCATCGAGATCGACGTCTCCGCCCGCAAGCTCAGCCTGCGCGTGTCCGAGGAGGAGATGGGCCGGCGGCGCGCGGGCTGGAAGCGGCCCGACTATCCGTACAAGCGCGGCTGGACGGCTCTCTACGCCCAGCACGTGACGCAGGCGGACAAGGGCTGCGACTTCGATTTCCTGGAGGGCACCGCCCCCACCCCCGAGCCGGAGATCCACTGATGCCCGACGCCCTCCCTCTGCCCGTCAACGCCTTCAAGCGCGCCCTGGCCGAAGGACGCACGCAGATCGGACTCTGGACGAGCCTGGGCACGGGCACCGCGGCCGAGATCCTCAGCGGGGCCGGCTTCGACTGGCTCCTCATCGACACCGAGCACTCCCCCACTGAGCTGCCGATGGTCCTCGACCAGCTCCGGGCCATCGAGGGCAGCGGGACGACGCCCATCGTGCGCCCCGCCTGGAACGACCCCGTGCTCTTCAAGAGGCTCCTCGACCTGGGGGCGCAGTCGCTGCTCGTGCCCTACGTGCAGAGCGCGGAGGAGGCCCGTCGCGCGGTCGCGGCGACACGTTACCCGCCCGCGGGTATTCGCGGCATCGCGGTGGTGCATCGCGCGAACCGCTACGGCCGCGTCAAGGACTACCACGTGCAGGCGAACCGCGAGATGTGCGTGCTGGTCCAGATCGAGACGCGGCGCGCCCTCGCCGAGCTGGAGGCGATTGCCGCCCGCTCGCGCGCGCAAGGCGGGCAAGCCCATCGGCATCCTGGCCCCCGTCGAAGAGGACGCCCGCCGCTACCTGGAGATGGGCTTCACCTACGTGGCCGTGGGCAGCGACATCGGCGTGCTGCGCAACGCGGTCGAGCAGCTCAGGGCGCGGTTTGCTCCGCGCGCGCCCTCGGCCTCGGCTCCGTCTTGAACCGCGCGCAGTCGATCTCGTACTTGCGGACCTTGTAGGCGACGATCCTCTCCGTCGTGCCCAGCAGGCGTGCGGCCTTGGCCCGGTTCCCGCGGCTCGTCTTCAGCGCGTCGAGGATCATGTCCTTCTCGTATCCGTCGACGGCGGTGGTGAGGTCGAGCCGAGGCAACGTGCCCGAGACCTCCGCCGTCTGCAGCGTGGGCGGCAGGTGATGGGCGTGGATGACCCCGCCTTCGCAGACCAGCACCGCGCGCTCGATGCAGTTCTCCAGCTCGCGCACGTTGCCCGGCCAGTGATAGCTCATCATCATGTCGATGGCGGTGGTGGCGATGCGCCGGACGTCCTTGCCGTTCTCCGCGCCGTACTTCTGCACGAAGTGGTCGGCCAGGAGCAGGATGTCCGGCCGCCGCTCGCGCAACGGCGGCATGTAGACGCTGAAGACGTTGAGGCGATAGTAGAGGTCTTCGCGGAAGGTGCCTTCGCGCACCGCGCGCTCCAGGTCCTTGTTGGTGGCGGCGATGAGCCGCACGTTGACCTTGATGGGCTGCACCCCGCCCAGGCGGTCGATCTCCCTCTCCTGCAGCGCGCGCAGCAACTTCACCTGGGTGGGCAGGCTCAGCTCGCCGACCTCGTCCAGGAAGAGCGTCCCCCCGTTGGCCAGCTCGAACCGGCCCTTCTTCATCGCGCGCGCGTCCGTGAACGCCCCCGGCTCGTAGCCGAACAGCTCCGACTCGATGAGGCTCTCCGGGAGCGCGCCGCAGCTCACCTTGATGAAAGGCTTGGCCGCGCGCGCGGAGCCGTAGTGCACGGCGTGCGCGATCATCTCCTTGCCCGTGCCCGACTCGCCGCGGATGAGGACGGTGGTGTTGGTGCGCGCGACCTGCGCGACCTGCTCGTACACCGCCTGCATGGGCCGGCTGTTGCCCACGATGTTGCGGAAGTCGTAGCGTTCCTTCAGCTCCTGGCGGAGCTGGCGGTTCTCCTGGACGAGACCCTTGCGCTCGGCTTCCAGCAGCCGCTGCACACGGATGGCGTGGCCGATCATGGAGGCGGCGATGCCGAAGAACTTCACCTCGCGCTCGAAGCGCCCGTCCTTGTCGTAGGGAAGCGTCACTCCCAACGCGCCCACCGTCGCGTCGTCGACGCTGATGGGCACGCAGATGAAGCTGATCTCCCCCTTGCCCGCACCCTTGAGAACGCCGGTCCGGTCGAGGAACAGCGGCTCGTGGCTGGCCCTCGGCACCACCACGGGCTTGCCCGTCTCGACGACGCGCCCTGTGATGCCTTCACCGACGCGGTAGCGCACGCGGCCCGTGGCCTGCCAGCTCAGCCCCGCCGCCACCTCGATCGCGAGCTGCCCCGTCTCCGCGTCGAGAAGCACGACGCTGGTGCTGAGCAGACCGTGCCGCTCCTTGAGGAGCTCCACGACCCGCGCCAGGGCGGACTTGAGGTTCAACGTCGAGCTCAGCGTCTGGCTCACTTCGAGCAAGTCGCTCAGCTTGCGGATCTCGGCCGTCGTGCTCCCCATCGTTGCCGGCCCGTCTAGGGTGACCCTGGATGCCAATGAATAGACCTCCGCTTTGCCACCTTAGTGGCAAGGGCCGTGCCCGAGCGCGCAGGGAGGCTGATTTCTGGTCATAACTCCAATGTATCGAATGAGTAATGACATAATTCGAAGCGGTAGGCGTAGCCCATCCAAAGCGACGGAATCGCGATGAGCGAGACGCGAACCGACAGTTCCGTCGCTTTTCAGTCTGCGGTCCACGAGTCGCCCATCGACCGACGCTCGAGGAAGGCCGACTCTGGCTCTTTCGATGGTGGGGCGAAGAAGGCAGGCGACATTCCTGTAGGATTGGCCCAGGTCTCCTTCAGCCTCGTAAGATCGCCTAGGGCTTGGAGCCGATTCGTGTCTTCCGCCCGTAGCCCAGCTCCGCCCCGCCCGACTGGATGTGATCGACGCCGGTCGTGAACGTCGCCTCGGCGGCCAGGAACAGGCACAGCCGTCCCGTCTCCTCGCTCGTACCCATCCGGCCGAGGAGCTGGGCGGCCTCGCCGGCGGCGCGGGTCTGCGCGGGGTCGGGAGCGGCGTCGATCGCCTCCTGCCAGAGCGGCGTATAGATGTTCCCCGGCGACACGGAGTTCACGCGGACGCCGTGCGCGGCCTCGTCCACCGCGAGCGCCTTCGTGAAAGCGGTGATCGCTCCCTTGGTGGCCACGTACGTGGTCGCGTGGAGCTGTCCGATCACGGCCACGAGGCTCGAGATGTTGATGATGCTGCCGCGCGTCCGGCGCAGGTGCGGCAGGGCGCGGCGGCAGGCCACGAACACGCTCATCACGTTCAGCTCGAACAGCTCCGCTCGACCTGCTCCGGCCGCGAGACGTCGCATCGGATGAAGACGGCCTGGCCGGGCCCGCCGGCCGTGACCCCGCGCGCGAGCTTCTGGCCCGCGGCCTCGTCCCGCGCGCAGAAGACCACCTTGGCGCCGGCCTCCACGAACACGCGCACGCAGCCTTCGCCGATGCCCTTCGTTCCCCCCGTGACGATGACGACCTTGTCCTGGTAGCGCACGGGGGCGAGACTATTCGTGCCCGCGCGAAGAGGTCAAGGGGCCGGACGGCGCCTCCGCGCCGGCCAGGCGGGCCAGCGCCCCCTCCAGGGTGCGACGGCCCTCCGGCGCGAGCTTCCGCCCCTCCGACGTGAGGTAGAAGGTGTCGCGGACCCGGCCCCCCCGCGTCTCCACGTGCGCGATCTCGATGCTGCAGCCGGCGTCGGAAATGACGCGCGTGATGGCGTGCAGCAGTCCGAAGCCGTCGGGGCCGGAGACGGTCAAGCCCGTGGCCGTGGGATGCGCGTCGTCATCCCATTCCAGCTCGAGGCGGGCGCGCACGGGGCCGCCCTGGCTTTCCAGCTCGCGCTCGAGGTCGACCTCGCCGCCCAGGACCTTCTCCAGGAAGGCCTGGAAGCGCCGGCCCTCTTCCGGCTGCTCGAACCGGCGTCCGGCGTCGGACACGGAGAACGTGTCGAGGACGAGGGCCTCGGAGTTCGAAAAGGCTTCCGCAGCCACGATGTCCGCGCCGAAGAAGCTCAGGCTCCCGGCGATACGGGAGAAGAGCCGGCTGCGGTCGCCCGCCACCACCACCAGCTTCCAGCCTTCGCCGTCGCGGGCGAGGCGCGAAGACACGGCGCGGCCGGCGAGGGTGGAGAAGAGCGCGAAGTGAGCCACCGTCTCGACGGGCGCGGTGAGCTGAAGGTAGCGGTGTGGGAAACCGAGCACGAAGCGCGTGAAGCGCTCGCGGTCCACGCGCAGCGGGATCTGGTCCAGGAAGGAGTGGACCTCGCGCTCGTCGGTGATGGGGAGGAAGTCGTCCATCGCGGCGCCGAGTATGCGCCTTCTGCGCGCCAAGCCGGAAATAAAGCTTTCACCCGGGCGGTTGCGGTCACCCGCCGAGGTTGTTACTGTGGCGCCATCCATTCCTGAGGCAAGCGCTTCGAAAGGAGGCCCTCCGGTGAGCAACGAGCCTGACGACATCACAAGGCGTGACTTCGTGTCCCGCACCGCTACCGCGGTGGCGGGGGTGGCGCTGGGGGGCAGCGCGATCGCCCGCGCGCAGAGCGGCACCGTGGGCAGCCGGGTCCTCGGCGCCAACGATCGTGTGGTGCTGGCCAGCGTGGGCATCCGCGGCCAGGGCAACGCCCTCAAGCGCGGCTTCTCCAAGCTGAAGAACGTCGAGATCAAGACGTTGTGCGACATCGACGCGAACCTGTTCCCCAGCCGTGTCAACGACGAGCGTCTGAAGGACGTCGCCACCTTCAAGCCGGGCACGGTCCAGGACCTGCGGCGCGTCCTCGACGACAAGGACGTGGACGCGATCCTGGTGGCCACGCCGAATCACTGGCACGCCCTGGCCACCATCTGGGGCCTCCAGGCCGGCAAGCACGTGTTCGTGGAGAAGCCGGCCTCGCACACCGTCTGGGAAGGCCGGAAGATGTTCGAGGCGTCCCGCAAGTACAACCGTCTCGTCCAGGTCGGCACCATGAACCGGAGCCGCCCCATCGTCCAGGACGCGATCAAGTTCATGCGCGACGGCGGCGTCGGCGAGATCTACATGGCGCGCGGGCTCTGCTTCAAGGCGCGCCCCAACATCGGCAAGTACCCCGACGGCCCCATGCAGCCGGGCGAGAAGTACAAGCTCAACGTTGAGGCCAAGGAGTACGAGCCCACCTACGACTCGGCCTACCTGTCCAAGGTCGACTACGACATGTGGCTGGGGCCGGCGCCGCTGCGGCCGTTCAACCGCAACCGCTTCCACTACAACTGGCATTGGCACTGGGACTACGGCAACGGCGACACCGGCAACCAAGGGCCGCATCAGTTCGACATCGCGCGCTGGGGCCTGGATGAGCACACCCATCCCGTGAAGATCTCCTCCGGGGGCGGGCTCTTCGACGCGCGGGGCAGTTCGCAGGAGACGCCGGACGTGCACACGACGATCTTCACCTACGCGGACGGCAAGGTACTCGAGTTCGCCACCCGCGGCATCAACACCAACGACGAGGGCACGCAGAAGATCGGGAACCTGTTCTACGGCAGCAAGGGCTGGGTCTGGATCGACGGCGACGGGCGGGGCTGGCAGTCCTACCTCGGCCGCAAGGACGAGAAGGGGCCGGGCGGAACGGCGGCCGCGGGCACGGGCAGCGACCCGAACGTGCCCACGAGCATCGAGTACCCCCACTACCAGAACTTCGTCGACGCGATCCGCGCCGGCGACCGGTCCAAGCTCACGGCCGAGATCGAGGAGGGCCACTTCTCCGCCTCCCTTCCCCATCTCGCCAACATCGCCTACCTGGTCGGACGAACCCTGACCTTCGACGCGACGGCCGAAAAATTCAAGGACGACAAGGAAGCGGATGCGCTCCTCACGCGGACGTATCGCGCTCCGTTCGTGATCCCCGACAAGGTCTAGGAGGGTCCGGTCGCATCAGGAGCGCGTCCCATCGTAGCGGGACGCGCTCCTCGCCATATCGCGTAGACCGGAAACCCCGCGGCCGCGATGAGCAGGCCCCAGAGGGGCGAGTAGTTGGGCACGGGCCGGTCGATCTCCTGCGTGACGATCGCGATCAGCCCGGCCGCGGTCCCGAGGATGAAGACGAGCGGGGTCCACGGATAGCCGGGAGTGCGGAACGGCCGCGGCGCGTCCGGCCACCGCCGCCGCAACACGATGACCGCGCCCACCGCGAAGAGCAGCGCGCCCCACTCCACCACGATGAAGTAAGTGGTCAGACGGTCGAAGTCGCGCAGGAGGCCGACGAGCAGGACCGCCCCCAGGGCGTGGACGATGAGGGCGATGTGCGGCGTCGCCCACCGGGCGTGCACGCGCCCGAGGACGGAGAAGGTGAGGCCGTCGCGGGCCAGGGCATAGGCGACGCGCGGCTTGGCCAGTATGTTGCCGTTGAGGGCGCCGAAGACGCTGCAGAGGATCGCGCCCGCGATCAGGCTGCCGCCCAGGGGGCCGAGGCGGTCGGACATGATCCGCTGCGGCACGCCAACCGTCGCCGCCATCGTCTCCACGGGCAGCGCGTAGAAGTAGCCGACGTTGGCGCCCACGTAGAGGAAGACGATGGCGAGCATGCCCGCGACGATGATGCGGCGCATGAGCTGCTCGGGCGCGCGCACTTCGCCCGCGATCATGCTCACGGCGATCCATCCGTCGTAGGCCCAGATCACGGAGGCGGCGCCCATGCCGAGGTTCCGGGGCCCTCCGGCGGAGGGGCGGAGATGCGCGAAGCTACCCGCGGCGGCCGTGAACGAGACCACCATGAGGACGAGAAGGGCCACGATCTTGACCACGGTGAAGAACGTCTGGACGGCCGATCCCGGGCGTGCGCCGAGCAGGTTGACGCCGGAAAGGAACAGGATGGTGGCGGCGGCGATCGCGGGCACCGCCCAGCCCGGGGCGCCGGCGCCGGCCTTTCCGCCCATGCTCAAGAGCAGCTCCCCGAAGAAGGTGGCCAGCGCACCGATCGCGGCGGGGGTCGTGACCAGGAGGTACAGCCACCCGAAGGTGAAGGCCGCCGGATCTCCATAGGCCGCGCGGAGGAACACGTAGGCGCCTCCCGTCCGCGGCAGCATGCAGCTCAGCTCGGCCAGGGCGAGCGCGCCACAGAGGCTGACCAGCCCGAACCCGACCCAGAGGGCGAGGATGGAGACGGGATCGCCGACGTCGTTGGCGAGGGTGAAGGGCTTCCGAAAGACGCCGCTGCCGATCGTGATGCCCACGATCAGCGCGAAGCCTCCCCAGAAGCCGATGACGCGCTCGAGATCGCTGGCCGGCGGCGTCTGGTTCGTCGAGTCCTCGGATTTCGCGGGCGGGGCCGTTGGCAGCCCGCGCGAAGGCTATAGAATACGCGACCATGGCACTGTTATTTCAGACGAGCTCCCGCGCCGTACATGTCTTGCTGTTCGCCGCGCTCGGCGCGGGCGCCACCGGATCCGTGGTCCAGGGCCAGTCGGCGGCCCCGGCCAAGGCGGCCGCCACCGCGTCCGCGCTCGTTCCCGATCCTGACGACGGCGGCATCACCCTGCCCGAGGGTTTCCGGGCCCTCGTCGTGGCCGATCGCCTGCACACCAAGGACCCGGACACCACGGGCGCGATCCGTTTCCTCGCCGTCGCTCCGAGCGGTGACCTGTACGTCAAGACGTCGAAGGGCGGCATCATCGCCCTGCGCGACACCAACGGCGACGGGCGCGCCGACGTGAAGGAGACCTTCGGCGACGGCGGAGGGACGGGCATCGCGCTGTACGACGGCTGGCTCTACCACTCGAGTACCAGCGCCGTCTACCGCTACAAGGTTGCGCCCGGCGAGCTCGTGCCCAGGTCCGCCCAGGAGACCGTCATCTCCGGCCTTCCCGACGGGAAGCAGCACAACTCGAAGTCTTTCGCCTTCGGCCCCGACGGCCAGCTCTACGTCGAGGTCGGGTCTCCCTCCAACGCCTACGGCGGAGTCCACGATCGCGCGCGCGGGGCCAAGGGCGAGGACCCCACGGAGTTCCTGGCCACGCACGGCGGCTGGTGGCGGTTCGATCCCGACAAGCTCAGCCAGACGCAGGCCGACGGGTATCACTACTCCACCGGCCACCGCCACATGCTCTCCGTGGCCTGGAACCCGATCTCGAAGGTGTTTTTCGTCGTACAGATGGGGCGTGACAACCTGAGCACGGTCGACCCCGAGCACTACAACGACGAGGACAACGCGGAGAAGCCGTCGGAGGACATGTTCGTCCTCCGCGAGGGCGCGAACTACGGTTGGCCGTTCACGTACTACGACCCCGTCCAGAAGGCGCGCATGGTCGGGCCGGAGTACGGCGGCGACAACGCGAAGCGCGCGGAGGCGGGCAAGTATCCGGACCCGCTGGTCGCCTTCCCCGGGCACTGGGCGCCGCTGCAGATGGCGTTCTATTCCGGACAGCAGTTCCCGGAGAAGTACCGCGGTGGCGCGTTCGTCGCTTTCCACGGCTCCTGGAACCGTGCCCCCAAGCCGCAGGGCGGCTACAACGTGACCTTCGTTCCCTTCGACGAGAAGGGCATGCCGCGCGGCACCTACGAGGTCTTTGCCTCGGGCTTCCCCGGCGTCGCCGAGTTCACGCGGCCGCAGGACGCGAAGTACCGCCCGGCCGGTCTCGCCTTCGGCCCCGACGGCTCGATGTACATCACCGATACCGAGAAGGGGCGCGTGTGGCGCATCTTCTATACGGGCGGGAAGCGAGCGGCGTCGGCGCCGGCGGCGACCACCGCGGCCGCCGCGCCGCGGGCGAGCGCTGCTCCCGCCACCGCCCCCAAGACTGCCGCCGCGGCCGCCGAGAGCCCGGGCGGGAAGCTCTACGCGCTCGCCTGCGCGACCTGCCACATGCCCGACGGCAGCGGCGTCCCCGGCCTGCAGCCCGCGCTCGTGGGGAGCAAGGTCGTGGCCGGCCCGCCCGCGACGGTGATCAAGGTCCTGCTGCTCGGCCCCGAGAAGGCGCTGCCCGCGCACAAGGCGACCAGCGGCAACCAGATGCCCCAGTTCGATTCCGTCTCCGACGAGGAGATCGCGTCGATCGTGACGTACGTGCGCAAGACCTTCGGCAAGGGCGCGAGCGCGGTCACGCCCGCGCAGGTCAAGGCCCAGCGCCCGAAGTGAGACGCGCGGGCGCCGCCGCTTTTCTGGCGCTCGGTCTCCTGCCCGTGGCCGGGGTGGCCGCCGTGGCCGCCCCTCCGGCGGGGGGACGCGTCGAGCTCGTCGCGGGTGACGGCCTCGACGAGCCGTTCGGAATCCCGACCTGCGCTCACGGAGTAGCCTCGGTCAAGATTCGGGCCACCCGCGAGGCTACTGGAGAGAAACTGGGCTCGACGGGAAGCCGGCGCAGGGGCGAGACGACGTGCGTGGCGAGCAGAAGGTCATCTCGGCCGCCTCGGCGTCACGGAATCGGGGAGGGACACGGTCGTGGTCCGCACCGGAAGGTCGCGCCGTAGGACAGTCTCGCGAGGTTTTCATTGTACGTGATTTGCGTACGATCGTTCGCCCCGTGAAGAGGCGCGGGGCCAGCGAGACCGTCCGGACCATCAAAAGCGCCTTGTGAGGCCGCGGGCGGGCGATTTCGGCGGCGGTTCGGGCATCCTGGAGCGATGTCGTGATGAGGTCGACGATTGTCCTCGATCTGAGTACAATCATTGCCTTGAGAGGCACCCGCCACGCAAGACCACCACCGAGCCACGCGCGAGAGAGGGTTCTTGGAGCTTCTCTCGGGAAGAGTCGCTGACGTCGTAACCCAGTTGGCGGAGGCGGGCGACGAGGCGACGCGCGACCGGTGTCCGGTCGCGACTCGCGAGAAGGCGGTGGGTTACTCGTTCCGGAACGAGTAGCCTCAACCATTACTTGATGCCCTCGGCCCACGCCGCTGTCGATCGTGTGCCCAGTCGCGGACCGAACGACCTCGACCCGCGGTTCTTCCGGCCTGCTAATCTGAGAGGGCCTTGTCGATCGGGAAGGGCTGGCCGGACCAGGCACGCTGCGAGGTCCAGGGCTGCACCGGATCCGCCCAGAAGGCGTCGGTCGCGGGTAGGCCGAGGGGCAGCAGGCCCGTCGCGCAGAGATAGAGGCTGCCCGTCGAGATGTAGCGCTCGCCGATCCCGGGCTGATGGCCCGCGAACCCAATGCGCAGCCAGCCCGCCTCGTCGAACGTGCCCGGAGCCTCGATCGACCGTCGGATGACGGCGGTGAGCGCGCCGCGCACCTGGGCCGGCGTGACCTCCGGCGAGAGCGCGCGCCGCAGCGCGGCCTGGGCCAGCAGGTGGAAGGCACCGAACCGGTACGCGATCGATCGCCCGATCGCGGGGAACGTCCCTTCCGGCGAGATCAGCCGCTCCTGGACGGCCGCGTAGCGCTGGGCGCGCTGCATCTCCGGTTCGCGCATGGCCTTCCAGGCCTCGGACTGCTCTCCCAGCGTCGCGAGGACGTCGACGAGCATGGGATGGATGACGAAGCTGTTGTAGTAGTCCCAGTGGAAGACGGGCCCGTCTCCGTAGGCCCCGTCGCCCTTGTACCACTGCGCGTGCTGGCGCAGCGCGTAGTCCACGCGCAGGCGATCCCAGGACGCGCCCAGCGCGAAGAGGCCCGCCTCCACGGTGGCGCTGAAGAGGAGCCAGTTGTTGAACCCGGGAACGATCGCGCGCGTCGATTCCAGCGCGCGCACCAGGTTCGCCCGCGTCGCGGCGTCCAACTCCTCGCGCAGGGCGCGCGGCGCGCGCAGGAGGCCCTGGGCCAGGAAGGCGGCGTCGACGAGCGGCTGGCGATCGTCGGTGAAGTTCATCGCGTCCGGGGAGGCGGGATCGACGGCCACGGCCAGCGCGCGCCGCGCGAGGTCGGCGTAGCGCGCACGCAGGCGGCCCTCCGACGTCGCCTCCGCGGGGAGATCCAGCCAAGGTGCGATCCCGGCGAGGAGCCGCCCGAAGGCCTCGAGATGGCTGACCGGGCGGCGCCCCGCGCCCTCGACCTCCTCGACGGGCATGCGCGCGCGCAGCGTGCCCGCGGCGAGGTTCGTGAGGACGGGCTCGGAAAGCCGCCGCGCGACCGTGACCCAGTACGCGCGCTCGTTGCGGGCGCCCGTCTCCGTGCCCGTGCCCGTGCCCGTGCCCGTGCCCGTGCCCGTGCCCGTTCCCGTCTCCGTGCGTTTTGCGATCAGGCCCGCGGCGGTGGCGCCCACGCTCTCGAGGAACTTGCGTCGGTTCACACGCTCGTCCGCGCTCACTTCGTGACGGCGTCGCCTTCGATCTCGACCACGACCACGGTCGCCATCGGATCCAGGATGGGCCGCGCGATCCGGAGCGTGGTCTGCCCACCATCCACGCTTGTCTCCACGGGCGCACCGTCGGCCAGCCGGTACACGCGCTTGACCGCGTTCTTCAGGGGCGGCAGCGCGAAGGGCACGCGCGGCTCCTGGAAGAAGGTCAAGTAGATCCGGCCCGGCTTCGTGGTCGCCCGCCATTCGTTGCGAGGCAGGAACAGCGGCTGGCCGCGCAGGTCCTTCGTGCCCCTCGCGCTGGGCTCACCTGCCTCGTCTCCCCAGGGCGACGGCCCGGCGCCGTAGACCGCTTCCCCGTTCACCTTCAGCCAACGCCCCACGTCGCGCAATGAGGCCTGGCTGGCCGGAGGAATGATGCCATCGGACATCGGACCGACGTTCAGCAGGTAATTGCCGCCCTTGCTCACGATGTCGATCGCCAGCCACTCCCAGCCGCCCGTCGATGAGCGTCTTTGGCTGCAACGTGCGCACGATGTCGACGAACCGTTGCCCGCGCTCCTTGCTCATCATGCGCGGCGTGTCGAACCAGATGAGGGCCACCGGTCCGTAGCTCGTCAGCAGCTCGCGCACCTGCGGCTCCGCCTTCCCGCGCAGGTAGCCGTCGTAGTCCTTCAGCTCCTTGCCGTCCGGTCCCTGGTCGGGCCCGAAGTCCCAGTCGTTCCCGGCCCCGCCCTTCTCGTGCCAGTCCTGGGCCTGCGAGTAGTAGAAGCCGAGGGGCATGCCCTTGCGCTGGCAGGCCGCGGCCAGCTCCTTGAGCAGGTCGCGCTTGAAGGGTGTCGCGTCCACGATGTCCCAGGTGCTCACCTTGGAATCGAACAGCGCGAAGCCGTCGTGGTGCTTCGACGTGATGACCATGTACTTCATGCCGGCGTCCTGCGCGAGCTGGACCCACTCGTCGGCGTTGAACTTCACCGGATTGAACTGCTTCGCCAGCAGCTCGTACTCGGCCACCGGGATCTTGGCGCGGTTCATGATCCACTCGCCGATGCCGGGGATCGTCTTGCCCTTCCATTCGCCGGCCGGTATCGCGTAAAGGCCGAAGTGGATGAACATGCCGTACTTGGCCTGCTTGAACCAGGCCAGGCGCTGCGTACGTGCGGGATCGTCGGTCGGCGCCAGCGTCGGCGTCGGCGTGGGAGCGGGCGCCTGAGCGAGCAGACGCGGGGGCGCGCCGGCCACGCTCGCGACGAGCGCGCCCACGATCACGCCACGGCGGAGGGATCGCACGGTCGAGTTCATCGGACCTCCTGTAACACTCTGGATCACTTGCGCGGCAGGGCCCGGACGGCTCCCACGGAGATGCCCCCGTCCACGAGCAGCGTCTGCCCGGTCACGTAGCGGCTCTCCTCCGACGCCAGGAATACCACGGCGCCGTCGAGGTCGCCGGCCTGGCCGGGGCGGCGCATGGGGATGCGCTCCTTGAGCATCGCCACCCACTCCTCGTCTTCGTACATGCGCGCGTTCTGCGCGGTCTTGAACCAGCCGGGGGCCAGGCAATTCACGGTCACCCCGTGGGGCCCCCAGTCGTCGGCCAGGCTCATGGTGAGCTGCTTGATCCCGCCGCGGCTGGCTCCGTAGGGCCCGAGCCCCGCATACCCGGCCACGGAGGTGACGGATCCGATGTTGATGATCCGTCCGTAGCCGCGCTCCACCATGTGGCGGCCGATGGCCTGAGCGACGAAGAACGAGCCGCGCAGGTTGGTATCGAGGATGGTGTTCCAGTCCTCCCACGTCACCTCGAGCGCGGGCTTGCGGATGTTGCAGCCGGCGTTGTTGACGAGGACGTCGATCTTCCCGTAGCCGGCCACGGCCGCCTGGGCCATGCGCGTGATCGACCCTTGATCGCGCACATCCAGGTCGAGGGGCAGGGCGCGACGACCCAGGCCCTCGATCTCGCGCTGGAACTCGCGCAGGTCGTCCTTGCGCCGCGCCGTGATCACGAGGTCGGCCCCTGCGCGCGCGAGGGCGCGGGCGAAGGACTGTCCCAGCCCGCGGCTGGTCCCGGTGACGAGGGCGACACGCCCGCTGAGATCGAAGAAGGGCGGGCTCACGGTTGGAGGATCACCTTCATGAGGCCGGGCTCACGGGCGTAGAGGCGTTCGAACATGGCCGCCCCCTCCGCGAGGGGCGCCACGAGCGTGATCAGCGGGCGGACGTCGATGGCGCCCGTGCGGAGCAGCTCGATGGCCCGGGGGTACTCGCCGTTGGACGCGCAGGTGCCGAGCAGCGTCAGCTCGCCCGTCACCACCGCCTGCAGGGGAAGCTGGAGGCCACTTCCGCGCCCAGCCTCCGTGCCAACGCGAGCTTGCTCTCGTCCACGTCCACGGCGATGACGCGCCGGGCGCCCGCCGCGCGCAGGGCCTGGATGACGAGAAGGCCGATGGTGCCCGCCCCCACCACCACCGCGTGGCGCGCGGGCATGGGCGCGCGCGCGACCGCGTGCACGGCCACGGACACGGGCTCCACCATGGCCGCGTGCTCGAACGGCACCTCGTCGGGCAGGCGGTAGGCGATGCGCTCGGGTACCGCCACGAACTCGGCGAAGGCGCCGGCCTGCCGGTAGTCCCCGCAGGAGACGCCGAGCACCTTGCGCTGGTCGCACAGGTTGGATCGTCCCCCCCGGCAGTAGTCGCAGCGCCCGCACGACACGGTGGAGTCGAACGTCACCCGGTCGCCGGGGCTCACGCGCTGGACGGCCGCCCCGATGCGTTCCACCACACCCGCCGCCTCGTGCCCCATGACCGCGGGAGGGATGCGCCTCCCGGACGAACCGTCGTACCCGTGAACGTCGCTGCCGCAGATGCCGCAGGCGCGCACGCGCACGAGCACGTCGGCGTCGCCGACGGCCGGCTCCGGCACGTCACGCACCTCGAGATGCTTGTATTCGCTCAGGACGAGGGCGCGCATGGGGGATCTCCGTGGATCTCCGGCGGGTCTGCGGTCAGAAGCCGGTGCCCTTGACCTTGAGGCGGAGGCGAAGGACGTACATGTCGGCGGTGATGAACAGCGTCGAGCCGTCCTCGCCGAACGCGCAGTTGCTGGTGGCCTCGCCCGTCGCAAGCGTGCCCAGGTGCTTGCCCTCCTTGTCGAAGATGTGGACGCCGCCGGGTCCGGTGGCGAAGAGGTGGCCCTGGGTGTCGACCTTCATACCGTCGGGCAGCCCCTTGCGCTGGGGGCTCACCCAGCTCGTGGCGTCGAAGAAGACGCGCCCGTTCGCGATCGAGCCGTCCGGCTTGACGTCGTAGGCCATCCAGATCGCGCGCTGCGGGTCCGAGTTGGCGACGTACAGCGTCTTGTGATCTGGCGAGAAGGCGATGCCGTTGGGTCTTGAGAGTTCCTTTGTCAGCAGGGCCAACTTGCCGTCCCTGCTGACACGGTAGACGCCCTGGAAGTCGAGCTGCTTTTCCGGGTCCTCCATCTTGCGCGTGAGGCCGTAGGGCGGATCGGTGAAGTAGAGCGAGCCGTCCGTGTGGTAGACGAGGTCGTTCGGGCTGTTGAGGCGCTTGCCCTCGTAGCGGTCGGCGATGGGCACGTACTTCGCCTTGGGCTTGGAGAGGGGCGCGTCCATGCGCGCGACCTGCCGGTTGCCGTGCTGGCAGAGCACCAGACGTCCCTGCGGATCGAGGGTGAGGCCATTGGACCCGGGCTCGTCCGGGGAGACGTTGTTGGGCCGGGGGATCGGGCCCAGGTACCCGCTCTGCTCGAGGTAGATCTGCGTGCCCCGTCCCTCCTGCCATTTCAGGATGCGGTTGGGCGGGATGTCGGAGAAAAGCAGGTACCCGCCGTCGGCGTGCACCCACAACGGGCCCTCGGTCCAATCGAACCCGTTGGCGATTACCTCCATCGCCGCCCCCGGGGCGATGACGGCGTCGAGGCGGGGATCGAGACGCTCGATGCGTCCGAGCGTCGGGCGCGCGGGGCCGCGGCGGATCGACCCCTGCATGATGCGCGGCTTGCGCGCGGTGTTGGCCTCGCCGAAGCTCGCGTTCACCTGATTGCCGGCGGCGTCGAAGCGCGCCGTGTTGTCGATGGTCGCGAACTGGGTGTGGTTGAGGACGTTGAACATCTCCCAGCGGAGCTGCAGGCGCCGCTTGCCCTCACCTCCCAGACCGAAGTTCTTGAAGAAGGCGAGGTTCCAGTTGTCGATGGGCGGGTTCTGGTAGGAGTAACGCGACGCGTTGCCCGGATCCCCCTTCGCGGGGCGCGCCACCGCCGCCGGGTCCAGCCAGTTTCCGGAAGCGCCGGGAGTGGCGTCCCGCTTGCCTCCGATGAGGTTGCCGACGATGTTCGGCCGGACCACGCGCAGGTTGTTGTTGCCCTCGCCGGGGAGGGCCGCGCCGTTGCCGCCGGTCCCGCCCGTGAAGTCGAAGTTGTCGGTGGTGGCGATGACGAGCCGGTCCCATTCGCCGCTCACGAGCGCGTTCTCGCCCGAGATCTGCCAGCCGTCGAAGAGCGTGCGGATCACCGCGTTGTTCCAGAGCTTGCTCGCCTTGGGCACGTCCCACGTGTAGTTGATCACGAGGTCGTGGGTCTGGCTCTGGCTCAGGGGGGCGTAGTGCCAGGCCTTCAGCGGACGCGCGATGCTGACCTGCGACTCGTCCTCGTCCGCGATTCCCAGCGAGCGCGAATAGGTGTACGCCACCGCGAACTGGAGCCCGTGGCTGTAGCGGCGGTTGAGCTGGACCTGGACGCCGTTGTAGTTCGCGGTGCCGAAGTTCGAGCGCACGAGGATGTCGCCGTAGCCCACGAAGGGGCGCAGGAAGTCGTCGGGCTTGGCCGTGGTGGGATTCTGCGCGTTCGCGTTCTCGGGGTGGAGGTTCACGAACTTCGCCCCGTCCGGGACGACGTTGATGTTCGTGTACTGCTCCATGTGACGCCCGACCCATCCCACGTAGGTCACGTCCGCGACCAGGCCCCAGCCGAGGTCTTGCTGCACGCCCAGCGACCACTGGTAGGTGCTCGGCGTCTTGGCGTCCCGCTCGAGGGCCACGATCGTGCTCGGGCGGAGGGAGAAGCCGCCCGTGGCCAGCAGCGTCTCCATCTGTCCGTAGGCGATCTGCGGCGTGTTCACCGCCGGAGGATTGGCCGCGCTGAGATCCATGCTGCGCGCGGTCACCTGCGAGTTGTGGAAAAGGCCGACCCCGGCGTGCACGGCCGTCTTGCCCTGCCCGGTGACGTCCCAGGCCACGCCCACCCGCGGCTCCGGCATGATGCCCTGATTGGTCCGGAATCCCTTGGGGTAGTTGGGGTCCGTGTTCTGCACCATGCCGTTGTACGGGTCGCCCGTGCCGGGCACGAAGCTTCCGACGAAGACGTTCGGCTTCGTCTGCCCCGTCACCGGATCGAGGGCCACGTTCACGCCGTTGACCTTGGCCGGCTGATACAGCCGCGGCGCCTTGGCCGCGTCGTAGCGCTCGGGCACGAAGGTCGCCGCGGGCAGCTTCGTGTACCAGGGCTTGAACCAGAGCAGCCGCACGCCGTAATCGACGGTCACACGCCGCGTCGCCTTCCACGTGTCCTGCAGGTAGGACTCGACGAGGAAACGGTGCGAGTTCACCTCGGGCAGGGCGTCGATCTCGGAATAGCTCTTGAAGTTGCCCAGCAGCGCGTTGGCGAACGAATAGCCGGTGTCGAGGGGGTTGTTGGTGTCGACGGTGAAATCGTACTGCCCGGCGAAGGAGGCCTGGGCGGAGAAGCCCTTGCCTTCGGTGTTGTAGAGGGGCTCGAAGTAGAGACCGGTCTTGAAGGCGTGGCTGCCCTTGATCCAGGTGAGGCTGTCGTTGAACGAGTGCACCCAGGCCACGCCCCCATCGCCGACGATGCGGTTGTCGTAGGTGAAGTTCGGTGGGTTGGGTGTGGCGCTGCCTCCGAACGTCACCTTGGGCAGGGCGCCGATCGCGTTCAGCTCGGGGTGGAACTGGCCCAACGTATAGCCGTTGCCCGCGCGAGAGAGCCGCCCCAGGTCATCATCGCCGACGGGCCGGAAGTTCTCGCTCTGCCGGCGCGCTCCCGCCTGGGCCTCGTTGACCAGGCTCGAGCTGAAGATGTGGGTGTGGCTCAGGCTGTAGGTGCGGTCGGTGTTGTCGTAGTGGGCGTTGAACCAGCCCCATCCCGCCGGCCCCGCGGTGACGCCTCCCGCTCCGCCCACGCCGCGCTGATCGGACTTCCAGTCCTTGATCGTCACGTAGAGGCTGTCGCTGGGGGAAGGTTTCCAGTCCAGGCGCAGGATGTTGTTGAGCTTGGGGTTGTCATTGATGAACTGGGTCTGATCGTTGAATTGCCCTTTCGTGAAGTTGCGGTCGAGGGTATTGGGCAGGGGCAGCACGTTCAGCAGCGCGCGCCCGTTGGGACTGATCCGGTTCGCAGGAATGATGTTGCCGGGGAAGGGCTGCCCGGTGAGGGGGTCCTTGATCACGACGAGCCGGCCCGCGCTGTCGAGGGTCTGCGAGAAGTCGCCGCTCCTCTCGCGCTCGGTCGGCATCGTCCACTGGAGCAGGTTGCCCGGTTTCTCCGTGATCGGCGCCTCGAGAGAATAGAAGAAGAAGAGCTTCTTCTCCCCGTCCTTGTTCAGGCCCGGGATGGGGCCGCCCAGGTTGAAGCCGTAGGTGTTGAACCGGTAGCGCGGGCGCGCGCGGCCGGCGCGATTGTTGAAGAAGTCGTTCGCGTTGAGGTGATCGTTGCGTCCGTAGTAGTACGCGTTGCCGCGGTACTCCTGATCGCCGCTCTTGCTCACGATCTCGATGTGGGCGCCGCCCGTGCGCCCGTACTCGGCGCGGAACGTGTTGAGGAGGACGCGGATCTCCGAAACCGCGTCCAGGTTGATGTTCTGGGCCATCCGGTTGGCCTGGCCCACTTCGTTGCCCAGCACGCCGTCCACCGTGATGTGGTTCCAGTCGCGCCGCATCCCGCTGACCTGGGGGACGAGGGTGCCGAAGCTCTCGCCGAGCGATTCCACCGTGTCCTCATAGCGCACGCCGGGCACGAGCCGCATCAAGGAGGTGACGTCGCGCCCCTTGGTCTGGATCTGTGCGATCTGGCTCGCGGTGATGAGGCCGGCGTGTTGCGTCTCCTCGGTATTGACGCGGTTCGCGGCCGCCTCCACCACGACGCTTTCGCCCAGCCCGACGGTCAGCTTGATCGTCCCCACGGATATCCGCGTGGAGGGAGAGAGGACGTTCCCCTTCTGCTCCACGGTGCGGAAGTTCGACATCTCGACCTTGATCGCATAGGTGCCGGGCGGCATGGCCGTGAACAGGAAGTTGCCCTTGCCGTCGCTGTGGTCGACGCGAGCGGAGGACGTGCGCTCGTTGATGGCGGTGACGGTCGCCCCCGGGATCACCTGTCCCTGCTGGTCCTCCACGGACCCCGAGATCGAGCCGGTGACCTCCTGAGCCGTGGCCGCGCCGGCGAGCAACGCCGCGAGCACGACCGCTCCGGCAACGCGAAAGAACCTTGGCATCGACATCGGGCCCTCCTCTCGTTCATCGGGCCGCTCCCAGGCGGCGCGAACTTACTGAAATCTCAGTTGTTGCGGCGCGGCGACGATCGTCTCGTTGGCCTCATGCTGGTTTCGTGCGTCCTGATGTTCCGGGTAGGAGAGACGTCACCACCCCCTCCCTCCGGAAAAGGAGGGGGCGGTGCTCGAACCCGTCTAGAACTTCAGCTTCATCGACAGCTGGATCTGCCGCTCGGTCGTCCCGCACAGCGCGCAGGCCGGGTTGGCCAGCATGGCGGGGGTGGTGCCGAAGGCCGAGTTACCGAACGTCGTGTTGGGATCGGCGAAGGCCGGGTGGTTGAGGACGTTGAAGACCTCGGCCCGGAGCTCGTGCTCGAAGCGGCCGAACTTGGTGACCTTGATCAGGTTCAGGTCGATGTTGAAGTAGCCGGGCCCACGCGCGATGTTCCGGCCGGCCGTACCGAAGGTCGCCGTCGTCTCCGGCACGATCTGGAAGGCGGCCGGATCGAACCAGTGGTCGATGGTCTGATCGGGGTTCTTGATGTTGTCGGCCAGGCGATTCGGACGCTGGCTCGCCTGCTGGCCGCTGTTCGTGCCTGTCGAGAGCACGGCCTGGGACTGGGTGATGTTCAGCGCTCGACCGGTGCGGGCGTAGAGGATGCCGGCCACCTGCCAGCCGCCGATCTTGCTGGCCTTGCCGAAGGGCAGGGCGTAGACGAAGTTCGACACGAACGTGTGCTTGACGTCGTAGTCCGCGGGCCCACGGTTGTAGCCCGGATCGTAGGTGTTGACGAGGGCCACGCCGCCATCGTTGTCCGAGCTCAGGTCGGTCACGAGGCCGTAGGTGTAGGAATTCATGAACGAGAACCCGTTGGCGAACCGCCGCTGGAACTTCACGAGCAGCCCGTTGTAGTTCAGGAAGCCCGTGCTCGTGACCGTGCCCAGATCACCGAGCGCGGGATCGAGCGCGATGAACGGCCGGTTGACGTTCGCGTTGGTCACGCCAAGGACGGGCGGGGCCTGGTTCTCGTTGGTCTTGAGCAGCATCTGCCGCGCGCGCGAGCCGACATAGCTGACCTCGAGCATGTAGTTGCGGCCGAGCTGCTGCTGGACGTTGACGTTGAAGTTCGTGGAGTAAGCGTCGCGGAAGTCCCGGTCGAAGGTCGAGCGCGTGCTGCCCGCGGGAAGCAGGTTCGGGTTGACGCCGGTCGGAGGCGGCAGGCCGTCCGAGACCTTGAGGTTCGTGCCGAACGCGCTGTTGCGCAGGGCCGTCGACTGCAGGAAGGGCGGGTTCTGCGCCTTGGACGAGGAGGTCCCGCCGGGGGTGAAGTTCCAGAACACGCCCACCCCGCCACGGAGCACGGTCTTGCCGCTGCCGGTGACGTCATAGGCGAAGCCGAAGCGCGGGCCGAAGTCCTTCTTCGCATACGTCTGCAGGTAGCGGCCGACCGTCACTCCGCCCATCACCGCGTCGGGCGCCGCGACCACGAACCGCCCCGTGGTCACGTCGAAGTTCGACTGCCGGTTGTCCACCTCGACCCAGGGCACGAAGAGGTCCCACCGCAAGCCCATGTTGAGGGTCAGCTTGTTCGACGCGCGCACGTCGTCCTGCACGTAGAGCGCGTACTCCGGCCGCTTCTCCGTGTAGGTCTTGGCGTCGAAGAGGTTCCGGTTCTTCTGGCTCGCGTAGCCGAGGAGGAAGCTGGCCACGTCGAAGCCGGTGGTCGAGACGACCGAGCAGCCGGTGAGCTTGCCCCCGCAGTTCGAGGTCGGGTTGTTGTCGAACACGAACTGGCCGACGATCGTGTCCGCGTTGAGGATCTCCCGCGAACGCAGGGTGATGCTTCCCCCCGCCTTCATGGTGTGCTTCCCCGACACCCGGGTCACGCTGTCGAAGAGCTGGAAATCGTTCTGGTTCGTGATCAGGGGCTGGTTGCTGTTCGCACCCAGGTTCCGGATGTTCTGGAAGTTGAGCTGCGTCATCCCCGAGGTCGAATCGTTGAGGTTGATGCCGGTCAGCCCGACCGCTGCCGCAGGGTTCTGCAGGTAGTCGATCGGGGTCATGAAGAATTTGATCGAGTTCCAGCCGAAGCGGAACTCGTTCAGGAAGCTGTTGCTAAAGGAGTGGGTGTCGTTGAAGGTCGCGCTCTGGGCCTTGATGTTGCCATCGCCCGCTCCGAAGGTCGCCCCCGCGTCGCCATGGGGCAGGGTGGCCGGGAGCAGCCGGTGCGTCTTCTGGAAGCTGTAGCGCGCGAAGGCGTGGTTCGTAGCCGACACGTTGTGGTCGAGCTTGACGTCGAATTGGTTGTCCTGGCGCTGCAGGACCGGGTTGATCACGTAATTGCCCAGGGTCTGCCCGTTGGTCGCCTTCGTGCCCGTGGCGTTGGGCTCCGGATAGAGCATGTTGATGATGTTCTTCGACACGGGGTCGAACCGGCCCGTGGGGATGATGTTGCCGGGGAACGGTTGGCCGGTCAGGGGATCGTAGATCACGCGGTTGATCTCCGAGAAGTTCCCCGCCCGCATCGCCGCCGACGGCACCGTCGAGACGTAGGTCTGCCCCTGGTTGATCCGAAGCCCCTGATAGTCCGCGAAGAAGAACGTCCGGTCCTTGACGATCGGACCTCCCAGGGTGGCCCCGAACTGGTGCTGCTTGAAGTCCGGCTTGGCCCGGCCCGCGCGGTTGTTGAAGAAGTTGTTGGCATCGAGCGCGTCGTTGCGCTCGAAGTCGAACACGTTCCCGCGGAACTGGTTGCCGCCGGACTTGATCTGGATGTTCACGACGCCGCCGAGCGACTTGCCGAACTCCGCGGAGTAGGTGCTCGTCTGGATCTTGAACTCGTCCAGGGCATCCACGCTCGGGAAGATCACGACCGTCTGCAGCCAGGTCTCGTTGTTGTCCACGCCGTCGAGGAGGTAGTTGTTGTCCCGCGCCCGCTGCCCGTTGGCGGAGAAGCCCGACCCCGCCCGCCAGGCCAGGGAGCCGGCGCCGTCGATGTTCGCTCCCGGAGGCGGACGCAGCACGCCCGGGATCGTCCTCGTCAAGCTGACGAAGTTGCGCCCGTTCAGGGGCAGGGCCTCGATCTGCGTGTCCGTGATCGTGGTGCCCAGCTCCGAGCTGTTGGTCCTGATCTCGCCCGTCACGGTGTAGGTCCCCGTCGGCATCAAGGGCGCCGTGTACTCGCCGCTCGAATCCGCGGTGAACGTCCGGGTGTAGCCCGTGTCCTGGTTCAAAAGGGTCACGTTCGCGCCGGGAAGGGCGCCACCACTCGAGTCACGTACCGTCCCCAGAATCGTTCCGGTCACGGCCTGGGCGGCGACCGGCAAGGGCATCAGAGCGAAGCCCAGCACCAGACCGACCGACAGGACCCGGAACAGACCAGACATTTCACTTCGAGTCTTCATCTGTCCTCCGAGCAGCTAACACGCGATCGCGGGAGCTCCCGCGCCTGGGGTTCGTCGCCGAGGGGTGCGACGCTCTTGTCAGACCTATGCACCGGTGGGCCGAAAAAGTTGTGAAACATTACTCAGGGGCCACACGGCTGTCAAGCCCCTTCTTCTGGCGGAGGCCAAAGGGCCGGGACACCCTATGGGACCGACCCTTACGGACCACGCCATCACCCTCCATCCTGGCGAGGCGACAACGTTGGCGGTTTGCCGCACGGGGCATCGCGTAAGGATCCGGAGGCCCGTGGTCATACCACTGGCTCCGCTCCTCGCTTACAGATAGGTCCGGCGTCTCCTCGTTCCCCGGCTTTGGGCGGGCGAATTCACGCGGTGGGCGCGTCGGCCGTCTCGCGGAACGGGCAGCCCTCGGACGCTTCGCAGTGGAATAGCCAGTCGGACGGTCGCGTACCGGGTTGTCGCAACAGTGACGCCGCGTCGGTCACGGCGCCGCCGCGGGCGTCCAGACATCCATAATCCCGGGCCGCGCAGAATCCGCGAGAACGGAGTTACTTACCTGGCCCTGGCACCATCTTTTGGGTTGACACTCCCGAATCTTGGACCGATCATACGAAACCGTTCTCAGTCGATCGCCATCACGAGGTATGACCAATAACTCGCCTGCGGTAGCGGGTACCGGCGGCGCGCCAGTCGACGATTCCCTGGCCGCCGAACGCGTCGTCACGCACATCGAGCGCCTCATTCAGGCCGGCCGGCTCAAGCCCGGCGACCGCTTGCCGCCGGAACGGGAGCTCGCGCTTCAAATCAAGGTCAGCCGTCCCTCCGTCCGCGCCGGCCTCCGGTCGCTGGCCGCGGTGGGGGTCGTCGAGGCTCGGCACGGCGCGGGCAGCTTCATCACGTCGGGGCCCCCGAAGCTCTCGACCGGCCCCCTCAGCCTGATGGCCGCGCTCCACGGGTTCACGCGCGACGACATGTTCGACGCCCGGCGCGGGCTCGAGGTGGCGGCGGCCGCCCTCGCCGCCGAGCGCGCGACCGGGGACAACCTCGCCACCATGTCCGAGGAAGTGGCGGGCATGTTCGCATCGCTGCAAGAGCCGCAGGCGTTCCTCGTCCACGACGTCCGATTCCACCAGGCCATCGCGGTCGCCTCGCACAGCCCGGTGCTGGCCGCGCTGGTCGAGCTCGTCTCCACCATGAACTACGAGCGGCGGCGCCTCACTGTCGAGCGCGCCCGCGACCTGAAGGAGTCCGCGGAGATGCACCGCCGCATCTATTCGGCCATCCGCGACCACGACAGCGACCGCGCCCGGCGCGAGATGAGCGAGCACCTCGACCTTGCCCGCATGGCCCAGGCCTCGGAGGACGTCACCGAACCGCCGCCGCCGCCGACGGCTGCCCCCCCGGAGAACCGATGAAGATCACTGGCGTCCGCGTGCGCGACATCCGCTTCCCCACCTCGCGCAACCTCGACGGCTCGGATGCGCTGAACGTCGGCGACTACTCGGCCACCTACGTGATCGTCGAAACGGACGGCGGAGCCTCCGGACACGGCCTGACCTTCACCAACGGCCGCGGAAACGAGCTGACGGTGGCGGCCGTGCACGCCCTCCGCCACCACGTGATCGGGCTGACCCTGGAAGAGGTCAAGGCGGACATGCGCGGGCTGTATCGCAAGCTCACCGTCGATCCGCAGTTGCGCTGGCTGGGCCCCGAGAAGGGCATCTTGCACATGGCCACGGGGGCCCTGCTCAACGCGGTGTGGGACCTCTGGGCCAAGGCGGAGCGCAAGCCGCTCTGGAAGCTGCTCGTGGACCTCACGCCGGAGCAACTCGTCTCCACCGTCGACTTCAGCTACCTCTCCGACGCTCTCACCGTCGAGCAGGCGCTGGAGCTGCTGCGCAAGCAGCAGCCCACGCGCGCGGCGCGCGAGGCGGAGATGCGCGCGCAGGGCTATCCGGCCTACACGACCTCGACGGGCTGGCTCGGGTATTCGGACGAGAAGGTGCGCCGCCTGTGCGAGGAGGCGGTGGCCGCGGGCTGGACGCATCTCAAGATGAAGGTCGGACAGGACCTCGAGATGAACCGGCGCCGGGCCGGGCTCATCCGCAGCATCATCGGCCCGAAGGGCAAGCTGATGATGGACGCGAACCAGTGCTGGGACGTGCCGGAAGCGATCCGGCAGATGCACAGCCTGGCCGAGTTCGATCCCTGGTGGATCGAGGAGCCCACCTCACCCGACGACGTGCTCGGGCACGCCGCCATCGCGCGCGAAGTCGCCCCCATCCGGGTGGCCACGGGCGAGGCCTGCCAGAACCGCGTCATCTTCAAGCAGCTCCTGCAGGCGGGCGCGATCGGCTTCTGCCAGGTCGACAGCTGCCGCGTCGGCGGCGTGAACGAGGTGCTCTCGATCATGCTGCTCGCCACCCGATTCGGCATCCCGATCTGTCCGCATGCCGGAGGCGTGGGCCTGTGCGAGTACGTCCAGCACCTCGCGATCTTCGATTACATCGCGCTGAGCGGGACGCTCGATGACCGCGTGTGCGAGTACGTCGACCACCTTCACGAGCACTTCGTCGACCCCGTGCGCATCGTGAACGGCCGCTACGCCGCGCCCACCGCGCCCGGGTACAGCATCACGATGAAGCCGCAGTCGCTGGCCGATTACGAGTTCCCGAACGGCCGCGAGTGGCGCAACACCGGCGCGGCGGCCGCGGCGGCGACCCGAGCGGGCGCGTAACGGACCCTAGTTACCCCAAAGCCCCTTCAGCAGGCCCCAACTGTAGGACGAACGCTTTCCATCGATGGTCGCTTCGGCTTCGTCCCAGGCATTGGGGATCACCTTGCGGCGGCCGAAGCTCAGCAGGGAATGGATGCCGGCCGCGGCGTGACACTGGACACACGAAGTCAGGATCGTACTCTCGGAGACTTCACCCCGATCGATCATGTCGGCTCCGTGTGTCGAAAACACGGGGAACTCGCTCTCATTCGGACGCACGGCCCGCAGGCCGCCCGCTTGGGACGCAAACAGTTTCGCTCGGCGCATCCTGAATTCGAAACCATCCTGCGGCGGCGGTGACACCGAGCCCGCGGTGACGCCTCGGTAGACTCGCAATTGCACACTCTCCGTCAGCTTGCTGGGTCGGAGAGTGCCCTGATCATCGATCAGGATCATCTGCCGCACGAGCGCGACCGCCGTGCCGGGCGGAAACGGTGGGACGGTTGGACCGAGCTCGACGCTGGGAACCGCGTCGTCGCCCGGCCCCGACGAGAGCTTCCAATAGTTGGGGAAGCTGCGCAATTGATTCAGGTAGCTTAGCGTCGCCGCGCGGCCGCCCGGCAAGCGAATGAACACCAGAAATGCCGAAC
>WNFI01076677.1_pt1 | contig 37919 bp, 37 predicted proteins | sample 5400471 | NCBI WGS metagenome assembly WNFI01 (sample SAMN13153348, study PRJNA577476) | soil metagenome | isolation source: 100 cm saprolite on Douglas fir-dominated hillslope | place: USA:California | collected 2013-09-17 | reverse complement strand
CCGCCGCAGATACTATGGAGTCTCTGGAGCGAGCCGGCATTTCGATGAAAAAGGTCACTGACACCCTTCTCGAAGACGGTCTGCACCAGTTTGTTGACGCCTTCGCGAAGTTGCTCGAAGCAACGGGTGCGCGGAAGAGCACTGGTTCCGGGGCGAAGATCAACTCGGTTTCCTACCTTCTGCCACCAAAAGCCTCCTCGGCTGTGGACAAGGCGCTCACGGATTGGGAGAAAAACGGAAAAGTACGGCGCCTGTGGCGAGCGGATGCCTCGCTTTGGACGGGAGCAGATGAGAATCACTGGCTCGGGTGGCTCGGGATTACCGACGACCAGGCGGCGCACAGTGGCCATCTGACGTCACTTGCCGCCGAAGTGAAAAAGGCGGGATTCAAACACGCCCTGCTGCTGGGAATGGGAGGATCAAGCCTCTGCCCGGAAGTCCTACGGCTTACCTTCGGCAAGATCGAAGGGTTCCCCGAATTACACGTTCTCGATTCCACCGATCCCGCGCAGATCAAGGCAATCGAGGCGAAGATCGATCTGAAGAGCACCTTGTTCATCGTGTCCAGCAAATCGGGCGGCACGCTCGAACCCAACATCTACAAGCAATATTTCTTCGCCCGCGTGAAGGAAGCGGTCGGGGAAAAAGAAGCGGGCAATCGCTTCATTGCCATCACCGATCCGGGCTCGAAGATGCAGCACGTGGCGGAGAACGATAAGTTCCGACACATTTTCTTCGGGTTGCCGAGCATCGGTGGACGTTACTCCGCGCTGTCCAATTTCGGCATGGTCCCCGCCACGGTGATGGGGATCGACGTTTTGAAGTTCTTAAACCGCACGGAAGAAATGGTTCACGCCTGCGGGGCGACGGTACCGGCGCCGGAAAACCCCGGCGTGGTATTGGGGGCCATTCTCGGAACGCTCGCAAACGAAGGCCGCGACAAGCTGACAATCATTTCCTCTCCAGGTATTTCGGACCTGGGAGCCTGGCTCGAGCAGCTTCTGGCCGAGTCGACGGGCAAGAATGGCAAGGGAATCATCCCGGTAGACCGCGAGCACTTGGAAACCGCCGAGAAATACGGGAACGATCGCCTGTTCGCTTATCTCCGCCTCGAATCCGCGCCCGATCATAAGCAGGACGCAGCTGTGGCGGCACTTGAGAAGGCGGGCCAGCCTGTGGTGCGCATTGCGGTTGCGGACGCGTACGCAATCGGCGAAGAGTTCTTCCGCTGGGAGATTGCCACGGCCGTGGCCGGATCGATCATCGGCATCAATGCCTTTAACCAGCCGGACGTGGAAGCCAGCAAGATCGAAACCCGGAAACTCACGAGCGAGTATGAAGCGAAGGGGAAGTTGCCCGCCGAGGAGCCATTCTTCGAGGGTGACGGCGTGAAGCTATACGCGGACGCGACCAACGCGCACGCTCTCAAGAAAGGGAAGACGCTCGCCGAAATCCTGAGAGCGCATCTTTCCCGGGCTGGCGAAGGTGACTATTTCGCTCTGCTCGGCTACATCACGATGAACGCTGAGAACGAAGCGGCCCTTCAAGAGATTCGGCATAAGGTCCGGGATACCAAGCATCTGGCGACTGTGCTCGGATTTGGGCCGCGGTTTTTGCACTCGACCGGCCAAGCTTACAAGGGTGGCCCCAACAGTGGCGTTTTCCTGCAGATCACATGTGACGACGCCGAAGATCTTCCGGTTTCCGACCAGAAATACACATTCGGCGTAGTGAAGGCGGCGCAAGCACGCGGGGATTTTGCCGTGCTCGCCGAGCGGGGGAGACGTGCGCTTCGAGTGCACCTCGGGAAAGACGTGAAGGCAGGACTCAGGAGGTTGCAAGCCGCGATGGAGCAGGCGCTGGCCTAGGGCGGCGGACAGTCTGAATTTGGAGAAAATGAAGCGAGGGGAGCGACAGCGATGCAACTCGGGATGATTGGATTGGGAAGAATGGGGGCCAACATGGTGCGCCGGCTCGTGAAAGCCGGACACCAATGTGTGGCTTTCGACCGCAACGCAGAGTCCGTGAAGCAAGTTGCGCAGGATGGGGCGACGGCCGCCACTTCACTCGACGAACTGGTGAAGAAGCTCAAACGGCCACGCGTCGTGTGGCTGATGGTTCCGGCGGCGGTGGTGGATGCGACGCTGCAGGAGCTGGTAGCGAAACTGGACGCCGAGGACATCGTGATCGACGGCGGGAACTCCTACTACATCGACGACATCCGCCGCGCGAAGGAACTGACCACGAAGGGATTGCACTATGTGGACGTGGGGACGAGCGGGGGTGTCTGGGGCCTCGAGCGCGGCTATTGCCAGATGATCGGAGGTGAAAAGCAGATTGTCGAACATCTCGATCCGATCTTCAAATCGCTCGCACCGGGGCGGGGAGATATTGCCCGGACACCAGGGCGCGAGAAAGTTCCCGGAACAGCCGAAGAGGGCTACTTGCACTGCGGTCCTTCGGGCGCGGGGCACTTCGTGAAGATGGTGCACAACGGGATCGAGTACGGGCTGATGGCCGCGTATGCGGAGGGACTCAACGTCCTCAAGCATGCCAACGCCGGCAGTGGAACCCGAGAGGTGGATGCCGAGACAACACCGCTGCGCAATCCGGAGAATTACCGGTACGACTTCCCGCTCGCAGACGTTGCCGAGGTGTGGAGGCGTGGCAGCGTCGTTGCCAGTTGGCTGCTTGACTTGACGGCGATTTCCCTGCTAGAGCAGCCGTCCCTCGAACGCTTTTCCGGTCGAGTATCGGATTCCGGGGAGGGGCGATGGACGATCCTTGCCGCCATCGAATCGACCACGCCGGCACCCGTTCTCACGGCGTCGCTCTATGAGCGTTTTGTCTCCCGAGGGGAAGACGATTTTGCAGCGAAGCTCTTGTCCGCGATGAGGTTCCAGTTTGGCGGACATCTCGAGAAGGCGGCAGGCGCCAAGTAAATGGGCCAGAATGGAAAATCAGAAATGCCAGATGGGATCAATACGACAGAGGGTTTCGACGAACACGGACAGCAGCCGAGTCCGTGCGTGATGGTGATTTTCGGAGCGAGCGGCGACCTGACGAAGCGCAAGCTGATTCCGGCGTTGTGTAACCTGGCCAAGGAGAAGCTGCTGTCGCCGCAATTCGCTGTAATTGGTTTTTCCTACGATGCGATGACAACAGACGCTTTTCGGACGCAGCTCAGCAAGGACGTCAAAGAGTTCTCGACCGAGCCGGTGGACGCGAAACTGTGGGATTGGTTTCTGGAACGAATCTATTACGTCCAGGGAGATTTCCAGGATTCCGCCGCTTATGAAAAGCTGCGAGCCCAGATTGCAGTGGTGGAAAAAAAACATTCGACACAAGGAAACCGGTTCTTCTATCTGGCGGTTTCTCCCAAGTTTTTCGCCCCTGTGGCGAAGCAATTGGGCCAGGCCGGGCTGACACAGGAGCAGGACGGCAAGTGGGCCCGGGTCATCGTGGAAAAACCGTTCGGCAGAGATCTGGATTCGGCGAAAGAGCTGAACCGCGAACTCAAGCAGATTCTGAACGAACAACAGATCTACCGGATCGACCACTATTTGGGCAAGGAGACGGTGCAGAACCTCATGGTCTTCCGGTTCGCAAACAGTATCGCGGAGCCTCTGTGGAACCGGAACTTCATTGACAGCGTGCAGATCACGGCGGCCGAAACCGTGGGGGTCGAGCAGCGAGGCGGTTTCTATGAAACGGCCGGCGCATTGCGCGACATGGTGCCGAATCACCTCTTTCAATTGCTTTCTTTGACGGCGATGGAGCCGCCAATTTCGTTTGATGCCGACGCCGTGCGCGACAAGCAGGCAGAGATCCTACATGCCGTGCAAGTGCCCAGTCCCGAGGATGTACTCACCCACGCTGTCCGGGGTCAATACGGCGAGGGGATTGCGGGACAGGAGCGATTGCTTGCTTACCGCAACGAAGCGAAGGTTTCGCCCACTTCGAACACCGAGACCTATGTGGCATTAAAGCTGCAAATCGATACCTGGCGCTGGTCCGGCGTGCCGTTCTACCTGCGCACGGGGAAGCGCTTGCCTCGGCGTGCGACGGAGATTGCGATTCAGTTCCGACGCTCTCCCATCGTGCTGTTTCGAAAAACAAAAATTGCGGACCTGCAGACAAACCGGTTGGTGATTCACATTCAACCCGACGAAGGGATATCGCTGCGATTTGGAGCCAAGGTTCCTGGCCCGGTCATGCGGCTTGGCTTGGTGAACATGGAGTTTGACTACGCGCGCGACTTTGGAAGTTCGCACAGCACGGGATATGAGCGGTTACTGTACGACTGCATGATGGGGGATGCCACGCTGTTCCAACGTGCAGACATGGTCGAGGCAGGGTGGAAGGTCATTCAACCGGTGCTGGACGCATGGAAAGCACTGCCGGCGCAGGGATTTCCGAACTACGCGGCTGGATCTTGGGGTCCTGCGGAAGCTGACGAGCTGCTGGCCAAAGATGGGCGATCATGGCGAACGATCGGGGAGGACCAGTCTACGTCCGAGCCGCGCCATGTTCCAGAAACAGCCGGGCGGGCAACCGCCGGGGTGCGCTGAAACTATGGCAACGAATCGAGAAGTCAAGATCTTGGCAGATGCCAATGGCATTGCGCAGACGGCCGCTGCCGAATTCGTCGAAGCGGCGCGGGAGACCGTTCGAGCGAAAGGCTCTTTTTCGGTCGCCCTCGCCGGTGGTTCGACACCCAAAGCGCTTTACGGGCTGCTGGTGAATAATCCACTGCTGCAGACAATGGTGCCTTGGAGCAAGATACATTTTTTTTTCGGCGACGAGCGGCACGTGCCACCGGATGACGCGGAGAGTAATTTCCGCATGGCCAAGGAGGCGATGCTCGCGAAAGCTCCAATCGATCCCAAGCAGGTGCATCGGGTCAAGGGCGAGAATCCGAATACCGCTGAAGCAGCGCAGGAGTATGAGCAGGACTTGCGTGCAAGTTTTCGGTTAAAGGCGGACGAGTTGCCGCGTTTAGATCTCGTGCTGCTGGGCATGGGTCCGGAAGGGCATACCGCTTCTCTTTTTCCGGGCACAAAGGCACTCAAAGAAGAACGGCGGCTGGTGGTCAGCAATTGGGTCGGCAAGCTGTTCACGGATCGCATCACGCTGACGCCTCCGGTTCTGAACAATGCGGCCCGGGTCATCTTCATGGCCCACGGGGCAGAAAAGGCGCCGGCGCTCAAGGCGGTACTTGAGGGACCGTACGAGCCTGACCAACTTCCTGCCCAGATCATCCGTCCCGAGAACGGCACAGCTTTATGGCTTGTGGATCCGACAGCGGCCAGCATGCTGACGCCGCACGCGAAGCGGGCAGGCTAGGAGAAAATGATGGCGACAAGTGTACGCGCAACAATTCAAACTCACCTCGGCGCGACCGCGGAGAGCTTACTCGGCTTTAATTCACCCAAGATTGCCAAGGAACGGCTGCACCTACCCGGGCCGGACTTCATCGACAGAGTGTGGGCCGCATCCGACCGGAATATCCGGGTTCTGACGAATCTGCAGCGTCTGTTCGAACACGGGCGGCTGGGCAAAACCGGGTATCTCTCGATCCTTCCCGTAGACCAGGGGATTGAGCACGCGGCGGGAGCTAGTTTTGCGAAAAACCCGGACTACTTCGACAGCGAAAACATCGTCAAGCTGGCGATCGAAGGCGGATGCAACGCCGTGGCTTCCACCTACGGCGTCCTGGGCTCGGTCGCACGCAAGTACGCGCACAAGATCCCGTTTATTGTGAAGATCAATCACAACGAATTGCTGACGTACCCAAACAAGTTCGACCAAATCCTGTTTGGAACTGTCAAAGAAGCGCACGAGATGGGGGCGGCGGCGGTGGGGGCGACAATTTATTTCGGCTCAGAGCAGAGCGATCGGCAGATCGTGGAGATCAGCAGGGCGTTCGCGCACGCGCATGAACTCGGTATGGCCACGGTCTTGTGGTGCTACTTGCGCAACAATGCGTTCAAGAAGGACAAGGACTACCACGTTTCAGCGGACCTGACCGGGCAGGCGAACCATCTGGGCGTGACGATCGAGGCGGACATCATCAAGCAAAAGCTGGCCGCCAACAACGGTGGCTATCAGGCGCTCAACATGGGCGATTCGAGTTACGGCAAGTTCGACAAGCGGATTTACTCGGATCTCGCAAGCGATCATCCCATCGATCTTTGCCGTTACCAGGTGGCGAACTGCTTCATGGGGCGGGCGGGATTGATCAACAGCGGCGGGGCGTCAGGCGCAAACGATTTTGAGGAAGCCGTGGTTACCGCGGTAATCAACAAGCGGGCAGGCGGCACGGGATTGATCTCGGGCCGCAAGGCTTTTCAACGGCCGCTACAGGAAGGAATTCAGCTACTGAATACAATTCAGGACGTCTATTTGAGTCCGGAAGTAACGATCGCCTGAAGATCTAACCAGTTCAGAGAATTTCGTTTGGGTTCTTTTCCCGGAGAAAAGAATCGCTAGGAGGAGTGTTGTCAAATCGGCTGGAGGGTAAGGTGGCCGCCGTAACGGGCGGCGATCAAGGAATCGGAAGGGCGATCGCGGAGCGCCTGGCAGGCGAAGGCGCCGACGTGGCGATCTGCTATCGCAAAAACAGGAAAGGCGCGGACGAAGTGGTGGAAGCAATCACCGCCACGAAACGCCGTGCGGCTGCTTTCCAAGCGGACATTGGCAAGGTTTCCGATGGGCAGAGGTTCATCGCGGAGACGGTGGCGAGCCTCGGAAAGGTCGACATTCTCGTCAACAACGCGGGGCTTGAGAAACGCGCTGATTTCTGGGACGTGACCGAAGAGGATTTCGACGCCGTTCTGAACGTCAATTTGAAGGGCATGTTCTTTACCACGCAAGCGGTGGTGCGCCACCTTAGGCAATCCGGACGTGCGGGAAAAATCATCAACATCAGCTCGGTGCACGAAGAGCTGCCCTTCCCGCACTTTGCCTCGTATTGCGCGAGCAAGGGGGGCATCAAGATGCTGACGCGAAACCTGGCGATCGAGCTCGCCCCAAGCAAGATCACTATCAACTCGATTGCGCCTGGTGCGATCGAAACACCTATTAACACAAATCTGCTTCATGACCCAGCAAAGCTCAAGGAATTGCTGGGGAATATCCCCCTCGGAAGATTGGGGACACCGGAAGATGTTGCCGGCCTGGCTATTTTCTTGGCATCTGGGGAATCGGACTACGTCACGGGGTCCACGTTTTTTGTCGACGGCGGTTTGTTGTGGAACTACCAGGAGCAATAGTCAGTCGGGATGCGAAAGGAATACGAGAGACCGAGGTTAAAGAAGATGACAGAGAAAAAGCGACAGGCAGGCCAGCCGATCAAGATGGTGATTGCGGACGTCGACGGTACGCTCGTGACACAAGAGAAGGTGCTGACGAAACGCGCTGTCGAAGCCGTCTCGCGTCTCCACGAGGCGGGAATTCAATTCAGCGTGACGAGCGGGCGGCCTCCCCGGGGCATGGCCATGTTGATCGAACCGCTGAAACTCAACCAGCCCTTGGCGGCATTCAACGGCGGCGTGCTGATCGACCCTGACCTCACTACTGTCGTTGACCAAAAGTTTCTCCCTGCGGGAGTGCCCGAGAAGGTGATCGAAGCCATCGAGAACCATGGCCTGGACGTATGGGTGTACAGCGACACCGGTTGGTTCGTGCGGGACGCGAATAGACCGCACGTGGCCCGCGAACAGTGGACTGTCAAGTTTCCGCCATCTGTCGTCAAGACATTTGCGGGACTGCTCGGGCGCGTGGCGAAGATCGTGGGGGTAAGCGACGACCACGACCGCGTGGCGAAATGCGAAAAAGACGTGCAGCAAGCCGGAGGCACGCACATTTCCGCGGCCCGTTCGCAGCCCTATTACCTCGACGTGACCCATCCACAGGCCAACAAGGGTGGAGTCGTACTGACAATGTCGAAACTACTGAACATTCCGGTAGCAGAGATTGCGACCATCGGCGACATGCCGAACGACGTTCTGATGTTCGAGAAGAGTGGAATCAGCATTGCGATGGGGAACGCGAGCCCCGAGGTTCAAGCATCGGCCACGTACGTGACTTCGACAAACGAGGAAGAAGGGTTCGCCAAAGCTATCGAGGAGTTCGTGTTAAACGCGCGTTCCGCGAACGTTTGAAGCCGTCTGACCAGAAAAGCGTGCCGCGCCGAAACGGATTCGAGTTAGCAGTGAGCGAGGTTGGAGATGCCCACGCTGTCTAAGTTGAAACAGATCGCCTGGATCCTCGCACTGGTTGTCGCAGGTGTCCTGCCGTCTGCCGCTCAACAGCCGGATGATTTGCAAAAACAACTCGAGCAACTGAAGCAACAGTACGACGCGACTACTCGCGACCTTGAGCAGCGCATCGCTGCTCTGGAGCAGCAAATCAAGAAAGAAAAGGAGAAGGAGGAAAACCAGGCGCGAGAAAAAACAAAGCAGGGGGCGATCTCAGCGGTCGAGCTGGCTGCGGAGCAAGCAGCCCAGAAAGCCGTCACCGGAGAGTCAAGTCAAGTAGGCGCACAGTATCAAGGCCAAACGTCCTCGGAACCGACGTATGACTTTCTGAGAGAGGCAGACCACGAGATTGCGAGTCTCAAGGAACAGGTCAGGAGCTTCGAATTCCACGGTTATTTCCGTTCCGGTTACGCGCTGAATGGCCGCGGGGGGCAACAGGTTGCCTTTGAAGCTCCGGGCGCTGATGCAAAATATCGGTTGGGAAACGAAGCGGAAACCTACGCGGAATTGATCTTCGTCAACAACTGGGTAAACCCAGAACACAGTTCGGGAAAGGCTTGGCTGCGCTCCGAGTTCATGATCGAGGCTAACACCACCAACTCGGCCAACTCCGCAAGTTTCCCTAACGGAACTGGCAACGACCAATTCCGCTTTCGCGAAGCCTTTGTTCAAGCCGGTAACATCTTCGAGATCCAGCCGAACGCCAAGTTTTGGGCAGGAGAAAGGTACTACCGGCGCCAGCACGTCGACATCAACGACTTTTATCCCCTGGATCTAAGCGGCTACGGCGGCGGCGTGGAGGATCTCGACATCGGAGTTGGCAAGATGGCCGTGGCTTTCTTGTCTGCCGCGCGGCCCGACATCATCACCGAAAACGGCAACCTCGCAAAGAGCAACATCGATGTCCGCGGCGGCTCGACATTCCCCACTGGCACAAAAATTCCTACAACGGATGGTTATGCCTTCGGGTTGCGCCATCAACGCCTTGAGTGGCACGGCGGGTTTCACTCATTTTCCGTTCAGTACGGAACGGGCGCAGCAAGTAACTTTAGCAATCCCGGAAACGGCACGACCATCGCCGATCCCACTCCCTTCATCAGCAAGTCTAAGCAACTGCTCGTTGTTGAGCAGGTGCTGTTCCAGCCGAACGAGAGGTTCGCCATCATGCCCATCTTTCTCTACCAGCGGAACAAAGATGGGAATCCCCAGCATGACTGGAATCAATGGTATTCATTTGGGGCCAGACCTGAAATCTTCTTCACCAAGTATCTCTCTCTGGCCTTCGAGGCAGGTTTTGACCACACCAACGGCTTAGTTCCCACGCAAAACGGTGACACCCATCTGGACGGCTGGCTGCGCAAATTTACCATCGCGCCTCAAATCGGAGCTGGCAGGAAGTTCTTCAGCCGCCCCGTATTGCGTGCCTACCTGACCTACGCAAATTGGTCGGACGCTTTCCGAGGTTATGTCGGCGGGGCGCCATATCTGAACAAAACGAATGGCCTGACGTACGGGGTCCAGGCCGAAGCGTGGTGGTAGCTTCTGGCAGGGGCTACGGATGGAAAGTCAAAGCGAGGAAAAATGCCAACTGAAGAAGTAGCAACCAGTCCGGGACCAGCGCAAAGCGTCCCAGCGGTGTCGACGGCGCCAAATTACTCACGGCCTCTGGCGATCGTCACCACACTATTCTTCATGTGGGGGTTTCTCACGTGTCTGAATGACATTTTGGTGCCCCACCTCAAGGCGATTTTTGATCTGAGTTTTACCCAAGTCATGCTGGTGCAGTTTGCGTTCTTTTCGGCCTACTTCTTGTTCTCCGTGCCCTGGTCGAAGATCGTGAATCGCATAGGCTACCAAAGGACCATGGTGGTTGGATTGCTGACGATGGCTTTTGGCGCATTCCTGTTCGTACCCGCTGCGACCATCGTTTCCTATCCACTCTTTTTGACCGCACTTCTCGTTCTCGCCGCAGGGATCACCGGTCTTCAGGTATCGGCCAACCCGTATGTGGATCTGTTAGGGAATCCGGAAACGGCATCCAGCCGCTTGGATTTGACGCAGGCGTTCAACTCGCTGGGCACCACGATCGCCCCGAAACTTGGAGGGTTGCTGATCCTAAGTGCAGCGCCGCTAGCAGTCGAACAGTTACGCCGGCTCACGCCGGAAGCACTGCACGCGTATCGCGTGCAAGAAGCGGCCTCGGTCAAGATGCCGTACACCGTGATCTGTGTCGCACTGGTGTTGTTGGCAATTGTGATCGGCACGTTTAAGCTGCCAAAAATCGAGAGCGCGGGGGCCGGCTCAGGAGAAAAGGTCAACGATTCAATATGGAAGCACCGCAATCTTGTTCTCGGCGCGATCGGTCTTTTCAGCTATGTGGGTGCGGAAGTTTCCATTGGAAGCTTTCTGGTGAATTATTTCGGTTTGCCCGAAATTGCGAGCCTCTCCGCCAAGACGGCCGCAGGCTTTGTTTCCTTCTATTGGGGCGGCGCCATGATCGGCCGGTTTCTCGGCGCAGGACTTCTGCGGCGCATGAAAGCCGAGTATTTGCTGGCTCTCTGCGCGATCTCTGCGGCTGTGCTCGTCGTGGTTTCCATGATGTCGGGCGGACACACGGCGATGTGGACGATTCTCGCCGTTGGCTTCTTCAATTCGATCATGTTCCCGACCATCTTCAGCCTGGGAGTGGCAGAACTCGGTCCGCTTACAGGAAATGGATCTGGCATCTTGACCATGGCCATTGTCGGCGGGGCAATTCTTCCGGTGGTACAGGGGGCAATTGCGGACCATGTTGGTCTTCACCACGCGTTCCTCCTGCCTGTGATTTGCTACCTGTATATCTTGTTCTACGCGCTGAGCGGATCGAAGCCGAACAGCCAGCGGTACGCAAAAGCCTAAAGGCAAACCTCCACGGGTCTCTGGCGGAGAGCCCGTGTATCTTCCGCGATACCTCCGATACTTGCTGTGATGACGGTGCGAAAAAATGGTAGGCGATCGTGCAACCTCTATCAGATTAGAAGGACCCTTGGACACTTTCCGCGGGTCGCTTTGGGACCGCGAGAGCGGCTTCTAGCAGCTTCCGCGTATTTTCCCGGATGTCGCCTTTCTCGAATATGGCGCTTCCCGCGACCAGGATCTGAGCGCCCGCGCGCACAATATCCGAGACCGTATCGTGGTGTACTCCACCGTCGACTTCAATCCGAAACTGCAGTCCCCGGGACTCCCGGATTTTCGAAAGCAGTTCAATTTTTCGGAGAGAAGAGCGGATGAAGGACTGGCCGCCGAATCCAGGATTTACGCTCATGACGAGTACGTGATGAACCACAGGAAGAACTTCCTCGAGTGCGTGAACGGGAGTGGCAGGGTTCAGGACCACCCCGGGCTTGCACCCGTGCGAAGCGATGAGATGGAGGGTGCGATCGAGATGAACGCAGGCTTCCTGATGGACGGAAATCCAATGGGCACCGGCGTTGGCGAAGGCCGGGATGAACTCATCCGGCCGCTCAATCATAAGATGACAATCGAGCGGTACGCGGGAGACCTTGCGGAGAGAAGCAACGACCGCAGGCCCGATTGTGAGATTGGGGACGAAGTGACCATCCATGACGTCCACGTGTAGAACGGTCGCGCCGCCCTCCACGGCGGCTTGTGTTTCAGCGCCGAGCCGGGAGAAGTCGGCAGAAAGAATGGAAGGAGCAAGCTCGATCATAGGAAATGCCTTATCGGATGACAGTCAGTTCGCGGCCCGTGCATGGTCCGCTTCGCTATGCCCAATTTTTTGCATGATGCGGTTCCCGATTTTTTCTCCCCGAACGCAGCCCACGGGTCGAGGATCGTCTTTACTCTGGACGACCGGCAACCAGGCGATGCCGTGATCGATCATGGTGGCGGAGGCCACAAGAGGCGAATCATCGAGAGAGACGCACACAGGATTTCGGAGCAGAAGGTCACTTAATTTGCGCTGCCCGACGTCTCCCCTCTTGTCCGTCGGGGTGACGGCGATGCGAGCGATAATGTCATAAATGTCGTCACGATCCAGAGTCCCCCAAAGACGCTGCTTCTCGTCAAGAATCAGGAGTTCGCCGGTACCACTCTGATTGAGCGCTCCGAGTGCGTCGGCGAGGGTGGTCTCTGCGCTGAGGGGCTCGGGAGGAAGAGGATCAAGGAGGGACGCAAGGGTTTCACCGGCCAGGAGGGACTTGGCCAACGGCAAGCGCCGCCAAAAGTCGCCCGATCGACGAGTGACGGCCTTTGCCAGGAGATCACGAAGAGGGGCAAAAGAACCCGCCAGCTGCGAGAACAACGCGCTTCCGATCTGCACCAGGTGCACCACTGTACGAGCGCGGACGCTTGTTTCGTGGGGGCGATTTCCCAAAAGGGCGGCCTCACCAAAAAAGTCACCTTTACCGAGAACAGCGACAATCTTGGCTTCCTGGTTGGTTTCGGTCGTCTGAAGAATCTCCACCTCGCCGTCTTCGATGATGCTGAAGGTTCGCGCCAACTCTCCCTGCTGGTGAATGAAATCGCCGGGACGGTAGTACGCATGCGTGACATCTTCGGCGGTATTGGTATTGAGGAAGCTGAGATCGCGCGGAAAAACTACATCCCAAGCCCAGTCCAGAGCGACTTTGATTCGGCGCGACCATGTTGGCAGCTTGAAGAGGTACACGCCGCGCCAAAGAAACCACGCGAGGAAACCCGAGATGTGCACGCCAAGCATCTCCGCGACGGCCTGGTAACCTCCTATGGAACAGAGCTGCCCCAGGGCTTTGAAGCTGAAAGGTTGCGTTGTCCCGCCGTACAGAACTCGGATGAGGTTCTGCGCTGCCTGGCGGCCCTGGCGTTCGGCAAACTGACCTGTTGGAGGTGACGGTTTGCTATCAAAGGCGTTCACAATGTGAGCACAATCGCCAATCGCCCAGGCATTCGTCTGACCTTCAATGCGCATTTCGGGCGCAGTGCGTATCCGTCCTCGTGCCTTGGGGACATCGAGGTGTTGTACCAGGGGAGAAATGGCGGTTCGGATGGTGCAAACGATTGTGGCTCCATGAAGCATGGGTGCATCGTTCAGTTCGATTCCCTCATGCGTTGCCGCACCCGCGCGGGTATTGAGCAGCATGGTGATGCCGGCTTTCTGCATCCTCTTTTTTGCGAATTCCCGCAGCTTCGGAGCGACTTCGGGCAATATCTGGTCCTGAGAATGGACCAGGGTGACAACGACATCGTCTTTCCGGAAATTCCGGTAAAAGCGAGTGCTGCTGCGAACGAGCTCGTTGATTTCACCGGCGACTTCGACGCCGCTGAAGCCGGCTCCCACGACGATAAAATTGAGATGCCACCGGCGACGATCGGGATCACTTGAAGCCTCGGCTTGCTCCATTTGCCGGACGACGTGCTGGCGAAGATCGATGGCATCGCGCATGACCTTGAAGGCGAATGCGTGGTCACTCATTCCGGGGATAATGCCGAGATTACTTTCCGCTCCGCAGGCAATCACCACGTGGTCGTAGTGCAGCCGAGCGAGCGCGCCGCTTCCGTCGTCAAATTCAATTTCTGAAGAGGCAAGGTCGATCCGCTCGACGCGCTCCGTACGGCAGCCGACGCCGGGAAGCATTTGCCGTAGAGGAGCGGCGGCCGCGTCCGCGTTAATCGAGGCTCCAGCGACATCTGCCAGGAGAGGATGAAATACCATGTGGTTCTCGCGGCTGAACAAAAGGATTTCGCACTCGGCCGAGGTCAGTTTGCTGCGCAGAGGTTTTGCAAACTGCACCGCCGCAAATCCTCCACCGACGACGACGACTCGGATTGGTTTCACTTCTTCACTCCTGTACCCGGGTTGTGCCGAAGACCCGGGTTCCTCGCAATCATGGATCCAGCGTCACAGCACACCGGGAAACACTTCGGCGTTCTACTTCAGGATAGATAGCCGGGAATTCCGTGTATTTCGGAAACATGCGAACGCTATTCAAAACGCGTGAGGTAATCCCTATGGCCTGAGATCGCTGCCTTTTTGCGCTGCCTCAATCGTTCCGAGTGGTCCAACAGCGAGTCTTTCGGCATGTTTTCTGCTAGGACGAAGCCGGCTGCCGAATGCGCTCCTTTGCTCTTTCGTCCACCCGAAGGCGATCTGAGCAACATGATTGAGCAACACTCCCGCCATCAGCAAAGCGGCCAGGCTGGCAAACAGAGCCGAGAAAATAAGGAACAAGACGATCAGCTCCCGGGCGTAAAACAGGTGCGCCACGATGAGAGCGGTGACTGTCAGCCCTGTGCACTTGAAAAGTTTCCCGCGTGGTATGGAGTAGTTCATTGCGCGGCCTCTTTATTCGACCAAGGTGAAAGGTTCATCGGCCATGGTTGACGGAATGGTTTCAGCGCGAACCTGGTCGCTTTCGGTCAGTCCTCCCAATGATCTGCGGGTGGCGTGATGCCGAGCCGTTTCATCTTGTAAAACAGGGTGGTGCGCTTCAATCCGAGTCTCGCGGCTGCACCCCTTGGGCCACCCAGCTTCCAGTTGGCCCGCCGGCACGCGGCGAGAATCTCCCGACGGACTTTGTCCTCGAGAGTTGGATTTGAAACTTCGACCGACGCCGGTTCGGTCTTTTCGGGGGGGGGCGCGTCGAAGACTCCATCCGTCGAAAGGATTACGCCGCGCGCAACATAGTTTTGCAACTCTCGAATGTTCCCAGGCCATGGATGTTGCACGAGAGATTCCAAGATTTCTTCAGGAATGGCCTCGATTGACCTGTCCATGGAGTTTGCGAACTCTTCGAGGAAATACTTTACGAACTCCGGGATGTCGGATTTCCTTTCGCGAAGAGGGGGCAAGGAAATTGGGAAAATATTGAGTCGATAGTACAGATCTTCGCGGAATTCCCGGTCTCGTACCATCTGGCGCAGGTCCCGGTTTGTCGCAGCGACGACGCGCACATCGACCCGGGTCGTGCGCGTGCTGCCTACCGCTTCGAACTCGCGCTCCTGCAGGACACGCAACAGCTTGGGCTGAAGTTCCAGCGGCATGTCGCCAATTTCATCGAGAAACAACGTGCCGCGATCGGCCAGCGCAAAACGGCCAACATGCGAGGTAAAGGCGCCAGTGAAGGCTCCCCGTTCATGCCCGAAAAGCTCGCTTTCAAGGAGGCCTGGAGGCATTGCGGCACAGTTCAACTTAACGAGATTCCGGCTTCGGCGTGGGCTGAGTTCGTGGATCGCCCGTGCGATCACTTCTTTGCCCGTGCCGGTCTCGCCAGAGATCAGGACGGTGGCATTCGTGGGTGCTACCGCCTCCACTTGAGAGAGGATGGAGCGCAGGCCGCCGCGGCGTCCCACGATCGTTTCGAGGAATGCGGGTTGCGCGCGATCCGTCCTGCGCACAATTGGTTCATCTGAACGGTCGGGCGTGTTTGTAGTCATAGTCACGATTTCTCGGTATCCGTCAATTTGGATTGCGGCTGAGCTCATGTTTTCACTCCCTAACTTGTCTTCCCGTCGTCCCCGTCGGCCATCCGGTGATGCCCATCGTGGAAAGCATTCTTAGAATAAACTCCAACACAAACTCTGAATTCCGTCCAATAGCGACCGGCTATGGGCTTTATTGGCTCACTCCACAGTCGTTTAACCCAGTGCTTCGGCGACGGTAAGCGTCCGGGAACTCGGCGCTACGAGCGGCCCCGGAACGTGAGAAAACCGATGTTCAGAGTCCCGCCGAAAGGACAATCCGCTTTCGCCGCGATGATGATCGATGAGAAGGTGATCACCCGGGTGCACTTGGGCGGTGGCGAGGAGCCTTGCCAGGGGGGACACCAGGTAGCGCTCAATGGCCCGCTTCAGGTGCCGAGCTCCGTACTTCTGGTCCGTTCCCTCTTGGAGCAGGAACCGGCGTCCTTCGCTCGTCAGTCGAAACTGAAAAGGCCGGGTTGTTGAATCCAATATGCGCTTCTGAACATGGCGTAGCTCGATATCGAGCACTTCCGATAGTTCTTCGCCCTTCAATGGATGGAAAACCACCATTTTGTCGAGCCGATTTATGAACTCAGGCGAGAACTTACGCCGTGCCGCCTCAATCGCGGTACGTTCCACTTTCTCATCGAGACGTTGTGCGGGTTTGTCGAGAGGCTGGACGAATCCCATTCCTCCTGTCATCAACTCGGTGATGTCACCGCCGCCTAGATTCGACGTCATGAAAATCATGGTTTGCGACAAGTTAACTCGGCGGTTGTCCCCTAACGTCAACGTGGCCTTGTCCAGGATACCGAGCAGCAATTGCCAGAGAGCGTCGCTGGCTTTTTCAATTTCATCAAACAGCAGGAAACTGAGCTTCAATTGCTCGGTGTGATGCTTGTCGAGTTCCTCTTGCGTGATCACCGGATGCGTTTCGCGGTGGCCCAAATATCCGGGAGGCGAGCCAATCAGTTTTGCAATCTCATGCGAATGCTGAAATTCCGCGCAATCCACTTTGATCAGCGCGCGGCTATCTCCGAACAGAGTTTCCGCTGCCGCTTCGACAATGCGCGTCTTGCCGGTGCCGGTTGGCCCCAGAAACAGCAGGTTCCCGACGGGACGCGCAGGAGAGTGGAGCCCGGCGCAAAACACCTGATATAGGTCGACGAGCGCTTGGATGGCTTCGTCCTGCCCGACAATTTTCTGGCGGAGCGCATTCTCAAAATGGCATGACTTGGAACTTCGTTGTCTCGTGTCCAATTCCTCGCTGTGGCCCGCTTTGGTTGCTGTCGCCATAACATCCCCTTCATCAGCATCGTGATTTCGAAAGAAGCTGGTTGCGTCCTCTCAATTCTGAGAACTGGTAACCAACTTGGCCCGCAGTAGTCAAAAGCAATCCCTACTCCAATCGTAAATACTGGAAACAATTGGGCTTAACCCCCAGACAATTGGCGAGGTGTCGACAATTGGTGAAGTTTTGTACAAATCGCAGATCGGGGGGGGGAATTGGAAGACCGGGGCAGGAGCGTGAACGCACGCAAGGCTGCGAGGAATCCACGCCGTCAAAGGTTTGACGCGATCGTCTAAAGGCGAACCTCGACAGGTGTGCTGTCTTATTGATGACCACAGCACTCCATCCTAAGTTGTGATTTATGCGGAGCTTAGCAAAGCCCCGCAGAGAATTGCGGTTGGTATTTCGAGTGCCCTTCCGTGTGACGGATGAAAGGGGCTGAGGGATGCAACGCAGAGCAACCGTTGTGTGGCCCGGAGATTTGAAGAACGACAAAGGGGCATTGCCGACACAGAGCTCGATCCTAAGTGACACGTCGTTTTCGTTCAAAACACGATTTGAAAACGGCATCGGTACGAACCCCGAAGAACTACTGGCTGCGGCGCACGCAGGATGTTTCGCGATGGCCCTGTCCGCCCAACTGGGCAAGGCCGGTTTGACGCCGGAAAACCTCGAAACTACGGCGACCATAACGTTCGAGAAAGTTGGAGAACACTTCGCGATTAGAAAAAGTCATCTCGACCTGCAGGCCCTGGTTCCCGGAGCCAACCAAGAGGCATTCGACGCTGCCGTTAGGGCCGCGGAAACCGGTTGCCCCGTTTCCAAATTATTCAAAGCTGAGATTTCTGTCGATGCAGGCCTCGAAGTGACGGCCTGTTCGGCGGTGGTCTGAAACTCCTCTATGAACTCAGGACTGATCGCTGCCTGTGCCGCTATTTTAGGATCGTTCGTCGGTGCATTGGGCTCTGTCGTCGGCACCTGGATTACGCAGAGGCACCAGGATCGGCGCGACTTGGTGGCAAAAACGATTATCCGCCGCGAAGCGCTGTACTCCGATTTCATTGTGGAAAGCGCGCGCATGCTGATTGACGCCTTGGAACACAATATCGGTGATCCACAGAAACTCATCCCTGCTTACGCTTTGCTAAGCAGGATCCGACTCAGTTCGTCATCCAAGGTCCTCGAAACGGCTGAGGGGCTGGTGCGAACGATATTGACCACCTATCCTCTGCAGAACCTGACCGCAGCGCAGATCCAGTCTCGTGCTGTGAACGGCGAAGACCCGTTGCGAGAGTTCAGCGACACCTGTCGCATGGAACTGGATTCGCTGCAAAAGCAACTGTGACGGATCGAGACGAAGCAAATGGTGAAAAATATCCTCTTCCCGGTTGACTTTTCGACTTCGTGTATCGCCATGGCCGCCTACGTCAAGAGGGCCGGGGAGATTTTCGGTGCGGAAGTGAGCCTCGTCCACGTGTGCGATCTCAGCAGCCACAACGGATTCGAGCTCTATGCGAGAACAAGCGAAGAGATCGCAGAGGATCGCTGGAATGTTGCGAAAACCAAGCTGGAATTCTTTCTGAAGTCCGTCTTTCCGCCCGCCAGGTGCAGGCGGATTCTTTTGACTGGCGACGCGGGAGCCGGGATCGCAGAGGCAGCACGGGCCAGCAAATGCGATCTAATCATGATGCCCACGCATGCCGGCCGCTTTCGACGCATGCTGCTCGGCTCGACGACAGCGAAGGTCCTTGAGCATGCGGATTGTCCCGTGTTGACGACGCAACACGCGGCCACAGCAGCGCCGCGTTCTTTGGAGCATCGGAAATGGATTTGCGCGATCGAGCTCGGGTCCGACTCGGAAAGAGTTCTTCGTTACGCGAAAGAGGCCTCGCTCGAGGCCGGGGCGAAGTTAACGGTGATTCACGCGGTCCAGACCGACAAAACGACATCCGAACCCGAAAAAGCCGAAAAAGAGAAGAGAGCGCGGAATCAGATTGCCGAGCTGAAGAGAAAAGTAGCCTCTGAGGCTTCGGTGCAAATTGCCGTGGGGCCCGTCAAAGAGAGCCTCGTCGCCGCTGCCCAGGAGTCATCGGCAGATGTTCTTGTGATTGGAAGGAGCATGCATGACGGTTCTCTTGGCCGGATGCAGGAGCTTATCTACACCCTCATTCGTGACTCGCCCTGTCCGGTCGTGAGTGTTTGAGGAGCATGGGTACCGGAGGGGTCTCCGAACAGGTAGGGTCGCTATCGCATAGAGTGCTTGAGCTAACCGAAGGTCAATCTGATCGAGAGGGGGTAATGGTCGGAAGCAGAGACCGAGTGATGGACCTGGGGCTGGCTGGCGCGAATGGGTCCCCGCGTGAATATCCAATCAATCGTTCGTCCGTCTTCCAGGAGCGAATGACGTGTTGTTGCCACGTGCCGATCCGCAAATTCGTCACGAAACTGCGCGTGACGGATCGCGGCAGCGGCGGGCTCCCTAGATGCATCGAGGTTCAAGTCGCCAGTGAAAAGAATGGGTGTGTCGCCGTTGTATCGGCGGGCGTCATCCAAAGCCTCGTCCAGTTGAGAACAGCGCAACCCATTGTCGCCCTTGCTCTCCAGATGCAGGTTGTAGGTGATGAGCGTTTTCCCTCCGATGTCGGCCTCACTGACCAGCGCCAAGCGTCCTCCGATCCTTTCCTGAAACGGCTCGATATCGGGAAGGAACCAATGCGGCCGCCAGAAATTCGATTGCCTCTTGAATGGTCTCGCGAGCTTCGAGACTCGGAAAAACAACTTGGACCGTGTAGGTTCCAAACGGGACGGCGGCAATACGATACTCGCCGTTGGGATCTGTTTCTACCTGGAGAGTAGCTGGACCTTCGAGTGTCACCCTGGCGGCCGCAACCGGGGATTCGTTGCCCGCAGAGTCACGAAGGAAAACAGTTCCTTTGACGGTGGCGCGCGATATGGTGCCCTGCTTTGCCTGCGCGGCAAAGGCGAGAAAGTACATCGCAAACAGGGGATAGACGATATTTGCCCTGAGACGCGCTATTCCGCAACGCCGGCGGATGCGGAGTTCTTGTGCCTTCCGGGGGGCATGGCTTGGATATTTCAAATTCACTCCCGGCTCCGTTTGAGATTGCATCCGACTGCGTGTGGCTCAGGCGCGCAAGGGCGGAGGGGCACACCGCGCCGAGGCTGGTTTAGTTCGTACTCGGTCCCTCGGCGCATCAACTTGAATAAGGCATCCACAATTCCAATCGGTGGATTATGGTGAGAAGGGTCGATCTAGTGTTTTATCAGCGTTTTGAAAGGCCGTGAGGAAGTGCGAGTGCGGCTTCCCGCCGCGAATGGATGACAGGGCTTTGACGGTTTGGGCGGGTCGTTGACAGCTTCGCGAAATTTCTTTTCGCTACTCTGGAGTCTGTCCCATGGCTTCGGTCATTTCATCGCGCGCCTGAATGTAATCCAGTTGTGCTTGCAGGAGGAGGGTTCTCGCGTCCAGTTCATGCGCAGCGGCCGAATCCACCCGGGACCGCAGTGCGGAGCCTTCCTGGAGCTGCTGGACGGAGACACGGTGTGATTCCGTGCGAAGCGCAAGAAGTTCTTCGGAAACTTTCACCATCTGTCGCGTGCGTTCGAGCTTGTTGTAGGCCGTTTGCACGCGTAGCTCTACTTCTTCCGTGACGCGTTTAAGATTCTCCTGGGCCTGGGACAGCTGGGCTTTCTGCTCCCCGACCGCCGCGCGCTTCTTCCCTCCGTCAAAAAGATCGTAGCCAAGGTGAACGCCAAATGATCCGAAGTTGCGTGCCAGAAACGGGACGTTGTCCTGGTAGCTATAGCGTGCAAATGCCTCCACATCCGGCAAGTATTGGCGCTTGGCGAGGCGGACTGCTGCCGACGCTTTTTCTATCTCCGCACGGGCTTCCGTGATCTCGGGATGGGATCCGACCGCGATACGCAGGCATTCTCCACGGTCGCAGCTCTCGCCAACCTGTCGAACACCGGGATCGAGCGTGAGCTGGGTTGCAAGAGGCAATCCGATCGCATCGTCGAGCTGCATGGTCAGATCCGACAGTTGCAATTCTGTAGCGAGGAGATCCTGTTTTGCCTCCAGAACCTGCGCGCGGCTCTCGATCGCTTCCTCCTCCAGCGTGCTGCCGTATTTCACCTGTTCGATGCGCTCGTTTTTTAGATCTTCGTTCGCTTTAATCCTCGCTTGCGCGGCTTCGTGGTGAGCCTGGGTAATCAGAATCCGGTAGTAGAGTTGGTGCACTCGTAGTGCGACTTCATTCTCCGTCTGTCGTGTTCTGTCACGCGTAGCCTTTAGTTCCGCGGCAGCCATGTCATTCGCCGATCTGATTTTCAGCAGCTCTGTCAGCGGCTGCGTGAGAGACGTTCCGCTGGTAATCAACGTGCGCCCGCCCTGGTTCAGCGTAACCGATCGGTCCGGTAACGAACTTCCTCCAGCCGTGCCGAGGCTTCCCGCGGGAATTCCAATGAACTGGGTGTCGGTCAATCTTAAGGCATTGCTGTCATTGCGGAGCAGCGGAAAGTAGGCGCTTCGGGCCACATCCTTGGCATGCTCTTTTTCTTCCACCTTGTACGCGGCGATGCGCACCACGTGATTGTGTTTCAGGGCCAGCTGTACGGCTTCGTCGAGCGTGATGCGGCGGGGAGCCGGCGATTCGGTCTCCTGGGCGGCAAGGCTCTGGCCGTGAACGACCGACAGGAGAAAGCAAAGAAATGCGACGCGTAAGTTCATGATGTTATTCCTTGGTTTGCCCAGGTTTTTCGGTCCGGGATACCGAATGTGCCACAGCGAGTCATGGCATTCTCCTCAAGTCTTGATAGCTAACTTTTACCTGGCTCATGAGTAGCATTAGCAACAGAAATGCCGCTGCCACTCCGGCGATCAACACAAATCCATCCGCCTGCACGTGAAGGCCAAGCATGTTGGAATGAAATTCCTCTCGCACGGTGAGGAAGCGATTCATGATCGACACGCCGACTTGGCCGCCAAAAATGCGGAAGGTATGCATGAATCCAGAAAGAGTAGCGGCAGCCGCGGCGCTCTTCAATGCGCCCTTTTCCAGCCCCACCAAAACGATGCTGCTCACGAGTCCGACGTAGGCCCCCGCCAGCCCCAGGGCCATGACAAGTTCCAGCGTCTCGAAGCTATTGCCCGCCCAGGATGGGTCCAGATGAGCGCATGTCAGAGAGGCCATCGCCACAATGGTGAGACTCACGGCCAGGATGACCCGTGAGTTGGTGAAGATGATAACAGCTGCGACCAGCCACACCACCGCGAACTGCGGCACAGCGACCCAGGCGAGAGCGTGGCCGGTCTCGACTGCGCGATACCTTTGCACGTTGCCGAGAAACCCGGGGATGAGAATGATGCTGGCCAGATGAACAAACTTGAAGACGAAAATGGACATGCCAAGGATGACGAGGTTCCTAGAATTTACGAAGGAGAGATCTACCAGCGGATTTCGCTGGAACATCCTCCTTACGTATGTAGCTGCGAGCAAGAAAAGTCCGGCAGCCGACATAGCAACGATCACCCCGGAATGAAACCAATCCAGACGTTCCCCCTGATCGAGTGCGCCGAAAAGCAGGCTCAAGCCCGTGCTGAAGTAAGCAAACCCAATCCAACTTGGAGCCGGACCCGCCGGCGGGCTGCGGCGGGGAATGCCGAAGTGCACGCAAAGCATCATCAAAGGGGTGAACACGGCGGCGTGCCAAAATATCCAGTGCCAGGAAAGGTGGTCGGCGTACCAGCCCTGGAGTGCGGCGGCGACATTGCTCGTAAAAATGATGTCAGCGGCGTAGGCCGCGATACCGAAAATGATCAGACGTTTCGGGAGCGACGTCAGGACAAAGGTCATGGTGAGTGAATAAAAAGTCCCGGACGCCAAGCCGGCCAGCGCTTCCAGCGCCAGCATGACCCAGAAGTTCGGTGAAAACGGCAAGAGAATGCAAGTAAGCGTGAACACCAGCGCAGAGAAAAGCAGGACGCGGCGCGGGCCAATCCTGGCGCTCACAAACACGCAGAAGACGCCACTAAACATCATGGCCATGTTCAGTGCCGTCGGCAGCCAGGAGGCATCGTCGAAACTGAAGCCCAGTGCTCCGCGCAGATCCGCAAGACCAACACTCAGCAGTCGGCTGTTCATGGTCGCTATGCTCGCGCCAAGAAACACTCCGAAGACGCCAACGTAGGGGTTGGTCGAGAGCTGAGTAGGTGCCTTAGGCGCCGACGCGGGTGTGGTGGGTTGGAGAGATTCAGTATTCAACGAATTTGCTCCAGAATTATTTGCTGCTTGTGCGAACCTTGGCAATGACCGAGAGCCCTGGCCGCAAGCGCTCGGCGATCGGTTGCCCGGGATCGAGCGCAATCTTCACTGGCACGCGCTGAACGATTTTGGTGAAGTTGCCGGTGGCGTTGTCGGGCGGAAGGAGAGCGAATTGGGAGCCGCTGGCCGGCGCGATCTCAAGAACTTTGCCGCGCACGACTTGTCCCGGGTACTCGTCGATGCGAATTTCTGCGGGGTCGCCAACTTTCATGTGGGTGAGTTGCGTCTCGCGATAGTTCGCTTGAATCCACTTTGTCTCTGCGACAAACGTGAGCACCTGCGTTCCTGGGGAAACAAGTTGTCCCGGACGCACGCGTCTCTCGCCCACCGTGCCGTCCGCCGGGGCGTGGATGTTCGTATACCCCAAGTTGACCTCCGCGACCGTATGGGACGCTTCCTTGGCATGGAGATCCGCGATTAGCTGCAGTTCTTGCGATTCGAGAACCGCCTTGGTGCGCCGTTCGGCCTCCACTGCGATTTCGTTGCTGCGCAACGCTGTTTTTGCCTGTTCCAGATCGGCTTCGCGGCTTGCCGCTTGTGCCGCGAAACGCTGCTCGTCCGCAACTGCCGTCTCCACATGTTGTTTTGTTGCAGACTGCGTGGCCAAGAGTGCTTCTTGACGAGCGCGTTCCGAGCGAGTGCGAACCACGTCGGCATGGACAGCTTCTATGCCAGCGCGGGCAGCAGTGATTTGTGCTTTGGCCTGGTCGATTCCGGCGAGTGCCTTTTCGATTCGGGTATCTTGGAGTTCGCGCTGCCTCCGATTGTTCTCGATGGCCGCTTTGGCAGCCTCGACCGCTGCACTGGCTTGTTTCAGTTGCGCTTGGTAATCGTCATCCTCAAGTTCGACGAGCAGGTCTCCGCCGTGGACCCGCTGGAAATCGGAAACTTTCACATCACGAACGATACCGGCGACCTTTGTGCTTAGCGGTGTGAGATCACCTCGAACGTAAGCGTCGTCGGTCACCTGCTCGATTCGCCCACCTTCCCATGCGTTCCAATCTCTCGTGATCATGATGATCACCGCCGCTGCGAGCAGGAACACTACAGCTGGCGTCACATATTTCAGCCATGGCCAACGGGGCCTTGGCTGTAGCGGCGCGTGTTCGGCCTGGGCCGACGGCGTCGGCGCTGGCGTTGTGACGGGAGTCGGGGTCGAAGCGGCAGCCATGTTTCATCTCCTCGGGAGAACAAACAGATTTCGTGGTCACGGGACGAAAAAGTCGTCCCGGCATTTTCAGTTCTGCCTGTAGCGCGAAGAGTCACCGAAGAGAGCAGTCGCGCCGCAGGCATCCTCGAGAATACAATTAACAGGTGAAGAGGATCGACGTCAAAGGCGCGATTGCTATTGCCTCCATAGCGAGTCTCTATGAAGCACAGAGTTCTGCACTGAAATCACAACGGAAACCGCGAGGCGGGAGGGATTACAACGGAAGGCTGCAGCACGCACTGAGAAGCTCTCAACGACTTGGAGAATTACCACCCCAGAACGTTAGAAATCCAAACCAAGAGGTTCGTGCGGACCTCACCGCGGTTCGTCTCGGTGAGCATTTCATGCCGGCCTCCCTCGTAAAAATCGTAGGAGATATCGGAGATACCGGCTTTGTGATAGCGATTAATCAGGGCGCGAACCCCTGCGAGTCCCTGCCCGACGGGGTCTTCGCTTCCCGAGAATACATACATGGGAAGATCCTGGCGGATTTCTGCCAGAATCGTTGCATCCGAGAGGCGGGCTGCGGCGGCGAGAAAGGAGGCTGTGGAGGCAGGCGTCAGAGTTGGAAAACAAAGCGGATCCTTCATAAACGCGTCTACGACTGCTGTGTCACGGCTGAGCCAGTCGAAAGGAGTGCGGGCCGGTTCGAACGCGGCGTTCAAAAAGTTGTACTTCTCGGGAGCGGAATTCGCGAGCTGGACAAGCCCATCGAGGACACCCGATCCCGAAAGTACAAGACCATCGATCAGATAACTGTTGTCGAGAATGTATTGCTGCGAAGCGAAGGAACCCATACTGTGCCCCAGCAGGATCAGCGGCAGCTGGGGATTCTCTTCCTTCGCGATGAGCGTGAGTTCGACCATATCGTCCACGAGAAGGTCAAAGCCCCCCTCGCCGTAGTCTCCAAAGGCCTCGCGGGACGAACCTGTACGCCCGTGTCCGCGGTGGTCGTTGCCATACACCACAAGACCCGCTCCCTGCAAAACTTCGATCAATTCCGTGTAACGGCCGAGGTGCTCGCCGAGGCCGTGTGCGATCTGGAAGACGCCGCGAGCCGCGCCTTGAGAATCCCAACGCGCACACGCGATCCGCAATCCGTCCTTGCTGGTGAATTGAAATTCCTTCGATGGAGCAACTGTAGTAGTCATAGTAAGAAATGAAACACAAAGCGAAAGCTTCGTCCAATAGAGAGAGGCTATCGCGCCGATTGCGAAATTCTGTAGCAAGCATTGCGTGACAAACGCAATTTTGGGGAATCCGGTTTAGGCCTCGCCAGCTCGCAGGGCCAACACTTCCTGGACCAAGTCTCGAAACTCGTTGAGTTGCGGACACTGGTCATCGTGTCTCGTAATCATGCCCATATCCACCGTGACGCTGGGTTCAAAAGGAATGAATTTAATTCTCGGGCGCCGGATTTTGAGCAAGGAAGCTACGCCAACCGAAATTCCCGCCCCGGAGGCGACCAGCGGGAACCGGGAGTACCAATCCGCGGCGACGTTGATATTGGGAGTAAAGCCCGATTTGTGGCATTCCGAAACGAACACGTCATAGACCACGGGCGACTGGTCGCGTGTCGGCACGATCCAAGACTCCTCCTCAAGTTCTGAAAGCTTGATGGATCTGCGGGAAGCTAAGCGATGCGTCGAAGGCAACATGACAATCCCTCGCTCGGGATAGAGAGCCTCGTAGTTCAGATGAGGGTCGGGCGTTTCGGAAAAACAACCCATGAATCCGACGTCTGCGGTTCCACCAAGGACTCCCAGAATTTGTTCGTTTTCCGGAAGAAAGCGCAAACGGATATCAAGTTTCGGAGCCTTGTCTCTCGCAAGTTCGAGGACATCATGCAAAATGCAGTATTCGGCGATGGGACCACAGGCGACCCTCAATCTTCCGAGAAATCCAGCGGAAGCGGCGCGAGCATCTTCAACCGCGCCCACGGCCTCCCGGATCGCTACACGCGCCCGGCTCAGAAATGCAACTCCTGCCTGAGTGAGCGTGACTCCGCTTGCCCCACGTACGAGAAGTTCGGTTCCGAGGGTTTGCTCGAGCGCACGAATTTGCTGGCTCAACGTGGGCTGACTGATATGGAGGCGTTTTGCAGCCCGGGTGAAACTCAGGTGATCCGCGACTTCGATGAAATAACGGAACTGCCGTAGGTCCATGGGATTGCGCCTCCCTTTTTAAATCCTGATTGTTACCCTGTCCTTCGAAGAACCAGTCTGGAGTGTTCGCGACCAGCAGGCCTGGAAACTTGCAAGGCCGGGGCTGGCATTTGCACGGCGACTCGCCGCATGATTCCGCGGGCTGCCGCGTGATGCGCCGTTGGAATCTTACGAGTCACGGACCCAAGAGTAACACCCCTGACCGGTGTTCCCGATCGAGCCGCTACGGCTTGGGTGGCGTGCTCCAGGAATTGAAGGAGATACGGCGAAGTATCCTCGCGTCGGCGGATCAGGTTTACAGGGATTTGCATGGCTGGGGAAGGGGGCACGAACCGCAACTCAGGCCGCCGGATCGTCTGCAGCGCGGCGGGAACCAAACTGATGCCGGCCCCTGAGGCAACGAGCGGAAACACCGAGTGCCAATCCGTTGGCCGCAAAAGTTTAGGCTGGACGCCTGCGGCCCTGCACGAGGAAGCGAGTCGCTCTTCCTCCATTGCCGTCTCACATAGATCCGTGAGAATCCAAGTTTCGTGCACGAGCTGCGATAGAGAAACTGTCCGAGCTCTGGCGAGGGGATGGTCGTGAGGCAACATAACCACACACTCTTCGTGGTACAGGGGTTCACAGAGCAAAGAGGGATTGGAGGAGGAAGAATGGGAAGTCATGAAAGCGGCGTCAAAGGTGCCATCCGCTATGCTACCGAGATGATTAACGCCCGGGGAAAAATCAATTTCGATCACGAGGGTTGGAAACGATTCCCGCATCAAGCGCAATACATCCTTGAGCAAGGTATATTCCGCAAGTGGACCGCAGAGGATCTTGAGGTGACGTCAAATAGTTCTGTGCCCACCTGTTTTTCGAGTGCTCTGATCTGCTGGCTAAGGGTGGGCTGGCTGATTTTCAGTCTACGGGCAGCACGGCAAAAGTGCAGATGCTGAGCGACCGCTATGAAATATCGAACTTGCCTAAGATCCACAGATCACCATCCAAATTTGGACATACGTACAACGCATGGCCCTCCCGGACCCAGGCGACGCCCTAGGAGCCTTCTCGCTCCCTCGTAATCCATTCCCGAATGTACGCAGGGCAATTCCTGAGCTTGATGCTGTCGGTTTCGCAGCGTTCGAGAAACTTGACCGCATCTCGATCCACGAGGACCAGGTCTCTTAGATCCAGAACCACACGGCGACCTTTTGCTTCTGCTTGAAATACTTTTTTCAATTCTTTTACGTTTTCTACATCCATTCGACCTGCAAGCTTGAAGACAGTTTCCCCGTTTGCAGCCCTTTGAATCCTCAGCATCTACCCCTCTCTTGAAATGAGACCCTAGGATTACCGAGCAATCCATGAACCATTCGTATGTTATGGAAACAACAGTGCTTATGGCATGTGGCGGCTGACGGCTTTTCACCAATTGTCGAAATTCTGTACAAACGGGGTTGCGCTAGGGGCCGTAGGAAGGCAGATCGAAAAGGTATGGTGCGGGATCCAGATCGCCAATCGATGTACGCGTTCGTCATTAGGCGCTGCGCGACTGCCAAGAGGTTCCACCGTTAGTACAGGATTTGCAAGAAGCAATCCTCTTTCCATTTGAGAGATTCTGGTTACGCGACGAAGATCGCCATGCGCGGCGCAGGACAATTGGACCCAAGAACCCGTCGAATCCGTTTTTAGCACGCCAAGGCTTTGACTACCCCGTCAAGGCGATGACGGTGTCGTCGTTCCGTGCTGCCAAGGCTCGCACAACATTCGTCCGGAAGCAGTTGTACCCACGGCAGATAGATAGACGACAGGAGTTCGGCTTAATTGGAGCATGAGGTGCACCTGTCCGAGCGCCAGTTGAGTCGTACTCGAACTGCGCAGGGCCTTCGCTGGGTCAGTAAACGAGAGAGATTGGACAGAATGCGCGAGACACCACACAAGACGGAATGGGGAGTTGTCGTGGGACGGTCCGCTGGCATGCTTTTTCTCCTGGCCGGTATAGCCTTGGCTGCAGGCTTGTGCATGGCGAATCCGCCAAATGACAACCCTGTTCCCAACATCTTTGAGCCACACTCAACACCGGCCGAGTCGATTTATCATCTGTCAATTTTCGTCCTTGCCATTACTGCCATGATTTTCCTGGTCGTCTTCAGCCTACTGGCCTATGTCATCGTGAAATTCCGCAACCGGGCGGCAACAGCGGGGAGCGAACCGGCCCAAGTGTATGGGAGCACGCAGATTGAGTTGGCCTGGACAATCATTCCGATCCTGATCGTGGTCGTGTTGTTTCTGGCGACAGCCCGAGTGATTCATGCCATCCAGGATTCCGTGAAGCCGAAGACGGCTGTAGAGGTGACCGCCATCGGGCACCAGTTCTGGTGGGAGTTTCGGTATCCGGGGCTTGGCATCGTCACGGCAAACGAACTCCACATTCCGGTGAGCGATCCAGCCAACCCCACCCCGACATACCTGAAGCTCCTATCCGCCGACACCGATCACAGTTTCTGGGTTCCGCAACTTGCTGGGAAGACCGATTTGATTCCGAATCGCGTCAACCAGATGTGGATGGACCCTCACCGCACGGGGATTTTCCTCGGGCAGTGCGCCCAGTATTGCGGCACGCAGCACGCAAAAATGCTTCTCGAGGTGTCGGTGGACAGTCCGCAGGCTTTCGAAGCGTGGGTCCACGCGCAAGCGCAGCCCGCAAATCAAGATGAGAAGGAAAGCGTCGGCAGGCATGTTTTCGAAACGACCGCATGCGTGAACTGCCACGCAGTGGACGGCACACCGGCAAAGGGGCGCTTCGGGCCGGATCTGACGCATCTCATGAGCCGTCACACGATTGCTTCAGGTGCGGCCGAAAACTCCGAGGAAAAACTTCGCTTGTGGATTCAGAACCCGGATGCAATTAAACCCGGCTCGCTCATGCCGGCTATGAAGCTGAGCGATGCGGACCTGGATGCGCTCGTGCGCTATCTCGTGACGCTTCGGTAGGGGGGATTTTGGGAGACGAGCTATGTCATCGGATGTGATGGCCATTCAAGCGGCGCAGGTTTCCGGCCGGCCATGGGTCCAGATACTCCACGAGTGGGTGACCACGGTGGATCACAAGCGCCTGGGCATTCTGTACATCCTCTACGCATTGGTCTTTCTCGTCATCGGCGGAATCGAAGCTACCATCATTCGTATCCAGCTGATGCGCCCGCATAACGACTTTGTTTCGCCGCAAGTTTTCAACCGGATGTTCACGATGCACGGGACCACCATGATTTTCTTCGTGGCCATGCCGATCTTGTTCGGGTTTGCCAACTATCTGGTCCCGTTGATGATCGGGGCCCGAGACATGGCGTTTCCGCGGCTGAATGCGTTCAGCTTCTGGTTGACGGCGTTCGGGGGATTTCTTCTTTACTTCAGTTTTGTCGGGGGCAGCGGACTCTATGGCGCGGGGAACGCCCCCGACGTGGGATGGTTCGCCTACGCTCCTTTAACTTCACGCGCATTTTCGCCGGGTCACAGTGCGGATTACTGGACGATTGCCCTGCTGGTCTCGGGATTTGGCAGTGTCGGGACGGCCGTTAACATTATTGCGACGATTTTGTGCATGCGTTGTCCTGGAATGAAGCTTAGCCGGATGCCACTGTTGGCGTGGCTCAATCTCGTGATGTGCGCGATGGTTCTGATCGCCGTGACCCCATTGACGGCCGCGCAGTTGATGCTTCTCGTTGATCGCTATTTGGGCGGGCACTTCTTCGACACGCAGGCGGGTGGGTCGGCGACCCTGTGGATGCATTTCTTTTGGATCTTCGGGCATCCTGAAGTCTATATCCTTGTTATTCCCTGCTTTGCGTTCGCCTCCGAGATCATTCCGGTGTTCTCCCGCAAACCGATTTTCGGCTACCCCGTCATGGTAGGAGCCACGGTGTGCATTGGTTTCGTCAGCATGAGTGTGTGGGCACATCATATGTTCACCATCGGGATGAACTCCTATGCGAATAGTTTTTTTGCGATCACCACGATGGCGGTGGGCGTGCCGACGGGAATCAAGATTTTCAACTGGCTCGGCACGATGTGGGGAGGGAAGATCCAGTTCAAGACACCGATGTTGTTTTCGATCGGCTTCCTGTTCCAGTTCTTGATTGCCGGCCTCACCGGCATCATGATGTCCGCCGCTCCTTTCGACTGGCAGCTCGGCAATTCCTATTTTGTCGTAGCACACTTTCACTACGTGATTGTGGGCGGAATTCTTTTCTGTCTTTTCGCCGCATTTTATTACTGGTTCCCAAAAATCACGGGAAGGATGTTGAGCGAAAGACTCGGCAAGCTGCATTTCTGGCTGTTTCTGATCGGTTTTCACCTGACGTTCGACGGGATGCACATTCCCGGATTGCTCGGCATGCCGCGGCGCATTTACACCTACGAACCCGGCCGGGGTTGGGAACTGTGGAATCTGCTTTCCACGATTGGCGCCTTCATTCAGGGTCTTGCCACGCTGTTGTTCGTAGCAAACCTTGTTCTCTCTTATTTCAAAGGACCCAAAGCCGGGAGTGATCCCTGGGACGCTTGGACTCTTGAATGGTCGGTGAGTTCGCCGCCACCGCAATATAACTTCGCCGCCATTCCGACGGTTGCGAGCCGGCGCCCGCTGTGGGACCGAAAGCATCCAGAGGACCCGGATAGTCGCTATGAATGAACGGAGCGAACCATGAGTGCAGTACCGATGCCGGTCGCTCAGACGACTCGCGTTTGGAGTCTCCCGTATCGAGGCACGGTCGGGATGGCTTGTCTGATCGTTGCCGAGTCCGCCATCTTCACGATTTTCGTCGTCGCGTATCTCTTCTACGCCGGGAAAAGCCTCACCGGGCCGACTCCCCGCGAGGTGCTCGAGCCACCAATCTTTTACACAATCTGTCTATTGTCGAGCAGTATGACCATTCACTTTGCGACAAAGCTCGTCGGACGGGGTATGCGAGGCGCGTTCCTCGGCCTGTGGTTTCTTACTGTTGTTCTCGGTGGCCTCTTTCTATACGGTACCGGCCAGGAATGGCACCGGCTGATCTACGAACACGGACTAACGATTTCCACGAATCTTTTTGGAACCACCTACTACTCGCTCGTCGGCTTGCACGGCTCCCACGTGATCGCTGGTCTGGTCATGCTGAGCATCGTGTTGGTCTTCGGCCTCGTCGGTCGTGTTGGGCCGGAACAGTCCGCCCGGCTAGAAGTCCTTTCCCTGTACTGGCATTTCGTGGATGCCGTGTGGGTTGTGGTTTTCACCGTGGTTTACATTTTCGGGCGCTGAGGAGAGGAATGGCAACGCTGCTATCTACCGAACAAACAGAACAGAGCCGTCGGATAACTGGCGAGATCGAAGTGCCAGCGCCTACAGCGTGGCCTCTTGTCCTGGCCTTTGGATTTGCGTTGGTGTTCGCGGGACTCCTAACGAACACATCGGTGAGCATCCTCGGCGCGCTGCTTGCGATCGCTGGTTGCGTCGGCTGGTTCCGGGAAGTTTTTCCCTGCGAGCACGAGGAGTCGGTGCCGGTGATTCAGGAGGATCTGTCGGTCACAACGGAGCGCCGTGTCATCGAACGACTTCCCGTAACCGGGGAACTGGTGCGCGCGTGGCTTCCTCTTGAAACCTATCCAATTTCGGCCGGACTAAAGGGAGGCTTGGCCGGAAGCGTAGCGATGGCCCTACTGGCATGTGGCTACGGACTCCTGAAAGTCGGAAGCATCTGGTATCCCATCAACCTTCTTGCCGCGGTCGTTTACTCACAATCGCTCAAGCTGGGGCCAACGCAATTGAATTCGTTTCACGCGGACAGCTTCGTAATTGCATTGCTCCTGCACGGCTTGGTCTCCAGCCTTGTGGGGCTGCTCTACGGTGCAATGCTTCCGATGTTCAGTCGACGGCCGATTCTGCTCGGCGGCGTGATTGCTCCGGTGCTGTGGTCGGGGTTGTTGTACTCGATGCTGGGAATTCTGAACCCTTTGCTCGAGAGCCACATTGACTGGTTGTGGTTCACGGTTTCGCAGGTGGCGTTTGGCATTATCGCCGGTCTCGTTGTCGTGCGGCAGTCGCGCGTACCGACACGCGAGAATCTGCCGTTTGTCTTGCGCGCGGGAATTGAGGCGCCCGGAACAATCGCGATACGAGAAAGCGGAGAGACACGGCCGTGAAGATACTCTTGTATGCGTGTGTTTTCACAGTACTCGGCGCGATCTTGTTTTCGGGTTGCGGTTCTCCCCACGGTCGGCCCCGCAAAGGTTCCGAGACTCAGGCTCCAGACGAAATTCTGGAATTTGACACGCTGTACTCGGAAAACTGCGCGGGTTGCCACGGCGGTCAGGGCCGTGGAGGTGCAGCCATCGCATTGGCCGATCCGGTCTATCTTGCCGTGGCAGAAGACGCGGTGATCCGTAAAGTCATCGCCAATGGCGTGCACGGAACCGCGATGCCTGCATTCGCGCGAAATGCCGGCGGGATGCTGACGGACAAGCAAATTGACGTAATCGCTGGTGGAATGCGGTCGCGTTGGAGCCGACGCGAGGTCGGCAGCGGAGCAAATCTCCCGTCCTACGCGGCCAAATCCGAAGGCAGACCTGTGGAAGGTGAAGTCGCGTACAAGACCTACTGCGAATCCTGCCACGGTCCTGGTGGCCGCGGTGGATCAAAGGGCAGCGCCATCACGGACGATTCCTTTCTCACCTTGATCAGTGATCAAGCGCTGCGCACCATCGTCATCACAGGCCGTCCGGAACTGGGCGCACCGGACTGGTTCAAAAATGTGCCCGGCAAGCCTATGTCGGAGCAGGAAATTACCGACGTAGTAGCCTGGCTCGCCTCGCAAAGAAAGAAGAATTCCGCACAACCGAATTCCGTCGCGAATTTCGCACAGCACTAGGAGTTTGACCATGCCGAATGAAAACACACTCTCCCGTCGCGGGCTGTTCATGAAGTTGGGAATTTTGTTTAACGGTCTCGTGGCTGCTGCGCTAGGAGTCCCGATCTTAGGGTTCCTTCTGTCCTCGGTTACACGAGGGCGCGCGAATGCCTACCTGTCGTGGGTGCCTCTCGGGCCCGTGAGCGAATTTCCAGAAGGTGAGACGCGGCTGGCTACCTTCCGGAATCCCAACGTGATGCCGACCGACGGCAAGACAGTCGATACCGCATGCTGGGTACGCCGCGTCGAAGGCGATCAATTTCAGGTTTTTGCGGTTAATTGCGCGCACTTGGGTTGTCCGGTCCGCTGGTTTCCGCAATCTGGCTTGTTCATGTGTCCGTGCCATGGCGGAGCGTACTACCGCGACGGCTCGCGTGCTTCGGGTCCTCCAGAGCGCGGGCTCTTTGAATATGTGGCGAAGGTGCAGGACGGTCTTGTCACCATTCAGGCCGGTGAACTGCCCACGCCGGGAGCCAGTGTGGCTCTCGTGGGAAAGAAATCGCCATGCGCCTGATGGCTGAGGTCGGGCAATGGTTCGACCGGCGCTTGCAGCTGGCGGCTCCCATTCGCGAAATTTCGGAGCATCCGGTTCCGCGCAACACTGCCAGTTGGTGGTACGTGTTTGGCAGCGCCGCGCTGGTCGTGTTCCTCCTGCAACTCGTCACCGGAATTCTCCTTGCGATGATTTACGTCCCATCCGCCGGAGAAGCGTGGAGTAGTCTCCAGACTCTGAACCACGACGTGACTCTCGGCTGGTTCATCCGTGCGTTGCACGGATGGGGCTCGAATTTCATGATCGCGATCGTTCTCATTCACATGGTCCAGGTCTTCCTCTTCGGGGCTTATAAGTTTCCGCGTGAGCTCACCTGGATCATCGGGGTTTTCCTTTTGCTCATGACGCTCGGGATGGCGTTCAGCGGGCAAGTACTGCGTTTCGATCAAGACGCCTATTGGGGGCTCGGCATTGGAGCGTCCATCGCGAGCCATGTACCAATAATAGGCCCCGCAGCTGTGAAATTGATGTTGGGTGGACCGATCATTGCCGGCGCGACGCTATCGCACTTCTTCGCGCTGCATGTCTTTGTGATTCCAGGAATGCTGATCGGGTTCGTATGCCTTCATGTCCTGATGGTGCTGAAACTGGGGATTAACGAATGGCCGATGCCGGGGCGTCTCGTGAAGCGGGCGACCTATACGAGCGAGTACCACGAATTGACTAAGAAGGACGGCGCTCCGTTCGTCCCTTACGCGATCTGGAAAGACCTGTTCTTCGCTGCGTTCATCCTTGTGGCAGTCGCCGGCTGTGCCGTGTACTTCGGTCCGTTCGGTCCCACGGGTCGGCCCGATCCGACCATCATCCAGACGGCGCCGAAACCAGACTACTTCTTTTTGTGGCTGTACGGTTTGTTGTCATACTTGCCGCCCGGCGGCCAATCGCTGTTTTGACGGTTCTGCTGATCGCCATAATCCTGGGAACACTCACCCATCTCGCTGGCTATACGCCGTGGAGCCCGCACATGAATGCGTGGAGCGGTGATCCGGTGCCGGCGCAATTCCTGCGCGGCACAACAGCGCTCGAGCGGCAAGGCGCGCTCGTTTTTCAGGTCAAGCAGTGCCGCAACTGCCATTCGCTTGGCGACAAAGGTGGACTGAGAGGTCCGGCTCTCGACAGTGTCGCTGTTCGGCTTACCGAGGACCAACTCATTCGTCAGGTGATCCAGGGCGGTGGAAACATGCCGGCGTATGGAAAGAACTTGAGCCCGGCGGAGACAACGGCACTCGTCTCATTTCTAGAAACCTTGCATCCGGCGGGACAGGCTCCCGCGCGAGATGCTTCGCGCGACACCACTCTTCGAGAGGACCAGGAGGGCCGCCCTTCGACGCAACCTTAGAGTCTGATTCATGCCATCCCAAGTACAAGACGCATTGCAATCGTGGACGTTTCCGATACCACTTACGCTGGCGATAACTCTGGTGGCATTCGCGTACTTGATGGGATGGCGTCATCTTCGTTCCGTTGGCGCGAGTGTGATTCCAGCCTGGCGGGCTGTCATCTTTCTCCTAGGGTTGTTCTTGATCTGGACGGCATTGGGCTCACCTCTTGCCGCATTCGACGAGACATTGCTGACCGTCCACATGATTCAGCATCTCCTACTCATGACCATCGCTCCTCCTCTGATTTTGCTGGGCGCACCCGTGATGCCGCTGTTGCATGGTTTGCCGCGGAAGTTTGTGCAAACCGTTCTTGGCCCGATATTCCGTTGGCCGCCAACACAACATGTCGGGCGCATACTTTCGCAACCTGCGGTTTGCTGGCTCGCGGCCTCTGCGACTCTGGTGGGATGGCATGTCCCGGCGGCGTTCACCCTGGGTTTGCAATCGGAAGGGTGGCATGTCGTCGAGCATGCGTGTTTCCTTGGATCGGGATTTCTCTTCTGGTGGCCCGTTGTGCAACCCTGGCCAAGTGTCGCGACGTGGCCGCGATGGTCCATCCTCGTCTACCTGTTTCTTGCCACGCTGCCTTGCGACATCCTTTCTGGATTTCTCGTGTTCTGCGACCGGGTCGTCTACTCGTATTACCTCGGCACAGCACGGCCGTTTGGAATTTCCGCGCTCGAAGACCAACAATGCGCAGGCGCGTTGATGTGGACGTGCATTACGATTCTTTACCTTCTGCCCGCAGCCATTGTGACCATACAACTGCTCACCGAACGGAGTGCTCCGGAAGATAAGCCGCAGAGGGCGGAGGTTGCCTGAATATGGCAACCGATCCCATTCTTGCAGCCTTCGAGGTAACTGTAGTCGAACGCCATTCCTGGGCGCGACCGAGCGTGCTGTCCGACTACTGGGCGCTGACTAAGCCCGAAATAAACTTCTTGATTGCCCTGGCAACTGCGGCCGCCTTTTGCCTTGGTTGTCCTCAGATACTGGCGCCATTCCCTTGGGCGCTATTTCTTCGCACGGTGTTCGGAACGGTCCTCGTTGCAAGCGGCGCGGGCACACTGAATCAGCTGATCGAGCGGCGTTTTGACTCGGAGATGCGACGGACGGTCCGTCGGCCGATTGCCGCTGGCCGAATCGAACCCATTCCTGCCCTGGTTTTCGGAATGGTTCTGTCGCTCACGGGCGTTCTTTACCTGGGCGTGACGGTGAGGCTAGCTGCCAGCGTGCTTGCCCTCCTAACGCTCTGCGGGTATTTGTTTCTCTATACTCCGCTTAAACGTCGAACATCGATGTGCACGCTTATCGGGGCAATACCCGGTGCCATGCCCGTCCTGATCGGTTACGCCGCAGTGGCCGGAAAGCTCGAAGCGCGCGCATGGCTGCTCTACGCGATTCTCTTCCTCTGGCAATTTCCCCATTTCATGGCGATTGCATGGATGTATCGCGAAGACTATGCGAGGGCAGGATTTGAAGTTCTTCCACGGGGATTAGAAAAAAAACAGTTCGTAGGCTGGCAGAGCATACTTCCCACGGTGGCGTTGGTGTTCATCGCTTGTGTACCGATGGCTTTGCGACACACCCATCCGGTGCTCGTCTTTGGAACACTATCCCTCAGTCTGGGTTTCCTCTATTTTGCAGCATACTTTGCTCTGGTTCGCTCGAACGAGTCTGCTCGCCGCCTGCTCCTGGTCTCAATACTTTATCTTCCATTGGTCTTCTTGCTTCAAGTGCTTGCAAGAGTGTGAGAGGGAGGGCAACTTTTGTGGCAAATTTCGTGCCGGTGGGAATTCACAAGTGGGTACCGCGTTCTAGGGCTACGTACAAGTTACGGCCAACTAGGAGTGGGGAAATAAGGCTTCTCGTCCCGTAAGCGACTCCAGATTAAGCGTTTATGGGATTTTGATCCTTGGTTCGGGACCAGGAGGTCGAAGGTTCAAATCCTTTCGCCCCGACCATTCTAATTCCCGCTCTCATATAGACTTAGGCCGCAACTTCTTCTTGCACTTCCTCGTTCAAAACTTGTCCCGACTTGTCCATTAACGGCTGTTCTTCCTCAGTCGGAAGCGTGAAGCCAAGACCTACCTTGGCCGCACAGTCTTGCCGCCACTGGAGGTTATCGAGCAACTGCTTGCCGTAACGCCCCGACATTTCCCCGTTCGCATGCCCCATCCAAAAATCGATGAGCAAGGTTCGTGCCTCACTCATCTGCAGGATGGACTCACGGAATCGGCGAAATGTGTGAAAGCCTGCCAACTCGCGTCCCATCTTCTTGAGGATCGGATGCAAGCTGTCTCTCGCAATGTTTCGCGGTGACATAGGCAAGCCGCTAGAAGTCTCG
>WNFI01036343.1_pt1 | contig 37948 bp, 45 predicted proteins | sample 5400471 | NCBI WGS metagenome assembly WNFI01 (sample SAMN13153348, study PRJNA577476) | soil metagenome | isolation source: 100 cm saprolite on Douglas fir-dominated hillslope | place: USA:California | collected 2013-09-17 | reverse complement strand
CGCGGAGTTCATCGTCACGGTCGATGACTTCTGCAAGAAGGCGTCGGCGCTGCGCCGGGCATCCTTGAGCTCGACGCCGTAGGCGATCGGAGCTAGAGCGGTATGTTGCCGTGCTTGCGGGGCGGACGCTCGACGGTCTTGCGCAGGCACAGCTGCAACCCGCGCACTAGCTCGCGCCTGGTCTGGCTCGGCTCGATCACGTCGTCGATGTATCCACGCTCCGCCGCCACGTAGGGGTTGGCGAACCGCGCCGTGTATTCCGCGACGAGCGCCTTGCGGCGCGCCACGGGATCCGGCGCGGCGACCAGGTCGCGCTTGTAGATGATGTTCACCGCAGCCTCGGGCCCCATGACCGCTATCTCGGCGGTCGGCCACGCGAGGTTGAGGTCGGCCCCCATCTGCTTAGGTGACATGACGCAGTACGCGCCGCCGTAGTCCTTCCGGGTGATCACGGTCAGCTTGGGCACCGTCGCCTCGGCGTAGGCGTAGAGCAGCTTGGCTCCGTGCCGGATGATCCCGCCGTGCTCCTGGTCCCGCCCCGGCAGGTAGCCGGGCACGTCGACGAACGAGATGATCGGGATGCCGAACGCGTCGCAAAAGCGGATGAAGCGCGCCGCCTTCACGGATGCGTTGATGTCGATCGCGCCGGCCAGTACCTTCGGCTGGTTGCCGACGATGCCGACCACGTGTCCGCCCAGGCGCCCAAGCCCGACGACGATGTTCGGCGCGAAGAAAGGCTGAACCTCGAAGAGCTCGCGCCCGTCGAGCACGCGCGACACGACCTCGCGCATGTCGTAGGGCTTGTTGGGCGACTCGGGGACGATGGTCTGCAGCTCGACGTCGGCACGCTCGAGGTCGTCGGTGGTCGGTACGAATGGAGGCCGCTCGTTGTTCGACAGCGGCAGGTAGGAGAGCAGCTTGCGCACGGCCGCCGCGCATTCCTGCTCTGTCTTCGGGAGAAAGTGCGCGACGCCTGACGTCGCGTTGTGCACGTGGCCGCCGCCCAGCTCGTCGAACGAGACGGCCTCGCCGGTGACGACCTTGATGACTTCCGGTCCCGTGATGAACATGTAGCCCTGCCCGGCGACGATGAAGATGAAGTCGGTGATGGCCGGCGAGTAGACGGCTCCACCGGTGCACGGCCCGGCGATGATGCTCAATTGCGGGATCACGCCGGACGATCGGACGTTGCGATAGAAGATGTCCGCGTAACCCGCCAGCGCCACCACGCCCTCCTGGATGCGCGCGCCACCGGAGTCGTTCACGCCGATGATGGGCACGCGGTTGCGCAGGGCGAGCTCCTGGACTTTCACGATCTTCTCCGCCGTCACCTCGCCGAGCGACCCGCCGAAAACAGTCGCGTCATACGCGTAGACGGCGACGGGCCTGCGGTCGATCTCACCGAACCCGGCGACCACGCCGTCGCCCGGGATCTTGCGGTCTTCCATGCCGAACCCGTGCGCGCGATGGGTGGCGAACACGTCGAGCTCGACGAACGAGCCTGCGTCGAGCAGCATCTCGATCCGGTCTCGCGCGGTGGCCTTACCGGCGGCGCGCCGCTTGTTCGCAGCCTCGGTTTCCGCGTGCAGCGCCTGGTAGCGCCGCTTCCGGTACTGGTTGATCCTCTGCTCGGAAACGGTGGTCGCCTCGCGCTGTGGAGCCTCGACTCCTTGCAGGCTCGGCGCGGTCCGACGAACAGGCGAAAGGGACCGGGGTTTCCGAGCGGCCATGGCGCATATATCGTAGGGGCCGTGCCCAGGGCCAACCTTTCGCTCGACCTCGAGCGGGCGGTCACCCTACGCCAGCTGCGCACGTTCAAGACGGTGGCCGACCTCAACAGCTTCAGCCTGGCCGCGCAGCGCCTCAAGCTGAGCCAGCCTTCGATCTCGTACCAGGTGAAGGAGCTCGAGGAGGCGCTGGGCGTGCCGCTGCTGGACCGCCTTGGCAAGCGCATCCAGCTGACAGAAGCCGGCACCCTGCTCTACGGCTACGCGCGCAGGATGCTCGACGTCCTCGACGAGGCCACCATCGCCATCGAGGAGATGCGTGGAATCCAGCGTGGCCACCTTCGTGTGGGCGCGAGCACGACGGTCGGCATCTACCTCCTCCCGGCAGCCCTCGGTGCTTTCAAAAAGCTCCACCCCGGCCTGGTGATATCGCTCGAGATCGGTACGCGCGCGCGGGTCCAGGAGCAGGTCTTGCGCAACGAGCTGGACCTCGCCGTGGTCGGTCCCGCCTCCAAGGATCCGGAGCTGGCGATCATCCCGTTCATCAGCGACGAGCTGGTCGTGGTGGCGCCCGCGAATCATCCGCTTGCCTCGAGGCGTGGCCTCACCCTCAAGGACCTCGCGGGCCAGCCGTTCATCATGCGCGAGGCGGCTTCGGGCAGCCGGCTGTCGCTGGAGACGGCGGCCCGCAAGGCGGGAGCAAAGCTGAGCGTCGCCATGGAGCTGGGCTCGAACGGCGCGATCAGTGACCGCCTTCATCGATTTCCTCAAGGGCGGAACCTGGCTCTCCCAGAACGGTTCGCGCGGGCGCGTCCGGCTGCCTACCGACTGACCTCCGTGGGGCGAAATCGCGCGCCGCTGCAGCGCACACCCCGAAGAGGATCAGGGCGCCGATCGTCCATAGGTTGGGGAACGGCAGCAGGCAAGGCTGACGCAGCCAGAGCAGCAGCCCGACCGCGATTCCTGAGAGCTGTCGCCACCGTCCGTTGCGAATCGCCTTGACCGTGACGAGGAGGACGAGCGGCAGGAGCGGCAGGTACTGGTAGGGATTGAGCTCACCGGGGAGCAGGGCTCCCAGCGCCAGGCCGAGCGCCATGCCGTAGACCGCGTTCCAGCCGCTCGCCCTCGCCGCGGCGACCGCGGCGACTACAACCGCCGCGAGAGTGAGAACGGTGAGGACAGTCGCGAGGGCGGCCAGGTGGATCGGCGACTGGAGCGTCGCGATCGCGTCGTTGGGCTGGATGATCGGGTAGGGCTCGCCGCCGATGGAGCGGCCGAAGAGCGTGGCGACCGACGTCTGGGCGCAATCGGGATTCGGCGCTCGCAGTGAGGGCAGCAGGACGCTGGTGACGTAGAACCAGGCCCCGCTCGGCCCCAGCGGAATACAGGCGATGAGCGTGACCAGGCCCCCGAGCACCACCGCGCCAACGAGGAACGGGCGCCACCTGGACCGCGCGCCCAGCACCATCAGCGCGGGGTAGAGCTTGAGCGAGGCGGCCGCGCCGGCGAGCGCTCCCGCCAGAGCCGGCCGCGTCTCGACCACGACGAGCCCGCAGCACGCGAGCAGGAGCACGAAACCGCCGATCTGGCCTGCGTTGACCTCGGCGTACAGCGGAGGGCAGTACAGCGCGACGGCCCAGAATACGGCGCGCTCGAGCGGCATCCTGGTCAGGTAGCGCTGCACGATCAGGAGCCCGACCACCGCGGCGAGGGCGTCCGCCACCGTCCATGCGGGCACCTCCCACGAACCCGGCAGGAGCGAAAACGGGGCCGCGAGCATCGCGGCGCCCGGCGGCTTGATCAGCCCGGTCACCGGAACCAAACCTGTCAGGGCCAGGTGCTTTGCAGTCTCGGCGTAGATGGCCGAAGGGTCGGCCAGCCAGCGGTGCCCCGCCTGGATGACCGATGCGGCGTCCGGCCGGTACGCGGTGAGCAGGTTGCCCACGACGTCGCGCACGAGGAACACCGTGGCGACGAGCCACCACAGCATCGGCCGAGCGATCACCCGCCGGAGCAGAACGAGCACGCGCGCATGGTAGGGTGCCGCACGCGAGTTCCAGATGAAGTGGCTTGACTACAGACTTCAAAGGGAGCGAACCCGCCGCGTCCTGCCCTACGTCGACAAGGGCGCGCGCGTCCTGGACATAGCCTGCGCCGACGGCGCGCTGTTCAAGGTCCTCGATGAGCGGTTGAGCGCCGGGGTCGGCATCGACCTCGACCCGGTGCCGGCGAGCACCCGGAAGTACCGCTACGTCCGGGGCTCGTTCCCGACCGCCATGCCGCCAGGCGAAGCGTTTGACGTGGTCGCGGCGCTGGCCGTGGTCGAGCACGTCCCCGACCAGGACCAGCCTGCGTTTGCCGCAGGCTGCGCCCAGCACGTGCGCAGCGGCGGCCGCCTCGTGGTGACGGTCCCCTCGTCCCGAGTCGATGACATCCTGCGCGTCATGAAAGCCGTCCGGCTGCTCAATGGGATGCGCGACGAGCAGCACCACGGCTTCGACCCGCGCAAGGCCATCGAGATGTTCGAGCAGGCCGGACTCGTCCTCGAACGGCACACCACCTTCGAGCTCGGGCTGAACCACCTGCTCGTGTTCCGCAAGCCGTGACGGATCAGCCGGCGGCCTTGCGCCTGCGGGCGCTCGACAACCGTGCCTTTCGCAGCCTCCTCCTGCTGCTGGCCGGCGTGCCGATCGGGCTCGTGTACTTGTGGCAGGCGCTCATCCAGCCGTTCGCGTTCGGCGCGTACCTGGGCGACTTCCAGGAGAGCTACCTCCGCCCGTCCCGCCGGCTCATCAACAACAGCAACCCGTACGACCTCTGCGAGAGGTTCGGCTGCTTCGAACCGACTGGTCCGCAGTACGTCATGCCACCGCCCCTGGCCTGGCTCCTGCAGCCGGTTGTCGCGGTCGACAGCCACGTCATCACGGTGGCCGGGATCCTCGTCCTCAACGCTTCGCTCTTCGTGTTCATCTTCTGCGCTCTTCGCGCCTTGAAGGTCGACGACTGGCAGCTCGGCGTCCTGCTGGGGCTCGTCGCGATCAGCTTCGAGCCGGTGATCGGCAACATCGACGAAGGGCAGGTCAACCTCGTCCTGCTCGCCCTGTCGGGGGCATGGCTCTGGAGCTGGGTCGGCGGCGGGTGGCTGGGCGGCGCGGCGATGGGCTTCGCCGTCGCGATCAAGATGATCCAGGCTCCGGTCGGGCTCCTGATCCTCTGGGCCAGGCGGTGGTCCATGCTGGCGGCGGCGGTCGCCGGCGGACTCGGCCTCTGGCTGCTGGCCGCGCCGCAGTACCTGTGGGAATACCTGACGTCGGTCCTGCCGTCGATCAGCGCCGGCACCGGTCTGTACGAGAACCACTCTCCCGGCGGCACGATCGCCCGGCTCTTCGACCCGAACACATTCCTCGGCGTCGTGCACGGGAGCCCTCCGAGCGCGCGCGTGATCACGCTCGTGATCTCATTGGCCGCGCTGATCGTCACGTTCATCGTCATGAGGCGGCCCGCCACGACGCGAGACGGGCGCGCCCTCGAGGCAGCCGCCGTGGTGGCGGTGTCGCCAATCTTCGCGAGCTACTCGTGGGGGACCCATCTCGTGCTGCTGCTGATCCCGATCCTGGTGCTGATCGCGTGGGGCGTCCGGCGACGCGATTGGGCTGTGTTGGCGCTCGTGGCCGCTGGCTACCTGCTGCTCGGGGTCGGCCACAACCGGATGCAGACCCTGCTCGTCATCGGCTACACCAACCTTTTCGTCCTGCGCCTGATGGCGGAGCTGGGGGTCCTCGGCCTCCTCGCCATCTGGGCGGCCGCCCTGCTTGCTGTCCGCCGCGAACGGTCAAGTGGGACAATCAGCGCTTCCTTAGAGAGTGTCTCGCTAGAAAGGGGGAGTTCGCATGCCGCTGAACGCTGAGGTCAGCTTCACCTGGCTTGGGCACGGCACGTGGAAGGTGCGCAGCGCCAGGGGTAAGGAAATCCTCGTCGACCCATGGGTCATGAACAACCCGGCCACGCCGGAGACTCTCAAGACGGTCGACAGATGCGACGTGATGTTGATCACACACGGCCACTTCGACCACATCCACGACGCGCTGGAGATCGCGCGTCGGACCAAGCCGATGATCATTTGCAACCACGAGATCAGCGTCTGGCTCGGCTCCAAAGGCCTCGACGCCGAAAGGATCGTCGGCGCCAACCAGGGTGGCACCGTCGACCTCGAGGGGATCAAGGTCACGCTGGTCCACGCCGAGCACTCCTGCGGCATCACCGAGGACGGCGGGATCGTCTACGGCGGCGACGCGTGCGGCCTGGTCATCGAGTTCGAGAACGGGTTCACCATCTACTTCGCGGGCGACACCGACGTGTTCGGCGACATGGCGCTGATCGCCGAGCTCAGCAAGTTCGACGTCGCGTTCCTGCCCATCGGGGGCTTCTACACGATGGGGCCAGAGCGCGCGGCCAAGGCGGCCGCCCTGCTCGGCGTCAAGACGGTGGTGCCCATGCACTTCGCCACCTTCCCGATTCTGGCCGGCCGGCCGAGCCAGCTCCAGGAGCTGATCGGCAACCATGTGAAGGTGCTCGACATCAAGCCGGGAGATACCGTCTAGCAAGCTCAAACTCGGACGTCAGCGACTAAGCTCTCGCCCGGAAGCACATGCGTGATGTCATTGGCGCCTCCGCCGGCTGGCTGGCGCGGGCGATCCGCTCGAAGCAGGTCTCGTCGGTCGAGGTCGTGCGTGCGCACCTCGAGCACATCCACACCGTCAATCCGCGCCTGAACGCGGTCGTCTTTGCGACGGCCGAGAGCGCGCTCAAGGAGGCCAGGACCGCCGACCGGAACAACAGGCGGAAAGGCTCGCTCGGCCCCCTGCACGGCGTCCCCTTCACGGCCAAGGACATCTTCAACACGGCCGGCATGCCGACGACGGCCGGCCTGCGCATGCTGCGGGCCAACGTTCCCGACCACGACGCCACCGTCGTGGCACGCATGCGTAGGGCGGGCGCGATCCTCATCGGCAAGACGAACTGCCCGCCGGGCGGCGTGGGCAGCGAGAGCTGGAACCCCCTGCACGGCGGCACGCGCAACCCGTACGACATCAACCGCTCACCCGGGGGCAGCAGCAGCGGCGAGGCGGCGATCATCGCGGCGGGCGGATCCCCGATCGGCATCGGCAGCGACTCCGGCGGAAGCATCAGGATGCCCGCCCATTACTGCGGCATCGCGGGGCTCAAGCCGACCGCCGGCCTGGTCCCCGCGACCGGCGCCTACGCCCTTCCCGGAGGCCTGAGCGACCCCCGGACCCAGGTGGGCCCGATGGCACGCTACGTTTCCGACCTCGCTCTCGCCCTGCCGGTGCTGATCGGCCCGGACGGCTTTGATTCCGGAGTGGTTCCGGTTCCCCTGCCCAAGCGCACGCCGCAGCTCCCGGGCTTGCGGGTCGCGTGGTATGCCGACGACGGGATCATGAAACCGACCCCTGCCATCGCGTCCGCGGTGCGCGCCGCCGCCAAGGCCCTTGCGTCGGCGGGATGTGTCGTGACCGAGGAGCGGCTGCCCGGTCTGACGGAGGCGGAGCAGGTCACCCTCGGCTACTGGGGCCGCAAGCACATGAGCCACGATCGCCTCTACCGGCGCTGGGACGCCTTCCGGAGCGAGGTGCTGAAGTTCATGTCCAGCTTCGATCTTGTGCTCAGCCCGGTCGCGCCTGCCGTCGCGCCCCTCTACCGCGCGAGGCCGGCCGCGGACCATCAGTACACCTACACCATCCCGTACAGCCTCTCGGGCAACCCATGTGTGGTGGTCCGGGCCGGCACATCACCCGAGAACATGCCCATCGGAGTCCAGGTCGTCGCCCGCAACTGGAACGACCTCGTGGCCTTGCGCGCGGGGCGCGCCATCGAAAGAGCATTGGGGGGGTGGCGGCCTGCTAGCGTGATCGGGTGAAGTTCCGCTACTCGCGGTGGGATGGCACCCAGAAGCTGGACGAGCTCGACGCGGGCGACGTGCTCGATGCGCTGAGCGACGACTTGATGAACTACGGCGACCTGAACGCCGCCATGCAGCGGTTCCTCCGCTGGGGCTCACCGAACATGCCTGGCCTCGAACAGCTCCTCAAGCAGCTGCGCGAAGCGCGCGAGCGCGAGCTGGGACGCTACAACCTCGACTCGACGGTCGAGGAGCTGCGCCAGAAGGTCCAGGACGTGATCGACACCGAGCGAAGCGGAATCGAGCGCCGGCTGAACGAGGCGAAACCAGAGGCGGGGAAGATCCTCGACCGCATCGCGCGGCACCGGACCGACCAGCTCGACCGTCTGCCTGAGGACCTCGGCGGCCGGGTGAAAGGGCTGCGGAACTACGAGTTCGTCGACGACGCGGCGCGCCAGAAGTTCGAGGAGCTGATGCAGCAGCTGCAGAAGCAGATGCTCGACCAGATGTTCCAGGGCATCAAGGGTTCGTTGCAGGAGATGCAGGGCCAGGACCTCTCGCGCGTCCGCGACATGGTGCGTGAGCTGAACAAGATGCTCGAGCAGCGGATGGAAGGCCGCACGCCCGACTTCGACGGCTTCATGCAGAAGTTCGGCGACATGTTTCCGCCCGGCATCAACAGCCTCGACGAGCTCATGGAGCACCTGCAGCGCCAGATGGCCCAGATGCAGTCGCTGCTCCAGAGCCTCAGCCCGGAGGCGCGCGAGGAGCTGCGTCAGATGATGGACGCGCTGCTCCAGGACGACTCGCTCCGCCTCGAGCTGGCGCGCCTGGGCGGGTTCATGCAGGCGATGATGCCGCCGTCCGAGCTGACCGAGCGCTACCCGTTCTTCGGCGAGGACTCCCTCTCGATGGGCGAGGCGATGGGGCTGATGGAGCGCCTCCAGCAGATGGACAGGCTCGAGTCACAGCTCGAGCGGGGAAGCTTCCGCCCGGACGACGTCGACCGCTCGCTCGCCCAGGACCTGCTGGGGCCAGAGGCCAGGCAGGCGCTGGACCAGCTGCGCCAGGTCACGGATGTGCTGGAGAAGGCCGGATATGTCGAGCGCAAGGGCCGTCGCATGGAGCTGACGCCTCGCGGCATGCGACGGATCGGCCAGTCGGCGCTGCGTGACATCTTCGACCAGCTGAAGAAAACGCGAATGGGCCAGCACCAGCTGTGGCGGGGCGGGGTCGGCACAGATGCGTCAGAGGAGCTGAAGCCGTACGAGTACGGCGATCCATTCCTGCTCGAGATGAAAGAGACGCTGTTCAACGCGATCGTGCGCGAAGGGCCGAAAGTGCCGGTCAAGATGACGGGCCGCGATTTCGTCGTCCACCGCACCGAGCACATGTCGCAGGCGTCGACGGTGTTGATGATCGACATGAGCCGGTCGATGTTCCTTCGCGGCTGCTTCCTCGCGGCCAAGAAGGTGGCGATCGCGCTCGACTCGCTCATCCGCAGCCAGTACCCGCGCGATTCGCTGTACGTGGTCGGCTTCTCCAACTACGCGGTCGAGCTGAAGCCGCAGACGCTGCCTCAGCTGGCGCTCAACGACTACGTGTACGGCACCAACATGCAGCACGGGTTCCAGCTCGCGCGTTCGCTGCTCGCCAAGCACCGAGGCAACCGGCAGGTGATCATGATCACCGACGGCGAGCCGACCGCCCACCTGCGCGAGGACGGCCGAGCCGAGTTCGCCTATCCGCCGACTTACAACACGATCCAGCAGACGCTGAGCGAAGTGAAGCGCTGCACCCGCGACCGGATCGTCATCAACACGTTCATGCTCGAGCGCGGGCCGTACCTGACCGAGTTCATCAACCAGATGACGCGGATCAACAAAGGCCGGGCCTTCTTCGTCTCACCCGACCGGCTGGGCGAGTACATCCTGGTCGACTACGTGAGCGGCAAGCAGCGACGCCGGGCCAGCGCCCGCCGCGCGCGCATCGCGTAAACGTTTCAGCGGCCTCGTTCCCTATCCTGAGACCGTGGCCACGAAGAGCGAGATCGCAGTCGAACGGCGGAACCTGAGCCCGGCCGCACTATACGAGCATGCGATTCGGCGCGACGAGGCGGCGATCGTCTCCACAGGCGCCCTGACCGCGGAGACAGGCAAGCACACGGGCAGGTCGCCGCAGGACAAGTTCTTCGTCAAGGAGCCGACGAGTCAAGACGCCATCTGGTGGCATACGGGCAACAGGCCGATCGCCGGCGAGAAGTTCGACGGACTGCTACACAGGATGCAGGAGTACGTCGACACGCACGACGTGTACACGCAGGACGTGTTCGCATGCGCCGACCCGCGCTACCGGCTGCGCGTCCGGGTGGTGACCGAGTACGCATGGCACAGCCTCTTCGCGCGCAACCTGTTCATCCGCCCGACCGCGGACGAGCTGATGGGCTTCGAGCCGGACTTCACGGTCATCGCGCTGCCGTCCCTCAAGGCCGTACCGGAGCGCGATGGCACGCGCAGCGAGACGTTCATCCTCGTGAACCTCGGGCGGCGGATCGTGCTCATCGGCGGAACCGGGTACGCGGGCGAGATCAAGAAGTCGATCTTCACCGCCTTGAACTACCTGCTCCCCGCGCAGAACGTCTTCCCAATGCACTGCTCCGCCAACACGAGCGCCTCCGGCGATGACGTCGCGCTGTTCTTCGGCCTGAGCGGCACCGGCAAGACCACGCTCTCCGCAGACCCGTCGCGACGCCTGATCGGCGATGACGAGCACGGGTGGAGCGACCGCGGCATCTTCAACTTCGAAGGCGGCTGCTACGCGAAGACGATCCGGATCCACAAGGAGTCAGAGCCCGAGATCTATGCCGCGACCGAGAGCTTCGGCACCATTCTCGAAAACGTCGTCTACGACCCACGAACCCGTGTGCCCGACTACGACTCAGACGAGAAGACGGAGAACACACGGGCCGCCTACCCCGTCGACCTGATTCCCAACGCGGTCCTGTCGGGGACCGGGAGCCATCCTCACAACATCATGTTTCTGTCGGCTGACGCGTACGGCGTGCTGCCCCCGGTGGCGCGGCTGGACGAGGACCAGATCCGTTTCTACTTCCTGTCCGGGTACACCGCGAAGGTGGCCGGCACCGAACGAGGGGTGACTGAGCCGGAGCCCATCTTCAGCACGTGCTTCGCGGCGCCGTTCCTCGTGCTGCCACCCGAGCGCTACGCGGACATGCTCATCGAGCGCGTCAAGAAGCATCACGCCGAGGTCTGGATGCTGAACACGGGGTGGGTCGGCGGGCCGTACGGGGTTGGCGAGCGGATGTCGATCGCCCACACGCGGGGCATCGTGCGCGCCGTGCTGGAGGGCGACCTGCGTGGCGTGTCGACTCATGTCGACCCGGTTTTCGGGCTGCACATCCCGAACCGCGTGCCGGGCGTGCCACGCGAGGTCCTGGACACACGCGACAGCTGGCCCGACCCCGAGACCTACGACCGCCAGGCGCAGCGCCTGCGCAAGATGTTCGACGAGAACATTCACGGCATCGGCAAGAACGCCTCCGCCGCGGGCTGATTGAAGATCGCGATCGTCGGCAGCAGGCATTTCGCCGAGCCGGAGCGCGTCGGTGAATACGTGAAGGGACTGCCGCCGCGAGCATCGATCATCACAGGGAGCGCCAGTGGCGTCGACGCGGCCGCGACGAAGGCGGCGCGCGACCGGGGCATCCCGGTGCAGGTCATGCCGGCGTCGTTCGAGGAGACGGCCGACGCGAGCAAGGCGGCCGCGCGAAACCAGCGCCTCGTCGACGCGTGCGACGTGCTGGTCGCCTTCTGGGACGGCAGCTCGAAAGGCACCCGCGCGACTGTCGAACGAGCCCTTGATTCGGGCAAGGAAGTCCATGTATTCGTCGCTGTCTAAGATGGGCTGATGGCGGTCGCCATCGCGATCCGGGTTCGTTTTTTCGCCCGCCTGCGCGAGCTGGCCGGGATCGAGACCGAGGCGCTCCAGGTGCCGCCACGCTCGATGCTCGAGGACGTCTACGACCACCTGCGCGGCAAGCATCCGACCCTCCCGCCTCGCGAGTCCGTTCGCGCGGCGCTCAACCAGGAGTTTGCGGAGTGGACCTCAACCGTCAACGACGGCGACGAGGTCGCATTCATTCCGCCGGTCAGCGGAGGTCTCTGATGCGATACGACGTGACCACTGGCCCCCTCGATGCTCGCGAGCTGGAGGCCGCTGTCACACATGTCGGCGCGGGGGCCATCTGCACGTTCACCGGCATCGTCCGCGACAACTCACGCGGCCGGACGGTGACGCATCTCGACTACGAGGCATACGCCGAGATGGCGGTACCTCAGATGCGGAAGATCGGGGACGACATCAAACAGCGGTGGCCTGGTGCGCGCGTGGCGATGGCCCACCGGACCGGACACCTGGAGATCGGCGAGGCGTCGGTCGTGGTCTGCGTCTCAGCCCCGCACCGGGAAGAGGCGATAGCCGCGTGCAAGTGGGGTATCGACACGCTCAAAGAGTCGGTGCCGATCTGGAAGAAAGAGCACGCCGTGGACGGCACCTTCTGGATCGAGGGTCACGAGGCCAAGCCCACGGCCGAATAGTCCGGCCTGACCGGACTCTTCGAACGCGACAATCCCGGATCGTCCGGACGATCCGATGGGGTTCAGTCCTTCACGCGAGCGACCGACAGGCCGTCACGGATCGGGAGCACCACGCTCTCCAGCCGGGGATGCCTGGACACGAGCTCGTTGTAGTAGCGGACGTTCTTCGCCTGCTGGTTGTCGGGGTGGAGCACCTCGCCCTGGCGCAGCGCGTTGTCGGCCATCAGGAGAGCGCCAGGGTCCAGCCGTTCGAGGCAGAGCTCCAGGACACGCCGCGTGATCTCCTCCGACCGGAACGAGTTGAGCAGGTCGATGAAGCACGCGTCGAACCGCCCTTCGAGCTTCTCCAGCCCGTCCTTGGCGTTCTCCTCGAGGACCAGGGCTGCCGTGGAGAACCCGGCGGCCGCGAAGTTCGCCCTCGCCCTCTCGGCACGTTCGTGGTCCATCTCGTAGGTGGTCAGGGTTCCGCCGCCGCTGCCGCGCAGGAGCCAGATGCCGCTGTAGCCGGTGGCGGTGCCAAGCTCCAGGATCCGCTTCGCGCCAGCGATCTTGACCAGGAGGTAGAGCATCTGTCCCTCGTGCGGGTCGACGATCGGGATGTTCTCGCGGTGGGCCTCCTCCTCCAGGCGCGCGAGCACGGGATCGCGCGGCGGGACCAATCCATCGAGGTACGCCTGCAGCTCGTCCGTCACGTCAACTGATCTCATCGCGACTCCTCAAAAACTCTTCGAGCAGAGGCTGCAGGGTGCCCACGTAGTCGGCCATGCAGTCCACGGTGTGCTGCAGAACATCATCGTCCAGCCGCGCCGCGGGCAGGGTCTCGTACAGCCGCGACCAACCCCGGTCCCAGGGCTCCAGCTCGGCTCGGGGAAGGCCTGCCTTGACCTCGACCATCCGCGAGCGAAAGAAGTCGAACGCGGCCTGGTTCTCTCCGGCCGATGCCTCGAAGTGCAACCCGACTTCCAGCCTCCCCGCTCCGGTGTGGTGCCATGCCTCGAAGTGGTATGCGGGCTCGCCGAAGTGCAGCTTCATGAGCCGCCCCCGTCCCCGCGACGTCCGGAAGTCGCGCATGCCTGCGGGCAGCTTCGGCTTGACGCCTTTACGCAGCCCGGCGAAGAAGTCAGAGGGCGTGAGCAACATTTCTCGTAAGCTGCGATCCAGATTGGCGTACATCCCAACCGTCGTCGAGAACGAGGGCGGCAACCGCGAACGGACCTTCGACATCTATTCCAGGCTGCTGCGGGACCGCATAATCCTGATCGGCCGGCCGATCGATGACGTGGTGGCCAACCTGGTCGTCGCTCAGCTCATGTACCTCGCCGCCGACGACCCCGAGAAAGAGATCCAGATCTACGTCAACTCTCCGGGCGGGGCAGTGACCGCGGGGCTTGCCATCTACGACACGATGCAGTACGTGCGCGCGCCGATCTCCACCGTCTGCATCGGACGGGCGGCGAGCTTCGGCACCGTGGTTTTGATGGCCGGCGCAAAAGGCAAGCGCTTTTCGCTGCCGAGCTCGACCATCCACATGCATCAGCCGCTGATCGGCGGCAAAGGTCTGCAGGGCCAGGCCAGCGACCTCGACATCCACGCCCGCGAGATCATTCGCATCAGGACCGTGCTGAACGAGCTCATCGCTCAGCACACCGGCCAGCCGCTGTCCAGGGTCGAGAAGGACACTGACCGCGACTACTTCCTCACACCCACGGAAGCCGTCGAGTACGGGAGGCCGAGCCACTCGTACCAGCGTGCCTTGCCCCACACCGCCATCGCGAGGGCAACCAGCACGAGGTCGGCCGGGAGCGAATGCGGGGCCGCGACCACGCCGCCGGCGATCACGATCGCCGCCGCGGGCTGAAACTCATCGCGACGGCGCCAGGCCAGCGCCAGCACGGCGGCGATCGCGAGCAGCGTGAGCACCGCCAGCGCTGGACCCTGCATCGAGCCCTGGAACGCCACGGCGAAATGGGCCAGGTCGATCTCGCGCGCCCCCGTCTGCACCGTGGAGCGAGTCTGGGCGAGCCAGTCCAGCGGCCAGCGAGGATTCAGCAAGAGCGTCGGGACCAGGAGGGCCAGGCCGGCAGCCGCCCAGCCGGCGATCACCTTCCAGCGGCGCGTGGCGATCAGCGCCACCCCCAAGGGGAGCACCAGCTGCGGCTTCATGAGAGTCAGGCCGAGGGCCAGCCCGGCCAGGTAGGGGCGCGACCACAGGGCCATCGCACCACCGAGGCCGAGGACGACGATGCCGTCCAGCTGGGCGTTCAGCATCACGAGCGCGGTCGGCACGCCGGCGAACGCGGCCAGGATGTCGGTTGGGGACCGCGGGCGGATGGCCAGGTAGAGCCCGAGGCCGAGGCAGACCAGACCGAAGAGAATCCACAGCCGGCCGCCGGCGTCCGTGCCGAGCAGCTCGAACGGCACCGCGATCAGGGCCACCCAGGCGGGAGCCAGGAAGGGCAGGATGCCGTGTATTCCGAGCGTAACGAGCACGCGGCCTCCGGTCACGTCGCGCTCGACGCTCCGCTGGACTTCCAGGTCGTAGAGGTGGGCGGGGTCGTGCACGATCAGCCGCGCACCTGTCGCGAAGGCGGGCCAGTCCGAGTTGATGACGTCCTCGTTGGGCACCAGCGGGTAGAGGCAGAAGGCGAGCGCGACGCCGAGCAGGGCGATGCGGCCGCGCCACAGCCATCGGTTCACAGTTCGATCGACATTCCGTCGCGCGCTGCCTGCACCTCGGTCCCGGTGCGCTGGGTGAGGTCGGCCGCGATCTCGGTCGGATTGGCGCGCCAGACCGCCATACCGTAGTGGGTGAGGAGCGCCAGGCGCGGCTTTGCCTCCCGGATGATGCGCTCGGCGTCCGCGATGCAGAGGTGAGGCAGCTCGGGGCGGCAGTGCTGCAGCACGGTATGGATCACCATCACGTCCGCGCGGTGCTCTTCCGCGATGCCGTCGTAGTACCCGGAGTCGGTGACCCAGCCGAGCTTGTCGCCGAAGCGAAAACCGTAGGTCTCGACCTGGTGCAGGTGCCGGCCGCTGGTGGTGAACGCGATGTCGTTGACGGTGTACGTGGTCTGCGGGGCGAGGCGGACGATCTCACGCGGGAAGCGGCGCACGTACTTGAGCACCACGGGGTCCTCGTCGAGCGCGTCCGACGGGCAGAACACCATTCCCCGGTGAGCGAAGCCGCCGTCGGTCATCGCCTCGATCATCACGTTGACGTCGCTCGAATGGTCGAGATGGCGATGGCTGAGCACGATCGCGTCGAGCGTCGTCAGGTCGACATTGCGAGCGTTGTAGTGCACGAGGGCGCCGGGTCCGGGATCGAGGCTGATGCGGGTGCTTCCCTCTTCGATGAGGAGGCCGCCCGAGGCGGCGACCTGCTTCGCGACCATGAAGCGGGCGCCGGCCGTGCCCATGAAAGTGAGCCTCACGTCTCGGCGACCTCCGAAAGAGACACCTCCGAGGCCTTGCCGAAGTAGCGGTCGTAGAGCTCCGCGACTCGCTCGAGCGTGTCGATCTCCTCGACTGGCTTGTCGTCGCGGATGCGGACGATGCGAGGAAAGCGCAGCGCGAAGCCGCTCATGTGCCGGCCTGAGTGCTGGATCGAGTCGAACGCAACCTCGAGCACGACCTCGGGCCGCACCACCCGCGAGTAACCTCTGTCCTCGACGGTCATGTCGAGGAAGCGCGCGGTGAACGTCGCGATCTCGGCGTCCGTCAGCCCGCTGTACGCCTTCCCGACATTGGCCAGCTTGCCAGTGCCGGTGTCTTTGACCGCGAAGGTGTAGTCGGACAGCACGCCCTTGCGCTTGCCGTGTCCCCACTCGACCGAGGTGACCACCACGTCGAGCGTCGCCAGCGGCCGCTTCAGCTTGAGCCACGCGAGGCCCCGGCGCCCCGGCGTGTAGGGACTCAGCGGGTCCTTGACCATCAGGCCTTCGTTGCCGCGCTCGCGGGTCTCGGCGAATATCCGGTCCAGGTGATCCGGGCCGGTCGCCTCCTCCAGGCGCGCGAGCAGGAACGGGTGCTCGAGTGCCAGGCCTTCGAGGAGCTTGCGCCTGGTGGTGAGCGGCTCATCGAGCAGCGTCCGGCCGTCGAGCCAGAGCACGTCGAAGATCACGAGCACCACCGGCACCTCGCGCCTCAGCTCCATGTCGACCTTCTTGCGGCCGAGCCGCCGCTGCAGCTCGAAGAACCGAAGCACACGCCCGTCGCGATGCGCGAGCACCTCGCCGTCGAACAGCACGTCGTTGCCGATGCGTGGCGCGGCCTCTACGAGCTCGGGGAAAGCGCCGGTCGTCTCCTTGAGGTCGCGCGAGAACAGCTCCACGCGTGAGCCCTGCCTGTGCAGCTGGCAGCGCACGCCGTCGTACTTCTCTTCCGTCCACACCGTGTCCGCGCCCATGCGCTCGAACGCTTCGCCAGGCGTCTCGACCGGGCTCGCGAGCATGAACCGGACTGGTTGAAACAGCGTGATCGTGCTTGCCTCGAAGTCGCCGCGCTTGCACCGAACAGCGGTCTCGCCGATATCACCCGTCACAAGGTGCACGCGCTTGACCTGCGTGATCGGGACACCGAAGGCCTCCGCGATCGCGGCCTCGACGAGCCCTTCGCTCAGGCCGATGCGCATCTCGCCCGAGACGATCTTCACGAAAAAGCGCGCGGCCTCGGGGTCCATGCGCCGGATGAGCTGCTCCATCGGTTTCGCCTTGGCGGCGCCGCGCGCCGTGCGGATTGCATCGAGGCCCTGCTCGACATCCTCCAGGGAGACAGGCTCGGGTTGCGTGGAGCCGTCGAGCGCCTCGCCGGCCCAGTCGCCGAGGTCGGAGTGCTTCCGGAAGAGGTTGCCTAGCTCATCCTCGTCGCGGCCCGAGATCGACGAGACGACCTTGCTCAGGGTCGACCAGCCCAGGCCAAGGGTGCGTCGCTGGGAGGGTGGGAAGGCCCGCCCGCTCATGTATACCGCGGCACGCCGCAGGTCGTCCTCGTCGAGCGTGCGGAAGTACGCGCCGAGAGTCCGGGTCTTCTCGAGCGTGGCCGTGGTAGCCCCAACAGCGGCGCCTGCGCGGGCGAATTCGAGCACGGTCGCCTATCGTAGGACGGGATGCGGCGCTGCCCTTACCTCGAGGAATTGGTCAAGGAACGGCAGCTCGTGCTGCGGGTCTACAAGTTCGATTGCCACGTCGACCACCGCTCCAAGCGCAAGTACGCGCTGGGCGACAGCCCGCCCATCTGCGTACGTAATTTCGAGGATTGCCCGTTATACCAGGCTGAAAAACGGCGCGAGGACCGCACAATTACCCGCTACACGGACTGAAATAGCCCCACGACCCGCCACACCAATGAATTGCCCAGTCTGTTCCGCCCCAGCGCTTCCTATCGACGACGCGTGCGTCTTCTGCCACGCGCCCCTCGTCGAGCAGGATGAGCCGTCCGAGCTCCTGGACTACCTCGTGAGGCGGCCGCGGCCGACCACAACCTCCGTCGCGCCGTCCTGCGCTCGGGGTGGGCCCTCCGGTAGGCCGGGTCCGCCTCGCGCTGCTCGCCGCAGCCGTGCTGGCCGCCGCGTGCGGCGCGCCATCCGATCACGCGAACGAGAACGTGTTGCTGCGGGTGTCTGGCACAGGGACGCAGACAACCCAGTCCTTCACCGCGTCGACCGCATGGAGCATCACGTGGTCCTTTGACTGCGGCGCCGGCAGCAGCGGCAGCCTTTTTGTCGACATCTACAACGCGTCCGACCACACGCCCGACTTCAAGAATCGAGGCATCGTTGCGGAAGGAGAGCAGGCCGCCGCCGACACGTCCCGCTTCGCGAACCCGGGTGCTTTCTACCTACAGGTCACGACCACGTGCGCGTGGACGATCAAGGTCTTCGAGTTAGCGCGCTAGAGCGCGAGCGCCAGCTGCTCGTTCGCTTCCAGCGCCCACGCCCTGATGCCGCGCTTGCGTAGGCTCCGCGCGAAATCCTCGGTGTATCCGTGCACCGTGTACACCTGGTCGGCGCCGGAGAGTTCGACGACCTCCATCAGCTCGTCGAAGTCGCAGTGGTCAGAGAGGTCGAACGAGGCGTCGGCGCCGAAGAGGCGCGCGAACTCCGCGTCTTTGGCCCAGCCTGAAACGAGCGCCGTCCGATAGCGCACCAGGCAGCGGCGGATTTCGTCCTTGCCGGCCGGCGGAGCGAGCACCACGCGGTCGCCGAGCGGCTCGCCGTCGAGCTCGATCCAGTCCGGCAGCGGGCAGCCCGCCGCCGCGTAGTCGTGCGCGCACGGCACACAGCGCTTCTCGAGCGCGAACGTGAAGCCGTACGGAGCAAGCGCGAGCATCACTTCCTCCGTCTTGCCGAGCGCGTGACAGAGCAGCACCGGCGTGACGCGGCTCTCCAGCGCGCGCCGGCACCACCGCGCGATGTCTTCGACCGTCGAGTCGGGATCACCGAAGCGGAAGTGGGGGCGTCCGTACGTGCTCTCGAGGATGAGCACGTCAGCTTTCGGGACCGACGTTTGCACGCCGCCCGTCTGACGCAGCTTGATGTCGCCCGTGTACAGCAGGGACGTGCCGTCGTGCTCGAAATGAAGCTGCGCCGAGCCGAGCATGTGCCCGGCGGAGTGCAGCGTCACCGTGGCGGGCCCCCGGCGCATCGCATCGCCGTAACCGAGCATCCGCCAGCCGCGCGGGCGCCTGGCCTCCGGGATCAGCGCCAGCGTCTGCGGGGTCAGGAGGGCCTCCTTGTGGCGCCGCGCGTGGTCGGTGTGCGCGTGGGAGATGAAGGCGAAGCTGCGCACCACCAGTGGGTCGAGCCACAGACGGTGCCCGGGCAGCGAGACTCCATGGTCCCAGGCGACCTCTGTCGTCACAGCTCGATGAGCTCTCCTCTGGCAAAGAGTCCGGGCGGGACCTGGATGCCCAGCGCGGCGTACGCCTCATCCGGCACTCCGATGTCGGCGACCAGCACCCGGCCGGCAAGCTTCGACAGGCCCACCTTCGGGAGGCCCAGGGTAATAGTCACGTCTGCCCTCACAGTTGGAGAGTAGGCCACGCCCGAATCCGCGTCGAGTCCCGACGGAACATCGACCGCGATCACCCGCTTGCGTGAGGCGTTGATCGACTCGATCCACTCGGCGAACTTGCCCTCGGGGGCGCGGGAAAGGCCGGTCCCGAAGATCGCGTCTACCACGACCTCCGCTTCGCCGAGGACTAGCTCGGCGGACACATCCACGCCCAACATGCGTAGGGCTTCGAGCTCGCGTTCGGCCGCTCCCCGCAAACGTAACGCGTCGACGCACGACACGGAGGCCAGGCGACTCCATCGGTGCAGGTGCCGCGCCGCCGCCAGCCCGTCGCCGGCGTTGTTGCCCACCCCGCAGACCACCGCCGCGCGCTGGCCGCAAAAGCGGGCGACCTGCCAGCCCGCCGCCTCCATCAACCAGTCGGTGCCGATGCCGAAACGCTCCTCGCAGAGCGCGTCGACCTGCTTGACCTGAGAGCTAGTGAGTCGGGGTAGGGCGCTGGACGACAAAGGAGCAGAAAGGATCGTGGCGGTGAATCGACTCTGACTGCGACACGGCGGCCCCGGTCAGCCGCGTGATGAGCTGCGGCGTGATCGTGCAGACCTGTGGGTACTTCAGCGCCGTGTTGCGGAAGGGGCAGTTGTGGATGATCACCTTGACGCCCTCGGCGGACTCCGATTGCTCCGCCAGCGTGCCGGCCCGCCCGATCCAGGCGACGACCCGGCTGAGCTTGTCGTCGAAGCTGAGGCCCTCCAGGTCCTTTTCGATCGCGGCCGCGTGGCGGGCTGCGACACGGGCGAAGACCTCGTCCAGCGCCTCCGGGCCGCCCATCTCCTGCACCTCCTGGAGGACCATCGTGGCCAATTGGCCGTAGCGCTTCGGGAAGACCGAATCGGCGCGTGCGGTGAGGGCGAAGAGGAGCGACGGCCGGCCCCGGCCGCTGCGCTCGGGGTGGCTCACCACGAGCCCATCGCGCTCGAGGTTGGTGAGGTGCTGGCGGACGGCGTTCGGCGTCACGCCGAGTTCGTTGGCGATCGTTTCCGCGCTGCAGCGGCCCTTGCGCCGCAGCAGCTCGAGGACTTCCATGCGGGTCGAACGGCCGGCAATCATGGTGGGCTCATCCGGTCGCTGATTCGGGATGCTAGCACAGGCCTGAAGCGGTAAAGCGATTTATTACAGGTGGATCTTGACAAAAGGCGGAGGCGTCCTAAACTGGTGCATGAGGAGATAGAGGGGAATGCCAATGATCAAGCAGGCCAGCCGCGCCATCGAGCACATGACCGCCCCCAAGTACGCCCGCCGGAACAAGATGCGGTACATCGACAAGCTGCTGAACGAGCTGGAGATGCTGAACCTCGCCGACCAGCGCCAGATGCCGCCCGTGCTCTCGGTCGCGATCAACAAGGTCATCGAGGAGTCGCCCGAGGTCACCGTGCTGGCCCAGGCGAAGCCGGCGTCGGTGATGGAGGCGATGGATGCTCTGTACGAGATCCAGGACAGCCTCATGTACAACCAGATCGAGGACGAGTAAGAGCTCGAGCCTTTTAAGGCGCGCCCTGGCGGTCCTGGCTTACAGGGGCGCCATTTTGCGCCAACGGTGCCTCATCGACCAGCCCGGCTAGTCTTCTCCCTCCGCCTGGCGAACGCGCCTGCTCAGGGTCTGGAGGAGGCGGTACGCCACCTCTGGATGCTCCTTCAGGAACGGTTTGAAGTTCCATTCCGGGATGGTCGCCATCGTGACGTCCGACTCCGCGGTGATCGTGGCGCTGCGGCCTTCGTGATCCAAGAGCGCCATCTCTCCGAACGAGTCGCCCGGCCCTAGCTTGCGAACCTTGCCCTGCACCGTTCTGACGAGGACGGTGCCGTCGGTGATGATCATGAAGCCGACCCCGTTGTCGCCCAGGAGCACGATCTCGTGGCCGGAAGGGTGCTTGACGATCTTCATCTGTTTTTCGATCGACCGCACCTCGGAGTCCGGCAGACCCTCCAGCAGCTTGGCCTGTTTGAGCTCGACCACGACCAGATAGTAAGCGGTGCCGGGCGTCTAGGGATTGGCCTCCTTCTTCTCGTCCAGGAACTTCTGGTAGAGGCGGTATGCCTCCTGTTTTCGGCTGTCGACGATCTTGGTATAGCCCTGCAGCGTGTTCAGGTTGGCGTGGCCCAGCACCTCCTGGACCAGGCGCACGTCGCCGCCCGTCACCTCCAGCAGCGTTGTCGCTGCGGTGTGCCGCGCCACGTGCGGCGACTTGAACGACCAGGCGCCGAGCTGAAGGCGAATCTGTTTCACGATGTACCGCGCGCCTGCGGACGTCAGCCGGCGCTCGCGATCATCGCCGGCGGCCCGGTCGAAGTTGATGAACATCGCGAGGCACGCGTCCTCGCGCATGGACATGTAATCCTCCATCGCGGCGCGCGCGTCGACGGTCAGATAAACGCTCCGCTGCTTGGCGCCCTTGCCGGTGACGACGAGCCGGTTGCCCGAGCGTGGAAAGTCGGTCCGGTCCAGCGCCAGCGCCTCCGAGATGCGGCATCCGGTGCTGACCAGGAACTGGACGAGGGCGCGGTCGCGCTTCTCCGGCAGCGTCTCATGTGGCAGCGCGGCGAGCAAGCGCGCCAGCTCGTCGGGGTCGATCGGTTTGGGCAGGCGCTGCTCGAGCTTCGGCAGCGTGATGCCGTTGGACAGGTCTCGGTCGATCAATCCCTCGCGCGCGATCCAGCGCAGCCACGACCGGATCGCAACCAGCGCACGGGCTCGTGAGGCGGGGCTCTTCAGGCGTCCCGCGAGGTGGCGCTGGTACGCGCGCAGGTCGTCGTGGCGGAGCGTGTCGACCTCGAGCGAGTGCCCGTTCGCGGCGAGGAACCCGAGCAGCTTGCGGATCTCGGAGTCGTAGGCGCGAACCGTGTTCGGGCTGCGGTTCGCCTCGAGTTGAAGCCAGCCGAGATATTCGTGCGCGGCGGCCTGCAGGGCGAGGGGCATGTCGAGGCCGAGCTAATGATAATCGACGGTTCCCAGCGATTATCCGGTCCCCCGCTGTTAGCCTGAGCCGGTGACCAGGGCAGCGCTCGCGGTCGCCATCGCGGCCATGAGCGCCGTCGCGTGCGGAGGTTCGGCTGCGGTGCCACAAGGTCTCACCGCCGCAAACGTGGCGGTGCAGCAGGGCGATCTGCCGAGCGGGCTCGTGAAATGCGACCTCACCGGCGACATCTCCAATTTCATAAAGCAGGAGCAATCGCCAGATCCCCAGACCGCGAAGTCGACAGCCACCTCATGGTCTGACCTGCAGAAGAACGGTGCGACATCAGCCTACGTGGCGCTGTACACCGACAGCCGCGCCAGCTGCTCCGACCTCAAGAGCAGCACTTCGAACCCGGCCGCCGCGACCTACAGGCTGGTCGTGAACTTCGTCGTTCAGTTCAAAGACGAGAAGAGCGCCGTCTCGAGCTATAAGAGCGACAGCTCCGCTTTCGGCTTCAGCCCTTCGACGCTGAGGTCCGGAGGCAATGCCGTGCAGGAAGGGGCCGCCACAGGTCTAGGTCCCAACTCCATCACGCTCTCGAAGCCGGTCGGCAACCAGGCCTTCTTCGCCGCGGTCTGGCAGAGCAAGGCCTTCATGGTGATCCTCGTGATCCTGAACATCGAACCGGCTGCCAGCAAGAAGGCCGCCACTGAGGAAAACACGAGGATCAAGTAGCGGCGCCCTGGGCCTCTAGAATGACGCGGCCGATCGCAAACCCGCCCCACGCTCCATCCCGCACTCGGCGCCGGCAGGGATCGCCGTCCCCGCTTCGCTCAGCGCTCATCGTCGCGCTGCTGCTCACGTGCGTCTTCTCGCTGCCAACGATCGTCGGGGCCGCCCGATCTGTCCTGCCGGCTCGTGCCGGTCTGATCGGCGAGTCAGGACCGGGGCAGGTCGCCGAACAGGTCGCACTAGGCGGAGTGGAGCAGGGTGCGTGCGTGAGCTTCGGGCGCTCCCAGAAGACAGTTTTCATCGATCCCGGACATGGCGGGCTGGATCCCGGCGTGGTCGGCATGAACGGAGGGCACCAGGTGCTCGAGACGGACGTGGCGCTGGCGGTTGGCACGCGCCTGGCGGCGCTGCTGCGCGACAGCGGCTATCGAGTCGTGATGTCCCGGACGATGGACTCGTCGGTGACGATCCTTGGCACCAACGACACGGTGACCGGTGCATTGACCGGCACGGCGGAGCACCGCGACCTGGTGACGCGCGCCGCCTGCGCCAACGCAGCGGGCGCGTCGGTGCTCGTGTCGATCCATTTCAACGCGTTCGAAGACCCCGGGGTCGGCGGCACCGAGACGTTCTATGACGCGGAGCGGCCCTTCGCGGCCGAGAACAAGCGCCTGGCCACTGACCTGCAGTCCGCGCTCGTGGCCGGGCTCGGCACGTCAGACCGGGGCATCTGGACCGACGACCAGCTGGGGGCGCCGACGCTTACCGCGTCGGGCAGCCTTTACGGCCACCTCATCGAGCTGGGCCCCGCGGCCACGGGTTGGGTGGACAACCCGAGCCAGATGCCGGGGGCGCTGGTCGAGCCGCTGTTCTTGACCAACGCATTTGAAGCGAGGCTGGCGAGCAGCTCGTCGGGCCAGCAGCAAGTCGCGGCGGCGCTGAAGACGGGCCTGGAGAATTACCTGGCCGGTGGCTAGCCGGCCGCTGCCTCTGAAGAGTTAGTGTCTGGCCGAAGTGATCGACGACCCAGTCCTCGTCAATGACTGGCACCCGGTGGCAAGCGTCGAACAGCTCGCAAGTGGTGGACCGCTCGGTGCGCGTCTTCTAGGCGAGGACATCGTCCTGTGGCGTTCAGGCTCCGAGTACTTCGCGTGGCGAGACCTGTGCGTGCACCGAGGCACGAGGCTGTCTCTTGGCAAGGTCGTCGATGGTTCCGCCCTCGAGTGCCCCTACCACGGATGGACATACGCTCGCGACGGACGGTGCGTCTTGATGCCGGCGCATCCTGAGCAGAAGCCGCCTGCGAGGGCGTGCGTGGATGTTTACCGTGCCGAACCTGCGCGTGGCGCGGTCTGGGTCACGCTGGGCGGTGGCGGTTCACCGATACCGACGTTTGAGCTGCTGGCGGACCCCTCTTACCAGGTCTTGATGGCGGGACCGTATCGGGTGAAGGCGAGTGGCCCGCGTGTCGTCGAGAACTTCCTCGACGTGGGGCACTTTCCGTTCGTGCATGAGGGCATCCTCGGTGACCGGTCGCGGCCGGAGATCGCAGACTACGAAGCCGAGATCAGCCCAAACGGCGTCGTCGCGACCGGCGTCACAGTTTTCCAGCCCGATCCGTACGCGACCGGACGCGGCTCGACGGTCACCTACACGTACCGCGTCCACCGCGCCCTTTCAGCCTCATTCATCAAGCACGGTGACAAAGGGTTCGGCATGCTTCTCTCGGTCACCCCACACGATGCCGTCGACAGCTCGGCGTGGATGTGGATGGCGATGAACTACGAGCCCGAGTCGCCAATGATCCAGTTCCAGGATCGGATCTTCGAGCAGGACCGGCCAATCCTCGAATCGCAGCGGCCGGAGCTTCTGCCGCTCGACCTCCAGGCGGAGCTTCACCTGCGCAGCGACCGCACGGCGATCGCGTATCGCCGCTGGCTCCTCGAGATCGGGATGCGGACCGGCGTCGCGTGAACCCAAGACAGAAATGATCGTGATCCTCGGCTCGGGAATGGCAGGCGGCGTCGCGGCCCGGACGCTTCGCGAAGAGGGCTACCAGGGCCCGATCGTCGTGATCGGCGACGAACCCGGGTGGCCTTTCGGGCGCCCGCCCCTGTCCAAGACGTACCTGCGGGGGGAGGAGGGCCTGGAGGGCTGGCTCGTCGCACCGCATGACTGGGACCAGTCACACGAGGTTGACTTCGTGCGCGGCACCGCCGCTCGAATCGACGTCGCCGCGCGAAAGGTCGAGATGGGGACGGGCGATGCCGTCCCCTACACACAGCTGCTGATCGCGACCGGGGGGCGGAACAGGCACCTCGAGATTCCCGGCGCACAGCTGGGCGGAATCCACCAGCTGCGGACCGTGGCGGAGTCCGACTCCATCAAACAGGCCGCGCGCCCGGGCCGGCGAGCCGTCGTCGTCGGCATGAGCTTCATCGGGTCCGAGGTGGCCGCTTCACTCCGCCAGCTGGGCGTTGAGGTAACCGCGGTGCTGCCAGGCCATGCTCCCCTCGAGTCGGTCCTGGGCCCCGAGGTGGGTGCCGTGATGGCAGACATTCATCGCGACGCGGGCGTGGAGCTCGTCACGGGTGACCAGGTAATTCGTTTCGAGGGCGCCCATGACGTTGAGCGCGCCATCACTTCGACCGGCCGCGATCTGCCGTGCGACTTTGCGGTGGTCGCGGTGGGCATCCAACCGAACGTCGAGCTGGCGCAAGCCAGCGGTGTGGCTGTCGACAACGGAGTGCTCGTCGACGCGACGTGCCGGACGAATGTGGAAGGGGTATGGGCCGCCGGCGATGTCGCCAACCATCTTCATCCGCTGTTCGGGCGGATCCGGGTGGAGCACTACAACAACGCCGAGAAGCAAGGAGCGGCCGCGGCGAGATCGATGCTCGGATCGTTCGATCCGTATGACTACCTGTACACCTTCTGGTCTGACCAGTACGAGCACAAGCTCGAGTACGTGGGCCACGTGTCGAAGTGGGACGAGTTCGTCGTGCGCGGGTCGGTCCGAGATCGCAAGCTCATCGGCTTTTACAAGCAGCAGGGTGTTCTGCGCGCCGCAGTCGGTCTGAATCGCGGCGGCGATCCGGAGCTCGACCATGACGGCGAGATGGCGAAAGCGGGAAAGCTCATCTCCTCCGGCGCGCGCCCGTCACCTGAGGCTCTGGCCGACGGCGACGAGGACCTCGCGGCACTGATGTGACCTGATACGGCCGCGATGGTGCGCCTGGCAAGAATCGAACTTGCTGCCTCTTGCTCCGCAGGCAAGCGCTCTGTCCGGTGAGCTACAGGCGCAATAGGGGTCTCAGTTTAGGCGAGGGTCAATCGCGGCCGTGGCAGCCTTGAACGTATTCGGGTCGAGGTTGCTGACCACGACCAATGCCACGAACAGCGACCGGTGCCAGGAAGCCAATCGTACCGAGGGCCGCTCATAGGTAAACGAGCTGATGCCCAGGCCGGTGCCCGTCCCGCGGACGAGGCCGGATGTGAGCTGACCAGGTGGCGGGGGCGCAAAACCGAAGATGCCCGATTGCCACGCGCGGTCCGCCTCACCCTCGTCCGCGAACCGCGCGACAAAGCTAGCCATCGCCTTCACGCTCGTGGTGGCGCCCAGCTCGACGCTGCACGCCGACGGGCCGGCCGCGAAGACCGAGATCGCCCCTTCGGTTGCGCCCTGCTTGCGCATCAGCAGCCACTGATCGGACTCGCGGCTCGCCAGTTTGGCGTCCGAGATGGCCAGGGTGGACAGGTATACGTCGATAGGGCCCGAGCCCAGGCACACGTTGAGACCTGCCGGCACATCGCCGGCCTGCAGGATCGCGGCCGTCGCTTCGGTGTGCGGCGTAGGACTGGGCACAGGGCTGACCACCGGGTGCGTCTCGTTCTGACACCCGACGATCAAGCACCCCAGCAGCAGCACCGACAGCAACCGGCCCACGGGGGCCGGAGTCTAGACTGGGTGAGACCTATCGCGCCTGTAGCTCACCGGACAGAGCGTTCGGCTCCGGACCGAAAGGCAGCAGGTTCGATTCCTGCCAGGCGCACCAAACGTCTACTCCGCTGCGCTTACCGGACCTTGATTCGGTGGAATATCGATCCGACGGAGCTCCTCAGCCGCATCAAAGCCATGGCCAACCGGATGCGCCATTTCATCGGTCGATTATGGGCTTCATCTCAAAGGCCGGCGCACCGCACGGTGCGGCCGCCCCTAGTTGGTTTCGGGAACGTCGAGACTGTCGAACGTCTCTTTGTTGATGAACTTGAACAGCTGGAGCGGCTTGCCGCCATCGTGCACCACCGCGATCGCCGCGTAGCGCTCCTGGCGCTTGCCGCCGCTGGTCGTCCGGACACTGCGCCGCTTCTTGAGCTCGTTGTCCGGGATCTGGACCTTCTGCTTCGTCTTGAGGTTGAAAAATTCCACTGGCAGCCTCCTCGTGATTTGAACTGAACGGCAACCCACAATACAGCCTCGGACCCCCGGAGCAAGGACAGCTGATAGATCGGATGTTCGCTCCTCTCCGGGTCTGTTAGGTTGAATTGGTGATCCGCAAGGCCGAATTCGGGCGCACCGGACACAAGAGCACGAGGGTCGTCTTCGGCGCCGCCTCGCTCGGTCATGTCACCCAGAAGGTCGCCGACCAGACGCTCGAAGTCCTGCTGCGGTATGGCGTCAATCACATCGACACCGCGTCCGGCTACGCAGATTCCGAGCTGCGTATCGCGCCCTGGTTGAAGCGGGAACCCGGCCATTTCTTCCTCGCGACCAAGGGAGACGTGCGTGACGAGAAAGGTGCCCGCGAGGAGATCCAGCGCTCGCTCGACCGGCTCGACGTGGCCCACGTCGATCTGTGGCAGATCCACTCGCTCGCCGACCCGATCGAGTGGGACCAGGCCCTCAGCCCGGGCGGTGCCCTCGACGCGGCCCTGTGGGCGCGCGAGGAGGGCCTCATCAAGTGGATTGGTGTGACGGGGCACGGCGCGCAGATCGCTGCCACTCACCGGCGAAGCCTCGACCGCTTCGATTTCGATTCCGTCTTGCTGCCCTACAACTACATCACCATGCAGAACGCCTACTACCGCGAGAACTTCGAGGCCCTGATCAAGACGTGCGAGGAGCGAAACGTCGCGGTGCAGACGATCAAGTCGATCGCGCGGCGGCCCTGGATGGACCGCGATCACACCCGAACTACCTGGTACCAGCCCTTCGATTCGCCGGACGACATCGACCTGGCGGTCTGGTGGGCGATGGGCAGGCACGGCATCTTCTTGAACAGCGCCGGCGACGTCGATTTGCTGCCGCTCGTCCTGGGGGCGGCGGACAGGTTCAAGGCGGCGCCGGACGATGACACGATGCAGGGCCTCCTCGAGCGATCGCATACGGAGCCCCTGTTCGTCTAGGGGGCGATCGAAGACGCGATAGTCATCCCTTGGAACGCGCCGGATGAAGTCAAGCAGCGATACGCTGAAGCGGCCAATGGAGGAGCCCGGCCCACCCTCGGCAAGCCCGGAGAACGCCTTCGCGGCGGGTCTCTTCGAGGGCCTCCCAAAGCGGTACGACCGCCTGGCGGAAATCCTGTCCTTTGGTCAGAACGGCCAGTGGCGCCGCGTGCTGGTAAGCCACGTCGCGCGCTTCAAGCCGCGTCGCATCCTCGACGTCGCAACCGGCACCGCAGGTGTCGCCATCGCCCTCGCCCACGCGACGGACGCGGAGATCGTCGGCGTCGACCTGAGTGAGGAGATGCTCGAGCGTGGTCGGAAGCGGGTTTACGACGCCGGCCTGGACCAGCGCATCAAGCTGCAGCAGGCTCGCGCCGAGCAGCTGCCCTTTCCCTCGGGATCCTTCGATGCAGTCTCGTTCACCTACCTGCTCCGCTACGTCGCCGACCCTGCGGCGACCCTGGCCGAGCTGGCGCGGATGTTGCGACCGTCGGGTGGCATGGCCGGCCTCGACTTCTTCGTCCCGCCCAACCCGGTCTGGCGCGCCAGCTGGCGCCTCTACACTCGCGCCGTGCTGCCGCCCGCCGGATACGTGCTCGGGGGCCGCGCGTGGTGGAAGGCCGGGCGGTTTCTTGGTCCGAACATCGACGCCTTCTACAGGCAATGGCCGATCGACCGGATGTTCGAAGCCTGGCGTGAGGCGGGCATGGTCGACGTCGAAGACCGCGTCATGAGCCTGGGCGGCGGGCTCGTCATGTGGGGCTGCAAACACCATGCCTGAGGTACTGGCGCCCGCGTATTACGCGCCGCGCGCGCGAGGGTGGCGGCGCGACGTATGGGCGGTGCTGCACCCGCCGTACACGGCCTGGCACCTGTCCTACGTGTTGATCGGCGCCAGCCTCGCCCCGGCTCTGAACCTCCAACGACTCGCGGCCACGCTCCTCGCATTCTTCTTCGCGGTGGGAATCTCCGCTCATGCCCTGGATGAGCTGCGGGGGCGACCGCTTAAGACCGAGCTTGGGGCCGGCCTGTTATGGGCAGCCGCGATCGCCGGGCTTGCTCTCGCAGTCGGGGTCGGCGTTGCCGGCGTGGCTGTCGTCGGAGTCGGGCTGCTGCCGTTCATCGCGGCGGGCGTGCTGTTCGTCTTCGCCTACAACCTGGAGCTCCTGGGTGGCCGGATGCACGGCGACTTCTGGTTCGCGCTTTCCTGGGGCGCCTTTCCGGTCCTGACCGCCTACTTCGCCCAGACCGGCCGCCTTTCCATCGGCGCAGTGGCGGCCGCGGCCGCGGCGTATGCGATCTCCTACGGCCAGCGCGCCCTGAGCACGCCGGCGCGCACGCTCCGGCGCAAGACGAGGTCGGTCTCCGGCACTCTGACTCTGACCGACGGTTCCGAGACACGTCTCGACGAGCCTGCGCTGCTGCGCCCTCTCGAGCTTGCGCTGCGCGCGTTCTCGTGGGGCGTCGTGCTGCTCGCGGTGGGACTCGTCGCCGCCCGTGTGGCCTAGACCGGGAACACTCCGTGCTTGCGGTCGATCCGCGGTGAGACGCGAGTCGCGTACGCGCGAAATCGCCTGGCCAGCGTCTCGCGCAGCAGGTCTGGCTCGACGACGTCGTCCACGATCAGGTTTGCGGCGAGCCTGTACAGGTCGACGTCCTCGCGGTACTCGTCCTCCAGCTCCTTGCGGCGGGCGGCGCGCTGTTCCTCCGGCAGCTCGGCGAGCTTGTTGTAGTAGACCGCGTTGATCGCCGGCTCCGGGCCCATCACGGCGATCTGCGCAGAAGGCAGCGCGATCACCGCGTCGGAGTCATACGCGGGGCCGGCCATCGCGTAGAGGCCGGCGCCGTACGCCTTGCGCACGATGACGGAGATCTTCGGCACCGTCGCCTCCGACACCGCGCTGATCATCTTCGCGCCGTGCCGGATGATGCCGCGGCGCTCGACGTCGGTGCCGATCATGAAGCCAGGCACGTCGGCCAGAAAGAGGAGCGGGATCTCGAACGCGTCGCACAGCCAGATGAAGCGCGCCGCCTTGTCCGCGGAGTCGTTGAACAACACGCCTCCCTTCTGCATCGGCTGGTTGGCGACGACGCCGACGGCGTGGCCGTCGAGACGGGCGAACCCGATCAGCAGCTCCTTGGCGAAGAGCTTCTTGAGCTCGAGCCAGCTTCCGTCGTCGATGACGGCGTCGATCACCTTGCGCATGTCATAGCCGTGGCTCGGCTCGGCGGGGATCACCTCGGCGATCGGCTTGCCGGCCCGGGCGGGTCGGACCTCGCACGGGGCCGGCTTCTCGCCGGACCGCTGCGGCATGAACCGGAAGTAGGCCTTTGCGAACTCGATGGCTTCCTTGTCATCGGCGACCAGCGCATCGCCCAGCCCGCTCTCCGTGTTGTGCATTCGCGCCCCGCCCAGCTCCTCGAGCGTCACCTTCTCGCCCACCACGACCTCGACCATCCGCGGCGAGCCGAGGTACATCGAGGCGTTGCCCTCGACCATCACGACGACGTCGCAAAAGGCCGGGATGTAGGCGCCGCCCGCGGCGGACGGACCGAACAGGAGGCAGATCTGCGGCACGACGCCCGAAAGCGCGACCTCGTTGAAGAAGATGCGGCCCGCGTGGCGGCGGCCGGGGAACATGTCGATCTGGTCGGTGATTCGAGCGCCGGCCGAATCGATCAGGTAGAAGAGCGGCACTCGCGTGCGCATGGCGGTCTCCTGGATCCGGACGATCTTCTCGACGGTGCGTGCGCCCCAGCTGCCGGCCTTCACCGTCGGGTCGTTTGCCATCACCGCGACCTGCCGCCCATCGACGGTGCCCAGCCCGGTCACCACCCCGTCGGCGGGCAGCTCATCGGCCAGCACGTTGGCGAAGAGGCCGTCCTCGACGAATGAATCCTTGTCGAGCAGCAGATCGAGCCGCTCGCGCGCCGTGAGCTTGTGCTGCTCGCGCAGCTTGGCCAGGTAACGCGTGCCGCCCTTGAGCGCCTTGTCGCGCAGCTCGCGGTGGCGAGAGCTCACTGGCCCTTGAAATCCGGCTCGCGCTTCTCGAAGAAGGCTTTGATGCCCTCTCGCGAATCCTCGGTCTGGGAGACGAGGAGGAACTGGCCGTGCAGGTAGTGGAGGGCGGCGCGGAAGTCCATGTCCTGGTGGCGGTAGAAGGAATCCCGGCCGAGCCGCATCGCGACCGGCGACTTCTTCGCCAGCCCTGTCGCGATCTCGCGGACGGTCGGGTCGAGCAGCTCGTGAGGCACGACGCGGTTGACGACCCCGAGCGACTGCAGCTGCAACGCTGTCACTCGCTCGCCGAGCATCTCCATCTCGAGGAGCACCTTGCGCGGGATGTTTCGGGACAGGATCGCCTGGATCATCATCGGCCAGATCCCGACGTTGATCTCGGGAGTGCCGAAGGTTGCGGTGTCGACCGCGACCAGGATGTCGCAAGAGCACGCCAGGCCAAGACCTCCCGCGAGCGCATGGCCGTTGATGCGGCCGACGATCGGCTTGCCCAGCTCGGCCATCAGCAGGAAGAGGTCGACGAAGAGGTCGCGGCTGCGGAACTTCTCGAGGCCCGACGTCTCGCCGTCGAAGCTCGTGAGGTCGGCGCCCGCGCAGAACACGCGGCCGGCCCCGGTCAGGACCACGACCCTGACGTCGGGCTCCTGCCTGCACCATTGGAACGCGGAGGTGAGGTCGCGCAGCATGGTGGCCGAGAGCGGGTTGCGCTGGTCGGGTCGGTTCAGCGTGACGGTGGCGACGTGGCCGTCGGCGGAGAGCAGCACCTGCTCGAGGGACGGCATCGCAGCCACGCGACTAGCCTAGAACGCCGGCTGCGATCGCGATGCCTACGAGGATGAGCACGGCGCCCCCGATCTCTTCGCTCCACGCCTCCGCTCGCTTGCCGAGGCGATGGCCAAGCTCGAGACCGACGAGCGACATGACGATGCTCACCACCCCGAAGCTGATCGCGGCAAGCCAGATGTCGACCGGATAGACGGCGAGGGCGAAGCCCACGGCCAGGTTGTCGATGCTCAAGGCGAGGGCCGTGACAAGGAGGCTTTCCGTGCGCAGGCTGCGCGGCATCCGCGTTTTCTGCTCGACGTTGATGAAGCGGGCCTGCACGATCGTGTATGCCCCGGTCAGGATCAGGATCGCCCCGCCGACGTACTTGCCGTACTGGCCGAAAAATCCGGCCACCTCGTGGCCGACCACGAGCCCGATCACGGGCATGAGCGCCTCGAAGAAGCCGAACGCGATGCCGACCCTCACCCGGGTCCGGACGTTGATCCCGCTGAGGCCGATCCCGATCGCGCCGGCGAAGTTGCTGAGCCCAACCGAGATGCTGACCAGGAGCAGGCTCAGGAGTGCGTGCATCGGCCGTTAAGGTAAAGCCCAGGCCGTCCCGGCTACGAAAGGCTGCCTGGCAAGGCTGTGTTAGGCGATATGGCGACACTCCTTTACAAAAATACTTTGCCTGTCCCATTAGGCCCCTTCAGAATGGCACCGAACCTACAACCGCCCCTGTAACCCAAAGTTAGGCCCCCAATCGCTTAAATCACACACTCCGCCCGCCCCACAAAGACATGAAGGTCAAACCACGCGATCCAGTCGCGGCCTCGGTTGCGGTCAACCACGACTCCTCGCTCGACCTCGACAAGCCGATTTTCACGCTCAGCGTGGCCTCCGAGATCCTCGAGGTGCATCCCCGCACTCTGATGATGTACGAGCACTTGAGCATGATTCAGCCCAAGCGCACCGTTACGAATCGAAGGCGCTACTCGCGCCGAGACGTGATGAAGCTCCAGGCGATCCAGACCTTGACCCGAGAGCATCACGTCAACCTCGCTGGCGTTCGCTACATCCTCGCTCTGCTCAAACGTCTGCAGAACGCTGGAGTAGAACCCCCGGAAGACCTGAAGAACCTGGACGTGACGCAGCTCGACGTTTAACCACCAACCTGGTTTGAGGGAAAGGCAACAAAGAGGCAAATGTCAAAGAAAAGACGGCGTCTAGAGATCAAGGTGGACCCCATACCGGCGATGTACATGGAAGAGACGGCTTCCTGCCCCGTCTGCGGCCGCGATGCGCAGGCCATCGGGCGGCGGCACGTCCAGATCGTTTTTCGGTGCGACGGCTGCAAGGTCGTCTTCAAGCGAAACCGCCACTGGCCCTACATCTACTAGCCCTTCGCGCTCGGAGGTTCCTCGTGGCTGGCCCTGCTCTGGCGCAGGCGCTGGAACATCTCACTGATCCATCCGGTCCATCCGAGGCGGCGCGCACCCAGCAGCTCCCAAGCCCGGCCGAGGCCGATCGCGTAGGCGCCGAGGAGCAGCTCGAGCAAACCGGTCATAGCGCCAGGGCCGGCCGAGCCGACCCACAGCTGAATGCCGTAGGCGATCTCGTAGCCGTAGATAGCCAGGCTGATCGCGAAAAGGATCAGGCCGCGGCGGAGGGTGTGGTCGGCCCGCCATTGCGGCAAGAGCAGAAGCACCCCCAGCGTTTGCAGGATCGCGGGGATCGCGACCACGGTCACCACGGGTCCGATCGGCAGCTTTGGGATCAGGCTCGCGAACGAGATGAAGAACACATTGGTCAAAGCGGTGAAGGAGCTGAGAGCCTGGGCCATCCGGGCGGATTCGGCCTTCTCCCCAAACACGCGTTCGGGTGCGATCGAAATCGACACGAACAGCAGCCCGATCAGCGCGGCGCTGGCTGCCACGCTCGACGTGAGGAAGGGCTGGTATTCAGCCGTGACCATGTGTCGGGCCAAAGTTTGACGGCTGCCGGCTCGTACGCTGAGGGGCCATGAGGCGATCAGCGGGGCGGACGGCGATCTACGGGGCCCTTCTCGGCCTGGCGACCGTGGCGGTGGCGGAGGCGGTCCGGCCACGAGGTGGGACGGCTGTGCTGCTGGATTGGGATGAGGTGCGCCGCACGGCCCGCCCCCGCCTGACGAACCCGACGATGGAACCCGCAGAGCTGGCGGCCGCAGCAAGGCGCTACCGCTCGCTGGCGGACAGGCTGCAGCAGCCGCTGCTCGACTTCGTCGGCCCCTTGCCTAAGGGCGTGTCGATGCCGAAGTTCGAGGCCCTCGACCGCGAGGGGTGGCTCGACCTCAACGTGGGCATCCTGCGCCGGGTCGTCGACCCGGTGCTGGAAACCGGGCGCATGCCCAACTCCTTGATCGCCGAGGTCGGTCGGGCGGGCGTCAACCGGTACGTCGGCTTCATGCTCGCCTTCCTCGGCACCCGGGTCCTCGGCCAGTACGACCCTCAGCTGCTCGGCGCGGAGCCGATCGCCGGGGAGGGGCTGTACCTCGTCGAGTCGAACGTCGAGGAGTGGCAGCGGCGCGCCAACCTTCCCGACGAAGATCTGCGGCGATGGCTGATCCTCCACGAGATGACGCATGCGTGGCAGTTTGCCGCGCATCCCTGGCTCCGACCGTACATGGAGAGCTCGATGAAGCGGCTGATCGACACCGTGACGAGCAAGGGGCCGGCGGTCACCCGCTTTGCGGCGTTTGCCGGCGTGCTGCCCGCGCAGTGGAGGGTCATGCGGGAGGTCCAGGGGACGATGTCGGTGATCGAGGGCTACAGCAACCTTGTCATGAACAAGCTCGGGGCCAATCTGCTACCTGGCTTCGGCCAGCTCGAGGAGGCCTACCGCGAGAGGAGCTCGGGCAAGTCCGCGCTGGAGGTCCTGATCTGGAAGCTCACCGGCCTCGACCTCAAGCTCCAGCAGTACCGTCGCGGCGAGGCGTTCTGCCAGGCGATCTACGACCGTCACGGGCTGGCGCTGTTGAACCGGGTCTGGGACGGTCCGGACTCGATGCCGACGCTGAACGAGCTGGGCAACCCCGACGCGTGGTACCGAAGAACCACCGGCACGCACCCGCCGGTCGCAAGGCGATCGGCTTAGTCTCTCAGCTCTTCCTGGGCCGTTTCCTCGCTGATCGGCATCACGGCCACGGGCAGGTCGCTGATGTCGAAGTATCGAATTGGCTTGCTCAGACGCTTTGCGATCCCGACCTGGACTTTGACGCCGAGGGACAACCTGCCGAACACCCACACCTCGTCGCTGCGGGACAGGAGGTTGTTCATCGCCTCCCGCACGACGTCCTTGTCGACGGTGTGCATGAGGTAGTAGTCGAAAAGCATGAAGGGACTGACGGGCACCATGCCCGAGTCGAGGACGAACTTCTGGATGTGCGCCCGCCAGTAGAAGCTCTTGTTCGACATCGCGACGTAGACCAGGCGCTTGGGATGGCGCAGCGTCTCTTCCGCCTGGTCGCGCGCGCTTGGCTTCGTAGTGGGCTGGAAGATGCGCTCGAGGATGTCCTCGGCCGCCTTGCCGGTAATCGCCATCTAACCCCTGATCCCGAAAAAAATTGAATTAAGCGGCGGTTATCGTATCAGTCGTGCCCGCGGGCTCCCTTTTCGACCTCTCAGGGCGCGTCGCGCTCGTCACCGGGGCCAGCCGAGGCATCGGAAGCGCGATCGCCGGCCTCCTGGCCGAGCACGGCGCCCAGGTCGTCCTCAGCAGCCGCAAGCAGGCCGATCTCGATGCCGAGGCCGAGCGCATCAACGCCAGGTACCCGGAGAGGGCGACCCCGATCGCGGCGCACGCCGGACGGCCGGAGGACCTCGAGAGCCTGGTCAAAGAGGTCATGGAGCGCTTCTCCAGGATCGACATTCTCGTCAACAACGCGGCCACCAACCCCTACTTCGGGCCCCTGATCGGGGCGGAGCTCGGCGCGTGGGATAAGACGTTCGAGGTCAACCTGCGAGGCGTCTTTCTGCTCACGAAGCTCGTCTACGAGGCGTCGATGGAGGCCCGTGGCGGCGCGATCGTCAACGTGGCGAGCATCGGTGGCCTGCGGCCCGGGGTCGGACTGGGAATCTACGACATCACGAAGGCCGGCCTGATCATGATGACGCGGCAGCTGGCTCGCGAGCTGGCGGGCAAAGTCCGTGTCAACGCCATCGCGCCAGGCGTCATCAAGACCCGATTCGCCGAGGGTCTGTGGGGCAACCCGGAGATCCTTGATCGCATCCTGGCCCAGAACCCGATGGGCCGGATCGGCGTGCCCGAGGAGGTGGCCCCGACGGTCCTGTTCCTGGTTTCGGATGCCGCTAGCTACGTGAACGGTGAGGTGCTTGTCGTCGATGGGGGCGGGGGCGGCGAAGTCTAGCCTCGGCTGATTCGTCGGGCAGCGCGCCGTTCGTCTCGCCCTCGCCATTGGCGGACGCCGGCTGCCGGCTGTGGATGAAGTCTTCGAGCTCCTTCTCGTACTGGTAGGCGTGCCGGTCCGGCTCATACCGCAGGACGCGGCGCTGCTGGATGAAGTCCTCAAAGGCGGTTCGCGTGTCGCGCTTGGCCCGGAAGCCAAGCTCGCGCGCGGCCTTGGCCGTCGACAGGCTTCGGCCCCAGCGGAGCAGGTCGAGGAGCTGCGGGGAAAGGAAAGCGACGCCCGACTGGCGGAACGCGAACGCTGTGAGACCCAGGCCCACCGGCGGAAGCAGAGGCGCGTGCAGCTTGCCCGCCGAATCGAGCAGGCTCGACAACGGCTCGACTCCCGGTGCCGCGATGTTGTACGCGCCGGCGCGCCCTCGCCTGGTCGCGAGCACCATCGCCTCGATGCAGTCGTCGACGTGGATCAGCTGGATCTCCGGGTCATGGCCGATGACCGTCGGCACGACCTCGAGGTCGAGGTACCGCGCCAGAGGCTGCGGCTCCTGTGGGTTGAGGCTGTTGCTGAAGCGCAGCGCGAGGATCGTGATGTTCGGATTCCGGACCGCAAAGTCGCTCGCGTAGGACTCCACCTCGACGATGTCGCGCACGAACTGATGGCCTGAGTTGCTGTCCAGCCGGTGGTCTTCGCGCAGGCCTGCCGGCAGGTCAGACCGAGACCCGTACACGTGCCCGGACGACTTAAGGATGAAGCGACGCACCGGGCTGCCTTCTCCGGTGCAGCCGGCGAGCAGGTTGAGGGTTCCGATCACGTTCATCTCGTGCGCCCGCGCCGGATCCATGTCGAACGAGTCGATTCGGGTCAGCGTGTGCACGACCGTGTCGATGCCGACCGCGCGCACGAGCTTGCCGATCAGCGAGTGGCGGATGTCGAGCTTCAGGTAGTCCGCACGGCCGAGGTCGTAGCGCGGCTCGCGGATGTCGATGCCGATCACCTCGGCCACGTCCGGGTCTTCGACAAGGCGCTGCACGAGAAGCGCGCCCCACCAGCGCGCCACCCCCGTGACGAGGATCCGTCGCTTTCGGGCCATGAATCTCAGTGTATGGGCGGCTCAGCCCCTCCGTCGTCTGCGCCGACATCTCCCCATGAATGAGGAGGACATGCCTAGTACGTCCTCTTGATGACGTCGCGCTCCATGCGCAGGACGGCTTGGGACACAGTCTCCAGCAGCGGGCTCTTCGCTTGCCGGAGCGCGAACTCGAGCTGGCGCAGCAGCGAGGAGACCGCCTTCATGGCCTTGATCGCGTCGCCGATGTCTACGTTGGATTGCAGCGGGATCCTGTCCAGCC